>Ga0065711_1027831_pt1 | contig 45682 bp, 31 predicted proteins | sample Hoacrofraction12_FD_59098 | JGI IMG/M metagenome (GOLD analysis project Ga0065711, IMG submission 59098) | Hoatzin crop microbial communities from Cojedes, Venezuela - Epithelial fraction 12 v2 (version 2) | ecosystem: Host-associated > Birds > Digestive system > Esophagus > Crop | place... | reverse complement strand
GGGGGGGGGGGGGTTGGGGAGAAAGAGAAAAAAAAAAGGAAAATAACAAGAAAAAAGGAAACAAGAAGGAAAAAAAAGGAAAGAAAAAGAAAAATAAAGAAATCCCAGCACTTTCTCAGTCTGCAGGAGGGAAGATGTATACGTTGAAGTGGCTGTGCTCCCCCAACAGCAGCAGCTGAGCTGAGGCTGACAGGGCTTGTATTCCACATGCGCAGATTTGTGTGTGATGTCAGGACTATTGACTGAACTGTGGGGAGAAAGGAAAGGGAGGAAAGGGAGCTAAGATTACGACCAGACACACAACACACCTCCCCCCCCCAGTGCACACTGAATAGTTCTTGGTGGTGTGGTGAATTCCTTAGAAAATGCTGCAATTCCCCTTCTCCCTTTTTCTAACAAGAAAACGAAGATGGTCAGATTAGTGCAACCATCATATTTCATTCAGGCTTCTCCAAACCCTGGTGGAAAACCCCTGAGAAAAAAAATAATTAAGATAGGATCTGCACTTCAGAGGTACAGGTTCTGCATCTTCTGTGAGTGCCCATGACTGAACTGTGACAGGGGCAGGAACGCTCCTGCTGAAAGTCCTCAGACAGTGCTCCCTGTAGCACAGCATTCTGTATTTCACAGATGTGGCCAGATCCCTTCTCAGCTTGTATGTTCGAGCTCCTCCCCAGCTGCTCAAAATCCCTGAGAGACAAGGAGCTTTGGGTGCTCCTACACATGGGTCAAGACCATCCTTGCTCCTGTTCACCTCCCAGGCTCACTGTGAGTCACTCTCGCATCTGCTTTTATTTCTGGGACATCTGCGACCCTTCTGCCCCCCACCATGTGTCAGAGCCCATGCAGGGGCACCCTGTCATGGTCTGGTTGTGGCACCACTCTCCTCCACATGTGCCTCCCATTCCCATCTTTGCCCCATGCTAGGGACTCTTCATGCCCCTTCAATTTGTTTTCCTACAGCTCCAGTGCTCCCCTTCCCACCTCCTGCTGTCCCCCTTGCTGCATTTACCCTCTGCTGTGTGCCCAAGGGCCACCCTGTTTCCTTGAGGTCCTTTTCCACCTTTAGCTCCCTGTCCGTCAGGACTGCATGCCACAGAAATCCAATCTGGTTCATGCTTTAAGACTCTCTGAAATTTAAAGACGATCGTATCCAGGGTTCTGGCAGCTAAAGATACAGCACAGCAGGAAGCCGAGATCCTATCTGCAATTTCAGACATGTCCAAATTTAGAGAGTATTCAGACATTTTCTTAGTTTTGCTCATGTCTGTCTTGAATTAAGACCCTTGAAGAGTACCTACATGAGAGTGTGATGATGCTGCTGCCACACTCGGAGAGATGCCAGAAAATCACTGACCACGAGAAAATGCTGCCCTTGCTGGGAGCAGGGTGCTGAAGCAGTGGCCAGGCAGAAACAAGGGGCCCATGGCTGAGACAACCAAAGTTGCTTATCCTTCTGCGTGTTGCAGCTGTTTGCATGGCCATGGGACTGAAAGCATGTTATGTGTTCATAAACTGTAGTACACTGGAAAGATAGCCAAATCATGTAGTTGAGTTTTTCCTCCTAATGGAAACAAGGCCCCAAGTATCACTAATCATCCTAATTGCAGGCAGTAACGTGACAGAGCCAAGAAGAAATAAATTCCTATTTCTCAGGAAGAATCTCAATGGAGAGCATGGCTGAGCAGCTTCAAATACTTACCAGAGGATGTGGAACGTGGGTGGACACGTTGCCATTACATGAGAGAGCTGCAGGTGGTTTGCTTTGGGTTAGACCAAGCCCCAGACAAGGCTCTTCTCCAGACCTCTTCTCTGAAGCACGACACCGTCTCATACTGGGCAACGGCAGGGCTCGTTGGCTGAGGTCTTCACAAGCCTCCCTGCTGCACTTGCAGCAGTAAGTCACCCATATGGCTCCACCTGATCCCTGACTGTACAGCTGGGGCTCCCCAAACGCCCCAGGACCCCTGCTGACCTCCCCAGAGCTCCCGGTTGGAATGAACACCAGCATTTCCATGGGAGTCAACTGAAGGTGGTCTGCTTGGCCCATTTTCTATTGTGTGTGGTGTCCACTTTTCCCCTTTGCCCCACCACACACTGTGTTTCAGATGTTTTCATGGACCACAGCATCTTCTGCTTGTTTCTCCCAGCAGAAACCCAAGTCATGCCCCATCCTGGCAGCTGTCATGGCCTACTCAACACTGACACTTACGTGCTGTTAATCACAACATTAACCCATGGGTTAGTAACCCATGCAGTAAGATACGTACGTGCACAGAGTATAAACTGGGCCTATGGTGTCAAAAGTAATGTCTTCAACTAGCAGTTAACTTGTATGGAGGATGTCATGTGCCCCATACTTGTATGGATTTCCTTCTATTATTTTCAACAAATATGCAAATATCCAATCTTGGCTCCATCTCTCCTTATTGGGGAGGCCTTATGATTCACCGTCATTACATTTAGCAGATCTCTGTGAACAAACTCTAAAATACCAAGATTCCTGGGCACAAAGCTCTCTTACAGCCTTCATTCACAATTAGGCTTGTGCTGCATTCTTGCCATTTTGAAATGACCTTTGTCTTGAGCACTGCATCTTGTGATGCACAAATTGACTACAGGAAAAGTTTATAAACCAACATAACTGATTATTGATAATACAATAGCGGTATGTTTTATCTACGGATCTCTGATCTAGGAAGTCATTATCTCCTAGACCATTTGCCACCACAAGGGACAAACACTGCAGAGTATTATTCAACATTATTGTGTACGAACAGCACATTATTTTACAATATTTTCATAACATAAGCCTGTTCCAAGTATCAACTTGAATATCCAGAAGAGTGCTTTTAACCGATGGCTCCAAATTCGCCACCGGCACCACACTTCAGAGTGGCAGCTATAACCTCCCCGGTCCTCGCATGTGTTTCTCATCTCATCTGAAACGCATGCATTTATATAGAGTCTGGCATGACTCCAAGGAATTTGTTGCGATTTATCAAGTGAGTGTCACACATTCGGAAATTGTCTGCATACTTACCTAGACAATGGGCTCCTCTGCTACATGAACCCCCTTGAGACAGCTCCTTCCCCAGTCCCCTCTCAGCCTCTCCGCCTGTTTCCTTGTTTATTCTCCTGCACATTGGCATTTCTGGCTGTGAGTCTCCATGTTACCACACGAATTTTTGGGAACAGTGGGTCACACCGTCTGCTGAGCCATTCACCCCTCGTTGTGCGCGTGTGGTGCGGGAGAAGTGTATCTTTGTTTCCCAAAGAAAAGCCTGTTCATTTTTCTAGACTCTTTATGGCATAAGGGTAAGCAATGCTGAGGTCAGTCAAATTCCTGTTGAATTTGTGAAGTGGCTGCTTTAATGCAAGCAAGAAAAACCATGTCTTCCTCCACAGTTCTTTCATAACAGACCTATAATCCTTGTATAAATTATATTTCATTTTATATACTGTACTGATTACTTCACTGATATTCCAAGAGTAGGTTTCACTCATCCAGCCCATGTAAAGCTCTGACTATACCAGCTCCATGGCCTTTTCCCCAAAAGGTCACTCCTCCCATGCAAACCAGTGCCCAGCGTTCCTCTCCTTCCGTAGAAACCTTTAAAAACACACAGCTTAGCCATGCAAAATAGTTGTTCTGGTTTTATTTATGCCACAGAAGTGAATGCCAGCACGGCATGACCCAGGCTGGGCACTGGTGTCACCCTCAGCCACAGCCACTATTTCAGCGACACGGGGCATCCCAATGGTTTTCCCAGAATGGCTGGGGTTGGAAGGGACCTTACAGATCATCTTGTTCTAACCTTCCTGCCATGGGCAGGCATGCCTTCCACTAGACCAGGTTGCTCAAAGCATCTTCTTCAGTGCAAGCAGAGACAGCAGCAGGGTCCCCTCCACGCACTGCACAGACAGAGTAACATATAGGAGAAACAATTCTTTCAGCTTTCAGGATTCCTCTCTCTTTCAGATTACCTTGTTCTTCCCAGTGGGTGAGAGGCAGCACCCGAGTAACCACTGCAGAGCAGACAGGGCGTACGCGCTGACGCCCATCGAAGCAGCTGCGTCAGCCGAGCCCGGGCAAAGGAAAGTCTGTCACGGGAACCTAAGAAACATGGAGGAGAGGGAGAGGAATTTGTAGGAGATGCTTTCAGTGAAGAAATGAACCCTTTGTTTTTTTACAAGAAAAACCTAGCCTCTCAGATGTTTGTAATGTCATCATCATCGGGGTCAGTGGGTCTCCTGTTTTGGAGGTAATAGCAATTACGCTTGCAATTAGTAATGATAAATAAGGATGTTTACAGTTGTGAAAGCTTGCTGCCCCACTCTGCTCCCGTATTCATGTGGGTACATCTGTGGCAATGTCAATCCATGTTAGCCGTGTGCCAGAGTTATTAGTGCAGCCCTATCAAGAAGGCACATCTGCTCTTGCTTATATTGAGCTCCTGATTTCCAGCTTCTCTTCACAGCTGTGAGGGACTATTTTCTCAAAACAGAAGCTCAGAGATTAACCTGGAGGTAAAAACTTCATCTAAAAATCTGGGTTGCTTGTATAAGCCTAAATAATTTATTGATATGGATGTATAGGATAGACATTGGCACTGCGCTTAGCCAGCCTAAGCCATGTGAATCCCAGTTGCTGTCTATACTTCACTGTGAGGGTAACACCAAAGTCTCCTAAGTTGTACTTTGTATTTCTTCCCTATGGCATTGAGATGGTCAGCACTCTCTTCCACAGAGCTGCTCTTTGAGATTGTATCTCCTTCTGAGCTTGTCTCTGCTGTTGAGACAGCTGTTGAGGGTTACTGTGTTGATGGCTGGTGCAAATGGGTCTTGCAGGGCTTTGAAGGCCAGTCTGAACCAGCAGGATAGGTGTAGCCACAGTGGCTCCTTGCAGTGCCCAGACTGCTCCAGGGAGAAAGATGTTTTTTCCACCAGCCGCTCATCAAGACTATTTAAACTTCTGAAGACTATTTCATCAAACCCTTTTGATGCTGATTTTCTGCTGTGACTGTGTGTGAAAAACGCAGGGGAGGTGCCTTTGCATCATCACAGAGACATGCAAAGGGAAGAACAGTTCTTGTTAAAAATTAATCTTGCCTCAGAAGTGTGGATGAAAGACTGTTGTAGCATAAAAACTATACTCAGTCACAGGACCAAAAATATAGCAGATGTGAACTTGCAGATAAGCTCCCCTTTCAGCAAATTTTGCTTTCAGTTCCTTCTATACTACTTCAGGCACTGCAGTGTTATCAGTTTGAGTATTATTCCTTTTTTCTGTTTGTTTGCATGAAGGCCTTTGACTTTGGTATCAAACTGTAGGTCTCATCACACCATTGAACATACATGTCCTCATCAGGACATTGAACATACATGTAAGAAACAAGAAGCCAGTGGCATGGATTTCATAGTACAAGGAAACATTTGAACATGAAACTCAATAATGTATTTTTTTCCCCCTTAAGAGTGCATTTCTATCACTTTGTAGAATCATTTTTATATTTCTTTTCAGGACATAAAGAAAAGGTTAGCCCTGGAACCAAATTTAAGTACTGAAAAGGGTTGTGGTTGAATTAGCATGACAGGGGCCTCTCCATCAGTGGCCATCCTAGATAATTTCAGAGATACAGGTGCTTTGGAGAATGTGCTGGAGTTAGAGATTGTGGTATTTGGGCAGGATGATTGGAGCTGCCCTTGTTGGCAAGAGGAACAAGGTTGGCTCAGGTTTACCTGCAGCTATGGTTGGTCTCTGTGGAACTAACTGAAGTCAGGTTATGGTTTACCTTGCTGGGAGTTACACTGATGTGGAGGTGAATAGTGCTAAGTGACTGGCGAGTCACGGATGCTCACTAATATTGTAGAGAAAAAGACTTGGAAACATGCAGACAGTGCTGGCAAGAGGTCTGACAGCTATAAGCAATCAAACAACTTGCCATCTACCTTTGTTTCTTTGCTTTGAGGGTTGTTTTGAAAAAGAGGTTTCTTCTGTGGGATCTAACCAACATTTCCCACAGGGCTGGGGAAAGTGGAAGGTAAATGGTGGAGAGAAGGCTGGCATGAGTATCACCAGTCAAACTGCAAAGAGTGTCCAAAGAAAGAAACCAAAGAGACAAGGGTTGAAGCTTCCCTCAGAAGTCTTTCTCCCACTCCTCACTCATGGCTCTGAAGATCCTGAGTACACGGTGGTAGGTCCCTGAGGTGAGCCATACTGGCCAACAAGCCTTGGCTGTGCTGAAGCAGGGTGCCATTGTTGAAGCCAGCCTACTGCCTCTTCTTAGGTTCTGTGTTCAGATTAAAACAAGGTCAAGTTCAGCTGCTACCACACTTAGTAAAAATAATGGGTTTCTTTGGGGTTATGCAAGTGTCACGTTGTAGCCAAGGCCCAAAGCTGAAAGGCGCCTGTGTGACGGGAGTGTTGCGCTCAGATTTTTGCAGTCTTCTACCTCCCAGGCACACAATACTACCCACTGCCTTTGCCAGTATGCACACAGAAGTGCTCTCCCTGGCAGTGATTTGATCTCTGCTTTATTCAGCGTGCAAGGTTCCACCTTGGTGGCCTTGCAGGTGAGAAATTAGTCTCATTTCAACACTACCATGTTGCACACAGGACTCCTGCACAGACCTTCCTGTGCTCTTTCCTGGTCTGGTGCCTCCTTCTGCAGGTCAGTCTCACTTCAGTTTGCTCTTCAGTAGATGTTTCCTGCCATGGAGGAGCATCTTCAGCTGTAGCCTCCCATATTGTGGAGCTGAGACTGGAGTATTTATTTGTAACTTTTTTTGTCTTTCTTTGAGCCATTCCCTTTGTTTTAGCAACCATGAGCCTCAGAACAGACAACAGCCAAGCACTGATGTAGATATTGACTTTCTGCAGTTTCACAGATCTCGCAGAGGTAGCACCGGCACCTCCTCTGTTATGCACTTCTGACTGGAGTTCAGTGATATCCTCATTTTGGATATCCCTGATCTTTAAGGTCCCTTCCAACCCAAACCATTATAGGGTTCTATGATTCTATGAGGTTTGCATTTACTATTTCTTCCTCCAGCAGCAGTTGTTTCCTGATCTAGGTGGGGATAAGTTAGGAGGGTGTCACTTGGCTGTGACTGTGCCCTGTGTGCTGCAGTGGCCAGGGTGAATGAGGGGAAGCCCCATCTGCACCTGGCTTTGCTGCAGAATGTAATCCATGCTCTAAGAGGTCTGATAATGGAAGGAGAACACAGTCAGACGGATTGATAAATTCCTCAACTTTCATCATCAAGTTTAATGGAAGTGGCTAGAAAATGTATCCATCTCAATTTGTGCTGGACTGTGCTCATCAAGTAGTACAGACATTTTGAACAGTTATTGCCAATTTCAGACCATCCTGATTTTTTCTGTCTGCACTGAAAGAAAGCCTCAAACAGTTTTGACAAATATTTTCCCATCAAAGTCTGTCATGTAATTGATGTTGAAACCTTTTGTAAAATAGCTTTTATTTTTGACAAAAATCTCAGTGTGAAAAGTGAAATTAAGTAACCTAGTGTAGTTCTGAAAAACAGCTGAAGAAGGAAGACGTTTTTAGTTTCACTGTGCTCTTTAGTTAATTGTTTCTGCTTTTCTAAATCCCCACTTTTCCTCTGTTTTTTAATATCGTCTCACCTTTTCAGTGGGATGACAAGAGGGACCATTCCCAAAAAGCAAAAAGCAAACCAATTTTTTTTCCTTTTTCTTCACATTTTAAAACTTGAAGTGAAAGCTGAGACTTGATGTGAAACAAATGTCAGTCTAAGCCTGACATTTTATGTAAAGAAACCAAGCACTTGAGTGTGGGGGAAGAGGAGGGGAGGGGAAGAAGTCACATTTTCCATCAGGCACCCTTAGGGTATCTTGACCATAACGCTGATGTCCAATTTTCCAAACGCAACTTTGAAGCAAAGGAGAACAGCAGCTGCCAGGCTCCTCTGACTCTTTCAGCACCCTCCTTTGATCGCTCAGAACAGAGTAATTTGTTTTTCTCATCTCATTTGCAAAATTCAGACAAAGGAAATTATTGGTGCTCAGCCTGCGCAAGGCAATAGGCAAGGGCTGCAGCGGGGGGGTGGGGTGGTGTGTGTGTGTGCAGCTCCCCGTAGCTCTCCTCTGATCTCCAACAGGGATCTGGAGGCCTCATGGTCACTCTTGTCACCAAGCAATAAGCCTGGGCACCCGGGAGCACAGGAACAATGCAGCACGCGTGCCCTAAGAGACCTCCCGAGCACTGCTGCTCTGCCCTGCAGACATGTGGACAGCAATAACGTTAGCAATAACATTACCCCAACTGCTGGCAAAAATGCACATTCCTTGCCGTGCAAATAACAATAAAACCTGAAGATTATAACTGCCAAATGATTTTCTGAATAACTGAGACGGTAAGACCCTCTTTACAGCAAGCTAGTTGAAATAAAAGGTCCTCTCTCCCAAGTCTGGGTATGAGTGTGCAGAGCTTGCTCAGCTCAGCTTGGCTCCAGCCATCAGCACTGTCTGGACTCCGCAGAGGAAGCTCTCACACCTAAGAGACAGCTGCAAAACTTAGGTAAACAGAAGCATTTGCCTCCTAAGCTGTGGACAAGGATCTGCACCTCCGAGGAGGAACTGCGAAGGGATGAATGGCACACAAGCGTTAACAGCCAAAGAGTTCCCTGTTCGGATTCGTGCCATGGTTTGCCCATGTCTGCTGCTTAGCCCAGACGTTCTTTCACATATTGGCTCACAGCGCACCGAGGAAAACGAGGAGAAATTTTCCACCATAGCTATCAGAGCTCAGCCACAGCAACATGTGAGCCCTGCTGTGAGACAACTTCCAGCTGGTAGCAGGGCTTTCAGCACAGTGTCATCTAACCCTGCTGGGAGCAAGAGTCGGGAAGGCAGTCTGGAGAAATGAGGCATCCCAACCAATCAAATAATAACGGGTGGTGCTACTTGGAGAAGAAGCATCCTGAGAAACTTACTCGAGCTGACATTTGGGGATCAGACTAAACCTAGAAAGCATTTTCCATCCCCAGCGGTTATAATTTTATGAGGGTCATTCCTACTTTGCAAGACTGCTGGACAAATGCAAAATCAGCACTGCTTTTACCAGGTTTTTAAAAAAGCCTTGTCGATGGGGCATTGTTTTTGTAAAATGAAAAAGCAGCTGTGATTCAGCCCTACACGTCCAACGGATCAGGTTAAATTACTCCAGCCTAAGCCCACCTTGACAATAAACATTTTCCTCCTCATTTAATTTGTGTTGCACATGGTTCATTTCTCCTAATCATGGTCTGGGCAAGAAAAACTGCTGCGATTGACAGCATGAAGAGCAACAGATGGTGCTCTTTCTGCTCAAGTGAGACCAAGAGAAATAAGCCTATTCAGTGTCATTACTCTAACTTTATCTCTTCGAACACTTTTTTGTGCTGAGCTCTGTCAATACCTTCTTAGTCAGGCACTCAGACACACACCAACTTTAAACTAAAAAAAAAAACCAGCAACAAAATCTTTCTAGGCTTGCGTTCTCTACCAATACTTCTCACAAGTTTAAACGCAGATGGTTTCTCACACAAGCATCAGGAAGGGAGCTGCAGGACAGAGCAACATATTCACAGTGCAGAATCCCCTAGTGACTACTAGGATTGATGGTACTACTCACTGTGTAACTACCATGTAACACATATGGGAGGCTAAAAAGCATAGCGAGTTTCGTAAGAGTAAAATATGTTAGTTGTTAGAGTGTGTATCCACGGTAATTATAGACACTACTCTGAAATGGGTTGGCGTAAGTACGAATACCAGGTCTGGGTTAGATAGATGTAAAGTGCTCAGCGAGTTCCTACTTTGCATTTCCCAGAGAATGAATTTCTCCACCTCAATTTTTCTGTGCAGTCAAAACACAGCAGGGCTGGCAAGCAAAGCCCCAGAAATCCTGACGTGCAGGAAATCTCCCGTGTAAAGGAGAATTTCAAGCTATTCATCTACAGTTTCAGTTGTCTAGACTAGTTATCTTTCTGTATTTTCTAAACTTGCTCTTCTCCTCTCAGAAGCATATTTGACCGATGCAGTTGCTCTGACACATCACCTTTCTTGGGCCAAAGGCAGTTTCTGAGTGACCTTCACAAGCATCTCTGAGATGCAGCTTAGTGTCAAATTCCCAAATTCTCCCTGGCCCATCAGGCCAGCAGCAGCTTCTTCAGACCCTCCGGCATCCTACTTGCTGTGCACAGAGTCAGAGCTCCTGGTGTAGTCCCAGACCAGGGAAGAAACATAAACGCTTTGCCAAATTAAGGTAGGTGAAAACACAGGTTTAAGGACTTTTATAAACTGAGACCAGAATTGGAAGTTTGGTGCTACCCCTGAGTGGCAGGGATTTGTTTAGCACTTCAGAGGCTTCAGTCATTATTTTCACGCGGTATGATTTTCAAAAATGGATCTTTAAAACACCTGAGAAAAACTGACTTTGCCAAAAGTGAGCCCAGTGTTAAAACACCCCTTGGTGCTAACTGTTTTGATCAGTAATCAAAATGAATTCTTCCCTGCCCACCCACGTGAGTGGAGTGGTTTGAGATATTCTGGTGTGTGGTGTTATTTCCTGGGTAAGGGGAGGAGCTGTCAGACCAGAAATAAAGTTTTCGTTTTCCAAGAGGAGCCTTCTTTGGCTGCAGGAGCTGAACGTGGTGCAAGCCAAGCATCCAGTGCAGGCAGCTCTGCCACAACCATGACCCACTTCACTATGCTGCAGGTATCATTCCACCAAGGTCCTGTGCGCTTGTGGGACTCTTATCTCAAAAGCCATTTACATCGCTCTGGCCACAGGAGAGGGCTCTGCTGTCTGCATGTGCAGGAGGGAGACCAAGTACTCTACTCTGCTTGAGCTCTGCATGTTTTTCATTGCATAGTTGTAAAATAAGTTAACAAAATTTTGACACAAACTCGGTGTTCAGGTCTGTGAACTTGCATTAATCCATGAGCTTGTGCCAGTAGAAAAAGACAAGCAAGTTTTGCAGTGATTTTTCGAGCACTATTTCACAGCAGGGCTCAGATCAATGCATAAACCAGCAATAGTCTTTGAACGTTCAGAGGCTGTTCAGCTTCCACAGGAATGGCCGTGACCTGTATCACAGAGCAATAAAGACAGTCATATAAAACCTACATCGTTCCTGGGTGTGGATTCTCTTCTCCACTTTGATAGATGAAGAAGAGATAAATTCAAATCCATGAAAGACACAGCATGAACCATGAGCAAGACACTTTATTTACAGCTTTCAACATGGATCTCTGAAGTAAGGTATTAAACCCGTGGGTGGATGGGTGTGCAGATGGATGAATGGCAAGAACTGCTCTTGCTATGTTTACAGTGTACTGAGTAAGGAGATCTGATGGATGAGATAGGAATTAGAGGCTTCCCGTAAGGTTTCTGAATCTAAATGCTAGTTTTCTGCCCTGCAGGGCTGGAACAAGGGTTATTCAGCAGGTAGCAGGTTGCTCCCCAGATCCCGTTCCTCTGAACACATGCACTCTGATGTTTGGAAGGCACTCCAGAGTATCAGGTGGGTCACAGGGAAGAAATATTCTGTTCCCACAGTATCAAAATGTGTTGCAGCTTTTGCTCCAGTCAGCTTCTTTCAAGGTGGTGAGGAAAGACACTCAGTAAGACACTGGAAGAAAAAAGGGGGACACCCCATCTATACCCTAGCCACGATGCAAAGTGGAGCCAGCACGGGGAGGGCAGCTTCTCCGCAGCTGCCTGCAGTGCTCGCCAGCAGCACGGTCCAGCTGGCGCAGGCGGCTGACCTCTTCCTGGCGACATCCTCCCATTGCTGCGTCTGCCGCCAGCTTCAGTCACAGTTTTTCCTCAATTAAAAGGGATGTGTGGCACCGGGCAGGATCCATCTCCTTTGTCAGCAAGCTGCATGCATGCTATGTGCTCCAAGTATGGAGACAAGCTGGGCTGCCTCCTCTCTCTGTTGATGGAGCTTACATCAAATATGAGTATTTTAAATAGCTGAGTCTGGCCTCAGCTGAAATGTTGCTTTCCCCTTTCTCATCCTCCCTTCCCTCCCTCCGCTGTCCCCAGGGCATCACTCCGTTGCACAGTGTCCACATTGGGCAGTGCTGGGGAGTACTGATCCCCTGACAGCTGCTGCTGCTCTTCTCGCTGCAAGTGTACCATCATACTTGCTTTGATAGTAAAGTAAGGTCAGACCACTGGAAATTCTGGTCCTTTGGGGATTTCTCTCCCCAAATGCAAACATTTCCCCACTGTGATGCTTATCATAGCAGGACCCCATGTCACACTGCAGGTTCCTGCAGCGCGTGAACCTGTCTGAATGTAGAAATGAATCTACAGAAAGACCCCAGACCAAGCCAGGCAGAAAAGTATGTTTAAAATGTCATTTGGACATATGATGGGCAGTCTCTGGCTGATACCACATACACTAAGGACTCAGTTCGGGCCTGCTGCTAGAAAGCAGGCAGATGATGTCCATTTCCCCTATGGCTGTTGTGCTGGAGGGTGCTGGGACAGCTGTGCAAACCCTGCTTGACAGAAGCTGTGAGCCTAGCGAAGTGTTTGTGGTCAGCTAGACTTCAAACTCTAGGAGGTTGCTTCAGACACCCCCAGCTCCAGCCACACACGCTGCAGTGAGGCGGTAAATCTGTGTTTCTGAGTTGCACAAGCGCTTCTCTCCTGCAGGGTTGGGTGCACACCTTTAGCCTCTGTCTCTGCTGCTCACCTTTGCTCTGCCTGCGTAACCTCCTGGCATGATTCTGCCAGCGGGAATTGATTTTTCCTGTTTTTCAGGAAAACATGTGCTTGCCTGTTAGCTAGGACACAGGCAACCTGTGCAACGTGATATGTTTCAGGAGGCAGGGGGAAATGGGGCAAGGACCAACAGCAGAAATTCCCATCAGCTGGAGCACATGGTAACAATATCACTCTGAAGACTTTCAGAAGTTACTTGAAAGGATTTAATTTCGTTTTCAGAGGCACCCTGAAAAGCACAGTTTTTCTCTGGAAAAAAACCCCCAATTACCTAAAAGGACCGTCTGTGGCTAGTCTACTGCATCAATTTTATCAGGTGAAACTAACTCTCCAAGAGGAGCTGAAAAGCACTGCTCTGGGGAGAGCGGGTAAAATGAAGATTTGCCCCAGACCCCCTCCCCCCGACCCTCCTCAGGCAGTGGGGAAGGAGAGGGCTGACCTCAGCCAGCCCCATGCTGGTTCCTCGCTGCCCTGTCGGGGTTGTGGTCCACCAGCTTGCCCCTGGGCAGGCAGGCTCTGCTGGCCTTGCTGCTGCGACAGCAGATATATGGCCAAAGGCTGCTGCGCGGTGCAGAGTTTCTCCCTCTTGCACGCCTCTGAGATGCTGCTGCCATCCTTCAGGCGGCTTCACCCATGCCGACGGCTGGCCTACGGCTGGCCACGCGGTGCGGCAGAAGAAACGCGCGAAGCGCAGTGATGGCACTGCCTTCCCTACACATCACCCTCGTCACTCAGCCGAAAGGTGGAGGCGTAGGCTGGGCTTGCAGCCTTGTGCGTCGGGAGCGTCTCTGCTCAGAGGTTTGCTAAAACCCCTGCGGCTGAGCCTTTCATAAAAATACTCAGGTTTCTTTCCCACTAGAAACCGAATTTGATGTTACTGATGAAGTTAATAGAAATTACAGTTGCAGCGTGGAACTTTGAGCCAAAAGTGTCCCATTGCAGGTCTCTTGGCCATAATTCAATGTCCCATCTGTTTTCCTTATGAACTAATGAGCAACATTAAAATCAGATCAGTAAATTTAATGTCTGCTTTAGCAGCTTCTGTGTCCTGAGGTTTCTGAGGCTTTTCTAAAGTTGTGTTAGAGAAATAAGGTCTCTTTATTTCTCTCCAAATCCTGTGTTAGCTAAATGAATCTGAGCTCTATGTGAAAAAATTACACCTCCTATGAACCCATCCAGACTTCTGCACTTGTTAGCTGTACATTGCCAAAAGTGCCAAGATTATTGACTTCTCTAGAAAAAAAAAATCAAAGCCATTTATTTCTCCTAAGTAGAAACAGTAATGAGTCAACAAGAAACTAATTAATTTATACAATTTAGGAGTAAATTATTTAGGAAACAAGCCTTATCTCTGTCAGTTTTTCCTTGGTCGGGCTTGTAGAAAGAAATGTTTTCTTTCCAGAAAGCATATTAAAATTGAAAAGCAACGTATCTTTCCATAACGTGTTTCTAACAAAGTAAATAGACTTAGCAGTGCTGTGGGTGGCCATAACACAGCAATTACAGGCTGACAGGGAGCCTGGTTTTGAAACTGAACATTCTGGCACGAGATGATAGCAAAGATACCAGCTCAGTGTCCATTCACTTTTTAAATGAGCCTAATATTTTTCACTTATTATTGGGAGTCAAGTCTCCCAAAATGAAACTTCAGGATGCGTAACTAAGCCTGCACCTTTGGTAGGGTCAGTGTCACCTGAAACAGGCGATGGGGCAGCTCTGACAGCCTCTCATTGCCCCACCTCTGAGTGTGCTGGGCATCTGCGGCTTACACCGTATTGCAGAGGGTGAATTGCTTACACAAGGTCCTCAGCCACTCATGCAACTTTTACGTTACAGAAAAAGAAGCTTTTTGGCTATGCTATTTGTTGACAAAACTCCCACAGGTTCTGTACACGGGAAGAGCAAAATGAAGGATCCTGCTGTCCTCAGTGTCAGAGTACAGAGTAACTAGCGGAGTAACTGGCACTGTGTGGATCATGTCACTGCAGACTTGAGAAAAAACTAACCCTTGTTAAAAGCAATGAGCCAGACAGGGAAAGAGGAATGGAAGCAGAGTGTAAGAAATTGTCCAGTTCAAGGGAGTTCACAGGTTTCCCCACCTATGAAAGCTCACCAGAACTGCCCTACGAAGGAATTATTCACGATCTTGCATTCTACGGCTGTCTCTGATGGAAGCACCACCATCTGTGGCTGGGCCACCACCAAAAAGGCTATTCTAACCCATTTTGGGCTATTCCAGAGGACCAGCCTTATCAAGAATGTGGCAAGACACTACTCCATTGCTGCTAGCAGAAAGAACTTGGGGAAATCCTTCAGCACTTGCAAGCCTAAAGGGCAAAAACCTTGGGTATCAATGCTTTCCTACTTTTTTTTTACACTGCCTGCTGAACTGCAGTCTGTATTTGATTTACGCTGTGAGAGAACATTTTATTCATCTTGTCAGTGTGCGTGGCTGTGCTCACGGAAATCGGCTCACATGATGTGCCTTTCCTCCAGGGCAGCACACCATGGGCTGGAGACACTGCCTCACTGTGCCTGCCCTGCCCAGGCTAGCAGAAGAAGGGACTTCTCCAGAGTTGACGGATGCCCTTCACGTCACCTGGCTAACGCTGAAATTATATCATAGCTCTCAGAGGCACCCTCAGCTCTGTACAGCACCTATTCCACCCCTGTCTCCTGAAGAGACTATACTGATAGATTTGGTAGGTTACAGCATCACTCCCTTGCTATCTAGCCGTAAATAGGTTGCTCAGGTCCTTAATCACAGCAAGGAGCCCAGGAGCTGGCAGACTGCTCTTGTATCTTTGATACAGTGAGAACTTCAAGTGACATGGACACTTCAAACAGCAGGAGAAGTAGGTATGCCTATGGCACTGTGAGAGAACCGAGGTGTCCAGCCAAAACAGAATCACAGAATCACAGAATAGTAGGGGTTGGAAGGGACCTCTGTGGGTCATCTAGTCCAACCCTCCTGCCGAAGCAGGGTCCAGCTCGCTTTTATTTCCACTTCACTCACTCCAAATCAGCCCAAGGGCTGTCATAAGGGGATGAACATTTGGTAACAAATGTGGCGGCCAAAAACCAGACAAAGTCCTGGAAGTCTTGCAAGAGCCATCCCTTCAACCAGAGGGAGTCATTGCTGACAGTCTTGAGACCGAAGGCCTGGACGTGGTTGGTAACAGGTCTAGGAACAGTCTGTAAGTGTGGGGAGCATTGTAGGAACACCCATCCTTTCCTATGGATGAATAAGGAATTCCTCAAGTGGATAAAGCCATAATCTTTTTCAAATGCCACAAAAAAAACCACCACGGTGATATAATTTCCTTTTCAAACTATCTTATTTTTTCCTTCTCCCTGTGAAAGTGAATATTTAGAAACCAATGTAGAAGACAAACACAGCTTTTCCTTGCAGGAAGCTTATTCTTTTTTGCTACAAACAGCACTGGTTGGCTGGGCTTTTACCCAGCAAAGGCTGCCAGCTCTGTAAGAGAAGTTACTCGTCTCCAGTCCGTGTGGCTCTTTCCCAGTTATTATGACAGCATATATTTTTAAAAATATTTTTAGCTCAAACAGGCAGGCAATGAATGAAAGCAAATGTGCCAGATGTCCACTCAGTTCTGCCTATTCTATCCATTTTATGCTTCTCCTGGGGTGAACAGATGCCTGTGGACGGGGCATTTATCAGAAACCTTTTACAAGCAGAAGAAATTAAGCACACCGCAGCTGGTTGCTTTGTATGCTAGGTTGGCCTGGGTTGTTCTGATAAGCCCAACATTTTTCCCTCTTTCGAAGGCTGGCTTCTTAGCTCCTTGCAAGCTGGCCCATTCAGGGTATGTGTTGTTGGCAGGAGATGCAGGTAATTTAGCGAAGTCAGATGGTGAAGGACACCCCTCATCTTACCACAGTATAATTTCTTTTATCTGTTTCATGACCTTTGGATCCCAAGTGTGGGGACATAGGTTTTCTCATTTTGGCTGGAGCCTGGACACAGTGCATTCACAAGCAAGTACTTGGACCTTTCTTCTAATGATCTCTGCAGAGCTCACCAGAAGGTATTAATCCAAAACAAGCTGCCATTTTCCTAACAACTCCACGTTTGATCGATGGCAGCTCAATACACACATAAAATGAAGACTTTAATAATCCGATATGAACAGTCAATAACTATCCCAGTAACCAGATCTTGCCAGGATAATAGATTATGGATCAGTCACAGTTCATCTTCCTCCAGTGCCGAAGTAGGGTAGGGAGAACTCCTGGGAGAGTTTGGCCATTTAAATAAGCCCTGTTTTTCACTTGATGGCCCACTTTCCCAAAGATATCATGTCTTTGATATGTCTTAGGAATCTGAGAAACTCTGTTGAGTCTGGGCCCTTAAAAATTATTTGTGTGACATCAGGTCACAAAAATTCTGGAATTCTCCTTACATTCCCCAGACAAATGTTTCACCATTTATTCTTGACCTCTCCTGGATACAAGAGCACACTGAGAGTGTTTTGTCATCATGCCTTTCATTGTGCAGGGCAGAAGAACAGTTCTGGGTATTGGTGTGCCCGAAGCTGTGTCTCAGTTTCCCACCCGAAACCAGCACACCTTACCTAGACTACCCACATCTCCTGCACTTGCAAAGCTTGAGCTGGGGATGCGTTCAGAACTGGGTTTCTCACAAGTCGTTCTTTATTGCTTGTTGGGTGGTTAAAATAATGAGTAGTTGTCTCTGTGGTATTTTAGCCGTTATTCCTTTGGTTCTGGCCAGAACAGAGGAATGGCAGAGAAGAGCATATTCCAAGCAATAAATTTAAACATTTTGAAACTTGAGGAAAAAATAGGGGAATTAAGATGAAGTAAAAGATTCAGGCTAGATCTTGTTTCATCCAAACCAGGATATCCATCCCCGACAAAAATGTTGACCATGGCTATTTTTTTGGCAGCATGTCTGTTCTCTCCCCACCCTGCTTTCTTGGAAGTCACTGTGCTCTGGCTCTTCAATTAGAGATGGATAATTGATACATTGCCGACTGGAAAAAGCTTATCACGCTGCATTATTTGTTCCAGCACCGGAGCCCTATCACCACTGTGAAATCTATTTCTGCAAGTTTGAAAGAGACTTGGATAAACCACCTGGCGATCCCATCTGGGACTGTTGACTGTCTGATCCAGGCAGTTTGTCACGGACCCTTGAAAATGGCATTGATGGAGTGAAGGGGTCTGTGCCTCCAGCGTGTATGTTGAAGCAAAGGTTTGTGCAGATGAGCTGGTGGAAGCTGTGCTGTGTTTTGCAGGATCACCCAGACTGCAGCTCTGCTGGTAGCCAGGAGCTCAGGCCCAAAGTTCTGCCCACTGCTGATCTTTTCGTTTAGGGAATCCCTTGGTTTAGGCATACCGAGGGTGGGAAAGATGGTTTTTACACTGTAAAAAGTGGAGGCATGAGGTAGCAGTGGCAGTCCAAAGCTGCTGGAGAACATCACTGCAGGGTACCTCGCTGGGCAAATCGTGGTGGTCCAAGGGGTGCTGGAGGGTGGCAGAGAGGCAGGACCTCAGCCCCAGCTCTCATATCATGGAAAGAAAATGCCAGTGTCAAGCAAGTGAAGAGGATTTCCTGACCAACAGAAAAGTCAAAGTTAGGGATGACCCAGACCGCCCTGGAGGCTCATCTGCTAAGGGTGAGGGCAGAAGCCGTGTAATGGAGCTGGATCTGCCCCACTCTCCTCCTCCGACAGCTAGCAATATCTTCCCACAACCAGTGAGGACAACACCTACAAAACACACCTCACTTCTATGTACCTCCAGCAACTGGTGTAACTGCAAACTACACACAGCTTGGGTGTCATGAAAGAAACCACCTAAAGCACTCGCTGCACCATTGCTGTCCACTGAGCTCAGTGGCAGCAGGTCACAGGGGAAGCAAATGTTCAGCCACGGAGAAGATGTTGCATAGACTATGAGTGTAAACACTTTTTGGGTGCACAGTACCTGGAAAGCCCCACACATCTGCTTTCCTCTTGGTAGCTCAACTCTGTGGTGGCTCCCTTGGGGAGGAGGGGGGTGGGTTTTGCCTGAATCCCCATTACTGCCCAAGACTCCTGCAGAAAGAAGGAGCAGATCACAGAAGACTTCAATGCAAACACCTCACTTGTTCCTGTGGGTTTGCAGTGGTCAGCGTGGAGGTGGGAAAAGGCTTCAAAGCCACTTTCTCTCTGCAGCCGCGCTGAGTACGGGTCTGTGGAGATTGCTTGTGAAATAGCAGGTGCAGACTATCTCTGTGTCCGTTATGGTGGGGTTATCACTGCAAACACAATTATTTCTAAGTGAAGGAACTGTAAATATACAGTAAAGATTGTAAAGATACAATCCTGCCTGGTGCACAGCGGCTTTTTTTGTTTAATTTTAATCATTTTGTTTTGTTGCCTTTTGAAACAGTGGCCTGCAGTTTTACATAATAGCCTCACCAACAACCCACTTTCCTAATGTCAATATGAATAACATAGTAGTAAGAGTCCTTGTTATCACAGAGCAAAGTTTTTGCTTGCAGAGAAGGTGGGAAACAGCTTTCACCCAGCAGTTATTGCATTTTAGCTGATACCTCATTATCTGGCATAAACAGATCCATGTGCTTCACTTCATCTTAAACTGTTGACTATTAGATAGAGGCATATATCTGAGATATCCAGAGACCAACAAGTGAAAGGTAATTATGGCTGTGCTTGAGCTCAGCTAGAAAAGACTGGAAGGGTGCTTCTGGGTGTGCAAACACACAGCGAAGAGGTAGGGAGGGGGTATGATTTTATTCTGTCAGCATTCCTGCACACGCACACTGGCTTTGCAACTAAACGCAAAAGCAAACCTTTTGGGTCAGTTCTTTCCTCATCTCCAGATCCGTAGGATCTGTTCTTCTCAGCATGAAGTATTTTCAGTGTTTTATTCCAGTAGAAAGTTAATTCAAAGCACTACTATTTTGATGTCCTGTTATTGTAAATTCAGTTCACACATTTGGGTAAGTGTATTTGACCATTTGGAGATCAAGAATGGAGAATTGCAATCGGTCCCCCCATTGCTTTTTACTTCTGAGTCCAAAATTTCTGCCTGTAGACCATGCTTTTTTGGGCCAGCTAGTCCTTGCTGAAGGCACAGAGGAGAATGATGGTCAGAAAAGATTTCTGCAGATGGGATTTCATTCAAAAGATTGAAAATAAAAGAGCAAATTCTAAACTCTATTATTAATTTGGACAAAAAAATGTGTGTAGCATCAAACTGCCAGAGCAGTGGTGGGCAGGAACCAGGTGGACTCTATTAGAAAATGAGGAAGGTAATCTTTCTTCTTTCTAACAGCTGCTGAGAAACATGCTTGTTTCAGCTTTTGCATGAGATGATAGATGGGGGCTTTGAAGCCCAAATCTCTTCGGTTTTATTCCTCTTCTCTTTGGGACATGGGTGCTGTGGATGTTCATTACTCATGTTGGAAACATTTGCCACAGGAAGCTCCTGGAACTGAGTCTGGAAAGCCATGAAAGCCCTAACGGCAGCTGAAAACATCAGTGCTGTCCCAGCACTTGCTGAATCAAATTATTAAGTGCCAAGATAAATTAATGCTTGTCTCTGAGTCATTCCCAATTTTACAGAGTCCAGGGTTTTCAAACTCCCTTCCTACCAAGAAAATCCTCTCTCCTTCAGAAAGAAACCCCATTTTGGTGGCATCAGCTTCCAGAAGTCTGAAACTGTGCTTTCAGAAGTCTTCCTGCACTCTCCAGTAAATTCCTTTCCATCTTGCCTTGCCTAGTGAAATAACTGGAATATTTGCATTTTTTTAAAATCATGATTTTTCAGTAGTCATAAAGCATAGGCTAACTAACCTCTTCTGCAAGGCTGTTTAGTTAATTAATATTTATACACTAAAGCAAGGCTCAAGAGATAATCTACGAAGTGTTATTCAATGATCCTGAACATCTGGCTTGAGAATCCAAGATTTCCCTGAAAAGGAATTAAGATTCCTGCCATCAGAGCTTCAAAATAAGGGAGATAAATACAACAAAAGCATGAAGCAAGGAGACACAGCTTTGTCTGGCAAGCCTGTGGGCTGAGATAACCAGGAGCCGCCCCTGATCCTGGGGCTGTTGCTGAGACAACTGGGGTGCTCCAGGCAGTGGGCCATGCTTATCCCCGGGGGGAAACACAGCAGCTGAGGCCTGTGCTCCTATGCCATGCTTGGCTGATGCAGGAGTAGAAATACGGAAGAAGTGCCCTCAGCTGCCTTTGGTCCCAGCAGCCCCGAGCACTGCCCCTGTGCTGGGTCAGCCCGGACCCTGCCTGTCCGTGGGGGCTGGCACTGCCTTTCTGGGGAACTGGTGCAGCCCCACACTCCTCTCCGTGGGCTGTTAAATACGAAATAACCAAGGAAAGTGGCTGGGTACAGGCTGATGCTGAAACCCTGCCCAGCGCTTGTGCCACCAGCAGACCTGCCCCAACTGAGCATTGCTCACCCCTCTCCACTGCATCTCCAGCCAGCACTTTCTCCCATGATGTGACTTGCCCTGCTGTCTCCCACACAAAGGAGCTGAATGTAAAACAAAGAGTGCTTTCTCACCATCATTCAAGCGCTTTCTCACCATCATTGAGCCACCATCAATTGTGCATCCCTTCCAGCATCTACAAGGGTCCAAGTGAAAAGCCTTCACATTGCAGATCTCCCTTCTGGGCTCATCTTCCATTTAGACAGGAGACCCACAGCCCCTCTCAAAATCCTTGTTGCTTGAGCCTTATTCTCTTCACTCGGGGTCAAAAAGAGGGATTCCTATGATTTCACAAGGATTATGATTAGAGTTCGTTTCTTCAGATGCTCCACACCTCATCCCCATGTCAGTAATATGCCAGGCAGTGAAGACACAAAATGGCTGTCACTTGCAGCTGCACGCAATGAATTTGGGGCATTTTAGCAGATGTAACTTTATTTCACCATTTAGCAGTGCCTGTGCTTTTATGCTTTGCTGCCACAGAATGCTGGTACGCTAAAGCCTTCTTACATTATCAAATAACTTAGCACCTCATTTCACTGGTGGGTCTTGGCCTTCTGGTTGGTCACATCCTGGTTTATTCCCAGCCTCTCATTTGGACGGTACTATGTTCCCACTCAAAATTCAGACTGGGTGATATATGTAGATCATTAGTTTCAGAGACTACTTTCTGCATGGATGAAACCTTCATCACCATCTCAACAGGCCCCTGGTGCTTACACAACCTTAGCCTCCTGCTCTAAAAACCACTGTAGCACCCTGCACCACAACTCTCATATTTTGTCAGGCAACTGAACAGGAAGAAAAAGAAAATTGCAAAAATGTGGGATAATGGAGTCCTATATCCAGCTCTGGAGCCCTCAGCACAGGAAAGACATGGACCTGTTGGAGCAGCTCCAGAGGAAGCTGCAGAAATGATCAGAGGGATCGAACACATCTCCTGTGAGGACAGGCTGAGAGAGTTGGGGTTGTTCAGCCTGGAGAAGAGAAGGCTGCAGGGAGACCTGATTGTGGCTTTTCAGTACTTAAAAAAGGGGCTTATAAGAAAGGTGGGGACAAACTTTATTGCAGGGCCTGTTGCAGAAGGACAAGGGGTAATGGTTTTAAACTGAGGGAGAGTGGATTCAGACTAGATACACGGAAGACGTTTTTTATGATGAGGGTGGTGAAGCACCGGCACAGGTTGCCCAGAGAGGTGGTCGATGTCCCACCACTAGAAACATTCAAGGGCAGGTTGGACGGGGCTCTGAGCAACCTGATCAAGTTGAAGATGTCCCTTCTCATTGCAGGGGTGTTGGACTAGGTGACCTTTAAAGGTCCCTTCCAACCCTAACTCTTCCATCGTTCTTTGAATTTAGGGCTGCAGAGCACCCCAGAAGTCACAGAGGAGGCCCAGCCAAACGCTAAGCACAGTGATCAGCCATGAACAGCTTGTGTATGAGCCAGTCCATCTCATTGTGGGGCAAGGTATCATTCCCTGGGCCTGATGCCTTCAGTAATGTTGTTGTAGCCAAGTACTGGTGAAGTGTTTCTCAGAGACCAAGGAGCTACTTGCTCCTGGAAAGGAGCAGGGGAGGGGGGGGGGCATATGTGGATGCATTTGCAGAACTGTATTCTGCTGCTGTGGTTTTCCAGAAGATGCTAGTGGGTGATTCAAAAAATATAATAAGGATATTATTAAACATGTATAATTTGATCCTTTTAGTCTGAAATAAGCCCACGGTAAATTTATATTTACTTGGCAGCAAAGATATAAAACTTGGTTTGGCAGTTACATTTAGCAAAACACTGGGAACTCAGGGGAAAAAATATCGCCTGGCTGAGTAGGTTGAACTAATGCTGAGAAATGAGGCTCTGTGGATCTGAATTCAACCCATTTTTTCAGAGCTACTTATCCAGTCTCCTTCCATCATTGGCCAACTGACAGAAATTCAATATTTTTCTTTTAGTGAATGAAAAGCATAGTCAGAAACAGCCATTGGGTCAGGATCATATGCAAAAGCTCCTCTTCTGCTTTTGTTTCCTAATTGCTCTTGGAAGGATTTTTAGGACTGGGCTGACGCAGTTGTGTGTGTGAATTTCCTGGCAAATAAGGAAGGTGACTGTGTCCAAAAGACATTTAAGAGTGTGAATTCACAGCCTTTCCATGTCTAATCAAGGAGCGTAAACCATTAGCCACATGTTCTCCATTTCCATCACATTTTTTCACACTTAAACAAAAACATGCCAAAGAAAAGGTGCTACATTTTTTAATGCCCCCAATAGGAACCACGGGAGTCCGTTAAATGCTGTGGTCATTTCCAGCATACAAATCAATTTTCCTTGTGGTGGTGAAGCGGTGAATAATGCCTGGTTTGTTTAAAGTAGCATGACTGATTTTGGATGAAGAATCCTGTCACTTTGGCATTTTCTGTTTTATTTATTGCACACAACCGTATAAAACCTGGTAGTGGTCTCAGTGCCAGGCTTACTAGTGGAAAAGCTGAAAGGACCACATAACTCCTGGTGCAGCAAAGAGGTTCTCGTTCTGCAAGGCATTTGCTGGACTCCTGAAAAATTATTTTGAATAACATGGCAGAGAAGGATTTCATCAGTTGGCATCTACTGGCTTTATTTTTTCTTCCATTTTGCCTGTGTCAAGATGAATACATGGAGGTGAGCAGAAGATCTTATAAACCAGTGGCCAAAGTATTGCAAAGTCACCACCAGACTGGCCATAAAGGTTCCAGAAGCAGGGAAGTATTGAAACAGCGGAGTCAACTTATAGAGTGGACTGTTGATAATAGCACTTCTACAGACCAAAAAGTCCTGAGACCAGAGGTAGATGATGTAGAACTGACTACCTCAGATAGAGTCCAGGTACTCTGAATTAATCTTCTAAAGATATCTTTAAAGCTAATGAAATATATTTTTTTTTGCTAAGATTATTAGTGATATGTTTATGAAATTATTTCTATTAAAGCTGTGTATTGGTCTGTATCCTGCTGGGCTGCTTTATAGGATCTTTTAATGAGCTGGTAGAACCAGCAGTGGCTGGGAACACTGGATTCAACACAGACAGCAGACCGTTGTTTTGCTGAAACTGTGCTCCTGTGCAATCGTATACTCTGACAGACAGTCTGAATTATTTCAAGGTATTACTTATTTAATGTACTGAAGTTTTAGATTCTGTTAACTCATTTGGATGTGAAGGAAAATTACTGAATTTATAGAGATACTTGGAAAGATCCAATTAGCAGAGAATAAATTTACTTGAAAATTATGTATATAAAATATATTCTTTTGAGCTTGAGACAAACATAATGACATTCTGAGTGTTCAAAAAATGTATTCTAAGTAATAGCTTGAAAAAAACAGATACTCATATAATGAGTAGATTTAACAGTATATGTCTACTTCACAGTTTCAGAGCAAAAAGACTCAGAATGAAACTCTAAATCATCTGTTGTATCTGTGTTTTAAACTGGGAATCTTTGTATGCCTTTTACATGGCATTTCAGATATTATAGTCATTAGCTCACAGCAAAGAGAAAACGGCGTAATGTGATTATACATAAAATGTTGCAGTCCAAATTTAAAAGGAATAATCTGAAGAGCAGAAGATGAAACTTTTTCGAGCACTAGGCAAAACAAAATTCCACTCAAATTAAGTCTTTGTTGATTGATATTTTTTAGAAACAACAAGAACATGAGTGTTTTGTTCCTATTGCTGATACAAATGTTTGAGTCCTGTATAGTTCACCTTTTATTATTCATTTTTTTAAACTCTTTCAGAACAAACTATGATTTTTTGAATTCCAAAAAATCATGGGCATGCAAACAGGTGTTGAATAATAACCTACCTCATGATAAACAGAGAGGAGATCTGATTTTAATCCTGTCCTAGGCTTGAAGAACTGAAACACATCCAAATATGGGAATAGGTTTACTACACCACTATATTCCCAGTCTTTAAATTTTACAGTGCTTTGCATTTCATATTTCTTGGGCAGGAGTTATATGTTCCTCCAGTGCACTCAGCAAAATAGATATTTAACTCTAGGTATGTTAAATTGTACTTGCAGTATATAAAGAGTGTAAAGTAGTCCAATGAGCCAGCTAGTGTGTGCATACCTCTTTACTGCAGAAAGAATTGTGCAGCTGCATACCACAGACCATGTATTATGGGTAATTCAAGAAGATTCCCCTTTAACTGAACACAATTTCAGATAATGCAGGACTTGATATAAAATTACATCTTTTTTAGGGGTCAAACCTTCCCTCACAGAAAGCGTCACTGTGTTTGGGGTGCATGTGTCTTTCATCAGAAAGTTTAATGCAACCTGTTCGGAGTTGCCTGCTGGGGGAAGAGGCTGTGACATTAAAACTGAGCCCAGCAAGTCAGAGTACAGCTGATGGCAGTCATTTATCTGCCAGATCCTCTCTGAGAAGCAATCTTTGCTGAGGAAATGATGCAATTTTTGGCTTATTGAAATGAAATCGAGCACTAGCAGATGCATGACAGGGATAATCCATCACAGATTGGCTGACGCAATAGGTATTTTCCATCTCCAGACTCCAGGGATTTCCAGGCAGAGGCGGAACAAAGGTGGCACAGACATGTTTTAATTCAAGTCAAAAGTCTCCCTTCTCCCTGAGCTATCTGAAAGCTGTTTCACCCCTCAAGTCCCTATTTTCTTGGTTATCTTAGCTCTGGCTGGAGAATTTCACCCTCTTGCTAAAGTGTTTTAACTGTCCCATTCCCTATTGTGGAATAAAGACAATAGCATTGGTCTTTGCTGCACTGGGTACAAGACCAGTTTCCATGCTGCTGGTAACTTACGTAAAATATAAAGTGCATTTCTCAAGCACAAGAAATCTTACTGATGGGGAGAGCCATGCCAGACACATTCTTCCTTTTCAGGTGGCTCTTTGAAAACCTTCGGGTACCCCTCAACCTACTGGTGTTTTACCCTGAATTTTGGTAGTTTTGGCATGGCAATTTCGGTTTCTTTAATTCTTTGTTAGAGAAGGGGCACAGAGGGCCCTAGTGCCCACAGATACATGCTATTTTGCTTTCAGAACAGAGGCAAAGAATGGTGGATGTACATTACTCATCTTCTGCGTTGATTAGACAATATAACAGAAACACATAAAATTAATCAGGAAATGAAAAAGGGCTGGGTCTCCAGTTCTGATTCGTTCACAGCTTGAGGTAAGGGAATGTTGTTGAATATCTGCTGCCTAGAACTGCCTCTTACATACTAAACCATAGAAAATTCAGCAAATAGCCTCAGAAATATTTCCAGTTTTCTATCTCTATTAGGATATCAATGTAGCAGATGCATTTCACAAGCTCCTAAATCATATTCAAGTTCTGAAAGCAATGCCAAAGATTCATTGGATGATAAAATTTATGTGCAAATGTCTGCCATAGGACATCTTTGGCAAGTGGTTGTAATTAATCTTTGTCCCATTTGAGTGTAATTTTACTTTAGGAACATGTTTTTTCTTTAAATGTACTCTTCATGAAGTTCTCTGGTTTTAGAGATTAAAAGAATATCCTGAATACTCATTGTTCTTGGCAGCTGACTCTGAATATTTTTTTCCTCCTAGTCAAAGGATCAGTAAAGATAATAAGTCAATACTACTTTATGACTTGCGTAAGTAGCTATTTTCAAGTCAGTGGAACTGTTCGCATACAACCAGGCTGGCAAGACTTGCCTCATTTCACACGTAATAACCAGCTGAGCTTTTCGAAAGGTAAATGCCAAATAGCATTTGGTTATGATCAGCACTAAGATCTGCTTTATGATAACATAGCTGGTTAGCTAATAATGTCTTTCGAGATTTCAGTGCATTGGGTGAAAAAACAAATCTGACCTGCACAGAGAGAGTCTCACATGCAACCCAGTTTTCTGGATTCATGCCTTCCCTTCCCTCTAATCCACAATTCTTAGTCTTTGGATATTTCTAGGCTGATAGGATTTATTTGCTCTTGGCAAGTGTGTATATAGTTTGCCTTCTCATTTAACATGAATATGAAGCACTATCAAAAAAAAGCTGTAGATTTGAATCTCAGTGCAACACTCCATATTAGCATTTCAGGTGGTGCAAAATGCTTGTGCAATTCCAGTCCTCCTGTACTTGGCTCCCCTTCTAGGACTGAAAATGAGCTGAAAGCAGGGCTACTTCTTCTCTCACATTAGGAAAGCTTTAAACAGTGTGTCTGGTGGTTGTCAGTTATCTTCTTCCTAACAACTGGGAGAGATAAAACAGCAAGAAAGATACAAACAAGTTCTCCAGGAACAGACAGTCCAACAGGCATTTTTCTCATAAAATATAGACCTTATCCAGAATTAAGCTAAAAAGAGTAGTATTGACCAAAACCCCATAAATATGCAGCCTTTCTGCCCATTGGCAAGTCTTAACATTTCCATAACTCTTTGAATATGAAGCATATTTATTGAGCTGTCAGGTCAGCCTTTATTCCCATGGTAGCTCCACCATCTGCGGATCCAGCTGGAGAGGGCGTGTGTCTGTCCCATTGGAGGACTTGCAGTATTTTGGTGCCATGAAAGGAGTTTTCTGTATCCATAAACATAAACTCCCAAGCCTCTTGAAAATAACAAATTCTGGGGGGTGAACTTGGTATTGTTCAAAACAAGGGCAGAAAGCTTTAGTGTTGCAAATCAAGCCAGCTAATGACCTTGAGGGCAGGAATACAGCACATCTATGTGTTCATTTGGCAGCTCCCATCCCACCAGAGGTTTATTTGCTGCCTTTAAACCAATAGGCCTGCATTAGGGAAGTAATCTGAGGATGATAAAGATGAAAGGAAAGAAAGGGGAGGAACAAACAGTAGAATGATTACAGAAAAGTAGCAGTCACACTGGTGTAACCATCCCCCTCCAGAATTTAAGAACTGCCAATTTGCACCTCAGGACAATTGCAAAGAATTGTAGGGGAAAAGAAATGAAGAAGGAGAAATGAGAAGGAGGTAAAGAAATAAAATCAAACCCCATACCTTTACCTCAGCTGATCCATCAGAAGCTTTGTGACCGCTAAGGCATCGCAAGAGCCTAGTGACGAACTCCAGCCAGAATTGAATGAGACTCCATCAGTATAAATACAACAATTTGGGAAAGAAAAGCACTGAAACAAAACCATTATCAAACTATTTTTACAGTAGCTGAGCTGCGTATAATAAACTCATTAATTTATTTATGCTGCTTTATTAGTTTCAGCATATAAAACAGGTTTTCATAGTTACACATCCACAACTACAAATAATTGAATGACCATAACACCAGGTGTTGTGGTCAGTTCAAATTTTTGTCATGTATCCTGGCACTTTTTCAGGTTCTCCCAACTTTTGTAGCCTGTAAATATGCAAGCCTGGGGCCATGAACGGGAATATGCTGCGCAGACATTTTTTTAACATCTCCTTCAGGCGGTCCAACACAGTTGTCTTTACGTATAGTGGAGGATAGTTCATTGCTGAAGATCAAATGAAGTCCCTTGTGCCCCACCACTCGTTGTATATAGGCTTGTTTTCAAGAAAGGTCAGCTGAAATGTGGGATCATTGAAAAGCAGGATAGGAACCTAAACGAAATGTTCATCTAACTTTCATCACCTGGTATTATTTTTTTTTCAAAACCCTCATTATTTGACAGCACAAGTTGGGGTTTTAATATTCATACAGCTCTTAGCACACTTGAAGAGCTATTCCTTTAAATCTTCCAAAAATAACACCTTCAGGGACAAGCCAAGTATGGGAGATTTCAGCCCAGATAAGAAGTGTTTTGAAAACTTAGCAAATATATAAACAGAGAATATGTAATGAAGACCCTGTAACCGACATGCGTATGATCGATGCCGTCCATGAATGAGCTATTTAAAGCTTATTTTTCTACACTTAGCCCCCACAAACCGGACCTCAGAATCCAGACTGTAGTTCCTGCTGCCGTGGTGACTTTGGAGTTCGACTCTACCAAGGGCCCCCAGGACCTCCCGGGCCGCCTGGGATGCCAGGTAAAGATGAAGTTCAATTGATTTTTCGATCAGTCTAATTGCAGGCTATAAGTTATAGGCTATTCTATGAAACATCAGAGAATGGTCCAAACATCAGTATTTGGGGACAGATTCAGAAATACGTTTTTCTGTAGTTTCTGGAGAGACAGAGATTTTCAGTTAGGCTCTAAAGTCTTTCCAGTGAAAACCCATTAGTTATTAAAATTCAGATTTCACAAATTCATACTGAAAGTAATCTTATTACATTTCTAGGGCAAATTGTTCTCTCTTCTTAAACCAGCATGAAGCTTCCATTAAAGTTGGAAGTACTTGTTCCCCAGAGTTGATTATTGCGATCACCTTTGAATATCCAGCTATGCTATTGTGTCCTGTATTCAAGAGCTTTTTTTCATCTAGCATACTGCTAGCCATTATTTTACAAAGACACACGTGCTTCTGTTCTCTCATAGAAATGTCTTCTTTTCCTTCTTTCTGCTTGTCTTCCATAATAAAAAGTACCTTTTATTTTGCCATTAAAAATGCACACAGAGGAAGAGGATACCTAAGAAAAGGGTATACTTCAATCTGATACCTGGTATGGAAAAAGAAAAGCCTAGAGAAGGGAAAAAGATACTTTCATGTTGGTCTAAGTTTATTACAGCAGTCACCTTCAGGGATTTGAAAATCACCATTCCTAAAGCAGATGTATAATGTAAATCAACGTGTTACTGATTGACAGACTTGTCTCATCTTCAAAAGCTTACATCTTGTGTTATCACAATAAAAATGCAATTTCATAATCCTCCTTTCTCACAAACATACTGACAGTAACAGACATGACAGATAATCACACATGCAAAAAATAAATATAGTAATTTTGGGTAGAAATCTTGTACAGTGACAGATAAATCTGAATGTTATGAAGTTATATCTCAGTGAATGAAGTGTTTAAGAACTAGCTTCAGTTGGCAAAATATTGAAATTAATTGTTACTTTGACATATTTTGAGTATTGGGCAAAATAAGGTCATAGGTATATTTGGTATTAGCCTGCTGTAAGCTATCCATGCATCAACCCTTTACAAAAATACTAATGACCATTACAGAAGTAAGAGAAATCTAATAGTGAGGCCTCTTGTGCAGAAATATTGCATTACATATTAATAAATTGTTGGCTACTTAGAAGTGGGACACAATTTGATATAAGACCCACACTTTCTAAGCTGTAGTGGACGTACTGGGACACAGCCCAGTCCCAGCTTTGCAGTTTCTTCCTCCGAGGATGCATCCCAGCCACACTTTCTTGTCACCACAGGATGCCACAAATGTATGGCCGACAGCAACCTTCTACACCCTGGAATTTCTCTGTCTCCTTCTGCTGCATTGCATATCATTGTGCCTGTAAGGGGAATGACAACAGCTGCTTTTCCCTTGATTGAATCAAACGTCGTCTGCAGACTTCTTTTCTGAACTGGTAGAGGATTAGTTCTGGCTTTACATGAAGGATCATTCTTGTTATTTTTAAGAGTTACTGATTTCTCTATCCAAATAAAATTTTGCTTAATTTCTTGAACCGTTTAGCTTCCTTGTTTGAAGTAATTTTTTTTCTCAGTACAAAAACTCTGAAAAATCACTTAATCATTAGATTTGATCTCAGATCTAACATCATTATTATAAATTCATAACTAGAGTGACTAACCAGAGAACAAGTAGAGTGGCAAAGAATCTAATTTCAGTTCAGGTTGAATTAGAACAACGATGATACTAATTAAACTCCTGAGTAATTAATTGAAAGGTCAGGCTTTGTTTCAGGTAGGCATAATTTCTCAGTGATTCCAGCCATCTTTAAAATTTTGTCAGTTGCATAGACATTTGCTCAGTATTTTCCTCAGTAAACATCAGGAAGTAAGTAATACTGCAGATGCAGGAATATGTTTTTGTAATGACCCTGTTGACAAGAAGCCATCTCAGAAAAGCTTCATTATAAAAATTTTCTCTTTCTTTAAATGTAGGAACATGTAATCAATCAACCCCTTCAAGCTAACCAGCACCCTGATAATGCACACTCTCCCCTTTTTGGCACAGACGGGTCATTTAGCTAGTTTAAGGCTACAGCCATTCATCATATGGACAGACATGTTTTAAAGCTAGCAAAATGTTATTCAGAATTATCATATCCTATCCTAATTAACTTATATTATCAAGAAATAATTTTTTACACAATAGGAAAGGCAAGGGTGCTTAAGCAAGCTACCTGGTATGTGTCAGTAAGCTTTCGCTTTCCTTGAGCCTCACGTTTGCTGAGGTCTCGTCCTTGCACATCTCCCCAACAATGCAATGACTGGAGACATCAGCAGTTTACGGAGCAACACCCAGATAGCATGAGGGTGAGCTCTTCAACATCAACCTACATCCTTCTGGAAACTTGCTCATCAAAACCTTCACTTTCAGCTTTACCACACGGCTGTTTCTTACCCATCGCAGCTCAGTCTGTGTTTTATGGTACTGAAAAGTCCATGTGTTGCAAATGGGTGGGAAAAGACCCTGTCGCAGTTATCTGTTAAAATATATTATATGAAATTGTTTACATTAAACAGAAAGCTCTGTTTCCTTTCAGGAAATCATGGAAACAATGGAAATAATGGAGCAACTGGCCAGGAAGGAGCCAAAGGTGAGAAAGGAGACAAAGGAGATATGGGACCAAGGGGAGAGCGTGGCCATCATGGACCCAAAGGCGAGAAGGGTTACCCTGGGATTCCCCCAGAACTACAGGTACAAAATCTCTGGCACATGTTGGCTGCAGCAGTTCTCAGATTATGGTTTTCTTCTCTGAAAAACAGCACCTAACTACTGTAAGATACTTAAGAAGCAAATCCCCTGGAAATCATGACTGACAAATACACTCTGCCAAATATCCCTGGAAAAAGAAAGATATCGGGGCTTAGTCTTTCTTTAGAGTAAGAATCCATCTGAGAAATGGACAGGAAGAAACACAAATGGTTCCCTTTTAGGGCAGAAAACCAGTATTGGGGTCATTAAAAGACAATAGTGTGGACCTTCATTTTTCTGTCAGGCTGTATCACATACATAACTGCGCTTCCTACGACGTATGAAGAGACTAAAGGAGTCACTCAGGCTCCTGCTTGTCAGGTCAGTTAGGCTTTGTGAGAATCTCAGAAGCACACGTTACCAGCTCCTCAAAGTATGGGGTCAAAACCTCTGAGTGCAAACCAAAGTCCTCTGATTTTGAAAAATACCCCTCAGTAGCTATCTGTGTTTTTATACATTTAGACGCCTCAAACAAGTGGAGAAGCATGTAGATTCTGTGAATGAACTACCCAAAAAACAGATAAGCATTAAAATGTGGGTTCGAGCCTGAGCTGACAAGCTCTGCTGAGGGATGGGATATATTTTTTAGGGCTCAAGACTGTGTTGGCATAGTCCCATAGCTTTTGCATTAGTGTTCCTCATGTCCCAGGAATCTGGCAGATGGTGGAAAGCATATGGGTACATATATACTTGCAGTATACCTGCAGAGACATGGTGTAGTCCTGTCCTTAAGGCAATGAAAGTAAATGGGACTTGGATAATGAAGACACTTGGTTGCTGTTGCAAAGGGGATTTAAAAGTTGCCCACACTGTATACTGCAGTTAGCAACACACAAGCAGTTCATCTACAATAGCAGGAAGACTCGATTAACTCTATGATGTAGCGCAGCCAAGGTGCTAATGGCAAGATTTAGATGCGTGACAAGCCTTTGAGATGTGTTCTTCCTGGTCCACAGCTGCCACTGTGCAAGGGGCTTCTGTAGATCCAATCAGCCAGCCCATGCATGGGGATCCTAAAGCACTTCAGATGGCACTAGGTGCATTTGCATGGGCGAGTGTTGGCATCCAGACTCAGCTCCAGAGAGCCTATATGTGAGTGAAGCATCTAAGCTCTCATTGCAGTTACTGGTGATCTACATAAGCAACTCAGCTTGATCTGACAGTCACTGCTGCTTTTGAGCAAATGGATATTCAGACACCACAGAGTATGTACAGACCTCTGGAAACAGTAAGGGAGTCTATATCCTCACTCACACATACACATTTTAATGGAAGTGTGTTAGTCTTGATCTGATTCATAACCCCCAAACCAAGTTCACCACAAAAGAGACAAAATAGGATACAGCAAACACACAAAAAGAAATTCCACTTCCAAACTTTCTGACTATAGGGAAAACTGAAGTTCTGAACTATGTACAGATCAACACCTTTTAACTGAATGATACTGTTTCACAGTAACAGTAATTCATATATGTTTTATAACCTCATAAAAGGCAAGTAAATTAACAGCAAAATCAACAGTACAACCAATGTGTGCAATGTGGGAAAATGGTTTTAGATTTCTCGGCATTGTGTATGTTTGAATTCTCCACCCTAGGCTGTATGAAGATGGGATAACTTGGAATAAAATTCACAATAAAAACAGTTTCCAAAATTACTGGACTTCTGTAATAAAGCAGAATTATTTTAATATTCTTAAAGAATTAACTGGAATTAACTTTACAGCTGAATATCTTAAAACATATTTGTTGTAATTACATTCAACATAAACCCTTTTTCAATTTTAAAATGAGTTATCAGCATTTTTTTCTTACATAAAGATAGTGGTAGTAATTTAATTAAAAACTGAATAATGAAAGAGAATGAATAACAAAAGCTCATATTGCAAAATTTATTTCCAAGTAAAATTCCATCACTGTTTTTAACAGATGTGTTTAAAAATATAGTGTAGCATATAATTTCTTGTTAACATCATGCTGAAGAATTTTAGAGTGGGGGTAGGTAGAGGAGAAAATACTTTTAAATACAATACTGTTTTAAGTACAGGATTATTTTGGAAGACTTGGCCATGTCCATGTTGATCTGCTGCTTCAAAATGAGACCTAGGGAGAAAGGACATCTTTTTCAACTCTTCTGATCAGCCCAAGAAAAGTAACTTAGGGTCAAAGAGAATGTGAAATGGAATCTAGACAAAAAGCAATAAATTCCATCAAGCTGCCATTGCATCTGCTTTCCTTTAACGCATGATGAACTTTGATGTGATCCTTGCTGAGAAGCAAGACGTTAACAATTTGCCGTCATAGGAAATGCATCCATGCAGGGATAAGGAAAATCAGCCCAAGCTTTCAGCTCACATCTGGAGCTCCTCAAATTTCTGTGCAGATGGCTAATGATCTCCATTGTTGGATCTGGACTTGCATTTGATTTTGCCTATTTTGGTTTTATACTCATTTGGATCAGAAATCAAAAGAAGTTTGGGGTGGGTTTTAGTATAGCTGGAATGTCATTTTTGCGAGGGGCAGCAACAACTGTAATTGAACACTTCTTGTCTAAGAAGTTAAGAAATAGTGATAAAATGCAAAGTCTCTATGTGACTTTCTGGCATCCAGGTGCCTCAATTCTGCCTGTGCCCTGTTTACTGACAGTCAGATGGGGGGATCACAGACTCACAGAAGAGATAATCCCCTTCCCTGCCCATGCAAGTTGGCAGGGTTGTTCCCTGGAATCTTGCAGAGGGTAATCTGGATTGTCCAATGTGGGAGTTTTTGCACTGCTGCCTACGAAACATTTTCCACAACCAGTACGTCTCTCTGCAAGAAGTGTAACACGAAATTGAAGCACAGTTTTCACTTCCTTAGTGTCCTCTTTTGGTCTCCACCACCCTTTGTTGTTGTGACTGAGGGTACAGGGCAACTGGTAGGAGAGAAAAAGCACTGAATGTTGAGTCCCAGCAACTGCACTTCTAGACAACCTCTAATACAAATGCTGAACGTATCTCTGAAGGTAGTTAGCAAGAAACACTAATGTGCATGGATTTTACAGAGCATTATTTATTTCACACATTCAGTTAAAAGCAATATCCAGTTTAAATGCATTCGAGAACATATAAAAACTAATTAAATCACTTTTGTCAGAAAAATCATCCCTTTCAATACCAGTTTTATGTTGCATCATTCTAGAGAGACTTAAAAGCAAATAAAATCCCAACCGAAGGTCCTGATCTCCCATACACTTACTTTTACAGTCATGAATAGTCCAATTGAATGAAGAAGCCTAGTCCGCTTCCAGTTTCATTCAATGGGAGTTTTGTTACTGGAGTTTAATGGCCTTGGAGCAGGCCCTAGAAGAACATCTCTGTCAGGAAAATAAACAGACCGCAAACACAGGAAAAAATTCTGTAGCTGGTTCCTCTACACATGTGCATTTCATGAACGACTGCCTGAATAAGAACAGTATTTTTGCAGGTCGCATTCATGGCTTCCATGGCTACTCACTTCAGCAACCAGAACAGTGGGATCATCTTCAGTAGTGTCGAAACAAACGTTGGGAATTTTTTTGACGTCATGACTGGGAGATTTGGTGCTCCAGTGAATGGTGAGTGTTTGCAAAACAAACTAACGCAATTCTGGGAGCAATAGGGAGAAGTGTGGACAGCAATGGTGAGAAACTAGCTAACTGCCTTTGCACAAGGCACTGGTGAGACTCCCTCTGCATAGCTCTTGCTACCTACTTTCAGGAAAAACGAAACTGGGAACGGAGCAAACCAGGAGATGGCTTGCCAGCCAGTGAGACTACCACTGGTGCAAAGGCAGAGGAAGAGGCATGGCCGGAGCTGGGGAGGGAGCAGTACCATCTGCTTTGAGACCTTGAGCTCTTCAGCCACTGTGATGAGATAACCATGGCCTTGATCTTCCAGCAGCAGCAGCTTCACAGTTGCCTCCTACACCTCCTGCCTCCAGTCACTCTCCTCATCCTCATGTTTCCTCATGCCAGTTCAGCTGTGAGCTGGCCTGCAACAAACGTGTGTCTGGAGATGAGCTGTTACAGTTTTTCCTGAGTTATTTTTCAGCTGCATCAATTCCCCATCTTACATAGCTGTGGCACAGGAAGAAAATACGAGATTGGGGAGGCAGGGCCATAACGAAAACGATGTTTAAGCAAAGCCAGAATCCACCTTCCTTCACTTAGCCTTTCTCACCCTGCCATTCATTTACTCACTGCTATGAGAAATGTTCCTAAATTCACTAAAAGTCAGGCCCTCCAGGCTTGCTGTACCACATCTTACTGATGATTAGGGGTGTGTGTCCTCACAGATGCTTTCTTTTGAGGTCAATGTACACATGGATGTCAGTAAACTTTGACCCACAATGATTTAATGACTTTGATACAAATTCCAAGCTCCCATTGCAGCGTCAAAGCTACAGAAGTACTGTTCAGGAGCCAGGAGCTGGAGGAGTCTTGTAGAGTGCAGGACACATAACATGGTTGCACTGGCAACATTCTTGGCACCTTTCAGATACAGAAAGAGCTAAAAAGGGTGATGGTAAGGGCGTGTTGTGCAAGAAGAGAAAGCAGTGGCTGTGTCTATGTTGTTCATGATGTGGTGTGGTCAGGGGAGCAGCAGTGGGTGCTGCTAAAACCACTCATGCCCTGCCTGGCCTGGGCAACATACTGGCTGTGTGACAGCTTCTGAGGCTGTGCCCTGGAGGCTGCCCTTTTGGGAGGGGGCAGGAGCAAGAAGATAAGGGAAAAAGGGTGAGAGAGAGGCCACCAAACTCAGCCTCTGAGCAATTTCCCTTCCAATGAGAAGGAGCGGTCCTGCCCTGTTCAAATACAGTCATTTCTCCGCAATAGGACGTGGCTGCACCCCTGCCATATGCAGAATAAAAATGCATCAGATTTTGGCAAACTATAAGCAGAAGCAAAATACCCATTGACAACTGGAAGGTAATTTTGGCCTCAGCTGTTATGTTTTCTAAGCAAGAAATACAAGTCTGCAGCATGACTACCTCCCTCTATAAAGCAAACGCGTTGTATTTGGTGATCTTTTCAGGGGTGTATTTCTTCACCTTCAATATGATGAAACATGAAGATGTGGAGGAAGTGTACGTGTACCTGATGCATAACGGTAATACAGTTTTCAGCTTATATAGGTAAGTGGTGGACCAGGCCATTCTAATGCAAAAGACATGTCTGCACAGATATGATGGCTTGCTCACATTTCAAGAAACATGAAATCATACATTTTTTGAAGAAATTCTGTCAGGTAAAATAACCAACAAACTATTGTATTTTGCCCTCCTTAACTTGAAAATCTGGATCATACCTGCCACAGATCCTGCACCTAAAATTCAGCCTTGATCACAAGTTCCTCAAAGCTCAGGGAAAAGGAATTAGCACTGCAAGGCAGGGTTGGAGTCCAGTGGTAACATGCTGTCATTCTGCAAAAACATATATTCATCCTCATTTTGCCTGTCAGAATAGTAACATTCTTGTTAAAGATTAGGGGAGAGCAATTGACTTTAAAGGTGGAGAGCATTTTAACTGCGGTAGTAAAGATGAGCAACAAGCAAAGTTCCTCCATTTACTGGCTTTGTTATCATTAGCACATGTGGAATAAAAAGTTTCTGAACTCTTTATATTAGTTGGAGGATCATCAAGAATAGGACTCCCTTGTAGGTTACCAACATCTATAAAGACCAGGTCAAGAAGCTTGTAGTCAGATGGATATCTGAAAAAAATATGTGTTTGGAAAAAAATATTATTTCTTTAATAGCAGCCAACGGTCTGATGACAAAACCAAGCTCCTCTCCTGAGCCTGAACAGACAGACACAAAAGCTCAGATTTATCACACTGGACTTTAGGCATTTAGATGATACCAGGTTCATTTAAGCTGTCAAGGTCTCTTCAACAGCCCGTACCTGAAGCACCACCAAAGGATGCTTCATTCCCAATAGATCTTCCCTGCAAAAGGAAAAGTGCCCATATTTTTTCCCCAAAGCCTTGATGTCAGAAACGCAACAGGTGGAAGAAAGGGAACCAGCGCGCCCTCAAAGCCAGCAGGTTAGCCCATGCTGGACCTATCTATGTTCCAACAAAAGGCCCCAGGATGGGATGAGCTGCCTGTCTCTGCCCACTGCCTGTGCTGGGAGCACAGGGGCTCAGCTCACATGAGACTCCTCACCTGGAGGCATTTAAAACTAGCTGGGGTGAATCCAAGGGAAAAAGAGCATCACAGGAAATCTGGAGAGTTGTGATGAATGAGGAGAGTTTTATTTTAAACAATAAATTTGTTCCTCTGCCCTGGAAAAAAACACCTAAGTTAAACTTCCAGAATTTCAGAAAGGAATGAAATGGTGCAATAAGGTAAGGTGCAAAATTTGACTCGGAGATCAAATGCAGAAAGATGCCAACATTTCCACATAAAGCTGAATAAATGTTGGCAACCCTTTCAAGCAAGTTTTGCTAAAGATACAATGTGCTTTCCTGGATTTGTTTTTTTAAATGTTGTTTGCTTGATCACTGTTAAGAAACAAAAGTCTGACTTGTTAAAATATTCATCCTTAGCTATGAATCAAAAGGGAAAGCAGACACTTCAGGAAACAGTGCAGTGCTAAAACTTGCCAAGGGAGATGAAGTTTGGCTGCGAATGGGAAATGGAGCCCTCCATGGGGACCATCAACGCTTCTCTACCTTTGCTGGGTTTCTTCTTTTTGAAACCAAGTAAAATAAGTAACAACCTAATAGATGTTTATCTGAGGAAACGCCTTTTTCGGAATCGGTATTTTTCTCTGGACTGTGCAATAGCATTACAACAATGAAAGATCAAGAAGGCTTGTTTTGATGCAATGTGTTGCTATTTGTGTGTCAGAGATGAGCTAAATACATTGGGTAGTTGACACACAGATTCACAGAGATGTATTGTCATCTGGGTTGTATCTAGTGAATTGTTAAATGTTGCTATTGCTCTCTTCTCCAAAGTGACTGAAAAACAAAGGAAAAGGATTTTAATTAATTTAGAGAGCAGTCTGCCCAGTAAAGCAAATTTTGTCTGCAAATATACTTTAGTTAAGTATATACTGGCAACAGAACAATTGATTAATGTTTCTCTGTTCATTTATTCAGTTCTTATTATATGTTCATTTAAGTTTGCATCATGGAAACAGGCCTGAATGAATTATAAGTAGGCTCCACTGAGACTAGATTTAAAGGAGGAAGTATTTACTGGACTAGAATGAACTTTACAAGTAGAAGAAAAAATGTGAAAACAAAGATGTCAAGGATTCAGGTTTATTGCATTCCCACCTCAAACCTCTGAAGATGTATCTGGTGTCATCTTTAATAGATTTTTAGTACATATTTAAGCTTACTCTATGTCTCTTAAAAAAAGAGTGGTAGTAATTCTTGCCTTAGCAGTAGCTTGAAGCTAAGGTAATTTAGTCTGCAGTGTTTAGGGGATCAGACAGGGGAACTGTAATGTTTCTTCCTGGCCTTTTGAAACTTGATGTAACTGAATGCAAGGTGTCAAAGCACAGGCATATATGCTGGAGAAGTTGGGATATGCCAACACCACAAGCAGAGAAACTTGCCTTGTGGAGTTTGGAGCTATTTTAGAAAGATGTACCTTTTAATATTGCATATTTACTTAACAGTGAAGTTGTTGACACACTTTTCCTACCAGCCTTCCATGAAGTGGTATTTCAGGAAAAGACACTGCAGCCTCGCAGAGCAGCAGCTAACCCCGTTCAGTATTCAATTGGTGAAAGCAAATGCTAGCTGGCTCAGAAGTTCTGGTCACAGTAGACTGGGACACTCTTCAACATTAATATTTGTTAACAGCTTTTCAAAATTTTAGTACCTGAAATCTTGTCTTGCTATTTTCTATTCATCAGAATCAGCACTAAATATACTAAGACCATACTGAAGCCTGACTGTATTTTCTGCACATTCTGGCTCTCCACACACAAGCTGATGAAATATAAACTACATTTTAACCAGACATTACCTGTCATTAATGTATAACAAGCAGGTGGGTTAGGAAAGCATTTATGTGAAAGTCTTTTAGACTGTCTACAGATACCAGTATCATGACAACAGAGCAAAGGAATAAAAATCTGCCCTATGACTTTGTATGTCCCTGTACACATTCCTATTGTATGTAAACCACATCTTATGATGAAAAATGCATGTTGATACTTGATGTTTATGATTTGTGATTTTTTAGTTTTATGCATCAACCACTGAAAATATTAGCTTTAACTAACTGTCATCCGATGAGTTTTGTTGTTTCTTTAATGAAGTTGGGTCAGGTTTGCACGAGATAAGTTTTCAAAACCTGAGACCATGTTATTTTAATAAACATTTTAGTAAAATTCTGGCATGCCTTCAGACTAAAACCCATCCACCAGGTAATCAGATAATGTTGTTCTTTTGGAATAAGTGCGCAAGTTCCATGAGATATATGGCATCATAAGCTAATATTCACAGTAGGAAAAATCTTAAAAAAATATTTCTTGTTGTGTTAGGAATGTTTGCTTACTTTGTAACACACACATTTACCCAATAAAGATTAATAGTCGTAAAGCTATACTGGTTTCTTCATATCTATGTTTAGCAATGATCTTACAATTTGGAGACTATGGAGATATACTCTTAATATTTATTTCGTAAGCATTCATTTTGCTACTGAACTGGACAAAGTCAGCACTAAGGGTCAAAATATATTTATTTTAAATGTGTATATATTTACACTTAAAATTTAAATTTCTAAGTTTTCCTTTGGGGACTTAATTCTCCTTTACAGCATGGCTATTTTAATCCATTTTGGTGACAATAAAGCACTTTGAAACTATAATATATACACTTATTTTGAGCTCCTTTACATTATCTCTTGTAATAGCCATGATATAAAAGAAAGCCAAGTTTTGCCATTCTGATTTTATACTGTTTTCACAAGTTATGTGTTTTGTGCAACTTGGCCTGCTAAGAGCAGAAAGCAACTAAGAGTCACCACCAAAGCCTTTGGCAAACAAACAGCAGCATGGTCTCAGTTCCAAGGTTAAAGCTCAGAGGTTTTTAACATCAAGGTTGAAACTTCCTAGTTTTTGTATGAAATGTCTGCACTCTTTTCTCTGCAAAGTTGTTGCATGCAATCTCTGTTGACTGAATGCTGAAATACTTTACAAATAAATTGTTAACTTACATATTAATTTCAAAGATCCTTCAAAATATAGCAGCTGATGTAAAAACCTATGTGTGTGTGTGTTCCTGCTCCTCAAAACTATCAAGTTTTATATTCAGTAAGTCATGTGGAATGTATGGGTTTTTCTCAGAAATGTTTATGAAAATTAGTCATCTTTCCATTGCTGCTGATAATTGAAAGCCTTTTGCTTAGCAGATGCTCAAGACAAAATGTCTTCTGTCAGAGACTTTTGTCCTCTGTTACAAAATATGTGGTATCTTGTAATTTGTGTTACGAGTCAGAAACCTTCTGGAAGCTCAAGAGCTGCAGTTTGGAGTATACTTAATGGTTTCTTGTCTTCGCTAAGCTGAGTCTATATCTCTCTCTCCCACTCCATGAGTTCACAGATTTAACCAAAACTTGGCAAGAGCTGCAAGCCCCTGCTTGCCGCAGAGCTGTGGTTTGGTAGGGGATATTCTGTGGTGGGAGCTGGCAACCTAGCAGGAGAAAACACTGCCTCACACAGAGACAAGTTGAGCTCCGCTCTGTGTGAAACACCAGCCGGTACACTTGGTCCTCCCTTCCCCCTGACACCCAGGGACCACTGTCCTTCTCCCTGGCACCCTTGCAAGGTAGCAGCTCTCATCTCCAGCTTTGTTTGGAGGTTAAGCGCTGCATTGTGCAAAACAGAGCTGTGTGCCTCTTGAGAGATGCTGGTTGGACCCTCTTGGCAGAGGTAAAACACAACTTCTGTGTGAGACAATCATGGACTAGAATGAAACCTAACTGAAGGAAAACATCTTAGGTCTGGGTCCCCATTTCATGAGTGGTGCTTAGAGAACGTGGAAAGCAGCTCAGTTTAATTAGATATCCTTGAGGAAAAAATCTGCCTCCGGTTTTAGTTTCAGAGGCTAGTCCATGGCTTGAGGGTGACTGAGGTGAACCTGAGGAAGCAATTAACAGTTTGCAGCCTCAGTCCCACTGAAAACCTTGGGAGTCAAATAGAGGGACTTAAAAAAACTAATAGTTTTCTAAAGGGAAAATAAGGAACTCACGCTTCACTCATGTCTCTCATCTCCCCCATGAAATTTGGCATTGAATTTTCTACATTACACCCTACTGCTTTCTGAAGTAGTTTTTAATAAAAGTGGGTTTTTATTACAACTTTTTTCTCCTGCTTAGCTCATGTTACTAAATTGATGTTTTGTGCTCAGAACCAAAAAAAATTGCACTAGGACAAAATTTGCAGGGAGTCGCTGAGTGGTATGTGAAAAAGCCCACAATTCTTCATTCTGGTGAATCAGTAGAAAAATTTCTCTATTTTGCAGTTAGTTCTGCTTCAGCAGCCACAGGAAATAAAAATTGACAGTGATCTTTTCAGATTTAAAAATCTGAGGCAACAAAAGGAATTGTGCAAAGCAGTGCTCCAGCCTGGGTGTCATACTTGGATACCAGTGAAGAAAGACACAAACTCTAGAAACTATTTTCATAAATTAAAACAACTCAGTACAACGTGCATTTCTTCGTATGACCAGGTTCCCTCCTACACCAAAAGGCGATAGCTCCTTTGCACTTTGGGCCAAACCACACTGTCCTAGCAGGATTCAGAACATCTGCAGTGCCATGTTAGTTTTCATATAGTTTCAAATAGTTTCCTTGAGGGAATTACACAGCACAGGAGTAGCAGCAGAAAACAGTCCTACTTCCCACGCCTCATCCCCCTGTGCTCTGGTTAAATTGATACTAAAAAACAAACCAGCGCCAGTCTGTTCTCCAGCCCAGGGTTATCATCAGACTATATTAATGCTAATTAAACTCTCTCAGCCTGCATAGCAGGGTGTCTGCTTGCAAAACTGCCTGTTGGGACTGATTTCTGGCTTGTGCTAACTTTCAAGTAGTACTCAAGAGAAGTTGGGGAGATAGCTCCTTGTCATGGGCTAAAGGCATTCTCAGGACCGTCCTGCTAACATAATTATATAACCCATCAATTTCATTAACACAATACTACAATCCAGCAATTCACAGACATAGAAATTCCTGTAGCTGTTTAATTCACCAGTGTGTACATCATCTTGCAGGCTGAACAAGGACTAATGGTAGGTGTGGGAAGAGACTATGCTGACCTCTTGACATTGCAAAATCCTCCCAACAGAAGTGACTGGTTAGGTCACTGTTTCCTACCACTAGATTGATAAAATCAGTGCACAGATTTTGGCATGAAGACTGTAAAGATGACAGTGGAAGAGGCTCAATATTGTGCATCTGCATGCGAAATAGGGTAGGTCATCCCCCTGAACACATTCACAAGAATAATAAAACCCATGTGGTGCAGGGTTTTATTAAACAGAGACTTCTTGTGTTAACTGGTCAAAAATTGAGTTTTATCCTTCTGCTTTTCTGAAAACAATCCAGTAGATGTGAAAAATCCCACAAAAAGCAGTGTTTTATACGAATCACATTGTTACGACACCAAGAATGGAAATATTCATGTTAAAATCATCTTTGACATCTTAGCTCCTGTTTCCCGTGAATGTGTCTCACAGCACGTTCTTGCCGTCATATAGTCACGCATTACTTCTTGGCCTCATCCAGCAGTAATTATATGATGTGTGTGGAATAAGGCATGGGCCATATACTGGAACGTGACAGCAAGAGATGAATATAGAACAGCTTCATTCAGTAACTGGATCTAAGTGTACAGTTAATGAAGCACTGTTACTATAGGAAATAAGAGCACACTAAAATGTAAGAAAGAATAGAGGAATTAAATTCACAGCATTTTAGTGTTTTCTAAGTTTCTGAGAGCTTCTTTTTTCAATCTTTGCAATTCTTTGAAAGAAAAGCACTCCAGGCTCTCACAGCACACTGAAGCTGATGAGAGTCAAGGAAGTCCGTAAGGACTGGAACTTCAGGCCAGGAGATGGGAATTCAGAATTTGTGCCATTCTGTCATGTGAAAAGTCCTGGTCAGCAGCTGAAAGTGCTGGATGGAATTTAATTTGGCTCCTTCTTTTAACCTAGAAAAGAGTAGAAGTATGATTGTTTTGAATACAATCTTTCAGATACTGCATCAATTCAGATCAATGCCTTCTTCCCTGCATGACGACCTGCTTCCCAGAATGGTGCCTTTACACTTTCTCGAATTATCAAAGGCACACAAAATAAAGAACATGAATCAGGTATCCATAGCTAAGGCACAAACAAATGGCTCGTGGGCAAGGTGATGGAAACAGTTTATAAAAACAAAAGCCTATCAACACATTGCACTAGCAATGCAGGAGAAATTGTCTTTAATGAATGTGGTGAACAACACCATCCAGCAGGAATGGCTTGCTGGAAATAAGTTAGGGCAGGATGGTCAAGTGGCAGTACGTGTGGTGCCCAGCACAGAGCTGAAGCTCCGTATCTAGGCAAACAAAATGTGGGAATAACCCTGGTTAGAGTTTCCACTCCCTACAATATTGGTTAATAATAAACTCGCAGGAAAATATTTCTTTTCTACTGATTAGCCAATATAAAGATTAGCTATATAAAGCTGCTTGCCAGCCTCTTCATCTAAATCATGAAAGCACAGTAACACCATAAGCTGTGACTCAGAGGAAATAAAAGATGAGTATTTTGGTTCAGGTACAAGGATGAAGGTCCAAAGTACAGAAATCACCATCACAGGCATCAGTAAATTGTTCTCCTGCTTCAACAGATGTACCAGGGGGCAAATTTCTGACACTGAAAGTTAATGGCAAAGCTTGTTCACTGCAGCAAGGCCAGATCCTGACCCCAGTGACTGACCAAGCTAAACAACCCACGAACAGTAGTTTTTCTACGATATGTTGATTCTAACAAAGTAGTGCGAGGCAGCTTATACAATCACTTTCTGTGGATGAGACTCAGCTTTCATTTCCAAACCTGTAATTCAGAATCTCAGATAGACTGAGCCGGACTCTAAGACACATGAATTCACAGCTGCTTTGGAAGGATGTGTCTGTCTCAGGACAGATTCTCTTTGGGGCTTTCTGCTAGTGCCTGGTGGGATGTACACTTCAGAAAGCGAGCAATAATGTGCAAATCCACACTCACACAGAAGCAGAGAAACGCAGAAAGGCAAAGAGATGCTGAAGAACCTATTGAAATTGCAGAGGTTAAGCAGCTGCTGAGAGGGACTTGGGGGTACTGATAGACAAAAGGCTGGACGTGAGCCGGCAATGTGCGCTCACAGCCCAGAGGGCCAACTGTGTCCTGGGCTGCATCAAGAGAAGCGTGGCCAGCAGGTTGAGGGACATGATTCTGCCCCTCTACTCTGCTCTGGTGAGACCTCACCTGGAGTACTGCGTTCAGCTCTGGAGCCCTCAGCACAAGAAGGACATGGAACTGTTGGAGCGGGTCCAAAGGAGGGCTACAAAAATGATCCG
>Ga0065711_1027830_pt1 | contig 45682 bp, 23 predicted proteins | sample Hoacrofraction12_FD_59098 | JGI IMG/M metagenome (GOLD analysis project Ga0065711, IMG submission 59098) | Hoatzin crop microbial communities from Cojedes, Venezuela - Epithelial fraction 12 v2 (version 2) | ecosystem: Host-associated > Birds > Digestive system > Esophagus > Crop | place... | reverse complement strand
GTCACCCTCAGAGGGAAGAAGTTCTTCCTCATGTTCAGACGGAACTTCCTGTGCCTCAGTTTGTGCCCATTGCCCCTTGTCCTGTCACTGGGCACCACTGAAAAGAGCTTGGCCCCATCTTCCTGACACCTACCCTTCAGATGGCAGCAAGTTGCCTCACAGTGTATCACTCACTCTGGTTCCAGCTGTCTGGGACCTGACCAAAGGTACAGAAACTTTTTTTTTTGAGGCTTATTTTTGTTTTAAGTGTGAAAGAGATTAGAGGCTTGCATGCGGTAGTGCAGCACCCCCCACACACCTGGCAATCCCAGAACCAGCGAACACTATATTCTTGTTTGCACTGCAAGAATAGCTAGCTGCTGTGCAGTGAATCGGGACAACTTGGCACTTTCCTTGTCTTTGTCCAAGAGCAGTGAGCTGGGCCGATCAGGCGCTCCATGACGGCACCTGAAACTCCCGATGCCTGGATTTACACCTGCCTGGTAAATGTCAGAACTGTACATTTTGGGTAGTACTGGAATTGTATAGTTGCTGTCTGAATCATGTAGATTGTGACCAGGATGGAAATTACTGATGCGTAAAGTCAATCGTCTTGAGACCCTATAAACAGCGGTACCAAGTAAAGCCCTTTGAGCTCTTCTGGTCTGGAATGGCCTGTGCCCAGTAACCATCTCTGGGTGGGACACTTCTCAGAGTAACTCGTGAACTACCTGGGCTGATCTGCTTGAGACCCAACTTTCTCCCACTGAGAAACCATTCAATTTGAAGTGAGTATTTCACTGAACTCTAGGGGAATTTTTGGTTGCGTGTGTGTGTGTGAATCGACTCAAAACATAATATTCTGTTTCCGTGATTGTAACAGCAAATTCCTTCTGACCACTCTGTAAATGCTAAGTTAACCAGTGATTAACAGCTGCTTAATTCCTGTGATTCTCTCTCTCTCCTTAAACTGTGAACACACCCTGATTTACTGCCAGACATATTCCTTAGACATAAACCGTCGTGGTCTAAGGTCGGTTCTGAATCCAACCGCACCTAGGCTCCTCTCTGAGTAGGAGTTTAGAAAGCCAGGTGGTCCTGTCCAAACCTGGTGATTTAACGGGAGGGTATCCCTTATCCCTTACACTTTTCTTTTACTCTGTATAAATTGTTTTCCATTCAAAACCTCCTTCGATTTTGTATTCCATTCATTTGATAAGTAACAGAGTGAACCTTGACAATGAACTTTGTAAGATCACATTTTCTAAATTTTCAGTAAAATCTTTTTTGCAGAAACCTCTGAGTGATCATTCAAGCAACCTAACCACTCATTGGCGACAATAGAAACTTCTCATCAGACAGAGCCTGTCCAAGGATGGGTCTTCACCTGGTATTAACTGGTGTCCCTCTTTCAAAACCATGAAGATATTATGCATTAGGATCTAACTTAGTGCCTTTTTTCCCAAGCAAATATATTTGCAGGTTAGAGGAAAGGGCAGATGATGCCAGCTGAATAAAAAAGAATTACTTCACATGCTGGCACTTTTCATGGCATCGTCTCTATATTCCACAAAGGTAAAGAACAGTAAGACAGGGTGTCACATTTGGATTAAAAACATATTTTGGCAACTACTGAATGGAATTTCATTATTCTAAAGATAATTTTACTATTTTAAGCATGTGGCTCAGAATTTTTTACAGTTTGAGGAAGATCATCTTGCACAATGAAAGAATCTTAATTGTACTAATAAGGCTCAGTGTTACTATGCAAATACTTATTTGTGCAAAACTACCAAAGGAAAAATCATTTTTTGATGATCAATGCAGTGTATTCACTGCACCACAGAAGGTGACTCTCATTCTAATTTCATTTTAGCCAGAGTTTACATTCCACTTCAATGTTTATTTGTAAACATTGAGATGATATGGACCAGATCTTTTAGCTGATACTGTTCCTGAAACAACAGCTATCTGTGATTACAAGATTGAATTAACTTCAACTTCATCATCATCTAACTTCGCTGGAATGTATGAATATCACCCCCTTAATAACAGCTTGCGTCAGTCATTTCCAAACATTGCATCTTTAGTTCTGAGATAGGACAAATAGCCCTCTAAAACCTTTTTTTTTTTCTTCTTTTTGTTTTTTTTCACTTAAAGAATTAAGAGGAGAAAGAAATACTTCTCTAAACACCAATTCTCTTCAACAGATATAGTTCACAGGAACAAGGCATACATGCTGCTTCCTTTAAGAAGAAATATCTCCTGCTCTAAACTGACAGCTTGCATGCAGTCTACATATACATGTTGTCAGAACATTTTATCAACAACTGCAAGGAAATATCCATGCCATATATAGTCGTGGAAATATCCATGACCTTACCATAGGGAAAAGGTGATTTTTCTTAAAATACAAACTGAAATAAAAAGTGTTTTCACCAATTCATGCTCTCAATCTCACACCCATGAGCAGCAGCATGTTTGTGATGACAAAACATCAGCCCAGCTGCCAGGAATCATAACGCTTGTGTTCAAGCATTAGATCCAGGATCCGTTCCAATGACATGGAGAACAAGTAACACCAACTGTCAAGACTCCCTTGGGTCATCCGAGTTTCTCTCAGCATCTGTAGATTTCCAGTATGCATTTTTGTACTCCTTCAGGTCTGGCAGCCATCAGTCTCTCCATCCTGTCCCACCTCTGTGAATCAGGCCACCACCACTCTTCATCTCCAGGTCTGGGTGTCTTGTGAAGCCTCCGATAGATGTGTTGGGGTCTTGATGACCTGCTATTCTGTGTGCAGATTAGCACAGGCTGTAACACAGTCCATTCTGAGAGCCCTGTTCCTGCTGTATGATCCTGCTGCTGCCTCCGCACCTAGCCATCCCCACGCATTCTCCTTTCACACCAATGTTAGACTTCCTATTACAACACTGTACACCCTGACTAACATAGATGTGTGTGATTAAGTTGTAATGTCAAGTTATGCTGGTGCACTGAATTTCAATCTAATACAACATACAGTCAAGGACAAAATTTGACTTTTATGCATTTTTCTACTTGTTTAAAACAATTGAGGATTAGTTTTGAATTTGCACATAAGCTTGATTTTAATTGTCTTCAGCTATCTAGAATTAAATTTGTACTTCGTCTTTGTGAACCGGATATGGTCAATACAATACATCATGTATTCAATTAGCTGCTCCATCCTAAAATAGCTGTTTGAGGTAGAAGAAATCATCCTCTGATGAAAAGTATATCTCCTTGTGACTGACAATAAGGAAAGTTAGACTTGGCTTGCCCCAGTCTGTCGACTTTTGGTTGGTGCAAGTTGCATAAGAAGAATCCCACCTTTTACAGAAACACAAATGGAAATGCTTCCAGACACTCAGTGAACCATGAAGACACACAGCGTGCTCTGACTATCCAGTATTTGTCAGACAGCCACTGAGAAGGTACAGAAAACCAAAGGAATTAAGTCATGTAAGGCTATAAACAAGCTGTCTAATACATTTGAATAATTTGAGACTTAGAATGCTTTAAATGACTAATCTACAAAAACAAGGTCCTTCCTGCCTTGTTCCTGCTGAGCTAGCACCAGAGAAGAGAGACAGCCCACTCCACCCCAACACCGCTGACCTACAAGGCATGGGAGACCTCAGCCAGAACCTGTACTTGCCTTTGGAGTGAAACAAACCACTATCCCAGCTCCTAAAACTTTAGGAAGATCAAGGTCCGAGTCTGAGTTTTGTGCATCTGGATCAGCTCAAGAATGAAGGTTCACCTGACAGTTTCATTTTCTGGAAGGAACACAGGAAGTTGAGTAACTAACTTATGATTAAATCCTTGCTATTGTTTGGGGATGAGGGAAACAAATCACTACTCTTTTTTTCACCCATTTTGTCTTTCCTCAGATGCCCAGACCCTTTCTGCTCAAGCTATGTACTGTAGTGGATTAAAAGTATGCTCAGCATTGCCTATGCACAGTAGTGAACACCAGGAATGCAACTGTTGGAAGGATCTCATTCTCTTACTTCCTTTAATGTAACAGTACTACCAACCTTTGGAAGTTAAGAATTAACTTGGCATTGGATAAATGATGCTAATAATGCATTATGTATGAACTACTGTTGCCAATAGGTGTTTACGGATGGACGTCCTACATGAAAAATAGTCTCTGGATTGAGATATTTCCTTCCAGAAGCACCAGTATTATTTTATTTTTCCTGATGTGATGGACAGGAACCTCTTGGAAAGCTGTTGTTCCATTGTCTGGGTGAACGGTAACAAGTAGTTAACAACATTTATGGGAAAAGGACTCAGCCTCTCATTTATAACTGCAAGGCAACACAAATGCCGTGGAAAAGCAGTCTCCAAAACACAGGCAAAAATCTTTTGCAGTGGCCACCACTGACTTTAAAGCATAAAGAAAGCAGTTGCTTCTGAATATCCTTTTAAGCCCATTGAGCCTTGATCCAGCTGTTAAAAATAACAATGTTTTTCATCCTCCGTAATAATCGGATATAGCAGGGCAGCGCTGGAGGAGCGGTTGCATAAAAAAGATTTGATTATATAAGAAAAATGCACTGTAGCTCCCAAGTCACACAGATGCCAGGTGGGTCTGTGCAGCAGCCCCCCACCACTGCCTTACAACCCACTGTGCTTACAACAGCATCTGCGGAAGGACTCCCTCGCACCTTGGCAAACAGCTGCAGAGCTTTGGGCTGTGCTTGGATTTAGTGTCCTCTTTGCCCTTCTCTGTAGGAAGGTCAGGGAAGAGGCTGTGTGTCTGTACCGTATCAGTTGTACCTCACAACTGGCGTATCTTTTCACAAAGCTGGTGACATCAGCCTTGTGAAGATATTCTGGACTTTGCAGTGGGGCAGCTGAGTCTCTGCTCTGCTCTCTGCTGCAGCGTTCAGCAGAGGTGCAGAACAGAGCCGGGGCAGTCACAGCTCCCGGTGAAGGATGCATTCACAGCGGTCACTTCCCAGAGCCCCTCAGTTGGTGTCTGGATCTCTGCAGCTGAGCGCCAACAGCCACCTTGAGATGATGCACCACCTTCCTTTCCCCTGCATCCCCGGGAGCCAAACTGGCACCCAGCTGGAATACTTTCCTGAGGTCATGTTTTCAGATCAAGAGATCAGAAGCTGCCCAGCAGCAAAGAACTTTAAGCAGGAGCACAAGCTCAAACATTCAAGCAGTTCCTCTGGAAGTCAGTAGGACATTTCACACTGTTAAGTGCTTCTCTGGATTGGTCTCAGACTGAGCTTGAACTTTGCTGTTTTACTTACCGTAAGATTAACTAAGGATGAACGAAAGTGGAAACAGCTAAAACTTTCCTTTTAAAGAAGCTCAAAATGAAGACAAATATTTCCCTGAAGATTTACCAGCAGTAAGGTTGGAGAAAGTGGTGTGGAAAAATATGAGACCTATTTCCACAGAGGTTTCCTACCAATTTTTAGCAGCAAATTTCAGCTAATATTTCTTTGTATGCTCAGAACTACACTACACATTGCAGTTGGGGTTTGCAGGATGTAAAAGTCCAGAGGCAACTGGCAAAGTAATAACTGTCTTAATTAAGAGATATTAATTCAGCTGATCTTAACTGAACGTGCATAGGCAAGATGGGATTTGTTCTATTGTTAGCTCGTGACACGAAAACTCCAAAGAGTTGAGAGACAATTATCCAGTGCAACACCTGAAAAATGCATTACACCTCAGGGCATTTTTCAGTCTTTGAAGTCACATCAGCCCTGGTTTGCATGAAATGCAGCAGACTGGCATTGGTAGGTGCTCAAAAAATGTGTTTCCCTCTTTGGAATAACTCTCCATTTCCAATGCTGATGGTGACTGAAGCCAGCCTGCTGTTGTGATGGGGGAAAATGCTTCGGTGAGGACCCTTCTGGCAGATGCAGAGTGTATAGAGAGCATCCAGGCATTCTGGGTACTTACCCATACACCACAAGAATGTGGAAGAGCTCCCAGTCTGCAAAGTACACACCAGGTCCACACCCTCTGAACATCTTGAAGCCTTAAGGATTTTAAAGAAAATAAGCTGATTTTCGAAGATTTCGTATTAAACCGAGCAGAAACCCTGAGGTTAACACTGAACTGTTAATCTGTTTTTCTCAAAGGCAGCCTACCTCTGATCTTCAGTGGTACCCACCCATGGGCAGAGCCTGGAGGAGAATTGCAATAATTCGTGTTGCTGAATGTGTAGCAGATAGAAAGGCCGTGCTTGGAGGAATGGTCAGTCTGAAGCAGGTGCCTTCAGATGGGTGAGTGAGACTGCTGCTTCTCATCTGAACGAGGCCTTTGGAAGAAAGAATCATTGGAAACTAGTCAGCTCCAGGAAATATCCAAGTGCAGATAAGAAGAGCATCTTAGGACTTGCTGAAAGTGCTTGGTAAGTCTCACCTATGCATACATGCAGCTGGCTAGCCCGTCAGGTATTTCTCTTCTTTATTCAGCTGTGCATGGGGTGCTGGGCTCTGCCTGATGCTGTGGCTTCCATGAGACCTCTGAGAAAGCAAACCTACCTCAGACGAAACCTTGTGGTTTTTGATCTGTCAAAATCACGAGAATTTAAATTGGCATATTTCACACAGGCCTGATATTTCCCTTCTGCCTGCCCGCAGTTTTCTATCATCTAGGGTACCATTTGCTCAATCTATTACAATGCACTCTTGATTTCAGTTCCCCACTTTGCGACCTTGGTGCATTTTCTTCCCGCAAAGGATCACAATACAAATCACTAGGTCAGGGAATAATGAGTCCAGTATTTTTAAAAAGCCTCCCACACACAGGCAGGATATCGACTGATGATTCAGCAGGTGATGGTCTGTAACAAGGGGACATTTTTTCCTTTAATTGCTGTTGAAAATGGAAAAAGGAGCAAGAGAAATACTTAGTTTTCTAAGACAAGGATCTTAGCTTCACTGGGCTTTTGTTTACTAGAATCACCTAATAGACTTGAGCATAAAGAGCTGGACAAAGATAAAAAGATAAGTAAACCAGTGAAAGACTCCTTATGACACAACTGTCTCCTTCCAATCTGAAAATTGTGTTAAATATGGTTCTACCATTATGTAAACAGACAGTGAGAAAGGGCTGACCTAGTGGTCTGTGAACTGAGCGGGATGCAGGACCTCCTCGTTTCTAACCCTGTCTCTGTCAGACCTGTTTGCCTGTGATGGCACGGGTACATATTCAAAGAATCACAAACACAGTAGCCAGAAGAGACCATTAGAGTCACCTCACTGAACCGTTGCAAAACCAATTATGAGGCCTTTTTGCACAGTAATTTCTGCACTGAGCTGGTTAGTTCTTTGAGCAAGGTGAGGGTTATCAAGGAGATACTTGTGGCAAGCATGGCTGGCAAGGGCAATGGGTGGATCATGTTTTCTTTCTCAAATTAGAGGTTAAAGACGCTAGCCTAAGTTCTGTGGCAGGCAGTATAATCATTCTCAGAAGTAATATGAAGACAACGTTTCTGTCAGCAGCACCTGGTGTCTGCGTGAGAGGGGAACTCCCAGTTCCTGCCCAGCCCTCAGTGGGAACAGAATCGCATCTCTTAACAAGCTCATTCCTAACTGTGGCAGCTGCCAAGTCCATCCCTGGCCCAGCCCAACTGCGTCATCCAGGTCTTGCATACATGCCATCCCTGGCTGTTGACCCTACAACAACCCAACAAGACATCAAAATCTGGCAAAGAATCTACAGTTCTTGCAGGTAGATTTTGTAATAACGAATTCTTTCACTGTACGAGGGAGGAAAATCAGAGAGTCTACCTGAATATTCATGATTTCTTACCATAAAACATTTTTTTTTTTCAGTCTTCCTATTCCTTTAAATAAAAGTTAATAGATATCATGCTGCCAAAAAAGCAAGAATATTCATTGGGTAGCAGGTGGGATAATCTCAGAATTGAGTGTTGCAGAAATGAAAATGTTTTGACTGACAATAAGTAACATGCTTTACATCTTAAAACACCATACGCACAGATGTTAAAGCATCTGAAGGATCTGAGTGGCCATTTCTCCAGTGAAATTACACTGAAATGTTGCAATCTACCACAGCTTTATGAAACATTTTTTTTATCATATGTAAATCCAAGGAATTCCCCCTCTCCTTCGAATAAGCATCAGATATACTTCAAAAAACACCCAATCACCTACCACTTTACAGAAGTTGCTTGATTCCTTGAAACAAAAAAAAAGCACAGAAAACCGGTCCAAACCTAAATCACGCACATCCTCCTTCATAGCAAATTTCAACCAGCAGTTCAGAAAAGAAAGTTCCAGAAGAAAGAATTTTTACTGTTTGTTTCTAACCTGGCCCTATGTTTTCCTCTCCTATTTTAAACTCCTTTCTACCTACAGCTTTCTTCTCTGAAGCTCACTCTCTTTCTCTTCTATTTGACCTGAGGTCAAATGTATCATTTATTTCCACCATATCCTTAAGCATTTTGCATTTCCCTGTGAAGTCCTCAGCCAGCTTGCTCTTTACTAAAAATTAAAGCAGGTTAGTTTTTGTGCTGTGTTGAGTAACAAGAGTGTGAAAATCTGCAAATGCCTCTAGTATATTCTCATGCCAGTCTCGCCATCTGTGCCCTCTCCACTTCCAAGAGGAGAAACTGCCCCTGGAGTTTCTTTGGTGTTGCCCTTTGTACACCCAAGTGAGATGAGTGCTTTTGCAGAATTTACAGGCTGTGATGACGTCCCAGTGACCCTGAGAAAGTTACTGATACATTCAGAGACAAGAAAGCAAGATGACAGATAACATACTCGAAATACCTGAATCCAAATCTAATATCTCCTGATCTGCAGAGAAGCTCAATTCAGAAGTAAAATCACAGTTGACCAGTTTACAACTTCCCTCCCACTCTGAGCAGAAGCAGAAATCTGATATGAATCTTGTGTGAGCTACTATCTGCAGGTCAGTATCTTCTGCATTTATAACATACAGGGAATAACATGACTCATGGATTCTAGCTGTTCTAAAACCTGTACATGACTTTTGGGATGAAAGGGACATGTTTCTATGATACTGCCTCATACATTAATGCCAATTAGTAGAAGAGTAAATGCAATTATCAAACCCAGCTAGCTACAGTGATGATAATGGGAGCTCAAACGGACATGCCTAAGGAAAATATCATGGAGAGGATTTCTGAGGTCTGCAGGGGGATGGAGTTGAAGAAAATCATATTGTCTGGACTGTGGGGGAGAAATAAAACATAAAGTTAAACAAGGAGATGGCAGGAGTGGGGACTTCCACAGATTAATATGTTGTCTGAAGAAACATGCTGCTTTGCTTTGCTTTGGTCTGGACCTGACAGCTGCTTTATTTGAAAATCCCTAGCTGTCAACTGGCAGGGACTGGGAATAATATTTCTGTCATCACCAACTCAATAGGGCTCATGATTTTATAGATCTTTCATAGTTCCCCCTTTACTGTTTCTTCTATACTTGCAGTTTGATGAGCACTAATCTTCTTAGCTGCCGTTCATTTCCTCAAATCACATTGTCTTTCCCTTGAACGTTCTCCACTTCCTAGTAAAATTTTGCCATCTCTACTGAAATGTGCATGGTGGATCTGTGTTTTACCATAACAATGTTCTTTGCTGTTTTGTTGTGTTTCCTGTTTTTTTCTATAATAATTCTACATTTTTTTTCTTTTCATTTTTCTTTTTTTTGTCTTTTCTTTTTGGTAATTTTTTTTGGGGGGGAGAAGAGGAAGAAGGGGGCAGCTCCTTAGCATTAAGCAGCTTTTTCCACAGAATTATCTATGACCTGGGGCATGAGCAAGGGCCAGTAGGGAGAAGGAAGTGCAGAAATGAGATTGTGTAGGGTGAGGGATGTGGACCAGACATGCTGACTGCCAAGGAGCCAGGGAAGGGACCAGCGGACAGGCAGGATGTCAGGTGATGAACCTGGGTGGGAGAGAGGTTCCACTGAATCAGAAAAAGCAGGGCATGGAATATGGCACCCAAGTTACCCAGCTGGGGTGTCAGGAACAACCTGCTTCTCTCTCCTTCCTTTCTACCTTTCTCTGTCTTTTTTTCTAGGAACTCCTTTTCTGCTCTCCACTCCTCTATCTCAAGCAAGCTAGAGAAGGATGACAGCCCATCAGTGATGGAGGGCTTCTGGGAAGGGCTAATTGCTTTCTTTGCTTTGTTGAGATGTACAAACAGACCATCACTTACAATCATTACCCAGTCATCATACATCATACAGACCAGTTCTATTTTCCATGCACTAAATATGTCACAGCCACCGTATTTGTCACTAATTGTACAATAGGACATACAGGCCTGCTTTAGGCGCTAGGAATTTGTTAATATAAGACAAGGAACTTTGGTTTTATCTCAAATTTCCAAATGTTATTGAGGCATTTAAATTTTTTATTTGTTTCGGAGGCACCATGAGCCACACTTTCTGTCACTTTTATGAAACCATATATGAATCACAGCAATGCCCATATTACAACATTGCATTCTGTTATAATGATGATAAAATTACTAAGTGCAATTCTGAAAAAGACGGACATTTCTTTCAGGCACATTCACGTTTTTTCACTCTACTTTTATTTGTCTTTTTTGTTCCCAACCAATTTAAACCATTTCAGAGTTGCACATTTTGTCTTTAATCAGTGCATGACGGTTTGCAGCAGCAGCAGCTTAAACAAAAAAGTAAAAAACAGAAAACGGGGTTTGGAGGTCCTATTCCCACTCTCAATTATGTTTAGGCAATGGCAGCAAATACAGTAGAGCTGCAGGGACACTCTAGGGGCAGCAACCGATCTCAGATAAATCTTTGCAGCCAGAATATCAGTAGCTGTTCAATTCCTTCACTCTCAGCCTGTAGGAAATGCATCGAGCCAAAATGTGTGCTTCAGTCCCTACCCTGCTTTGGGTACTTGTGCAGGCTGGGGGGATGTTCCAGCTAGCAAAATGCCTTAAAAGACATGATTCCACCTAATTATTTTTATATTCCCATATGGAAGGTATTAGGTACACAGCCAGCTACACTGGCTAGCCACTGGCTATTGTGAAACGGCACAACTTCTTGACAATGTCTCTTTGCTTTAGTGACATTTTACACATGGTCATGTAGGTTTTGGAAAGCACAGGTACGTCGTTATAACACACTACTTGAATCTGATAGTTTCCTGTGACTACTTGAAACAGCAATTCAAATAATACACATGTGCTAGCTACCAAACTACCTTCCTGCACAAGTGAAAACAGAGTGTACGTCAGCATCAGAGAAGTGCAGCGATCCTTTAACTCCTCCAGGCTGGCCTGGGTGTGAGCAGCTGTTGTGCAAAGCTCTTTCTGGACGAACATGTTCCCCCCTGACTTTGTAGTTTCTTGCAAGTTATTTTATGGTTGTTGATGATCTTTAAGGTCTTTTCCAACTCAAATGATTCTGTGATTCTGTAATTCTGTTAGGCTCCCAGTGTATCGTAGCCTACCTTTTACATGAAGATGCACAAAAGAGTCCAATAGGTAGAGCTCTGAGACAGCACCAAGAGGGCTGGGGCATCCACACAGTACAGAGAGTCTAACTGTGATGTGGAAAGTGGTGTAACCTTTAAGAGTTCTTGGGTTTATAATCAGCTACCTCTCACCAAATCTAATTTGTTCGGATAGAGATCTGCAGAAATAATTATATAAAGTGTCCTGCTCCACTAACAGCTTAGGTGTGGTGAACTTGGGTATCTCTGCAAGTAGCTCCCCAGCGTAAACATGACCTGTAAACATGGGTAACATATCCAGGCAGATGAGGAGAGGATGCAAAGACGCCCCAGACAAGGAGCTCACAGTTGATTTATCCTCCACTCTCATTGTAATATCTGTGAGATGCCAGTGAGTAGAATTTAAGCACTGACCTGCAACCAAAGCAGACAGCTAGATGGCCAGTACTGAACCTCCAACCACCTCAGTCTCTGTGTGGTATAAATTGTCTGCCATTCACAGAATCACAGAATCACAGAATCATAGAATCACAGAATCACAGAATGGTAGGGGTTTTAAGGGACCTCTGTGGGTCATCTAGTCCAACCTCCCTGCCAAAGGACCGCGTCCAGATGGGTCTTGAGTATCTGCAGAGAAGGAGACTCCGCAACCTCCCTGGGCAGCCTGTTCCAGTGCTCCGTCACTCTCGGAGTAAAAAAGTTCTTCCTCATGTTGAGACGGAACTTCCTGTGCTTCAGTTTGTGCCCATTGCCCCTTGTCCTGTCGCTGGGCACCACTGAAAAGAGTCTGGCAGTCTTCCCAGAGGTCTCGTTGTCACTAAACACAGTAATATATCTACTATCTACTGTTTTCTGTGGGACATCTAGAAAGGGGTTTCCCATCAGTTAACTGTATTTTCATATAGGTTAAAGAATGAGTTTTCAGCCTGAAGCTGTACAATCATCTTGTCAGCCTGGTGGTGACTTCAAGTAAACTGAAGTTAGAGTTGTCCTCCAGCTCTCTGGGCTGGTGTGGCAGCAATCTGGGTTTGCCAGCACAGAGCTCAGAGCTCTGACCTAATTTGCCAGGCTTGTCAAATAGGATTTTCTGCCTGTGCCAAATCCAAGCTGTTGCAGCCAGACTGCTATTAGTAGCTAAGCTAATGTATTTAAAACTACATTATGCTGTGGTCAATGATGGAGGCACTCAGTCATGCCACCGTAAAAAAGATTAAAAAGTAAAAAAAGTAGGGAGACCAACAAAAGTGACTTTCCTTTTATCTCATGATACTTTTGAAATATTTGAAAATTTGGGGCGTGTGGAATACTGATTTTAAAGTTCTGCTTAGGTATCGAAGGAAGGGAGGAAACCTCTCAAGCTGGGGCCGGGAGAGAGGGTGGTGTCTGTCAAATACAGGCTTCTCCCCTATAACAGACACACATACACTGGGACAGGTATGACATCTCTAGTCCCTGGTGAAATCCACCTTGAACCTACCAAGACTTACCAGGCAAGATTTGTATGTTGAGCACAGGCTGTGCTTACTTTCTTGGTTGGTACCTTGGGGACCTTATAAATGCTTACAAATATCTGAAGGGTGGGTGTCAGGAGCATGGGGCCAAACTCTTTTCAGTAGTGCCCAGCGACAGGACAAGGGGCAATGGGCACAAGCTGAAGCATAGGAAGTTCCACCTGAACATGAGGAAGAACTTCTTCCCTCTGAGGGTGACGGAGCGCTGGAACAGGCTGCCCAGGGAGGCTGTGGATTCTCCTTCTCTGGAGATATTCAAGACCTGCCTGGACAAGGTCCTCTGCGGCCTGCTGTAGGTGACCCTGCTTCGACGGGAGGGTTGGACTAGATGACCCACAGAGGTCCCTTCCAACCCCTACCATTCTGTGATTTTGCACAGCACAAATGACAGATTCAAGCACCCTTACTCTAAGGGGAGAATAATTCTCATCGCTCCCTACCCCTTGCTTTCTAGATTATGCTGATCTTTTTATCATTGTGTTTGCTTGTGTCCATGTGTCTATAAGTCATGTATAAGCTGCCAGTTACCTTTCAGAGCTATCTGCAACGTGGCAGAGATTCACTGGCTGAATGAGTGCTGTCAGAATAGACGAAATCAAACCTTCATCTCCCGGCCTTCAACAGTGTCACCGTGATGGATGGGAGACATCTCCTTCCCTCGCTTTGAAGGTTAATCTCTTCCATTTAACAGTATTTGGACAATGCTTACTTTGTGCTCCAGGGAGATAGTTTTCTTCTATGTCTTTCAAGGCAGGGGGGAAAAATATAAATCCCCAAATGAACCCCACAAAAATAATCTAAAGAATTCCAATCTTCAGTAGTGCCAACAACATACAAGAAGTTGAAGAGAGACCTCAAAAGCACTTTCATGGCTACATTTACTCCTGAAACCTAAAACCCTTTTCTGCCTTCAGTCACCACCCAAACAGCAACTCAAGTTTTGAAAGCTCAGAGATGCTACTCCTTCAGAGCCCTGCTCTCTGCCACTAGCTCCCTTGAACTTGCTTCCTGATCTGAAGTATACACTCTTCACAGAGAAAGCCATTTTATTCCAAACACCAGTACAGTTCTTTCTTCTCCTTCTTAAGCAGACAATCACCAGGCAGTTGTGACATGGCATTGCCTAACTGTACAATGTACTTCTGAGCTCAGAGCTTTCTTCTTGGCTACACCTCCATGTCTGGCAACTCTCAGAGAATGGCTGGTAAGAAAGGTTCATACTTAGAGAGTCAAGGTGTGATGTTGCAAGGCCAGCACAAGGCTGATAGGACTTGAAATCTCTGCTTGCTTGGTTCAGATTCCTAAACACAGATATTTAATGTAGTCTTGCTCCCTCATGTAGCCCATCTGCCTTCCAGCTGCCTCTCCAGGAGGACACAGCTTTTCAGCGGGTCCTATGCCATATTTGCCAGCCTTGTGTGAATATATAGGATAGCTGAATAAGTCTGAAATAGCCAGATGAAAATTAGGTGAAATATCCTGAGGTGTATTAAAAGGCACTATCCACCCTCATCAAGGCAACTGGATGTCACTGCCGGAGTCTTGCAGGTGATCACGCGGATGCGCAGACCACTCACCTGCCTCCCCAAATACAGGGTTGCTCTGAAAGTGCAGGTGGTTTCTGGTCACCAAGTGCAGCACCATGGGGTGGGTCCCTTTGTGTAATATTTCATGGCACTTTCTCATTAATTTCTGTGTCGTCCTTTCAGCATCCAACATGGGAAGCACAATAGCTCTGCTCTTTTTTTTCGCAGCACACGGTCTGCCTTTCCCCAGCTTTTCCCCCTGTGAACAAAAAATGCACTTGCAGTGATTTGTGCTTTAAGGCAAGTTGGGATGATGAGAGCCGTATTTTCTAATTGACATTTGCATTGTCCTTGTTAGTCATCATTTGTAATACGCTATTGTCTTTAAGTGATCATAATTATAAAAAATAATTGGTTACGAACTTTCAGGAGTCTGCCAACTCATTACCACTAATTAAGAACATTGTTTAGTGTAAGCTCGACAGCTGGCATACACACCTAAAGGAGCATTCATTTCCCAGTCGATTACTGGTGTTGCTGTTGTAAGTTGTGCATAGGAGACACCCACACTTTTTATTCCTTTTTTAAAGAAAGTTTGTTTCCAGGCTGAAAACTAGCTTGTCACTGGTTCAACAAACCAGGCAAGGGGAAGGGCAGGCAAACAGGAGGCAAAAAAGCAAGATGATGTTGCAGTTAATGCAGCACCTGTGTAACCTTTACTTTTCCTTCTTTTTGAGACATGATTTTTTTCACAGACTTTAACAGTTGCTGTTTAAGAAATTGAGGTTCTTTTGTCCTAAACTGCCCTGTCTAAACTCAGGAAACTTAAACCTGCATTTCCTCAGATGCTTTTCTGTTTTAATGGGAGGAGCTTTTCCAGAGCAGATGTAGCAAACATGATTTTTCCAAAGAAAAATGCTCATTTCCTGGGGAAGGAGAGTGTGTTTTTCACTCCCAGCTAATGCAGTCATTTGAAACTCTTGCTAAAGATTACCACCTTCTGCATATCATGTGCGTGAGGAAGATTTAATTAACAGAATTTTCTAAAGCACAAGGAGCTCATCAGATAAAAGATGGCTTTTAATTGAAAAGCCATAATATATTACGATTTCTTGTTATTGTTTTTAATATTGTAAACTATTCTTACAATAGTTTGTGGTTCACGCCCTCTCTTCTGGCGGTTAGTGTGTTAAAGAAGCTCCATTTACTCTCCGTTTGCTGTTTTGCCTGAATTTTTTTGCCTGATGCTCATCTTCCCCTTACTAGAAACCGCATTTAGAAATGCAAGCACATTTATAGAGGGGAAATATGTCTGAACAAATTAGTTCCTAGTCCAAAAGAGACAAAAGAAAGAAGAAAATAGAGGCAAAGTAAAATAGGGAAATTCAAATATTGTTCTGATGCGTTCAAAGCCTAAACTTTGCACAATTTGCTTTGCTTGTAGCACTGCAGTTCAAGGGCTTGGATCAATAGGAAATCACTCACTGGCTCCCGTGGGCTTTCGGTCAGGTCCCATGTGCAATTCAGTTGCCTAATGAGCTCTCAGGAAGGGCTGCAAGCCATGCAGGCAGGATACAGGGACAGGCTCTCGCTGTAGATCTTTCAGCTAAATACAATGAACAAAAGCGTTGCAGGTTTGAATAGCGACTGGGTTCATACAAGGACATGTTCCACACATCAAAAGTATGAGTACCACATCGTCTAAAAACGATCTCTGTTTTTGATATGGACTTGAATTCATAAGGAAAACACGTCTCACGGTTACATACCTAACAGACCTTGAGTTGGGGATGGCTCAAACCCTGGTAGAAGAGTGCACCTTGTTTAAGTGCTTGCTTCTACTGCCTTTGGGAAGGGAGCACAGGAAGAGCTGAGGAGCAAGAGCTGTGTTTATGGAAGGGTTTGTAGACCTTTTCACACTGCGAGTGAAAAGTGAGGAAAAGCACCCCCTTGAAAGCTCCACACCCATCCTGTGTCTGTGCAACTGATTGCATGGAGACATACAGAGGAGAGGAACAAGTGTGGAAGAAGAGAAAAGGCATGTCAGTATCATGACACCTTTTATCACCAGCCTGTCTCTGAAGTCCTATCAGGGCTAAGATACTCAGTCATGTGCAGTAAGAGCTGGGGCAGGCTTGCGATCTCAAGTGAGGCTGTAAGCACGCCCCTGAGTTGAGATTCATGTGGCTTGCAAGGGCTTCGCAAATGCTGTGAATGGACCACATGCCACTTCTGGAGTCATCTTGATTACTGAAAAACTAAATGTTGCGTCACCCGGGCTAGTCCAAACCTGGATACAGCTGCAGTGTGAAGAGAAGATGTAAGGGACAAACCCATTGACATATGACCATGAGCAGGCAGCAGCTGCAGTCATCTTCATGGATGAAATTTTTCCTCCAATTCTTCTTTTGTATTACCTTTAAATAACACAGTTCCACTAAAGTTTATGCTACACTGTCAGCCTAATCTGAAAGCTTTCTTGTAACTTAGAATTCACTCTGAATTTACAAGAAAAGTCAGAATCTGGCTCTCAGTTGACCTCCCCTTTCGCTGCCATACTCACAGAACAGTTGGGGCTTTGCTAACCAGGGCAGCGGGGACGTAGGGCCCCAACACGGCTGGTGACAAATGGTCAGTGAAGGAGTGATCTGGCCTTGGGCAAAATGTGCTGTCATCTCTGCAATGCTCTTTTATAATCTTTGGAGCTGGAATAACCTGGTGAAACTGAATCTGTCTACTTTTCCTCAGCCTTGGTCTGTTTTTGATACCCAGTACTTGTACATGAGTGTACTGAGTATGACTGGGATAAAGCTGATTTTCTTCACATTAGCTAGTACGGGGCTATGTTTTAGATGTGTCACCAAAACAGTGCTGATAACACAGGGATGTTTTAGTTATTCCTGAACAGAGTATACACAGAGTCAAGGCCTTTTCTGCTGCTCGCACTGCCTCACGAGTGAGTAGGCTAGTGGTGCACAAGAAATTGGGAGGTGACACAGCTGGGAAAGCTGACCCCAACTGACTAAAGGGATATTTCATATGTTATGATGTCATGCTCAGCATACAATCTAGGGGTAAGAAGAAGTAAAGGGGGGATATTCATAGTGATGGCATTTGTCTTCCCAACTAAATGCCAGGCGTGAGAGAGCTCTGCTTTCCTGGAGGTGGCTCAATATCTACCTGCTGATGGGAAGTAGTGAATGAATTCCTTGTATTTTGCTTTGCTTGTGTGTGCAGCTTTTGCTTTACCTACTAAACTGTCTTTGTCTCACCCCACGATTTTTCTCACTTTTACTCTTCCGATTCTTTCCCCCATCCCACTGAGGTGGAGTGAATGAGCAGCTGTGTGGGGCTGAACTGCCTACTGGGGTTAAACTACAATACTTTAGGGAATTTTCTGGTGCCCAGTTCTTGTACATGCAAGTGTCACTTCAGGGAACGGAGCTCAGGAAAGTGCCAGTGCCGGTCAGGAGCTTAGAGCCCCTTAGGCTGTATGGCTACCAATTACTGGATGATGAAATTGCAGATCATCTTTAGCATTTGTGTACTCAAGAGTCCACGTCACAGTCAGATATGACTGAACACAGCTGTTCAGATTGCTGAAATATGAAATAGGCAAATCAGGCTTTGCACACAAAGACGCTGGGTGCTCACTTCCAGAGCAAGCCAGTCTTAGAGACAGTACGAGGCTGCAGCTCTGTGCTCTGCCACCTAATGAGCTCATGCAGTGCTTCATTTGGCTGTCGGGATCCACGCAGGCTTGAAATAACCCTCTTGAGAGTGCCTGAGTAGTGCTGTGTGAGCTGCACTGAGAAGAGTGAGACAGCCAGTTGATACCCAATCCAGAGCTGGGAACGATAACGGTGCTCTTCCTATCGCTCCTGGTAGCAAAAGAGAGCTGTTACCTGCTGTCAGGAATCTGCTACTGGTGAACGACAGCTCTTCTGGCTGACTGTACTGTGCCACAATGCCAGCTGCACCAGGGACTGCATGTGAAATATGTCCTTGTGCGTGCATTGAAATATAACATGCAGATTTGCACAGTTGTCCTGCCTCACTTTTCTTCACCTACGATCATGGAAATATATAGATGCAGCTTCCCTGGACTTAGGAGGTCACCTTTCAAGGTGAATTTCCTTCCTGAACTCCTGTCACCTCCTCCATCATCTTGTTCTTCCCTAGGGCACTTAGGAAATAGTCTCTGAGGTTCCGATTTGCCTGGCACAGCAGTGTCACCTGAGCTGTGGTGGCAGAGCTGCCTACATGTCAGGGAATGAGACTTTGCTTGTGATTAGGTCTTTGTGTTGTCTACTGAAAAGATGAGCTTTCAGAAGGCTATTCATGGGTTTCCAATACAGCTAAGCCAGGTGGACTTCCTAGTTGTTTGTATCCAGGCTCTGAGAAAGACCAAAGACATGAGCAATAGTTTGAAGCATGATGTACGAAGTCATTCCTCCTTGCTAACACCAACCACTCTCTTCATTCCTGGATATTACTAGAGCTTTGAGGACAGCTGTATGATGCTGATGTAGAATGAGAAAACTTGCCAGATCCGGTGCTTCCCAGTTTCTGCTCCTACATGTCATCTGCAGTGGCACAGGATGGAGATGTCAGTATGTGCTTAGCAAGCCAATCATCTGCACAGGCAGGTGACCTCTGGTCCTGCCCGTGGACACCAGAACTGTGATCCTGACCAAGCCAAAAGCCAGTTTTAATCCCTTTTGCTCTTTGTGGTGTTACTTTCTGCTGTGGTGGCCTGAAAGTGGCAACATCTGTGAGCTACAAGAACAACTGCGGTCAGGGATGCATCTGTTTCAAAGAAAATGGAAAATTATATCCAGAAACTACTTTCTGGGAAAGCATTATGGGTTACAAGGTAAATAATCCATTTTCATTACAGTGATAGTTTTAATAAGATAGCATTATGGTGTCCTTATGTTCAAATGGTGCACATTTCATACACTCACACGAGAGATTATCTCCCCTTTCCCCCTCTCCTCTGCTTCAAAATGCAAGTGCTGGCAGAATGTGGCTGACTGAAAGTCAAGTATGATGTTGTGCTCTTTAATACCCACAGAGCTCAAACTGGCACTAGAAAACCCATTGCACAGCATCCAACTGATGTGCCTTGGAGCTGATTTGGAAGGGACTCCTGTTAGATGGGAAAGAAGTCTAAATCCAAAGTGCTTTGAAATCAAAGAGGATCTTTGACTGGCTTTAATGGATTTTAAATCAAGCCTCTGCCCATGCTGAGACTGCCAGAGGGACACTGTCATCGCTGCTAAGCTGTGTTGCAGGGTGTTGTGAAGGTGGTCACACATTCCCAGAAATGGCACTGGGATGGTGGCCTCATATCACGCCACTTCTAGCTGAGGTAAGGCTTGATGAGAGAGTGGAAAGATCAGGTTCTAGGAGAAATGGGGAGAAATAGGGACAATACTCTTTCCTAACTCCCAGGGGCAAAAACAGGTCCAAGAAGGTGAAGTGTTCAGCTGGCATGGCATTGGGGACCTTATGGGCTCCCAAGTGCCTTCTGTGCTAGGGTCAGCTGAAGTCAAGGCCAAGGACAGAATGGGCCAAATAAAGGTACATGTGTTTGTTAGAACAAGCCCAAAGCCCATGTACATGCTTGTATTCAGGTATCAACTAGCTTTAGAGGAACACCTACCTGAAAATATGATTTTGGAGTAAGCAAATGATTGGATATATTTCAGTTATGCCTTAATAAATGCCTGTAAACCTGCACTTACCCTAATGCATGAATGGTGATCCCCTGCAATGAATAATGGCTGGGTATCCGAAATGGGAGAGATGTTCACTAAGGACTAACTTCAGCGCTGAATTTTTCCTCCTCCTCACCTCGGTGTAACATGTCCTCACACCTACAGTTCATGGCCACAAAGGGAACTGCTCCTGAGTCTTTTTGCTGCTCTGTGTCCATCTGGTGATAGTTGGTATATCTTCCCCTCTGAGGATATACAGGCAGCGTCAAATGTCCAGATAATGTAACTGTGCTGGCTTTGTATATAAACACATCTTAATGCACCACCATAATTATTCAAAATCCATCCACTTAGAAATTTTCAATATTTTCAGAATTTTCAGGATTTTTCAGCTTGGAACCTAAATGCTTGCTCCTTTTCTTTAGCCTGAACAAAAAAGCTTTTTTTTTTTTGCCTTTCCTCTTCCTCCCTTCCCTTTCTTTTTCCAGCAGCAGAGATGAGAAAGGCCCACATCCCTGTAATGCACAGCCCAGGAAGCACGACTGGCCCCAGTGAGGAGCTGCTTCGAGGGCCAGGAGCTGCTCTGAGCACCAGGCACATTCCATCAAGTTCCTCGTCCGAATGAAAAGCTGAAGTGGCTTTTCCATGCAGGGAGGATTGAAACCAGACCCTGTTATTAAATTCGCTAAATGGGAACGTAATGATTTATGAGGGAGGTAGTGAACCCTCAGAAAGAATTTCGTAATAACAACGCTGGGTGAATGGCAGTGTGGAACAGGCTTCAGAAGTAAATGTTCTGTTAAAAAAAAACAACACACCGAAAAAACTAGCTAAACAAAGCCGCTAAATGTGAACCAGATAAAAACTTTAATTATTTCTAATGAGATGAGCAAAGCAAACAAAGAATTGAAGTGGGACTCATCTGATACAACCAATAAGAAGCACAGGCAATATCCTTTTACAGTCACGCTTGAGAAGTTCGAAGACATGCAACGTATCTAACCACACAACAGTACTGCTGGCAGATGGGTAATTTAATCTTAGGCACTGCTTTGGAAAAAAAAAAAATATTCAAACATCTCCACAGCTTTTTCTTTTTCTGGAAAACATGTGGTAAAATTCAAAAGGTACTGTACATTTTAGATGACTATAGTGAGCATTCCAGGATCTTAATGCCTTTAAAAAAGGTTGGTTTATTGATGCAAATTTTGGCAAGTTTGGAAAGGTATTACTCTGACTAGAGTCTGTCTCGTAAGAAAAGAGGTGAGGGTAGCTGTCCATGGGTTTGCATATGTTTAAAGTTTATTCAGCAGGGATATCTCTGCACTTCTTAAAAGGAAAAAAAAAAAAAAAAGAATTTAAAGAAAACAGGGGGAGGACATTGTGCCTTTCCACATTACTCCGCAGTGTGTCCATGCCACAGTGGGACCACAGCAGTGAATGTCACAGACCAGAGCAGGGCTGAATGAAAAGACAGACGCAGAGCTGCAGGCAAGATGCTTGTGCGAACCTCTCCAATCCCAATCCATCCCCTGATTTCCCTGGTACAACAGATTGCTCATGGAATCACTCCGGGAAGGTCCTCAGCCAGGAAAGGAAACCATGACCCTGAGAAAAGGGAGAATAAAAGAAAGCAACAGCTCTGAGACAGTAACCATGTACTGCTCTCAGCTATAATAACACACAGCAACGTGTACAAAGATCTGGCTCCGGGCTCTGTCTGACTCAGGGAGAATTGCTGTGATTAGCCAGGCTCAGTCCTGGAAAAGAGTGGTGGCCCACCGCAAATGGAAGGAAACATTTCTACTGGTTTTATTGCTTTTCTAAGGAAGGCAGGATACCTTCCCTTGCATTCCTTTTCCTCTGTGGCTTTTTCATCACTTGACTTTTAATATTGCAGCTACATCACTTTTTCCTCCTTTTTTTTTTTGTGTTAGTTGATTTTATTTCTCCAGCCACTCCACGCTGTGTAACAGTATGTGTCAAAGGGAATATTTACTTTTTGCAATGCTACATGCCCCAAGAGCAGTAAGGCATCCAGTGTAACAGCTGTGGACACTAATTCACTGCAACTGCAGTCTGTCTTCCCAGCATCAGCTACATTTCTTTTCCATATGCTAACTCCCTTTTAGCTTAATTTTCCCATTAGCCAGCACTGACATTGAGTAACTGTGTTGGGCTGTATTCAAATGCAAATTAATATCCCCTTCTGCCCATTAGCTCTGCTGTTTCTTGTCTAGCCAAAGCAACTGGAAATAAGTGAGGAGCTTGGTTCAGTGGTCGGACAGAGGGGCCCCGTCTGGGCTGGGATTGCTGTTCGACCCCGCGAGCAGACATGAAACAGCAGGCTCTAGAAAGGAGAGGGCCTTCATCAAGACGTTTCGTGTCAAATAACCCCTGAACTCCAACCATTCAGCATATGCTGTAGCTCTCTTGAACTCGGGTCTTTGACATATATAATTCAGACAATGCCTGTGCTGTGCTCTGGATTGGAAACATCCGGTGGATTGACATCGAGAAACCTTTAAATGAGGCGTGGGGGAAGGGGAGCCGAGGGGAAGAGAGATGTCACTGAGCAAACCGTATGACTCAAATCTTAAAAATCGTTAACGAGCCAGGCTGTTAAGCTCAAGAAACCTTTAAGCAGAACATCCTGGCACAAAGAAAGCTTCCCAAAAGAGGGGATATAGGCGTGAATGCTGATGCTGATAGCATGATGGGAGGGGCTGGAGAGAAGAAAATACATAGTAGAAAAACATACAGTTTTTTTCTCATTCTAGGGAAAAGGTTGGGTCTCTTTCTTTCTCAGCTCTTTCTTTTTCAGGACCACTTGGGACTAGAAATCCCAGCACCATACTGGGAGGAAAGAAGTGATGTATTTCCTTTGTACTGCCATCCAGAAAATTAAGCTCCACCCATGTGAATCACCAAGCCCGAAAAGGTTTATGCATTTCTTCATGCCTATGAAACTCTGAGCTTCATTTGAATTTGGTTTCCACTCTGATGCTTAATCTTCAGTCACCTCCTGGTCTCACCTTTCCCTTTCCAGCACAGACATGGACACTGCATGCAAACAGCTTTACTCCATGCTAGGCAAATCTCTTGCTTTGCAAAGAACATCACCGCACTATTTCGCAAAGAACGTTTTTGTGATTTTCTATTTTTTCTGCTTGCTATTTGGAAAATCTTTTCGTGTAGGTTGATTGCTTCCCTTTGAAAACCCCAAAAGCAAAAGGATTAAAAGACCAGGAGTTAGAGGGTTTCAATGCATGATAATAAATAAAGTCAGGAAGCAAATCTATGGCGCTTGAACCCATGATGAGACTAGTTTATGCTCAGATGCTGAAAGGCATGCTGGTGTGGATAGAGTGCATTTGTTAAAAAAGGATAGGCGCCACTTTTCCAACCACAATTCCAGCTGGCTGAGTTAGTCAGTCAAGAGGCATCAAAGAGAGCATTCCTCCTCTCAGAGGAATCCCTACAACCCTAATCAGAAATCTCAGGTTTCTGCAAAATACTTGCAAAAAGTTATGTGCAAAAATGGCTTGTACACCAAAACCAAATGGGTAAAGCTAAACACCTAGCACATGAATAATAAATACATAAGAGATAATTGCACTCAGTTCACAAACAAGAAGGGAAGAAAAAAGTCTTGAAATAAACTACTTGCCATAAAAAATTCACTGCTCCTTGGAAAACTCACACCTTTGAGTTCATGATAGGTAAAGAGACAGTTGTTAAAATTTTCCTTTTCTGGGTTGTTCAGAAAATTACTTATGTTCATATATAAGCTCATTTCACGCCTAAGAATTCTGTTCTTCCAGTGCAGAATAATGAACGAGTCAGCCCGGATAACTGCTGAAATTCAGGCATCTGCAAGACGTTGCCATGGAAAGAGCCTATTGCACAGGAGTTTTGGGCTGTGGAGATTGTTCTGGAGATTGTACTTTTTGTGCAGGACCTTGTTTTTTTGTTCCCCTTTGGAGATAGTAAATTCCATGGCAGATCAGTGTTGTTGTTTAACCTTAGAGACACAAAAGCAAAGGCAAATGTGTGATACCGGGGAAGGAGAGGTTTTGTTACAAAGCGATGAAAAAACATTTTCTGGACAAAGATGTGAGAAGCTAATCCAACAGTGACTGAAAGAAATCAGACAAATGTTACATGAAACAGATCACCTTTCAGCTTTGACCTACCCACAAAGGACAGGCACAAACTAAAGGCAGGAAAAACAACCCTTGTCCTGCTGGCCTGTCTTATCTTTTAAGAGAAGCAGCAACTGGGTTTCCGGCTTTGAAGTCAAATGATGAGCCTGCTAAAACTGATTAGCACATGCCTGCATGCTGGGACATCGATGAAAAGAGAGCTGGGAATGCAGTACTGTGAAGTGGAAACGGCTGGAAAGCTCTGAGGCCTGTGGAATCACAGAGGGACATAAAGATCCCCTCTGTCAGCTGCAGAAATGAGAGTGAGCAAAATGCAGGAATGGTATTTCATGCTGCTGAATGTGCATATTGTATTGCTCTTGCTTTTGCCTCTGCAGCACTCCCCGTTCTGCAGCTCCAAGCTCTCCGTGCGTCCTGAAGCCCTGAAGTCCTCTAGTCTGTAGCCTCATTTCTGACAGAGCCTAGCATCAAATGTGTCAGGTGAAGTGCAAAAAACCTCATAATGAACGATAATGGAATAACAGGCCACAGAGAAAGTTTGTCCCTAATAGCCAGTGATTGGTTCAATAAAAGCAGAGCACAAAACAACAAAAACAGAGAGAAAATTGGCAGCAGGGTTAGCCCTGCTATTGCTGCAGAGATCCGGCTACCGAGAGCCAAACAGAGAGCGGCAGTGATACCAGGGTGCTAGTCTCCCGCTGCAGGATACACATAACTCCCACTGAAATCAATGACATTTATTCATGTCCTGTGGCAACAAAGTGGAGCCTCCTATCTACTTTTCTCAGTGGTGCTGTTGCAGCGAGATCAGTGAGGGTGAAGCATGTGTGTGTGTGTAATTTGTGCTCTCTGTTCAAGAACACTTAACTGTTATGACAAACTGCATAAACATTGCCAGCATATAAAAGGGTCTGCAGGTCCCTGTCAGAAGTAGAGACGGAGCCATAAGGCCGTGTGCAGGCGCTGGGGCTGTTTGCTTGAATCCATTCCCATTTTATCTCTTGCTGGCAGATCGGTTCATTCAACAAAGCACTCTGAAGTGCACTTGCTTGGTCTCACTATAAATTTTGGGGTAGAAAATGCCTATTAATTCCGGTTTCATTTTTTGCCTTAGATAACCAGCTATCAGCACCACATTAGGATGTGGGGAACGTCAGGCTTGTAGCCAGAGTCAAGGCTAAGGAAACTTCTGTTGCCTCTCTGAAAAGGCTGAGAGCTTCACTCTAGGGCTAAGGGACAAGTCTTGATGGGTTTGCCCACACCTGGGAAGCGGATTCTGCGGGGCTTAACCTGGGGAAATCAGAGCTGGGGGACACGTGCTGGAGGGCAGGGTCTGAAGTCATAGCCTTCTTGGCAATGGGGGAGAAAAAGGGGCTTGAATCCAGAGTAGCACACGTATCAGAGATATTCCGTTGTAGAAATACAACAGGGTAAATGATTGCTCAGGTAGTTCCTGGGAGAAACTGCCGTCGCGTTTTGAATAGTTAGCAGGGCTCAGCTAAAATCAGATCAGGATTTGCCTAAAAACTTCAAAATAGGGAGGATAAAATGTGTTATGGGAAAAAACTTTTTTTTTTTATGTAGCAGAAAAAGAATCTAAATGCTTCTGCGTACACCAGAAAACCATTGCTGGTGCTTTTTTTGTTCTGGCGAGTGAAGCATATGTTCCACTGGAGATACAGTTTATACCAGTTACTAGCTAGTATTTCAATACCAGAGAGTCTTAGGGTGAACAAGATGAAGACTCTTATTCCAGATGAGCTGTATCCATACATGGGTATAGTTACTCTGATCAAAATAAATATTTAAAGGAAGAGAGCTGCTACAGCATAACCAGCCTAACTTCTAAGCAGATACGCTGCAAGATACAGAAAGTGGCATTTCTCTTCTTGTACTGGATCAGAAAGGCTTTTTTTTCCCCCTTCCTTTTTCCTGTTCTATGAAAATCCCATTAATTCACCAGATAGGAGCTTTGTGAGAACTGCTACATTCCAAGGGGATTAGATAACAGAGAGGGAGGAAGGGAAGGAGATGATGAAGGCTCTTGGCAAAACTCAAGAGCCTTCTCCCCACTGCTTTTCCCAAGTCTCTCATCTGCCTTGCTCTTCCCTGGTACTGAATTGCATCAAAAATAATAAAAAGTCTTGAATTCAAGCAGACATAGTTGCAAACACTTGCTGCAAATCCCTGTATGGCCATATCTGTTGCAGAATTCATAGCAGTGGCTTGAATCCATTTAGTCAATGTCAGCTGGAGACTTTCAAGTTTTTCCATGTAAAGTAAAAAATCTCTGTGTAGAGAGCCTTAAATTACTATAGCACTTTTTAATTAATTTAGTTTCACTGCACTGAAAAAAGTAAAATAAAAACCGAAACACTCTGAAAAATAAAATGAGGACTCAGACTCTCTGAAACTGTAATAGCTTAGCTGGAAGTATGAATTTAAACCAATAGAAATCCTCTTGTAAATATTATTATTTCAATTTAGATTAAGTCATCTAGAACACTGACTGATGGAGGATGTTTCATTGGAAAAAACCCTGCTTCTCTCACATATAATGTGACTGAACTGAATTAAATCTTTCAAAAACTAAAAAATATTAAACTACATTAAATTGATCTCTCTTCAGCCATGAGAGTTTTGGCTGGGGAGGTTGCCTATGAATAATTTCCTTTAGAGTCTTGTCCTTTATCTTGGGGCAATTCTGTTATTGTAGCCCTGGATGAACAACTAGTTTATTGCAGTTTAGTTTAAAAGGAAAGAGCAGTGTCCCCATAGCAGTCTGCATGGTTTTATCTTGTGCCTCTGGGTATCCGGGTACCACATGGGGCTTTATCCGCATTAAAATGGAAGATCTGACTGCTGTGATGTGAGCACAGCAGACAGGACCGGATACCTCTCTGATCTAAAAGTTGCTCAGTGTAACTACAACTTTGTTGCAGAAGTGTCTGCACGACTAGCTGGTGTCATCCACTGACTCTACACCCAACCAAGGCGGAGCGTGACAAACCTCAGTGTGGCCGGGCACCTGGAGGCACCTTGGATGTCAGAGTGACTGTTAATTACAGCCTGGTCTAGCTAGATGTGTGCTAGCCTGGCTGCGCATCTCTCCTGCAGTCACATCTCCTGGTAGGTAGAGATGATCCTTGCATTGGACTAGGGACTCCTTTTACTGATTTTCCATAGGCACCACCTAGTTAAATCCACTTTAACTGGAACAATTTTGAAAGAAATTTTGGAAGTACAAATGAAGATAAGGACCAGGGTTCCACCAAAAAGAAATCTCAGCAGGTCTACTATAAACTTTACTAAATGAATAATGAATCTAAGGACAACTTTACCTTGTAACGTGGGGGTGTGACTGGGTCTGAAATCTGACAGGTACAGAATCCTTCTTACTTTCACAAACTGTAATAATAATACTGAGTTTGATAAAGGAAATACTTTTTCCAAACACCTAGCCACCCCAGAAACAGGAAGAATTTGTCTTTTGTTTCTTGTAGAGCGTTGCAAAGTTACTGGAGAAAATTTCATGGTCTAGTTTAGGGTGGAGGAGTTGTTACTTTTTCTTCAAAGTACCTGTGTATTTATTTCCAGAAGAAAGAAAAATGTTCAATGAGCCCAAAGTGTAGCCGGGGTAAAAGATATACCGGCATGATATACCTTACACTTCTCTTCATAAGTTCATGTTCAAGAAATTCATCACCAGACTGAAGGGAAAGACAAGTGGTCAGCTGGTGGCTGTAAATCTGTCCTTTTGTGTAACTCTAGTCAGACGCATTTGCAGAAAGTCCAGCAGCAAACTCTGTCCTGTTTTAAATAGTAGCTGACTGTTGTTCATGTGTGCCTTATGAATCACAGAGTCTTAACACAAAGGTATCCAGGCTATAGAAGGAAATAAAGAAACGACCAGGCACAACTGGGACTGTTGTTTACGCAGACAAGTATCGGGCATTTTTATTCTAACAAGCACAGAGTACAAAAAGAGTCAAACTAATTTTATTTTTACCTTTAAAGGTCAATGCCTGATTCTTGTCTAAATGCTCCCAAGCAATTTTGCTCTCCGAAGGTAAATTTTCAGGATCTTGACAAGACCTGGGGCTTTATTTCACCTGTCTTCAGCCACCTGTAAAGCAGGCACCTTATGCAAACCAGTCACATCATTTTCTTCTGTAATTAGCAGGAGAAGCTATTTGGCAAAGTTGCCCCCTGTGTTTCCTTTTCTCTGTGTTGATCATGGAGGGAACCCATATTATGAATATAAACAACCTGCCTAGTTTTTCGATGTTCAGTGCTGTCCAGTACCTGCTTTGATGGTTTTCAGCCACACCAAACTTACTTTTCCGACCCTTGGGGAGCCTTTGCCTAACCAGCACCTGCCTCACTGCAGCTGTGACAGCTGGAAAGAGGGGCTGCAATTAGGGCACTGTCACTCTAACTGTATGCGCACAGAGCAGGCAGAGGGTGAAGTGCCTCTACTTAACTCTCCTTTGAGACACCGGATATTCCCTGTCTTCCTTTCCACAAAAAAACAAGCAGTCTGCAAAAGGAGCTTCCTCCTGTATTCTCCACATCACAGTGATATATAGATACCCCGGAAGGCTGTGCTGCCATTCAGAGTGACCTGGACAGGCTGGAAAGTTGGGCAGAGAGGAACCTGATGAGGTTCAACAAAGGCAAATGAAGGGTCCTGCACCTGGGGAGGAACAACCCCATGCGTCAGTACAGGTTTGAGGTGGACCTGCTGGAGAGCAGCTCTGCAGAGAGGGACCTGGGTGTCCTGGTGGACGAGAGGTTAACCATGAGCCAGCAGTGTGCCCTGGCTCCCAAGAAGGCCAATGGAGGAGTGTGGCCAGCAGGTCAAGGGAGGTTCTCCTTCCCCTCTACACTGCCCTGGTGAGGCCTCATCTGGAGTACTGTGTCCAGTTCTGGGCTCCCCACTTCGAGAAAGATGAAGAGCTACTGGAGAGAGTCCAGCGGAGGATGATGAGGGGACTGGAGCATCTGTCCTACGAGGAAAGGATGAGGGAGCTGGGCTTGTTCAGCCTGAAGGGTGGTGTGTCAGGAGGATGGGGCCAAGCTCTTTTCAGTAGTGCCCAGTGACAGGACAAGGGGCAATGGGCACAAACTAAAGCAGAGGAAGTTCCGTCTGAACATGAGGAAGAATTTCTTCACTCTGAGGGTGACGGAGCCCTGGAACAGGCTGCCCAGGGAGGTGTTGGAGTCTCCTTCTCTGGAGATATTCAAGACCCGCCTGGACAAGGTCCTGTGCAGCCTGCTGAAGGTGACCCTACTTTTGCAGGAGGGTTGGACTAGATGACCCACAGAGGTCCCTTCCAACCCCTACCATTCTGTGATTCTGTGATTCTGTGATCCATTCTGTGATATGCCAAGTCAAGATGCCACTGAGAAACCTTTCTGGGAAACATGATGTACCACTCACTCCTTTTTGTTCTGCAGGATATCTCAATCTATGTTCTTACAAGGCTCTGCAATGCTCAGGGGACAGAGAAAACACATAAAGTTACCTCTAGCAACTTGCCTCTGCATGTCCAGTTACAAGCTTGGGCAATTTCCATAATATGCATGGTACCATTCAAGTATTTACTATTTATATTCCGCCTCTTAGACCTATCAAAATATGTTGCTTTTACCACTACTTGCAAGGAGAAGTTGTGGTCATGAAACTGCCTTTTCTGAGTTCTCTAGAATCTGCACTGGGGGAATAAAGAAGGACAAGGGAGGTTTCTGACTCTGTTCTCTTCACATAGCAGAAAGGAGTCAGGAGGAGTGAAAAGGAGGAAAATGCTGTGCACTAATACTCCGGGTGCATTACTGCTGCTCCCTTCTTTGCTGGACAAGTTTGTCTTCTGCACTCTTGCCTTTACCACCTTGCAAAGTGTAGTTTGTGATGCAGTCACATTCAAGATCGGTCCTGTACCTCACCATCACTCACTTCACTCAGCACAAAATGGTGGTTTTCTACCACATTTACCTGTTTTTTCACATTCCCAGCCCTGAAACTTCCCTCTTGCTACCAATTCCTCATGCACGTGTTGCTTCCTTGTCCTGTCATTAATCCTTCATAATCCCTATTCATACACTTTTACCCATATACTGCTTCTACCTGGGCCACAACCATGGCCTGACCAGTCAGCCCTCACTATGCCCTGCACTTCTCAAAGAAACATGAAGTCCAAATTAAAAATGCCTGCTCTCCCTCTCCATTTGTTTTATGCACATTGAAACACACAATTTGGTTTTCAAATTACTGACAACCAGTGACTGCATTTACTACATTTTGTGTCTCAGAGTTTAACAAATATCACAGATGAAAACCCTGCATGTCCAATTTGCATAAGTGGGGAATTCAGAGGCAGTTGCCCTGTGTCTTTATGAACTCTGTGAAGTGCCAGATGACCAGTCACTCTAATTGCTACATGGGTTTGGGAGCATTTGATTTCTGAGGAGCGATTACGCCTGAAACAGATTGTGCCCAAAGAAAAATGATCTGCATGAAAATGCACTTAATTATAAACTGCCACAGCAGAAACGGAACCTGACATCCCAGCTGCCCCATAGGACTTCTGCATACATCACTGAGCAGAAGAAATGGTGCTAAGAACCAAGCTCATAAAATCCACTGACAGGCACCAAAACAAACTCTGATTTTCAGAAAGTGTTTGTTCCCAAGTAGCCTTCATAGAGGGGAAGTACTGGGTATACAGGACATCTGAGACGAGACTTTAGTAAAGTCAACATTTGCAATCATTTACAACCATCTGATATCAGAATTCTGACGTACATGGAGGTATATTTGTGTGTTGAAAGTTCCTCTTGTAGAGAACAGAACTCTGCTGAAAAACATCACACATCTTCTACTGTGTGTTAGGGGTTTACACCTTTCTCTTGTTAATTCCTTTATGCTGGGACTGAAGCGGCTAGGTATTGAGTTTGTTGTTCTTTCTTTAAGGAATAAGACAGCAGATATTGTGAAAACCTGGCACTGCATCATGCACAGCCAGTGGCAGATTAAGGAGGGCATTTTCTTCTCCTACAAGGTCTGTGATGTGAAATGTTGCACAGATAACGCAACGACAATTAACAAGGTAGCACAGCACCACCTACAAGTACAGCAAACAGATACCATGAAATGATCCTGATCACCAGGGTTCATCAATTTCCAGATCAAAACTCCCCATAAGCGTGTTAATAAGGATGAAGAGTCTACAAGCTTCATCACTGAGGTGTTAAAAGTGTAGATGTGGCACTTTGGGACATGATTTAGTAGGCATGGTGGTGTTAGGGTGACAGTTGGACTTGATGATCTTAGAGGTATTTTCCAACCTTATTGATTCTATGATTCTATAAAAATTCTATCAAATAGTAAGTACAAAAAGCATCTGTGAGGAAAGCATCAATGCAAGGAGAGCCATTGTGCAGAATAAGAATACAAGTACCTAACTGAAGTAATGGGACACACATGACAAGCAAATTGATTGAGGATGGTCCAGTGAGTACATTAACAGTGCACCATGAAAGGCAGAAAAGAGATTCCAGGCACACTTGCAGGGCCATGGAGGCTGTGGGAACATCAAGTGTAGTATAGTTCTCAGCAGGACTAGTTATCTGCAGTAGAGTACTGCACTAATATAGTTTAACTGTTTTTTGACACCCTGTCTATCTGTTCAGAGATGGAAGATTTACCACAGGGAACAACTCAGCATCACACAAACATCTTTTATATCCCAGCACCCAAGTACTCCAGGCAGAAAAACTAGATGATCCTATAGACTGGTTGTAAAGATACGGAGATTTCTAGAGATCAGGAAAGATCAGTGACATGATTCTGTGATTATAGCACATTCTAATGATCTCACTGCATAGATGCTGATGAAGGATGCCAGCCCTTCTCTTGGTACATGAGCATCCAAACCAGCCTAATCGCAGCTAAACAGTGGATCAGTCATAATGAAGAGCAAAATTCTATTGGAGACACATGGTCAAAGCCTGAGGATCACAGATAAAAGCCAAAAGGAAAATACAGACTGTCAAAAAAAAAAAAAAAGCCCAGGAAACAAGACATGTTGTAGCTTGTCATTTATACTGGTTGACATGCAGAATTATTAGCTACTGTGGGACACCAGGGAACATGACACCAGAAATAGTCTCAGTGTCAGAATGGTCTCTGTCTACAAATGTATTTTTCAAAGCAATGGGCATCTATGGGACAAATTTGAGTCAGAAATAGTGCAGTTCGAGCCTGGTGAAATGGCTGGATGCATTTGATCTGCTGGTATCAGTGGAAAAGGAGCTGTCAGGACGACAAAGGTAAGGTAGCACTGCAGCATAAGAAAGTTGCAGGTAAGCAAATCCGAATTGGCTTAAAGTTGCTGTAGACAGCAGTGTTAATACAGTTAGTAAACTTGTCAGGATATAAGAACACGCCCAGCCTCCTCAGCATGCTCTGCTGGATGGCAGTGTTTCACTGGTGTCTGCCCAAAGTGGGAGGTGCTACTGGATATACTAGAAGGAGGGCAAGGCCCCATGTTGCTATGTAATCAAACGAACAGTTGTGTCTCCTGGATCTCCTAAATACAGAGATGATAACTGATGACCTTTGTATTAAGAGGGGAAGTAAAACGTGAAACCCAGATGAGAGGCCTATAAAACCACCATGCCGGAGATCCTGAAAAGACTCCATAAACATCTGAAGATAAAGATAAGAGTTCTTAAAGCTGCAAGGTCCTACAAGAATTATCAGGCTCTATTACTAAATTCAACAGTATCAGAATCACAGAATCACAGAATCACAGAATCGCAGAATGGTAGGGGCTGGAAGGGACCTCTGGGGATAATCTAGTCCAACCCTCCTGCCGAAGCAGGGTCACCTACAGTAGGCTGTAGAGGACCTTGTCCAGGCGGGTCTTGAATGTTCTTGAACGCTGGGACATATTTGTCTACATTGTTAAATTGACAGACTGGTGTGTGGCATGGTTTTGGCCCAAGCAGCCCACTACTCTACTGAACAACTTCCAGGCAGAGTCTGGAAGTGAACACCGGCCAGGACTATCACCAGCAGGTGGGGATGTGCCCACCCCATCTCAAGCCTAGGAGACTTCAGTGGTACAGGCATGGGTTGTTCTGTGTCTGCTGGTCTCCAAGTCAGGAACTTTTTCTGGACGTGTTACACCGCCATAGGTAAAACTTTGAGACTCTCCAGGCAATCCAATGAAGATAGAGTGTTACAGACAGTAAAACCAATCCACAGCTGCCCTCCTCTCCAGAAACAAGGAGTATGTCCCCCACTGCCAAGGGAGGGATGTGCAGTGCATGCAAGATAATAACCTGTTGAAAGGGAGCAAGCAATCTTTCCGTCAGACCTCAGAGGTAGCCTGAGGTGGAGGCATACCTCGTCCTGAGGAGTAAAGGCATTTCTCTGACTAGCCAGGGAATTTTACGGGCAAGGGTCAGTTTTAAGATAGTTTACAGAAATGTATGAAAGGGTCATTCTGCAGAGCTGAGCAGGTCTGAATGCAGCAGCAAAGAACTCACAACCTGATGGGAAAATGCAACAGTCAGGCTAGCTAAATGTGTGAGCTACAGACTCCAGGCAGTGGATGAAGGAAAACTGAAGAGTGGTAGTGAACAGAAAGCATGTTGTGAAATGCAATGCAAAGTCTAGATGCTAGGAAGACCTAGAAAGAGCACAAATATCCATGAGTGAGCCTGACATGAGGGAAGTGGGACAGAATAAACACGTATTTGGAAAAAAAAACAGAGTGAAAAGGTTTCCATGCCATGAATGAAGATAGCAACAAGGTTAAATCAAGTTCATAATCAAGATAATGAAAACAAGAAGTAGGGGAACTGGTTTGAAAAACAAGTCATTTGAAGTATATGACTTCAAAATATTAAAAAAGGATACTGGTTGAAGCCACAACTGTAGGTTCACAGACATACTAATATCCACTTACCTCAGTGGCAATTGATCCTGTAAAGCACAGTCAAGCTACAATTGTTCAAAGCAGTGATTTAACCATTCTTGTGTGACTTAGGAGGAGGCACACATCTTTCAGGAAGTAATTCTGGAGGTTTGCTGAGGAGTCACTCTCTCTGTGCATGTCTACACGCAGTTGCAGGGTCTCTGCAGAAATAATAAATATCCATTTTGCCTAGCAAACATCTCCTGATGTTGTCAAGCACTGAGGACATGTCTGTTAGCACACTTCCCTCTACTTTGTGCAGCCTCATGCTTCTCCTGTGAGCAGTCTTGACCCAGGCGAATGAGGAAAGAGAACAACAGAAGCTGTTTAGTAGATAAGTTGTAAAGCAGTGATCGTGCTGGTCATCAGCCTACTTCAGATGACTTAAACCTTTTCTATCTATTTCATAAAAAAGCAAAGAGCTGTAAGTAAGGAAGTGGCAAGGGAGGGAGAAAAAGTAAGGAAGATGGATCATGTTACAGATCTCTCATGTCTATATAAAGTCAGTTTATTATGGAGAGATGGGGGAGCTTTCGTTGTCTAGAAGAAAACTGGAAATCCTTCTCTGATAAAATGTCTGACTAAAAATGAAACATTAGTGTGACGGCAATAGGAACGAAAGGGCAAACAAATATTTGCTTTCTGTCTTGGGATATTTGAATAGTGTCAGGCTTCAGCTAAGTTCCTGAACACACTTTGGAAGAAGGCAAAACCATGTCCTAACCTCTTAACCTTGCAAGGTGTGCACGCCAGAGCACACCTAAACTGTTTCCTGCTCTGTGGCACCACCTCCTGGCACAGAATGACCACACAAATCTCAAAAGAAGATGAAAAGCAAACTTTTTGTGCCGTTGTTTTGTTTTACCTAAATTATTGTTAGAACTGCTTCTACGAGGGATGCAGAAGACGATACTACATTTTCATGCAGAGTTCTAAATACAAGTAATTATAAATAAACGCATCATTAGCACTATGGAAATCAATCACGAGTGAAAATAATGGTGTATTAACATACCTTTACATTCTGTTGTATCAGTAATCAAGTGATATTTGGTAGCATGTACATTCCATGCCCACCCATCCAAGGTTTCCTTTGTCTTTCAAACTTACTGTACAAACATAGAAAAAGCAAGGAACTGCTCAGGGGAAGAAATAACAAAATTCTCTTTTGTGTCATGTAGCAACAGGAGGTCTTGAAAGAAGATCTCTTCTGCACAGGCTGTTCTGTCACTTCTGAAGCCAGCAGAAAGCCATGGTGTCTCACTGCAGGAAAGATTTCAGTTTTACTGCACCTGAATCACCAGTGGATGTTCAAGGTGAACCGCACTAACAAACACGGCTTGCTACAAGTCATTAGGCAGTGGAAGACTAGAATGCAAGCCTGGAGGCATTTTTCAGAGACAGTCCTTGGTCTCTGCCCATCATTATCCCTTCTCCCCAGAAGGGAGCTTTACTTTCCTTCCATGTTTAGATAACGAATAATGTGTGAAATTACAGTTAGGAAGGTGGGCAGGTGGCTACAGATAAAAATGTTGTTGCTATTTTTACCTCCTGTTGCTTTTTAATACGTCTTCATAAAAAAAATAAAAATCGCCATTCATGTTTCCAGCAGGCTGCAATGTCTATTTTCTAGGTATAGATTGATCAGCTCCAGTCTTGACCTCATTTCCATATTCAAAAATGTGTCACAGTAGACAAGCTAATGGTTTTGGGTGGAAAAACCACCTGAATGTATTGGGTACACCTTTATTAAAGATTTATAGCAAGTTTGCAAAAATCTCTTCTCAGAAAAGTAGAAAGAATTCATTTACGAAAAACTGAGAAGAGTAAACTCAGGAAATGGGTAGAAGGCAGAACTATATTCTATGTAAGTAAGGCATTCCTGCATTTAGGAGGACTAACCAAACAGGTAAGTGTAAATAACATTTGCAACTAATCTTTCAAAATGTATTTTTAAAAAACTGTTTAAATGAGCACAAAAGAGGAGAGAAAAAAGTTGCTAATCCTGTCACTTTCTAGGCCCAGAGCTATGGATCTGGAGCAACAGAATAGAGACTTACAGAACTGTTACTTGACATCTTTACTCCATCTACTTGAGAAAAAGAAACACATTCACCAACAGTGGAAGAGGAGGCGCTGTAGGGAAAAGGTTCCTGTTTAGCTAGATCTGCATTTTTGTCTTGCTACAAAACAGAAAATCTGAGAAGACTGCCTTTCTTGCTATTGTGTTTACCTTCACCACAGGAAAGTTAGGCTCAGTTCTTCATATTGTCCCTCCCATTACTGTGGTTTTCTGTAAAACATCAAAAACCTCTCTACCTGATCTGTAAGAGGAAAAGAATAGCTCTTCCTGCTGATGTGACTGCGAAAAAACATTGTGAGTTGCTGCCAATACCTTGTGTATAAAGCTGTCAGGACTGTTTGCAGGATCTGCAGCTGAACGTCATGACTGGACGGACTTTGCTTGTTGTGGTTTCTGTGATCTTGCAGTCAAACAACAGTACCATTTTATAGCAAAATATTTCTTATTTAATAAGGAATAATAAAACCATGCTCAAGAATATTGTAGGAGCAGCATATGGAATGCAACTCTTGTTGCAGTTGTCAGAATATAATTACCCAGGGGGAGTGATGTGATTTGACCTTCTGATTTGAGAACATCTCAGAAATTTACTTTTCAAGATACTAAGGAGTTTTAAATCCAGACATTAACTTGGATCAATATTTCTATATTGTTAATAAAATCAATTTTATGATGACCTGCTTCTTGCAGGACCTCAGATAAACTTGGTAATGAACAAAGCAGATGTTGGAGCACTAAGATGTCAGGTAGCCATTCAGCAGATATTTGTATCTTCTGTCCTAGTAATGGGAAAGGTGCCATTGTCTTTGAGAGGATAAAAGTAGATGCTAACTCTATACATTCACTGAAAAGTCTTGCAATTGGCACATGCCAACACTCTTTGAAGTAGAGCAGCAACAGCAATACAGCAGAAGAAGAGAGCATCTGATCAAGACATGGTTTTGACAAAAGTGTTTAGTAAGAGATACTGCCAAGGCCAAGAACATGGAGCTCCAGGAGTCTGGGTCTTTTTCCAGCCATGGCAGGAAGGAGCTGAACCACTGCGGGTCTCAGGGAAAGAAACCATCAGGCAGCGCTACTGGGTCCCAAAAGCATCTAAGAATTAATAGCCTTTTTTTTTCCTTTACCTTATATTGTACAAATCTACCCTTTTTCTCAAAGGTGACTGACTCAGTTTTTAAGCACATTTCCTCTTCTTTCAGGCTAAAGGAATGCATTGTTCAGTATTTCCCTCCTACTACCTTCTTCTACTCTATGTACCGCCCTTGCTTCCTTTATTCCCAATAAATAAATAATGTTACACAGGTGTGAGAGGATTTCTGGACTTAAATCAAACAGTGTTGTCACATCACACTCACTGATATAACGCTTTCGTGTTTAAGCACATCGCTCGGGACTTTTGCATAAATACTGAAAAAGCTTAATTCTTCCTCACTTCGGTTCAAAAGCAAGGCACCCAGCAACATAAATAACACAGTGAAGGAGGAGGTCACCCCAAACAAACAGAGACCTCTCTAAAAGAGTAGTAATAATAATGACCTACTTATAACAGCTTTCTGAGACTGATCTCAAGCAGATGGAAACATATTTACTTCTCCACGGTTCTTCCTCTTACGAGCAGCAGCAAACTCACATTACATGTGTGAGAAATTCATTCTTCTCTCCAGGTTCCCAATGTATCCTAAGATTTCATTTTTGCTAGTAAATAGTGTGAAAGAGATTGAAGAAAAAGACATGGTAAATCTCCTGTCAGAACAGCTGGAGCCTCTTATTTTCCAAATGAGGGTGGCTGTATTTAACCTGCTTTTTCGGAACAGTCCCGGCTCCTGCTGTCCCCCAAACTGTGTCCAGGCCTTGCCTGGGAGAGGAATGGAAGCTGTGTCAGGGAGGAGCCTAGCAATTACCCAGTCCAAATTAGACTGTCAGCTCTGTGCCCTGTTTAGTTTAATAGTGTAAGTATAGATAAAGTTTCAAGAAGGACCTAAAGCAGACCAATGTGCTGCCTTCAAACATGTGAAAATTGGAATTACATTATGTATTTCATAATTTAACCAACCTGAAAACAAGATTTCTATCCCAGAAGGCACTGGAGACACATTCTTCCATCAGAAGCACAAGGACTGAGGTAGGGACTGCGGATATTTGTTGTGTGAATGCAAAGAAGACTGTAGCACATGATGACTAGTTAAGGCTGTGATCAGGCACAGTAGGCTGGCTATGGGACCTTTCTAAGTTCCTAATTGCACACTGGAATCACTAGGAAGTTAAAGATCTTGTGAACTTTATCCAATCTCTCCGTAGCTCTCCCATTGCTGGTGTGCAGAACACCTTAAAAAACAGAGATTTGTAGCTACCTGCATCTCAGAGGGGTTTTCACCCACGTGACGACCACATTCCCAGCCAGCGTAGTGACATTTGGACAAGAGGCCTGTTCTATCTCCTCACCTCCAGATAAAAAGATTCAGGCAGGCTCAAACACCAGATGCCATTGCACAGAGGTTCATTGGTTCTTGTGGATGGCTGATCCCACTTTGCAAGTTGAAGTGTGGATGGGCAGATCAGGAGAAAAAGTAGGGAAAGGAAGCTTGGGTAGGGAGAAGAGATGAGAGTCAGCGTGGGTCTGGTGAGGAACAAAAGCCACACCCAGGGCTGGCCAGAAACATGTGTTCTTCCACTCAGCTTTAAAATGGGCTAATATGTCTACAATTTAACAAGCGTTCGTTCAGGCACTTGAATAGCACTGTGGCAATTGCTGCAGAGTTGCCTATAAATCACTGTTATTTGTTACGGCTTGCAGTACTCACACAAGGTGGCACGTTGTATTTGTTAGTTTCAAACATCACCTATCTGGTGTTTGTGAATGGATTATGAGACAGCTTTAGCAAATGTTTACGATTCAGCAATTGTTTAGTCCTTAGCCTTTTGAACCCAAACCAACCAGTTTCAATAGCTTACGTAAGCAGCAGTGTAGTTCAACATTTTCCACCCCTGTGCTAATATTTTTCTAGCAGCCAATCTTCCTAACAATCTCTCTTTGGATGCCTTAATCAGTTGTCTTGCTACTTGGTAATCAATGGATGCCTTCACACCCCATTTCACTGTTAATAAGTGAAATCAGTAACTCTGGACACTTCGACACGGGCACTACCGTCTGTCTGTCTATAAAGCAAGTCTTCCCACAGTCAGACTGCAAAGCTCTGTCCTAAAGGCATTTTCATATAGTTCTCATGTATTCCTCTTCTTTGGGAGGTGACATTGTCTCCATTGCTCTTTCAGCCATGGAGGAATGGATATGACTCAAAAATTTACAGCGTTGGTCTCATCTTTAGGGTACAGCAGTTTCATTCATCCTTGTAACAGAGGTGTTCAGCCCCGTAAGATGAATGGCATTAAGAGCCATTGCTTTTCATAAATTAAAGGGAGAAGAAAGTTCTATGAGAAACTTGTTCCCTATCTCGCGCAGGCATCAACCACAGACGAAAGGGTAGTGGGTAACTACCAGGCAGTGCCTGTCAGGGTGCTTCACATACCAGAATAAACGAATTCTCAATGACTGCTGTCCCATTTTTCAGTTCCAATCCCAAAGGTTTTTCATAGCAGTGACATTACTTGGTTTTCCTCAAATAACACACAGGGGAAAGATGATGGAATGGGATAGATGCAGCTTACCCTGCTATGTTACCACAGAATCTTATCAATGAACTTTCTTTATGCACTTTCTGCTAGCCTTCAACTCTCCTATAAATTTCATCATGGTTGAAAACACCAAATAAACACCCAGGCATATTAACTGACCTCACTTCCTTTAAAGAAACCCAAGCAGGCATAGGAATAAAAAGAAATATTAGCAGGACGTTCTGTAGGAACACAGATGCAGGTACAACTGAAAGCTCCTAATGCATCCAAAACTACTTTCTTCTTGGCCTGACTGTAGAAGAAATTATGTAGCACCTGGAGAAGCTGTGCAGTTGCACAGATGTATTTGTTAGGAAGATTCTCCAGCCTGAAATACATTACTCTGACCACATGCTAGGCAATTGATACCATAGGTACTCTGGTATGAGTTAGCTGAGATCAATTCTATTGCACCGAGACAGCTGATCAGATAGACAAGGCATAAAGCAGAACCTTGGGAACATCAGACACTTTTGGCTCTGAGCGGTTTAAGAGAGAACACATGGTTGGTATAAGTAGGAAAATATCTAGAATGGAAAGAATGGGGCAATCAAATGCCTCCTGAAACATGAAACTCTCTGCAAATGTGGAGTACAACTGGAGAAAACGCGAGCAAGTAGCCATTCGGTCTGCATGGGCAACATAGTCCTGTCAAATGGGACATATTCTGAACGTGACCCAGCTGTCAGGTGCTCTTGATCACAAAACTGTTGGGTTCCTTTGGAGGAAAAAGAGGAAAAGTAAACAGTGACACAAGCATCTCTCCAGGGCCTGAAGGTAGAAACAGGGAGCCCAAACACTTCAAGCAGCAATAACTTTGCTATAAGGGACAGAACAAAATAAGCTTCGAAAGGGCAGAATGTGTAACAAACCTTTTCCAGGATGACTCGGTGAGGGTCTGATGCCAGCCCTTCCCTCAAACTGTCAGTGGCTCAGGAGGAAGTGCATATTTAAATAGAATGTAATATTGAAGTGCAATATTTAAACAGATGCTATTTTTTCCTTGTTATTCTTCACCCACACGTGTTTATCCAGGGCCATACAAGTTCAACTTCTGTAGGAGGTCCATCTGCTGGCATAGAGGATATACTGATCCCAGGTTTCCCTGAATAGCCTCTGGCTGCTCCAGACGAGTGGACACTGTTCTGACGTTTGGTAGCGATATGCCTTCACAGGAATCCTTCAACAAAACTACTGCTTTCTGCACCTCCAGCCTAAGCTATTTCAGCTCTGCTCAACACTCTGAACTTGCCTGTTTACTTTCTTACTTCTGCATGCTACTTCAAAACAGTCAACACGTGTTTCAGCTTTGCTTGCCACTTCAAATCTGACTCCATTGCTTGATAAATTAAAATCATCTCTACACAACATCTCAACTTCTCTCATCACTTCGATGTTACCTTTGCTCCCTCTTAGCTCCACTTGTCACCTGCTTGTGCCTTCAAAGCTGCCTCTTCGTATTATTGTTTGAAGGAGGACTTATGGTACATAGGCTATCAACAGAGTCTCTGTAAAGGAGCACAGTCATGATAATCTCTTTTGTTTCCTTTGTCATATCCAGTTTGCTAACCCTGTTAGTACTACTGTTGCTGAGGTCAGGTTCACCCTAAGTACTTCTGATATGGTCCCATCATCTGTTCAGTATGGCACCAAATGCTGACACATAATTGACGTGAACATAATCTGTTTAGTTCTTGCTTTGACCGAGATAAAGGCAAGGAGGCCAGAATTCTGCTAGGATAGTCCTTCTTCATCCTCGTATGCATGAACCTTTTCTGATTTCCCTTATCTATAGAGTTTACAAGGTTAGTCTTGTTTCTCACAGTAGATGACTGGAGCAGATGGATGACTCTGGTAGTTTTCATTTAACTTGGACATAATTCATCATGAGACTATATAGAAAGAGTGTGGGGAATGAGGCGCTTCACATCAGCAAGCAAGTGACAGTTATTAACTCTAAGTTGAATACACAACCTAAAATGAGGTCAAGCAACAGTAATGCTAGCAGGATAAACAGGACAAACAAAAGCTCTAGAAAGTAAATGGGTTAAGCTTAGGTTACACAATAGTAAACTCATTTCAACTTAAAGGAGTTTGTATTGAAATCACATAGGCAAGAAATATGTGAGGTCCTTTGTTGCACCCTCTGGAAGGGCAAGGCACCAACGGCACTAAAGAAGCGTTCTTGGGACAAGAACACTGTTGACAGAGTACAGAGCTAAACCAAAACACCACAGCCAGCCCACCTTTTAAACTTATTATCACAGTTCTTGTCCTAAGGCAGAGGCTGTCAGAGGAGCTTAAAACTGTTTAATCACTGTAGGGATCACAATAGTTGAAAAAAATAAAATCAGCAAAGCTGGTAGACTCATTGGTCACCTGAAAGCCTCTCCAAACAAACAAATGCAAAACATCCCATCAGTATGGACCCCAATATACTATATGTATTTATAACAAGGAGTCACTTTCTTCTCCTTACCTGTGGAGAAATTCCAGGAGACAAGGCTGAAGTCAAATATTTTTCTTTTCTTGATGCATGAGCAGAGTTCTGGCAAGTTCCCTAAGAAAAACAGAGCATACATTTGTGAGAATTATGTGAGCCTTTTAGGAGACGTTGTGAGTTGGACTGTGCTAAGCACCTAAGGTGTTTCACAGGAAAGTATAACATATTCTTGACACTAAAACACGTTCTGAGATATTTCTGAGTGAAATTCTGAGCTGTGAAAAAATAATAGATGGTATAACAAAGCCTCTGAGGAGATCGGGAGAGCCCTACAGCAACAGCGGCTACTCTAAGTTCCTCATGTCAGATGTGACTTACCTGGGATTGTAATTAGCCCAACAAGGTTACAGGTAAATCACAGCAAAGATGAAACCCTGGGTAACACACCTGCTCCCCTGAGGAAGGATGGGCACAGAGATTAAAAGGAAGTATTAAAGAGTTAAAATTTCATAGGAAAGTGAGTAGGTGAACTACTAGTAGGGAAGTCCAACTCTGCAAACATGTCTGAAAGACATTGAGTGGAAATCCTGCTGGAGCATGAGAAAAGCACATCAGTCACATGTGCTGGGAGTGCCAACAAAAACACTGTCAATACAGATGGAATGGAGAAGGATACAAAAAGTTTAGTTTATTTCCAAGACTGCAGTGCTGGCTGCAACTGACCAGAAATCTATTTTTTTTTTTTTGCGGGGCTAGCAAACATCTCCTTGAAAATATAGACATCGTTTTGGGGATGTTTTTTTTCCCAGCTACAGATCTGCTATCTGCAAACCGAAAACCCAGGAGAGATTTGGATTACAGACACTTTCTAATGATGGAATCCTTAGCTTTTTTGTTCCAGTGATGGCTTCATGGCAAGTCACACTGTGTGTGTGGTCTTTGCTTTGTCTGTCTGTTGCTTTGAGGCTATCCTTTTACTGTCCATCAAACAGATGACTTCACAACAATTCTTGAGTTTTGCAGTGGCCCTCTTTACTTCACTGCTGTAGCTATAGGGTCAGACATGTTAGTTCACCTTACTTAAATATGAAAAGTCACTGTACTACATGCAAATAAAGGCCCATCTATCCCTATAGTCTCTCATGGCAATGACTGGTAATAGGTGCTAAGTGCAGAGTAAAGAATCAGGCAAACATAAGAAATACTCTTCAATCTTCTAGTGACCTGCAGGGCAGGGACTTCTGGAGGCATATCTTTGTGTCTGATAGCCTTTGTCTAATTTCCTTTTGAACCCAGTCAGCTTCAGCATCCACAGGAACCACAATCTACTCATGAACTTATGCAGTTAGCGAGCTACTGATTTTGCTAGAGTTTGACATTTCTTGTTATGTTACTGTCCTTAAATTATTATTTCTTTTTCTTTGGAGCGGTAAGAAAACCTATCCGTCCTGAATATAGCAGTTAGCAATCAGATACTGAGCGATGCAGACCATGGGCAGGCCCCTGGGACCTGTGTGAATGCTGAACAAGACAACCATTAACAAGTAAGAGTGATTTCTATGAAATCATTAATTGCAATCAAACTTTCAAGATGCTCCTGGGTAGACGAATAATATCACTGAAGCACTTGGAGCTAGGCCAGCCACTTCCAACAGCTATATTTTAAGTGCTAAGAGGAATGGTAAGTTAATTATGTTCTTATGCACAGTGTGTGCACCTTAAGACTACGTAAAAAAAAGAAACAAGAAAAAGAAGACAAGAAAGAATAATGCTACAGAGTAGGTACAACCACCGCTTTTCTTTCAAGATTTTAAGATTTCATAAGGCTTCTTTACGGAGCTAGTTAACAGCAATGACAACAGTTTTATTTCAAGCACAGGTATGAAGCATTGGCCCAAGCAAAGACACTTGTAAAGTATGCACGAAGAGTGAGGATCTGGTGTCTATTTTGCCATAAAGTTTTTGGGTCTCTGAGAAGCCATAAGATGGTACAAGTGGAGGGAACAGTCAGAAGACAATGATCAGATTTGGGAGGAATAAACAACGGGACTCAGAGACAACACGGCAGGGGGGGAGTGCAGGGGAGAATTTGCGGAAATAAATTCTCACAATCCCAGAAACTTTGCCATGTTTCTATAAATAAAAGAGGTTCCATTAAAAAGGTAGTTGTCTTCATCAGCAGTTTTTCTTAACTGAAAAAATACAGAACAAAGCACTGTTTTAGCTAACTGTGTCAAAAAGGGTGGCAGGAAACGTCCCGGCATTGCAGGATGCTTGTGCTGAAAACGTTTGACCATAAAACATGGATGGGTAAAGAAAACAGGAACAAATTAGAAGGAAAGACCTACCTAGAGGAAACTAGCTCATCATGTTTACTCTTCAGCAATTATATCCCCAAATGCTCTTTTTGCCCAGCCTTTCATTTGCCACAGCTTTAGAAATCACCCATCTCGCCGATCACTCAATTATCTTTGACTGAAAACACTCGTCAGTAAATCTTTTCTGAGCTGTTGCTGCCAGTTTCAGTCTGTTAGCAGTCTGGTCATTTTCATTTCGTATTTGTGTGCTGCCTGACAGAAGACAATTTGTAGGGGAATGATTTTCTGTTCCTGTTGCCGTCAATCGAATGTAACTCTGCTGGCATCAGTAGCATAACGTTGACTTTCCTAAACTGTGCAAGGCCCTCAGATGGAGGGGTCCCTTTGTGGTGCTGTTATCTTCCGCAGGCTTTGGGAAAGCTCACTAAAACCTACAGACTTGTGTTCGGTTGGCCTTGGTGAAGGGCCAGACTCCCGCTCAGCTGCTGACTGGCTCCACCTCAGCAGGACATGGGGAGAACAGGATGAGAAACCTCATGGGTCAAGGTAAAGACAGGGAGCTCACTCACCAATTACCACCACAGACTTGGGGAAACTTTATTTAATTTCATGCCAGTTAAAATAGATTCTAATAGTGAGAAACAAAGACAAAAACATTAAAACAACACCCTCCCCCCACCCACCTTCACCCCGTTCCCGCCTTCCCCCGTCCCCGGCCGCCTCCTCCCCCCGCGGGGCGCAGGGCTGGGGCTGGGGGCTGCGGTCGGTCCCTCCCAGCCCCTCTCGGC
>Ga0065711_1002302_pt2 | contig 45683 bp, 28 predicted proteins | sample Hoacrofraction12_FD_59098 | JGI IMG/M metagenome (GOLD analysis project Ga0065711, IMG submission 59098) | Hoatzin crop microbial communities from Cojedes, Venezuela - Epithelial fraction 12 v2 (version 2) | ecosystem: Host-associated > Birds > Digestive system > Esophagus > Crop | place... | reverse complement strand
TTTTTTTTTTTTTTTTTTTTTTTTTTTGTTTTAATCTGCAGCTTCCAGATGTATGTTAGGTGCTTCAGAGCAGTTGCAGAAGTACAGAACCCTGCCCGAGGAGCTTAGTCTAATTTTTGTGGTGATGCAGTGAGTGGGTGTTAGAGACATTAAGGCCAGATGGGTTGAGGAAGGCAAAGGCTGCTCACAGAAATTACTCAGTGGTGGCATGTGCACAGTTTCACGACTTAAATAACTTTTTTTGTCCCTCTATCTATTTTTGTCCCCTTGTATTTTTTTAAAAATGTATGCTTATTTCCAGAAAATTCAAAAGCAAGTCATACACCAACGAAGAGCCCTCACGCATCACAGAAATTTTTGTGAAAGAGCAAATCTTTTGTGAAAACCTAAGTTCCAACATGAGTAACAAAGAGCAGAAAAAAGAAAGATGCTATCATAAATTAGTGGATTTTTTTTTTCAGCACTGTGGTGCAATAAATGTTGTAGTATTTTTCTGACTGGATTTAAAGCTTTTTTTTTTGCATGTATTTATTTGTATGATTAGCACTTTCATTGATTCAGCAAGTACCAAAATTGTAGTGGGGAATGGATAAGACTATGAAAAGGATAACATGGAAGAAACTGGTAGCAGTTATTTAAAATAATTTATTTAGTGCTTACAATTTTATCTTAACTCTCTGTAGGTCAGTGTGATAGTAGTCTGAAGTATCACAAGGAATTATCATTATCATGCAAAGTTAATCTTATTTCTGCGAGTGTTTAAAATGTAATTAATGAACACCTCACTGACAGAACTGTCAGTCTCCACAACGATGTCTCTCACACAACGGGTAGAGTCTAGCAGTCTAGTAAAAAGATTTGCAAATCAGAGACAGCTCGGCTCTGTTGTCGTCACTGGTGCAAGCTCAGGTTTTCTCTGAGGGACTGTACTAGTTCATTCTCTGTGGCGCTTTTCAAATATTAGTATCAAGAAGATCTCTAGTATTGCAAACATATCTATGCACTAATAATCTGTTTGAATTCACTGTTTTCCTCTCTTTCCAAGGATTGGGACCACTCTTACTAGAGATTTTCAATATCTGCATGTAACTCTTAACTTTAGGTTGACATTTAGTCCATATTAAAAGATTGGTAAAATGCTTTCCCCCCCCTCCCCCAGTTAAACTGGGATTTTAATCTTCATTTGTGGCATGGAGATTGTCAGGTATTGACCACAGTCGTCTTACCTAGGGGCTGAAGTACAGGATTTTCTACGGAATGTCGAGCTTAGTGTCTTTTTCCACATAGAGATTAATATGCTTTTGGCTTCCCGAGTCTGCACGCTGCTGACACTGCTATTCTTCGTGGGTTTTCAAACCGTAGCAGCAGGCCGATGGTTCTGCGTGCTTTAGAAACAAGAAGCCTTTGGGAAACTGGCAAGAATCAGACAGGCTTGGAGAAATAGTAAATAACAAATAATTTATCAGATAAGTTTAGTTGGTTTTCTCCTGCTTAACAGCCTGGGGAGAATGCAGCTTCCCTCCAGTGAGCGTCACCATATTCACAATTTGATGTTTTTGGTAGCAGTTCCCTGCAATGTTTTGCCATATGACCATTGTATGAAGACCTGTGGCCAGTCTGTTACTGTCTGTATTGCAGCAATACCTGTGGGCCCCCACAACGGACCAGATGCCTGTTAACTAGTCCAGTGTGTGAATACATGCCAAAAAGACAGACTTTCTCTTTGGCTTCACCTCTTCCTCTCCTATTTTGTCCTTTTTATTTGGAAAAAGCTTCCCATGGAAATGTACATTGAATTTGCTAATGGTAAGCTGACTGACTTATTAAACATCTCTTATCATATCTTAGTCTTGTTATGCTCCAAGTCTTGTTTATGGACGAAGAGGAAATGTAGCTTATATAAATCTAGGAATTTTTTTTTTTTTTTGGTGCAATTGAAATCTTAACCAACTAATCAAAGAATCATTAACATGCTAGATCCCATTGTTACCAAAGAAAAAGAGGGCTTCTATGCAGAAAATGTTTTAATAATAATAAAGCAGCTAACATTGTTACACGCTCACTTAGTTTCTCCCGTCTTTCCTTGATGTTATGCTCACCTTTCCCTTGCTTCTCCAAGTCTTAAGGTTGGTGGCTTCATTCTGCCGGTGGTGCTGCCTGTGTTGGCAGCATCTGAAGCCCTTCACGGGAAGGAATGGGATGGTCATGTTAATGGTTTCTTCTTCTTTGCTCTAGGGTCCACTTGGGGACATTTTTATAGGTTTGCTAATGTGCATTTCTCATTCTTTATTGGTCTACAGCTCCATGTGGTGTCCGTATTTACTATATATGGTTCTTTTAGGTTTGTTAGACCTAAACCCAGTTTTGCCCATCTTCAGGTCTGCATTTCTTTAACTGACACCTGATGAGTCTTTTTTTATAGCTATGGGCGTATAGCTATGCCCCATGTTTTGTAATCTGATGTCTATACTCCTCTACACCATCTCCTGTGTCTCCACTTCTCAGGGCCTCTGCTATGTTTCCGCAGGCTTATATTCCTGCATAGTGCATCATCGTGTTATAGTCATAAGACTGTTGTGCTAGTGTACAAAGATAAGCAAATAGAAAAAAATTGCTGTTAGGTCTAAATGGAGTAAAACAAAGTGCAAGGACGGGAAAAAAAATGTAGCCTGAGAAGCTAAACTTTTAGCCCAGAGCAAGCCTGACATGCCTTAGTCCAGAGGTCTCGCAAACGCAGTGTAAACCTTATAGCTTTCTATATGCAATGGCAATACAGTATTACATGGCTATATGGTTGCAGTCTTTGTTAGTATGTGTGTGGTTTAGACTGTCTCCGTGTGTCGTCTTATTGCTTCCATTTTAATGCTAACAAAGTGGGCCAAATGATGTGTTCATTTCCAAATGGCAATATTTTATTGTCTAGACCCTGGTTAATGGCAAAACATTGCACCTAATGTTAGTAATTAGGGACTGTATATAGTTTAAATACTTACTGTGTGGAAAAAAACAGTTTTCACATGTATATGTGCACCTCTGAGCTCTGGGGCTCCCAATTTGTCTTTAAAGATCTTTGAGGTTTCTACAGGATAAGTTATCGAGCGTTTCAGTTTCTTTCCCTTCTTTCCCTTCTGCACATGTAGTTTTGGATATATTCAGTGCTAAACTCATATGAGAAAATTTTGAGAATAGGGAGTAGTTGTCTCTAATGTGATCTGCCATTTCTTCCTCTGGATTGAAACCTCTAAATTATTTTTCTCATCTTGTTTTCCCCAGTTATTATAGTGCAGTGCCATGCTGAACAGAACCAGTGTGATACAGCATCTAGCTAGTGCAGATTTCGATTTCTTTTTCATCCACTTCAGACATAGCCCTGAATGTCTGCATGTCTGTATTAGATGGCTCGTACTAACTAGAGCAGAAGTTTTCTTTCTAGCTTTTTCTTGTCTCGTTCTGTCAGTTTAGATGCATTGCATTCTTACATGCTAAATTCTGCTGTTGCCATTTTGCAAAACCTCAGCTAGCATAAAATAATGCTTTCTATCACAGCTAGTTGTTGTCTTGTACTTTCTTAGATTCAAAAAGCCATATACTCCTGACTTCCCTGAAGGAATAAAGCACTACAAAACATAATGAATTGCAAATGGCTTGTATGGGAGGAGGGAGGTACACCAGAACAGCATCGTTCCTTGTTGCTTGTAAGCTCTTCTTTGTGCCAATAAGGAGTAATTGTTAGGAAGTCTTTTGTGAGTGTGGCAAAGAGCTCGTTTCATGTTCTGATTGATTCATAACATGTTGTAAGAAAATTTCATCTAGGACTGAAAGTGTTCGTGGTTTACAACTTTTGAACGTTGCTGACAGGAGGAAGTCAGTATTAATTCCTGCAGCACCCTTGCTGTTGGGGAGGGGAAGAAACTGCAAGCGGAAGAGGATGGTTGAAGTTTTGGGGCTGAGCTCTGTCTTTGGCTTGCTGTGATGGATGGCTCTGAGAGACCATCAAAGAGTATAACGTAACCCATATGTTTTGTTTTAAAATTTCTGAAGTCTGTGATTTCCTATCTTACTTTCTTCCTCTGGGAAACCTCATGGAAGAAATTGGCTTTGCATCAAATTTTTAAGACATGTACCTGGAGGAATTTGAGGAATCAAAAGAGGTACTGCTCTGTCTACCTGTTCGTTCTGCATTTGGAATGACGAAAGACAGTAGCATTACCTTTCATTTACTCAAGTGTAATCTGGGCAAGGCACTTCCCTTCAATGCAGGATAGTATAATATAAATTTTATTTCATCGAAGTGTACAATATATAAAAAACAGGAATATTTATTCTGTATGGACGTTCCACATGAGCTGATTCCTGAAAGAAGTAAACTCACCAAGCACATTGCGTATACAGAAAAGCTGTTTTCTCCAGCAAGATTTGAAATAGTGAGAAAACCCCAGAAATGTGGATCTAGTGTGGCTCTAAGGCAGGCAGTAAAGTGAGACAAAGCTGTAAGAAAGATAGTTATTTCTTTAGTTGTGGTTCAGGAACTACAGAAGACCTTTGTCATCCAGAGATGCATGCTGTGAGAAATCATCTAAGTGGGGCTAATATGAAAAACGTTATAGAACAATATTCCACTATAACACCACCTTTCATACGTTTGTTCTGGGGCAAGGTGTTCTTTACTGGATTCAGTAACAAGTGGTTGTGCATCCTCCTGTATAATGTTATAGAAGTAAAAGTAATTAACGGTTCTTTACAGTGGTTAGCACATAAAATTAAGGGGTGCTTAGAGCCAGCCTGGCAGGTTTTCTTTTTGCATAGTGTGCTCATTCATACACTGCAATGGCAGAGAAATATTTTTCGATTTCCATAAATCTACTTACGATTTTCTCTTAGAAGGTGAAAGTAATTATCCACCCACACAAAATTAGGAAGTGAAATAACACTGATAAACAGAGTTGTAAAAGAGATTTACAGAAAATGTATCCTTAATTTGAAGTATCAGCAGCCTGAAAAGGAATACTGTGCTTGAGCAGAACTTGTGAGATTTGTCCATACGGAGTTGAGAATAGGCCTGTGCCTGCTAAGTAAAGAACATCTTTCTGTGCAGTCTGGGTTAATCTGTATAAAATACAGTGTGGCAAAATGAAGATTTGAGGTAAAGTGATCAGTGTTCATCCGAAGGTGAAAGATATAGGCCTGAGCTTCATTTCAATTTTAACCACCAAAAACCATCTCGCAGGGCTTTGGGGAGATTTACATGATGTCCCAAAAATTCTTCTTGCCAGTAATAATTTCATCCCAGAGTGAATTAACTAAAAGGGCACACCGTTTAATGTGAACAACGCAGGAAGTCCAGATCTGTTTGTTTGCCTCATGACGTGAAAGTAGTAATGGCAGGGGAAAGGAACCTCTCCTTGTGGGCAAACAGGCCTGTAAGGGAGAGAAGCTATATCGGGATCAAATGCCCACTGCTGCAGGTAGTCTCTGGTCACTGCTGTCATGGCTGTCAAAGATGGGGGTGCTACTCCTCACCAGGGATTCTGGGTTGCAGACTTTAGATTGCTGTGCTCTGGAAATTGAGGACGACCCCTCATGGATGTCCTGTGGGATTCGCTGTGGTGCTGGACTCTGCAGTCCTTGAGCTGATGTATCTGCTGATCCATGCTGGTTTAATGCACATCAGCTGTAGCGGGGCTGTGGGAGTTGAAAGAGCCTAGTTTTTATATCCATGATTGGATTAGCTGTGATGAGTGCTCTGTCTGTCATTCATCTATGCTTTGAAATACAAGGAATAATGGTGCCTCTCAAAACAGAGAAACAGACTGAGAGTTATCCCCATGTTCAATATGTGAGTTTCCTCTTCCCACCCCATTACGCAGCTGACAGTGGTGAATGATAGCTGCTTGAGTTCCCCCAGATGGAAAATTTACATTAGCTTATTTGGCCTTCTCCATGCAGCCCTCTCTCTATTTTAGGCAGCAGTAGACTGAGGAGATTGCAGCCAAGTTAATTTGCCTCATCTGTTAGTCAAAATAAATTGCTTTATCAATAGTCCATTTCTTCTTGCTTACACTGTTAAAAAGATTAGTCTGATTCTTTTTCCCTTTGAAGAGACCACAGCCTCTAGAGGGGATTCCTATTCTAAACTGCACTTCACAATATTGGTTAATATTAACACAACGGCTGAAACGGCTTTGGTAGGAGGGTAATGTGCTTTGCTAACTGAAAGCACATGCTCTTCTTATAACAGCTTCTGGAATATCCTTCACTGAAAAGGATGACGGTGTTGAAGATGAGAGAGTGAGCTTCAGTTGCTGGGCCATTAATCACTTCCATTGCTATTGATAAATTCGAAACCTAGAAGAGGGTGATTGATAAAATTGTTTGGCGTGGCTTTTTTATCTCAAGAGCATCATTTCTAAGCCTAATTTGATGTCTGAGAGAAACATTAGTGGAATCAAGAATGAGTTCCTGAATACCCACTGAATATTTAGTGCAAATCTTATGTGTAGTTAGTATATTTATTTGGTACGCAATGTATAAAGTAAGCTATAGATTTTTCTTAGCTTGCCTGTGGGCAAGGGACATGAAAAATGCACCTTTCTTACTCTTGGGTCCGAGAAGAATAGGCTGAAAAATTTTACAGTTGGTGTTTCACAGTTAGGATAAACAGAAGTACTGAAATGGGCAATGACCACTTGCAAAGCTATGAATTGTTCTCTGTCCTCGAGTGATATTTTTGCAACGTTGCTAGTTTATCATCAAAGGACTTAATAATTTTAAAAAATGTTTGTTTGCTCACCTTTGTTTTTCTTTTTTCCTGCTGCTGCTTTTGTGGAACCAGTCCCTGTCAGTTTTGTGCTGACGACTGTAGTTCTTGGGGCAGTGACCTGTACTGAACTTGCCCCAAAAGAGAGCATCAACCAGATACAAAAGAGGGAACATTCTCCTGGGATGGGGATGACTGCAGAAACTTTGGTCCTTCCTAATTTCCCTTGGTCTTTCCTGATTTCCCTAAGGGTGCACAACATTCAGTCCAGGACTTCATCTGCCTTGTCAGCTAGTGAGTCTGTGCTCATGAACCTCCGTCCCAAATCGCTATCCTATCATTTGCAAAAGCCTCATTCCTCCAGCATGATAGCGTACTGAAGGACTGAGCTTGGCTACTGATCCTAATGGTTCTTCCTGCTCTTGGGCAAAAGATAAAATATCTAAACTAGGAAGAAATTGTCTTCCTTACAAAATGTTTTACATGCCCCTCAAGTTGTCTTCTGAAGTTTAGTTAGAGTTGCTGGTCCTCTGTTAAGGTAAGGATTTGAAACATATGTAATCCGTTATCTAACACCCTCAGAGAAGTTCTCTTCACAGGGAGATATCAGGTGCTATCTTGGCTTCTTTTCCTGTGTGTATGATAGTTGCTGCCATTCCATGCATAAAAAAAAAAGAGTCTGAAAAATCAAAGTCTTAAACTACTTTGTGCAGAACAGTTGAAAACCTTTTTCGGAAATTGTAATTTAAAAAAAAATCTTAAAAGCTGATATATAACGCACTGCTTAGTTACAGCAGTCTTACTGCGTACAGTCCTAAGTGCAGACAGTTTTATTCAATGGTACAAACCTAGGAAAAAAGACTTATTTTTTTTTTCCTGATTGTAACTGAAAGGTTCAAGAGTGGAGCTGTATGAGGGAAAGATCTTTTCTTCTTTAGAGTCACAGTTCAAATTTAGGTTGCTAAAGTTCAAGTTTCTTTACTATCTAAAGATATTTTGATGAACTGACAAAATGTTTTAAGAAAGATTGATGTTGATAGTCTAGTTTCTGAGAGGCAAATGTCACTTTTATGTAGCGTCACTGTTGGCAACTCAGGAAGGCCAGCAAACTTAAAGCTGTTTTCTTAGTCTGTGGGCAAATATGAGTGTTGTTTCGCTAAGCTTGCTTATGAGGTAATATGTATGTCTTACATGGAATTGTAATGAAAGTTCACAAGCCCTCTGCATTGGTGGCATTAACGTGTATGACAGCAGCATGTGAGGCAAATATCCTTCCATGGTATTACAGAGTCTGCTGCTATGTTTGGCTGTTAACATGTTGGGTAAATACCATCATTCTTACTGTGGCAAAAGTAACACTGACCCTAAATCAGTCCCAAGGGAGAACCAAGGGCTTTGACTTGTTAGCAAATGACAGTGGTGCAACATATGAGTAGACATTTACTACAGCATGAGCTCATTCTGTGGCGTACTGCAAAGAATGTAAAGTATTTTAGGGTGTGGGTTTTTACCTTTCAGGAGCCTTTAAGTCATATGGAAACTACTGGGTACAGTAGTTTGAAAGCTGGCATGCAGCAGGCTCTCTTGGAGTAGCTGAAGAAAGGAAAACCAGTAGGGGTCAGGTTACTCATCCTCGGGAGAAAGATTCTCTCTCTAGAATCTGGAAATCTCACAGCTGTTTTCGGAGTTGTTTAAACAATCTCCTGTTGGAAAGCTTCTTGGGATCAGTGTAGATGTCAGAGGTCTGCTGGTGGCCTAGACATAATACAATATCACTGTATTATATACCCAGATGTAATATAATCATACCTAGATGTAATATAATCAACACCTGTAAATGTTGATTGGTGTTATCAGCCTATAGACAGAGCCTTTAGACGGGTTGAGTTCCATGTGACCAAAGGACTATCATAGGAAAAACAGGATCTGGGTAGCTTTCTCAGTCTTTGTCCGGTAGGTACAACGCTTCATGTCTCACATCTTTCTGGCCTCTCTGCAGGGGGGAATTTCTAGTCTGGCACACGATTCTCTGCGCGTTGTGAAGAGTGGAAGAAATTGTTTTTCAAGATAAAATTACTGAGATGTAAACACATACTAGACTTCCTTTTAACAATTAATAAACACCAGAGGGTTAGTACAGCCTTCCATTTTACGGATTAATTTAGTGCTTATTAAGCTGATGAACACAGAAGACTGTCAGTGTCAGTCAAACATAATGCCAAAGGCAAGAAGCAAACTGCTCTTTGCACCAACCTGTTGATGATGCCCTTGGGGTCTGAAGTACACTGTTCCAGTGCGGGGTGCTCCACGTACAAACCCTGACTCATGTTTGTGCCACCTGTGTAAGATGTGCAAACAGAACAGGAACTCCAGCTAATACATTTTCTCCTCTGACTGAAGGAAACTGAAACATGAGTCTTTGTATTTGGAAGAGGAGCGCCTTGGTGACGCACGTTGGTGCACCACGTTCTGGTGCAGTCCCTTTCTGCACTGCGGAGTGGAGTCACTCCGTCCGTTCTAGGTCAGTTGTGCCTGTGCCTTTGGTAAGGGTGGGCAGCACTCCGTACTGTCCCACCTGAGGCATGCTTTTGGGAATCTGTCAGTCAAGCTTACAACCTCTGTCACACAGCCAGGTTCATTTTGGCAATACAGTCCAATTGTACTGTTGTAATCTCACCTCTGTGTAGATCATAAAGCGGCGTAAAAGTGCTAACACGCAGGTCAGATAACAGCAGAGGTAACAAAGCCTGGTGGTAATCGGTGATGTCATCACATCTGCTCTTTGTGTCCTGAATAGTAAACCTGGAAGCCATTAGCAGGTGTGATGACGTGTGATGCTCAAGTAATCACTTCTGAACAGGAATCAGAAATCTCCAGTGTTGAAAGGCAGTGAGTAGACTTTGTTCAGACTCCAGGAACATCAAGTATCCAGGGTCTAGTAGGAAGAAAATTGCATAGACAAGTGATTAGGGGTAGACAAATAACTAGAAGGCCACCTATTTCTTTCTGGGTTTCCTAAGGCGGCTGTTAATGGCCTAGTTTTAGTCTCATGCTGTACTTTAAGTCGTTATTACAACTCAAAAAAAATAGTCCCGTGGGTGTGGATATGCACCCCTGGTCACCCATTCTCACCACCCAGACACAGCTGAAGCTCTGCGCTGAATGGACCAGGGAGCTAGTGCGGGTTAGAACTGGCCCGGTCGGATGGGCTCCCCGGATGGAACAGTTCGCTTAGTCTTGCTCACACCTGCATGGACATGGAAAAAAGAGGGCAGAAATGCTTTTTTTTTTTCTTGCTGTTCTGTCAGTTTATGCCTTCGTGTTGTGACAGCAGCCGTGTTGTTTTCTCTGCTATGTGAACTTCAGTGGGAACAGCGTTAGCCCGATGGCATCTTTTGTAAATGCAGCATAAATTTTTGCTTTATAGCTAATCACGCATGCATTTATTTAGATACAGATGTTTGGAAAATAGGTAAATCAGGTGATATAACTAAAGGTTGGGTTGATTTAGTGTAGTCGCTAAAACAATGTTTTTCATTGATGGATCCTGGAACAGCTTTCAGTGTAGGTGCAAAACCTTTGTAAGCAATTTGCAAACATAAATTACTGTTAAGGACCAATGATCATAATTTCTTATGTGTCAAAACCCCTTTAAGAGTAATTCAAGGATCCCCACTTAAGCCATTTATATAGAGGGACTAATTTGTTAAATGGTGCCTAAAGAAGGAAGTGACTTTTAAAAATGGCTGGAAGCAAATAAAATTTGTTTAAAGATTTTTGAATTCCTACAAGTTGCCATTTTAGACATCTTTAAATGGCCCAAAACTTTAAAAATTGCCTCAGTGTCCATAAAGAACTTTCATATTTATAACCAGTATGGTGGACTCAAGGAGTGAATCACAGAACCCGTTAGCTCTGGAGCAGCTGATGATGTGTCTGGTGCCAATTATAGAAGATACTATGTGGGATTTTGACATGACAAATCAATGGGCTTTGAGTGTTAGCACGGAAATGTTATGTGAACGTGTTATTTCTTTCAGAATGGACAGAAACAGTCTTCTCTGCATACAAAATAGTCAGTTTCTATCTTATTCTATTACTTTGGCTATATTTGGTTCTGAATACCTGAGTTACAAAGCTGGCATTCAAAAAACCCCTTAATTTTGATAGCACAGCTGAAAAAGTCCAGTCACAGTCAGGAGCAGAACGAGATTCACAGTATATTTAAATTTGTCTTGCAGGGTCTTTCAGGAGGAGGCTTTGCATAGTACTGTAGTTGCGCGTATTCAAATAAAGATGTCTTGCAGCAGATTCATGGAAAACACAAAAGAGTGCTTGCTGAAAATCAATGATCCAGTGCCTTAAAACGCAATAGTTTTATATCCTGAAACCAGTCTCACTTTGCAGTAAGTGTCTTGGGGAAGTACTGCATGCTGAAGATGCTGCTTTTTCAATGCCTGTTTTCTCATTGGAGCTGAGAAAACAGTAACACAAAGCAAACAAGGGATTGCTCACCAACCTTACACATCAAATTCTAGGCTGAATTCACCTTGTCTTATTATTATTTACTATTGACATTATGGTGATACCTACAGGTGTCAACTTTGATTAGCTTCTCAACTCTGCTTGCTGTATAAGTGCACAAATAACAGGCAATCCACTGTCCTCTGCTAGACATGGCAAAAAAAAAAAAAAGACTAGAAACAGAGAAGCAAGATGATTTTCCAAAGCTTAGAGGTCAATCAGGATAGATTATGAGTCTCCTGACGCCAGCTGCAGTTGTCTGGGACAAGAGTTTCATAAATTAAAGACTTAAGCATCATAAAGCCCCAAGGAGTGGTTTAAAATATTTCTTTTTACTCTGGGCTAAGCCATACTGTCATATTTTCTTCTTTTCAATTACTTTGAGATGAACCTTTTCCTCTGGTCTGCATGACTTGGGGCAGGATGCTCATAAAAGAGTGAGTGAGGAGTTTCATGTTACAGTTAAATTGAGCATGTTTATGAGCCACTTAATTTTTTTCTTTTTGTGTATTTACCTCAGTAGCTTTGTTACTAGCTTCGTAAGATGTAGATGAAAGGTTGATTTTGTTTACCCAAAGCAATGATGTGAATGTACACAACCAAGAATAGCTATTCATCTGTATATTTTCCAATAATAGTTGGAATTGTTTCATTTCATTTTTACTTTTTTCTTTGTTTTTCTGGGCAAAGTGAAGCTACAAATATGTTTTTGAATCATTTTCCATCACATTTTAGAAGAAACTAGCCGTAATTTTTACATTTTGATGGCTACTCATTATAATTCTGTATCCCAGATATGATGTTGAGATAAAGATGAATGGAGTTATGCCAGAGCATATTGCGTTTTATTTCTGATAATGGTAAGAAACTAACACTTGAGGGAGTCAGTGGCTAGTCAAATCAACAAGAGGGAAGCTGTGCTATAACCCATTGCTAACTGGTGAGAATTCCCAGGAGCGGCTTCACAAGTATTGCGCGTTGGAAAGATCTTGCCGTGCACTTTATGGACTTTCACCTGCAGCTGTATGCTTGACAGCACATGGTTGCAGCATACTTTAGCAGAACAAATCAAAATGATCAAAGAATAGATAGAGTTTATGATGTGAGAAATAGAATTGGCTTTCTTTTATTAGAATACTGTGAAAAATTACCACTTCCTTCTCTTGTCTGCTTTCATTTATGAAACTTTCACTGTGCTTGTTTTTTTCTCTGAATATTACATTTGAATATTGCAAATGCTAGTCTAAAGTATACAATCACCTAGACAAAGATAGAGCAGATTTATTCCGAAAGTTATTGAAAGAAGTATCCTGCCTGTTTTCTATTTTTTCTCTTTCCTCATTCAGTTTTTCCCTCCCAAAGGAAATGAGTCAGAGGACTCTTAATTTCTCATTCTGTCTGTCTCTTTTCCTTGTTAGTGTACTTGCACAGACCTCTCAGAGATTCTCCCTCAACTCATCTCTAAGCATCTGTATGACTGGGAGAAGGTCTCTTTTTTTGATACCTTTTCTGGATTCTTTTGTTATACAGGCCATAAATATGCATTTCTGCGTCTTGTCGTCAACTCCTGCTTGTGCGAGACCCTCAAAAGAAGAATTCATCTTGGTGCAGCTTCCATTCCTTACGCTTTTCAAGAGTAGAAATTAATGCAAAAATGACGAAAATCGAGGGGTATCTCTCTGACTGTTCTGCTTCCACCTGGAATAAGCAATTCACCCAGTGACTTCCATGGTGGGTTTGCTTGAATATGAGCATCAGACTCCTCCGTATTTCAGTATCTAAGTTCAGAAAGCAGTAGGAAGTGTAGTGGCTCTTTCTGCACGGTGTTTTGTACAACTTAGATTTGTGAACCTCTGCTAGTAGCTGACGAGTTGGGATTTTTTTCAGAGTTCTTTGAAAAAATAGACCTCTCCCTGCTCCTCACAGTAAGAGCATTTTGTCAGTTAAGTATTTGAACTAAACTCAAGTTTTCCTACCTGCTTAATTTTAGCTTTCTACGTTTTATGCTTTTGCTAAGGAGATGTCCTTTACTCTGTAGTTACAGAGTAGGTGCTAATCTGATGAAGGTTTCTGGATACAGCCTCAGGGTAATTTGGGTTTTTTTTCCTTCTATTTGTTTAGAAGTTCTCTGTGTAACCCTGACCAGCAAGTGTAACATCTGAAGTGTGTTGCTCTTGAATTTTCATAAACACAAAATTACAACTTCATGAGGTTTTTGGTTGGCTTCTTGAGAGATCATTTGTCATCATCTGGGGAGAAAAAAAATACACCACTCAACCTTCTTAAAGTGAAGTTTGCTTTTCTTTTTTTGGTGAATAAATACTCACTGACAGTTCTCATCTTCTGAAGCTTTGATGCAAATGCTAAAGCCTCCGGGACAATATAAATTGTGGCCCTTTACAGATAGAGTTTCCAGGGCAGCTAAAGGGCCTGCTGTTTCATAAACACTGTGCTCTCAAGAGATCCATTTGTCTGTCTACTGGAAGATGATTTTACATGTAATCATGTTAATTTTAAAATCATATTCTCCCTTTGAAATAATACCTCTGTTGACCTCATTCAGGTCTGGACTTTTTGAAAGTAAGGCATGGCCATTTGTTGTACAACTGTGTACTGCTTGTGAGGTTCGGGCTGTGAATACCACAAGTGTTGTACAAGAAAGCTGGCAGATTTCCTGGTGTGCTGCAGCAGTATCCCTCCGCTACCACCCTGCCAGGGGCTGCCACGCAGCCCTCTCTGTGTGGTGTGCTGTGCTGCTCCTGTCTGTTGGAGGATCCCTGTTAAACCCCAGGTGAGGCTTTTATTGCCGTTCAGTTGTGGGAAGGGTGACTTTTTTAGTTGACAGGATATATTTGGGTTGTAGCTATGAAAAAATGTATACTTTGCTACTTTGTTCAAGACGAGTACTTTCTGTGTGAAAAAAGGGATCGTGCTGAGCTTATTTCAGGAACTCCGTACGTGCTCACATACTGCTTGACTGGCATCGTCCTTGAACAATTTAATAATTTGCAATGACCAGCACAATTTTCAGGCGTTAGGCTCTGAATCAAATTCTTTCTTGATGTTCTGCTTTTTTGTAATATACTACTGCATGTGATCACAGCATTACAATCTTGGCTTTTGCATGTCCTATATAAGTATTAATGCAGGACTGGCAAGCAGTACATAAACCCTACCCTTCTTATATGGTGTAATCAATGTAGTATATGAACAGCCAATTAATTGACTTGGCTGGACTTAAATGACTTGTCAATAGATTGAAAGTCAAGTTCGAAACAAAGGTGCAAAAAATTATTTGAGTGCCTTTCCAATTGTTCTTTGGGTAATGTATTTTCACTATTTGCAGTGTGATTAGTCTTGGCTAGATTGGGAGAACACGGTAAATACTGCAGTAATGTTATTTAGTTTTCCTGTGCAACCAAAGATGTGTTTTAGGCACAGTAATTTTGGAAAATGAAGCAGATCTTGTCCTCAGCTATATTTGCATAACTCTTCCTGATTTCTGCACCAAATGTGTTCATGCATATCCAAGTACTATACAAAACAATGACCTAGATTAGAAGCTTGTTTTAATTCTGTATACTCAATTTAGTACATTTTAAACAGTTACTCCATTTTTTAACTAATTTTAAGCGAGGTGACAGCTTGTGCTTATTTGTTAAGACATCTGTCTCCAGTGGTTAGTTCACAAAGGTTTACAGACTTCGTTATTTCCTATTTTTTAGCTGTTTGTCTGTCCATCCTTTCTTTTCTCTTTTCTTTGTGTTTTTTTCTTTCTTTTTTCCCTTCATGCTTTTTTGGTTCTTTTTCTTTCATTTATTTTTTCTTTCCCACTTAGTCACTTTCTCTCTTGTTCCCTCTTTCCCTTTTTCTTTCATTCCCTCTCACTTTGATTTCCTCTTGCTCTCTTTCCATCTTTATCTCTTTCACTCTGTCTTTTCCTCAGGTGATAGGAGAAAGAAAATAAACACTATTTATTTTCTTCATTTAGTTTATTCCCTCAGGTACAAATGTACCCTCTGTTCATGCAGACTGCTGAGATGATGATTAACACAAGACTAGCACACTGGAAAGTCTGTAGAGAACTGTCCAGGGCTAGAGCCTGTGACCTTCTGTAGGAATGTGTCTGACTTCACTTGGGATTTTGAATAGAAGAGCCTAAGGAAAAGTGAAGTACAGATTTCAAGATTTGCTCTTCTGACTGCTTGTAGTCTTTCATGGATTAAAGCATTTTAACTTCTGAGGCTTGAAACAAATTCTTAGGGTTTTTTTTCACAGAGAAGCAGTGACCTACTCAGGTCTCATCACCAAACTGCTCAGTAAATGTAAAGACATTTAGGCATACATTTGTAAAGGTATCTTCTACTCACTGTTACGAAGGCTAAATATTCCTTTATAAATAATTTGAGACATAGTGGTGGCTATTGAATACTACATTATCCCTATATTCAATGAGACTTGAACGGTGAGGCCCAAGTCCTCACAAGTATTTATGACTCAGAGCCACTAGGTTAATTTTAGAGACAGTTGGGTACCTAAATACATGTGTTGGTTTGCTCCCAAGTCAACCCATGGTTGACTGCTTTCAGCTGCCTCATGGTAATTTCTACACAACCAGGCCTTTACTAGCAGACACCTTGAAAACCTTGGATGCTGGTGGAAGCTCTGGTTCACATGGAAGCACGTAAGGAGAATAGGCAGGAAATCACTTCTTACACCAATAGGGCTTAGCTTGATGAATGTTGACTCAGGAATCCCGTTTGTCAGACTCCACATCAGGAGGCACGCGTGCAAGCTATGAAGTACAAATGAATGCAGATAGACGTGCCTCAATGTGTCCCTATTACCTTGGCCATTTACTGGGCACAGCAAAATAAAGGTGGTTAAACTCTGAGAAATGGCTTTAAATGCCTTTCCTCTGCAGAAGGAAGTCCGACTCTCCCTATTCCGTGACAGAAGACTGTGGGCTTCCAGCTTGGGCCTGAGGTGGTTACCCCTGGATGACTTGTGCTGCAGAGACTGTGTTACAGCGATGCTCCAGCTGTGCCAGTACTTGTTTGAACATGTTTCAGGATTGCGAACTAAAAATGTCTTAGCTGTTGAATTCAATTTGGGCCAAAACATCTGAAAAGTAGTCCTGCAACTCGCTGTGATCTCGATAGAATTAGGCCTCTAACTCTAGGCATTAGTTGTTGCAGCTGGGTAGAGCAGTGCAGAAAGAACTTTACAAGCCTGAGCTCTTGTTTTGCATAGGAAGGCTGTGGGAGCTTCGCAGTACAGAGTTCCTGTGGCCTGGCGGTTGGAGTCACACTGTGGTCCCCACGGGCATCTCCATGAGCACCGCAGGCTGACGATTCCCTAAATGTGCATGTGAACGCTGGCTGTGCACGACACAACTAGTCAGTTTGTGCTTGGCCTTTGTTAATTATTAGGCTGTAGTAAAAGATGTTGTGTTTCAAAGGTCAAGACAGGAACCACTGGTACCAAACAGACAATCAGAAGTGCATACTAAAATGGTACCAGTGTAATTGTTACACTGTTTGCTCAGGGACTGGCAGAAAAAAACATGGTGGTAGGTGCCTCATTAATTATGAGAGCCTATCCAAACAGGAGAGAGAGGCTTATTTATACATTTCACAGTTAAGAATTGAACTTTATTCCCTGACCTAGACTATACTTACCACCACAGCTCCAGTGACTTTAGCTTATAAAAACTGAAAATCTACCCCCTGATGTTTTTTGCTCTGTTAATTATGTGTTTGATTATAACTATTTATCAAATAACCCCAGAATACATATATCATCATTGAATTAGTACTCTGAAAATATTTGAAAAGAGGCATTTTAAGACTTTTCTTGTGGCAGTGTTCTCAGTAGCAGGAATAATGTAGTTTGCTATGATGAGATCATACACAGAGAAGCAAGAAAGATCTGATCAGACAGAATCACACAGAGAAGTGCTATCTGTGTTACCAGGAGGGAGCCTGGCTGGGCTATCATGTGGCTGTAACTGCACAGCTTAGATCTGTGTCCTTAATCACACCAGTGAGCACAAGCAATACAGTGTCAGGGCCAGGGATTTCCAGAGCGTTAGCGGTCACTGAAGACAGAGCATGTGAGAAGCACATGCTAAGTTTTCATGCTAAGAAGTCTGACAGATCTATAGGACCTGGAGGTCTGGATGAGTTTGGTTGGTAAGAAGATGTTTTCCCTTTAGAAAAAGAATAAAAAATATTCTTAGAATTTTGTTTGGCTCCACTTAAAAGTGGCATTATGGCCCATACACTCCTGAAAATGGAAGGTTTCTTAAGCTATAATACAGGAAAGACAACATGGCACATAGGTTACCTTAAAATAGAGGCTGTTCCTTAGTCACCTCCCACTCAGCTGTCAGAATATACAGCACCACCCCTTGTATTAGCACCCCGTATGAAAGTGAGTGCTATGCAGAGAAGTGAAAGGGGATGGGAGGGTTAGGCAGAGCTTAATCAGACAGGCAAATCGACCCCCCAAACTCTGCCACTCTCCTTTTTCCAATACCTCTTTAGCACTTTTTTCCCAGAAAACTGTATTTAAAAAAAAAAATTTTAAAAAATCCCCCAGCAAAGACATTCCTCAGGGTGTTGTTGAACTGGGTGGTGTGTTAGTGCGAAACAAGAAGATGGTCCCTGCCTCCTCCCAAATTAAATGATGTATTATATTGCTTGATAGTAAACAGTAAATATTAAGTTATTGAAGTAGGATAACAAATTATCATAGTAATTGTATCATTAATGCAGTCACGTTGCCTTAGGGTGCATGGATGTATATTTAGAGAGAAGCTGATTTCAGGGAAGGTAAGACAGTGTCCCATCTGTTGAAAAGCTTCCTGTGTCTTCTGGAATTAATTCTTTCTGCCTTTGTTGCCAGTCACTGTGACACCGTGCCCCTTACCTTCCTCTGAAGGCATGCTTTTGGTAGCGAGCTCTCCAACAGAGCACTTCTCCTCCCGTTGAAGGGTTTGCTCCGTGCGTCCGTCTGTGGCACTGATCTGTTCCAGGAAAAGAGTTTCTTTCTGTGGCTCGAGGAATGGTCACAGCTGCCTGTCATAAATACAGAGATTGATACAGCAGAAAGTAAGGTCAAATAGAGTAGAAGTGTTGTAGCAGAGAGAGGGAAAGCTGAGCTCAGACGGAGAGTGCTGTAAGGGAAGCATCCAAGAAACCAGCTGAATTAGGAGGACTGCAGCGCTCTGCTGTTTTTCTGCTTGAGATGAAGCGAGCCTCACCTCAGATACCTGCTTTGTGCACAACAGGTGAGGGAGATCTTCACTCATCCCTGGCAGAAGGGGAGTATCTCTACGCTTTCTGCGTGTGTCAATGTAGCTGTTCTCTGCCTATGTCTGGATATCCAGAGTTTAATAGCCTAGGTACCTTCTTGGAGATTGTGGTCAAGAATAAAGTACATTTAATTATCAAAGAAACTCTTATTTTATGGCCTGTTACCCACTTACAATGTTGTGCTTGCTTCATTGTGTGCCTGGGGCACATTCAGTGGTGTTCTCGGTAGAGCTTTTTCCTAGAGATTTTACTGATGCCCCTGATGACGGTAGAAGGTTTTGGAAATTGCTTCCCATTCCCTTATTTTTTCTCTCTGTTCCCATTTACTGTACATCAGAGTGGGGTGATCTCTCAGTAAAGTTAATTCAGTCCCTTGAATTATGTTAGGCTGTGGGAAACCATGTACTGTGGTCTACAAGGGTGACAAAAATTGTTTGCAGTTAGTTCTACATGTCTAATAGTAAGAAATGACTGATTTAGTGATGATCTTGCCCATAATCATCACACAGTTACCACTCGCCGGCCATTCAGTCCAGTAATTAGAATGAACTGGCGTTCCCCTTGCAGACTGGCCACACTGGTGGATTGTATTCTGTTCAGATTCACAAGCCCTTGTAAGGGCCAACACCTAAGCACAGCAAACTTGAACTGGAGAGTCAACTGCAGGCGGTGCTGCAATGCTGCTCTCTTCACCCTCGCTAGAAGTCCTCTGGTTTCCAATGTTAGAAGCAAGGGTAGAACTTAAAGTCATGGTTTGTTTGAGTTGATAGTTGCTGAATAAAAATTGGACCTTATTTAATGAGAAGTACGTTGTCAATCACTTAGCAATGGGTGTATCTTTGAGTAACTATTTAAAGCAGAATTGACTGAAAATTGTAAATTCACGTTACTTCTGGTTCTAGTTTGGCAAACACTGCCCTTATTCCACCTATTTTTTAATTAACACTTAGTAAAGAAGCATGTTGATTAAAATGTTAAATCCCTGTTGTAAACATTTAGGTCCTTTCTGATAATTAATCCCATCTACATTTGGGAGGTGGGAGGTTTGCATGTGTGTTTCCAGGAAGGTGGGAGTCATTTGCAGCATTGGAGAAGCATGATGTACACTCACAGAATTACATGTGTCCATATTGCTGTGTGGGTGGCCAAGCACTTAATTAGAAAAACAAATAAAGCACGTAAAGGGGTATTTTGTATGGAGTTACATCGGAGTGTTAGCATCTCTTGCTCGCTTGCAAAGCTGTGAAACATTGGCTACATGAAGTGAGAGTGGGCAATATGGCAGAGCAGTATGAAAATTTTGGTTGAGTTGTAATTAGAGGAGTCAAGGGCTGTTGCATCAATATTTTATATCTTACATGTTTTGACTTTAGGATAATATTTGGGATGATTTTTTCAGTCATTCTAAATTGGGATTAGTGACATGTATCTGTAGATATTCTATATACATATAAAAAACATATCTATATATCTGTACTGGGTTTGCGTGGCTGTGGCAGTGTGGGGGGATTCTGAGGTGGCTTTGGTGAGAAGCTGCTGGAAGCTTCCCCTGTGTCCAACAGAGCCAGTGCCAGCCAGCTCTGAAATGCACCCGCTGCTGGCCAAGGCCGAGCCCATCAGCGACGGTGGTAGCGCCTTCGTGGTAACATGTTTAAGAAGGGGGGAAGAACCTGCACAACAGCAATTGCAGCAGGGGAGAGAAGTGAGAATATGTGAGAGAAACAACTCTGCACACACCAAGGTCAGTGAAGGAGGGGGGAGGAGGCGCTCCAGGTGCCGGAGCAGACATTCCCCTGCAGCCTGTGATGAAGACCATGGTGAAGTCATGCCCCTGCAGCCCATGGAGGTCCATGGTGGAGCGGATACCCACCTGTACCCTGTGGAGGACCCCATGCCAGAGCAGGTTGTCCAAAGGAGGCTGTGACCCTGTGGGGAGCCCCACGCTGGAGCAGGCTCCTGGCAGGCTCCTGGAGAGAGGAGCCCACACTGGAGCAGGTTTGCTGGCAGGGCTTGTGACCCCATGGGGGACCCACGCTGGAGTAGCCTGTTCCTGAAGGACGGCACCCCATGGGAGGGACCCACGCTGGGGCAGTTCGTGGAGGACTGCAAGCCCACAGGAAGGACCCACGCTGGGGCAGTTAGTGGAAGACTGTCTCCTGTGGGTGGGGCCACACACTGGGGCAGGGGCAGAGAAGTGAGGAGGAAGGAGTGGCGGAGAGAACGTGTGATGAACTGACTGCAGCCCCCATTCCCCATCCCCCTACACTATTCAGGAGGAGAAGGTGGGGAATTGAGGAGTGCAGTTAAGCCTGGGAAGAAGGGAGGGATGGAGGGAAGGTGTTTTAAGATTTGGTTTTGTCTCTCATTACCCTACTCCAATTTGACTGGTAATAAATTAAACTAACTTCCCCAGATCGAGTCTGTTTTGCCCATGACGGTAGTTGGCGAGTGATCTCTCCCTGTCCTTATCTTGACCCATGAGTCTTTTGTTGTATATTTTCTCCCTGTCCAGTTGAGGAGGGGGAGTGATAGGGGCTTTGGTGGGCACCTGGCCTTCAGCCAGGCTAAACCTTCACAATAACAGATACAGATGTCACACATATGTATACGTGTCATTTTGCAATGGATAGTTTTAGAAATAAGTTTAAATTTAAACTCCTTTAAGTAGGTTAAGATATTCCAGTTATCTGATCAGTGGAATACAGTCGCTGACCTACATTAGTGAGGAAATAATTTTTCTGAAAAGGCTGTTCTAACTTTAAAAGGATCATTAATTGAATGTATCTGGCAGCCTAGTTTGCATTTTAGATAACTCAGAATTATTAATTATCATGTTATACCCTGGAAAACTCCTAATTTCTTCAGAGAGGTATCTAGGCCTTTACAGCTTGAAAGCCAAAAACAACTATGTAACAAGGGATAACTGTATGGGATGAAAGAGATTTGCTCTCCTATGGGTTTCGTGCTGTGCTATTTTGAATCTCTTCACAGGGTTACAGGGCTACCCTCATTTCTTTCTCTGTGATCTGCTTTTGCTTTTGGTCTTGGCCACGTACCATCTTACAGCGGAATTTCAGGATTCTTTCATATAATTGCGTATATACATAAAATACCTCCATGGTGGAAAGACCAGGTTGGCTATACAAAACACTGTGAAACCAAACCTGTCTTTTTCAGAGCTAGTGTCTCACACCTCCTCATTGCAGCCTTCTGCGCAGTGACACACAGGCAGGGATGCGCGTAGCTGCCTGGCGCCCATCAGCCGCTTCTCACATCACCAGGTTAGCTGAGGTCCCTTTCCCATACCCCGTCGCTCTGGGAGTGGCTTCTCTTTCACATGATGAAAACAGAAGAGACCTTGTGTTTTCCCACAGATTATTCTTCCAACTTAATTATTGTGCAGAGCATGGCATGCCACTATTCCCAGCAATTGCTCGTGAGAGCCCGGAGAGTGCTCTGCCAGGCTCTGTTTGGTTCAGTCTGTCGCACCGGCGGTCTGGTTCCATTCGTTTTTTCTCACTTGGCCGTACTGCTGAGCAGGAGAGGTGCAACAGAGAAAACCAGCTGGAAACAACTTACTGGTTGAGCTGATAGATCCATCCAGTCAGTTTTGTCATCAGTGCTGTGATACCTGCGTCTTTCTCAGAGGCCAGGATGCAGAAACTGTCTCATCCCATCTCAGGAGTCAAATGCATAATCATGTGTTGGATGAAGGCAAAAATACAAAGTTCTTGCATGTGTTCCTGGTCATATTTCATTATAGGCCCCATCTATTACTTTTAACTGCACATGACAAAATAATGGCTTGTGCAGTAGTTTTAATGCCACAGCTAGTGGGCTTGACATTAGCTTTCTTTAATGGTTCCAAGCCAGGCTTATTCTCATAGCGCATCTGAATTCCTCACCAGGTTTGCCAGAGTGCCATTGTGGGGTAAAAATTCCCAAAGCAAACTGCTGTTTGACAAAGAAAGCTGAGGTATGGAAAAAGTTGTTTGTTTTTTTTTTTTTTTTTTAATAAAAGGAGTTGTGCAGCAGCTGAATCAGAACTGTATGACATATCTTTGGAAGAGCCATTTGATATTTGTACTCCTCTCCTGGGGTGCTTATTTAAATAAAAAAATGTTATCAAAATACTGCACAATACTCATAACCTTCAGCAAGTGCTGAAAACGTTGATTTAGGGCTTTGATCTTTTGTGAAGAATTATTCCATGTGGGAACTGTGGGTTTGGCTGTTTTACTTCTTAACTCTTCATGTGATCTCTGTGGTGGGTGGGCATCTGTTCACTAGTACTGCAGTTAGCTGGCTTGTCCCTTGGTCTGTTCGGTTCTGGCAGTCCTAGAAAGTGAAGGCTGACTTGCCTTGTGTCCTAGCTGGCTGCTGTCAATACTGTTTCCACCATCTATATTCAATGGTTGATTTGTGATTCCTGGATTTTGATTACCTACTGGGTTTTTCAAATGAACAGTAGCTAACTGGCAGTAGTGCTCTTGTCTTCAGGCCTTAAAAGTAGGCAGAGAAGCACTAGACAGCCTGCCTATCTATGCTTAGAACATGGACATGAACATTTCTTTAGAAATGTCTCTTTTACTTCTTTACTTGCGGCTTTATGACTGCAGACTTGGTGGTCGTCTCTGTACCTTTCAGTACTTGGGTCTGCAGTTTGTGCACCTTTACTGTTTTTTCCCTGAACCTGTAAACATCATCAGGAATATTGTAGTATGGTCCACCTTTATTAGAATGGCACTTCAAGTGTATATATTTTGTAAGAATGGCAAGAAATATTTAGAGTCTTTATGAAAAAAAAAAAAATACCTGATAGCTTTGTTCTACTTTGGGCCCAACCATTTCTTTCCTTGTAATCCAGTAATGAGATTTTCTTTGCTTTCAGCTGGGGATATAAAAAACCCAAAACAAACAAACAAAAGACCCAACAGTTTGAAAACCTAACATCTTTTCTCTGAGCTTTCTTCCCTGAAGCATCTGCCTTTTTTTCAGGAAGTGCCATTCAGTTTTTCTTCCTTGTACACCTGTTCTGTGCAATTTCCCAAAGCTTTCTGCTCTAGTCCTTGGCAACCTTCAGACTGCACCTCTGATACAAACTGTTTTTTCTCCTCATAGTGAACTATTTCGCTGTATATTAAGGACCTTTCAGGAGAGCTTTTAGCACCTTTCAGAGCATAGTTCCAGGGCAGTAGATCCCAGACTTTCCGACTCCGTGGACAACATAGTGGCAGTAGGCAATTACTGCGATTACTGCAATCAGTCCATAGTTGGTCTCTGTTTGGAGGCTGGAGGTACTTACCCCCTGTACCTCTTGCTAATGGGCAGCATGGATGAGAGCCATGTGCTCATGGGTCCAGATCTGTCAGAAATCGCTGTCACGTTCAGAGCATGGGTTTGGTATTGTTCCAGGACACCCTGGACTATTCTCCTGAAGTGGGTGTTCTTGACAGAGCTGAGGCTTAGCAGAGAATATTGGTTCCATGTTACTGTTTTGTACCTGTACTGTTGAATAACCTTGATGTTTGAAGTCCTTTTCTAGGTTCTTTTTGCCACTGTAGCTCACTTAAATGCACTGTGCATCTTCATAGTCAGCACCGTCATAATTGTCACCAGCCTCCCTGTGGAAATAACCAGGGCCAACACTTTATGACTTAATACAAGTAACCGTGGCATCTTGCTTTTATTAATTTTATTTAGCTGGAACAAGTTTCCATGCAATGGTGCATCTCATGTTGCTTACTGTTGAAAAACATGTGATCTCTGAAGGGGCACAATTTTGAAAAATAGAATTATTTGTAAGAAGTGGGTTATTTTTGGCCAGGTCAGCTCCCAGAGACAGTGAAACGTGTGACTACTGGCACGGGGTGGGAACAAGCGTCATCAGAAGGGAAGGCAGCATCAGAGCAGTCTCTGCTCCAGCTGGCTCGGGCTGCCATGGTGCCCCCTGCCTCCCACTCCCCACTTAATTAAGCGCGTGTAGCAGCACTAACGAGGACACAGTGCAGAGCTTACAGAATCCATTCACGCGCTGAAACCAGAAGCAGTACGGCCACAATAGCACAGCATCACACTCGGAAGGATAAACTCTCAAGAGAGAGTTTCAAGCCTCTCAGGCAGAGAGACTGCGCTGCGGTGGATAAAAAGTTTCCAGAGCTCCGCTGGTGTTGTCTTTGCCGCACTGTGCTGTGCTCAGGAGACGTGCGAGCACTGGTCAACCGTAGAACGTCTGCCTTGGAGGGATGTTAGGTGGCTGGCTTTCTGTTTGGGCTGCGCAAAGAAGTCTAACTCCCTAAGCAAACTGACTGATGAAGTGATCTAATGTCTTTTGCCAGAAATTTGCACTGCTAGATCGAATTATTGATCCACTTATAGTTGTATCCTGACTCCTATCGGTAGTCTTGTCTTGATTAGTCAAAATGCTGTGCCCTGTCGTGCATGTACTGCTTACTGAAAAAAACCTGGAGAACCAATGGTGTTCCCTACCCGCAACTCAGAGGACTGCAGCGGTGAGCTCTGACACGCCGAGTGGTTGCTGAATAAATATGGTTGTGTTGCTGGAGACAGCAACAGATAGGTTTCATTAATTGTGTGGATGTACAGACGAGAAGTTAGATATTTACATATATTGGTCCACTGGAAAGCGTGGTGAGACTTTACAGACCAATAGGAATTATTTTGCCTCCTGCATTGCTGGAAAGCGGCTACTCGAGGTGAAACTAAGTAGCTGCTTAAAAGCTGGCAGGTTCCTATGCTCAAGTGAACCTACCCCGGTAATTTAGGCAGGCAAAAAAGTAATTACTTTGTATATTTCCTACGCTGAACTAATTATGCAGTGCCTAACGCTGGAAAAATGTTTCACTCGGTGTCCCTATTAGCACTGGTCTCTAAGGGTAGAATTATATATTATTTGTATAATCTGAACACAATTAAAAACATGCATTAACATGTTTAAAGTTATTTAGAACGTTTTCTAAAACTTTGATGGCAGTCCTTGCCTCAGTTCTTGTGCTTAGTTAATTCGGATTATAAAAATAGACCCTTTAGTTACTCGATATGAAAATCTGGCTACTTTAAAGAAACAGGGTTTTTTTTCAACATGCGAAAGCAAGGCAATATAGCAAATGCAACAGTATACAACACAGAATTTGAAATAAATTTCAAAATATTAGAGCTATTTAGGCAGGCTGGTACTAGTGACATAGACACAGTAACTAAGTCTTTAGATTACAGTGTGGAAGCCTGAGCTATATGGGCAGAAAGCCTGCTATCATTCTGACTTTCACATGGATACAGAAGTGAACCGGATTGTGTGAAGTGACCGTTGGCAGAATGGAGTCCACTGATTACAGGCTGCACATCTGAGATTTTAGAGGTAGTCAGAATTATTGCACTGGGGCAATCGTTATGTCGCAATGCAAAGAGCAGGACTGTATCTCGACAGCTGTCAGAACTTTGAATTAATGCCATGGATTTTGTCCCTTGCTGTAGTGTTTTAGCTGGCATTTGGACTGACTGAAAAATACTCCTAGAAGTTGCTGGAGACCTCTAAAGGAGAACAGAAGCAGTGTTCCTGTGATTGGTGCTTGTGTTAGTTCGGATTAATTTTTAAATAAAAATACCTGCTGAGACGGATTTCATGTCCACAGACATACCTTTCGTCTGAAAGCAGTGTATTTGCTTTTCCCTGACTATGCTTTTTCTATGGATGTTGTTGGTTTTTTTGGTTTTTACCACTTTGCCCAACTAAAAATCAGTAGTTCAGTAATGTCACACCAGGGTTTTGTAGGAATGGCTAGCAGAATATGGCCTGGTCCTGGCGATCTGATCACCCTCATTCAGGGGTTTGTTGATCTGATCACCCTCATTCAGGGGTTTGTTTTAGAACCGGTTTTACAGACAATTCAGTCTAAGACAGATTTGCTGATACATTCCTTGTAAATAAGAATAGTTCCTCCTTCTGAAATCAAACACTACTGTAGATTTTCTGTTCGTTTTGGTTTTTGTTTTATTTTCTTTTTCCCCTGCAAATATATCTCTAAGTACTTTGTGCTTACTTGTACTTTGACAGTGACATTTTGAACCGGGCATTAGGAAAGAGGTCAGAAAAACATTCAGGAGTGCTTCTCCTCCTGTTAATTCCCCATTTGGCTGCTTCAAGAAGCAGTCATTTCTGGATCTAAAAGTTTGCCTTAGTTCCGTGGTCCAGTGTAATAGTTACTGAGTTTGCATGGGAGTGACAGGAGCCTCCCTTTAGCCTATATTCTGCAGCGACAGCCTCTCCGAGAGCTCCAAGTGAACCATACTCCCTCTTTCTGTCCTCCTCAGGCTGTGATAGTATTGCCCTATTAATATATTTTTCCTACATAAGTATCAAATTTTAATCCATGAAGATTCAGTACAGTGAACTTCATCACCTGGTTGGGCTGCATGGTTCTGTTAATGCATAGCACCGCTCCTGTGACGTTGCCTCTTGTTTTTTCCTCATGCATTTTGCCCCTTGGAAATATAATTTCCTACCGATTAGGTTCTTTCTAGTATCCTTCTAATATGATATTTCTCATTCAATATTCCATTTTAATTCATCCCAGTTCCCCCTTCTGTACTGGCAGAGAGGCACCTACCCCATTGGTCTGACTGCCTGCTTCCTGCACACTGTTTAGACGGACTTGACTGGTTCAAGCTGTTCTTCATTGTTTCTCCTGGCAGCTGTCCTTAGGCTAAGTAAGCTGTTGTTACTTCACGAGCAAAGGATGTGTACTCTTGAACTGTGTAGTCTTCTACCTTGTCAAAACTCCCCAGTTCTTCGTTTTGTTTCGACCCATTTTTTATGTCTGTGAAATTCATCTTGCTTGCAAAAACTTACCCTGTTCCAAAAGTACTAATTCAACACCTCCATTTTTTTTAAGTGTCTTCACTGAACTTCTGCTGTCATCTCAACTTCCAAATGCCCCATGATGCAGTGCTCGATGCCGTGTTCTTTTAAGAAGTATTTCAGGTGACTTCATTGAGGGAATTAGGATTAGACCACTGGTAGTTAGTTCTGAAGGCAGGAGAACTATCACTAATGATTCCATGCGAGTTAGGATTTCTTAAAAAAGTGTTTGTGAACAGGTAATGTGGATACTTTGTCAGAGTATTTGGGGCAATCACCCAAGAGCCACATAGTGCATCAGAACACGGCCAAGAAAATTCTTGAAGGATTTGACATAAAAGAAAGTTCCTTTTAAATTTTGTTATTGTTATCTTCACACCAGAAACATACATAAAAAGAATGTAATAATGATAACAGTAAAGCACACTCTTTATTAGCATAATCTAATATGTGCAATTCTCTACAGACTCATAAAAATGAATATAACTAGTATTAAGTTGTTGTTGCAAGAATGTTTCACATCTATTTTTATTCTTAGGTACAGAAAGGGAAAAAGATAAAAAGGGAGAAGTTGTAGTGTACTGTGAAATTGTATTTTCTTACGTTTCTGGTCTAAAAAAATTCTAAACATCTGGACAGTTATTATGAAGCTTTAATTCAATACCACATATCTTGTTTTTAAATCCCCTCTTATAGACTTGTAATTTCCAGGACTGTATTTGACATCATTCTACAATAACTTAGGAACTACTTATTTAGTCACTTTTTTCTAGACCATTCAGGAGACATTAGAAAATATTAAAATGGTTGACAAGTTATTGAATGAATAATGATTAATATTTTAATCTTTCTGTGGGTAGCAAAGCTTTACTGTGGATTAATAAGCATCTGCCAGACCTTTGTGTCTGTTATAGCTTGCTTATATACATATAGTAGCTATATTTGCTTTTTTAAGGAGCCTCTTACATACATTTGCGCTTAGCATGATTCAGCATGTCTCTGATGCAAGTGCCATCTTTTCCTCTACCTGTGCAGCCTTTATGATACAAGTCCTTTGAGACTTACAGGGCAGTGAATCATTTAAAAAAAAGTAATCTCTATTTTTTGCTCTAATGGGGGGGGAAAAAAGGAAGAAGCCTGACCCTGTTGTCTGCGTGCTGGTAATGCATCCTGTGCCTGTAAGACCAGAGACTTCAATGGAAAGTGAGCTCACTGGTCTCCGGTCCACAGGACCAAGCTAGAGCTGATCTAGAGTAACCTCTCCCAAAATGCACATAGTGTGGGCACCTCTTTCCAGCTAGAAGTCCACACCTCGTGGGCATTTTTCTTGCTGTTGTAAACGTAGCCAGATCCAGTCCTTGATTTACCTTGCGTCTTTGGGGCCAGACAAAGGACACGCAGAGCCCACATCAGAAATGCAGCAGCCTTCAGGAGTACCTGTCCCACTCCATACCTGTTATTTCTTTGTTTCTTTGTGCAAGAAACAGTGCACTCAGCAAACCCTTAGGAGGGGCTTTATGTACGGTTAAGAAAGATGTGATATGACATAATGTGACATATTACAGTAGTTGCAATTGACTCTTATTATTTTTTTACCAGTGAACAGCTTGCTTTGGGGCTTAACATATTGTCTCCCCTGTCTCATTTGTTTCAAAGCAGAATAAGATATTACTGATGCATTTTGTTTTCCTCTGTAATTTTCAGAATTCTCAATAACTCAGTTAAATCCCACTCTTGTCTTTTCCAGGGCATAAAATTCTGCTGTTCCCAATCTCTTATAGTATGGATGTGGAAGTAGCACCATTTCTTTTAAGACTGCGCATTCTTAATTTGATGGACAGCCTTAAGCTAATCAGAACTGACAGAACATTCAAAGCAGAAAATAGACCTAGCAGACAGTTTGCAGGAAGGAGGACTTTCATTGTTTAAATGAAAGTTGGGATGAGTTTCTGAGTATTTTGGTAGCTATAGGAGCAAAAAACAACCCCAGGAAGGCAAGTCTTTCACAATTCAAAGAATAGCATTTGATGATCCTTACCTAGCATCTCTTTCATGCAAGTAAAAAAACCCAATCCCCTTTCTAACGAGGCAGAACAAAATATAATGGGGGGGGGGTGTATGAGAAAAAGAAAAAATATTATAGCAGAGTCTTCAAGATTGTGCTAAATTACCTCTAAATTTGGCATCATATCCGTAATTCAAGCCCCCTTATTCTTTTGCTCTTCTGCTCAGAGTAGGCATGTTTCAGTTCCTCTTTTTATCATTATTTTCCTTCTTTCTTTTTTTATTTTCCCTTTACCTGCATTGATTCCTCCTCTTCCAAAAACATACTTGATTTATGTCCTTTTATCTCTTATCCTCCTCTAGGTTTGTGATTTAGTACTTCCATTTATTTCTGCTTTTTAAATGCTTGGCATTCAAAATACAGTGACCTTTTTCCAAAATAATTTTTTTTGCATTCAAATGACGTTACATTAAAATAGAACCAGAAAATGTAGACATGACAAGTAGATCATATAACCCAAGACATTATTAATCATGTGGTCTCATGCTATGTCTTTGAAAGCATCCTGTTGCTCACAAATTTGGCATACTGTTCTTTCTAAGGTCCTGATCCAGCAATGAGGTTTGTATGAATCAGTTTGGAACACTACCCAAATCCCCAGCCATAGAGTCATGCCTCCATTTTTTATCACACTCAGACTATTTATAATTGTACAGCATAGAGATTCTAACAACAAACTTGATTTTTAGGATCACTAACTGAAAATGAGTAGGATTTGGTCCTTTGGTTCTAAACCTTTAGAATTTCTTTGGCTTATCTTGAAATCACTGACTGATGAATTCAGTTGTTAAATAGAATCGTTAAACAGAGGTATATCCTCTTGTTTTCCTAATAAGTCTCTTGATCAGAATTTTTTTTTTTACATCTTCCATCAATTTCGTGTTTGATCAGTTGCTTAGTGACATGCTCTATAGCTAGTTTCTCTTTATAAAAATAATTTTCAAAAGTGAACAAGAAAATGGCTAGCATTCTCTGTCTCTTCTGCTTAAATTGCTCCTTTGCAACTTTGACAGTATTGAAGCTCTCAAGTGCCAACACTGACAGAAGGTACCAGAGCTTAAATGACCCTGCAGAGTGAAAATCTTATTATCTGCAGAGACAGCTCTTGCAAGTTGTAAAGCAAAAGAGGAGAAAAGTAAACGGGCTCCGTGCAATAGAACATAGTTTCCATCAGGCAAACACTTTCATCTTTTCAGGACATTTGACCAGAAGTGACATCGTTCACCAACTGCTTCAAATATCTGCATGGAGAGGAAAAATAGAGGAGAGAGATACAAGGGGACATTAGTCAGGTCTAGCAGGCAGTCCTGCTGGTGGAAAGGGAAGCCGACTGAGATCAGTTTAGTCCCAACGCAGTCGTGTTTTCACGTAACAGTACGCAGGCAGCCACAGCAACAGCATATGTGCTTTTTGCTCTCTTTGTCTCTGGGTGCATTCATTCATCTGGAAAAGGACCAGGTGTTTCAGCAGTGAGTGAGAACCAAGGCCTCACAGTTTAGTCATTCAATTGAATTTGCAGGTGACTTGTTAGAAGACTTCTGTATACTTCTTGGCATTTTTGGGCAAATTTTTTTTAGTAAAATAAAGATGCGGTCCCATGCTTGATGTGAAAAATGTGTACCTGACGCTGCTTAGGTCACCAAAAATGTCTTGGAAGTTGCTATACAGGACCTGAAGTAGTGTATTTCAGCATGATTTCCTAATGAGGAGTTCATTACAGTGTAACATTTGGACAGCTGCTTCAACTTAACCTGCGTTTATTTTCTCATCTGCGATATGCCTGTGATCATGCCTCATTGACGTACACTGACTTGGGAACCTGACTGTATCCATGGCTGTCTCCCTGATCTTCTGAAAGTCCCCCGGAGCTGATTTCAAAAAAGGCACTTTGAGGTTTAAGGGATGGGTGTTGCATTTCCTAGGCTTTATGTACCCAGCTTTCCAGGAGCAGAATTCAAGCCCTTGTTAGAAGTAGCCTGTGTACAGCACAGGGGAGCATCATTTTGGTACTAAATAAATGGTGCAGTGTCTGTGTAGGATGTATAATAAGGATGTATAATAAGCCCTGGGTATTGGCCTTTGTCCCCAGCAGCACAGTTCCTAGGCTTGACAAGACCAAGCTTGAACTGCTGGAGAACAGAGCAGGGACTTGGAAGACCCATGTTTTGTCACTAGCTTTGTTACTGGCTGGCAGAATGAGCCCTCCGCCTTGGCACTGTTTATTGGCAAAGCTTTGTGGAGCACTTTTGAGTCTTTACAGAAAAAACTTGGACAACTGAACTAAAGCTGACTAGTGAGAGGTCCTCAGTGAAAAGCTGGAAGCGCTTTCCAGCTGCCAGAACATGCAGGAGCTCAGCGCATGGCTGTCAGTCTTCAGTAAGCTGGGTCCCTCAAGAGGCACGCTGTGGGGTACGTTTTACGGCTATAACCGAATTGTGCCCCAGGAGCACGAGACAGCAGTGAGTTTGCTTGGCCGTAGGCACGGAGCGGGCTGCCAAAGGAGCACAGTGGGAGCTGGGGAAGGAGGCTGTCCAACGCAGGCTGGGCAGTCTTCCTCCTGGGCTGTCACAGGAGCAATCTGAAAACACGTTGTCCCTTGCTGAACTGAAGCCATGGCCTCATTCTGTGTCTCTGTAGTCCAGAGCTGTACACGAGATAAGAAATGCTTCCCGTAGACAGCAGCCAGGCGCCAGGCTGAGCCTGCTACGTGTCGTTTCTCAACCATGCACAGGACTCAAATGAAGAAAAACTGCATTGAAGATCTGAAGGTCCAATCACCTAGCAACTATAGTCTCATCAAAGGTTTTAAACTAGCTCAGTTTGTGTATTCCCACAAGTCTTTGTTTTTATGTATTTAATTACTGCAGCTTTAAAAAAAATAGTATTAAGATGTTCAGATGTATTCTTGTGGGGAAACAAGTACCAGAAAGGAATCACATATTGCCTACAGCAAATGCAAACATATTTTGCACAACAGATTATTGTACTATGCTCTAATTGCACAACACGGCATCATACTAACTAATAAGAAAAGGGGAGAACGCTGCAGATTTTTGGTTGATGTAGAACAGCTTCATGGGCCAATCACCTGGACTCTGTCAAGCAAATAAATAACATGCTAAAATAAATAAAAACACTGGCCATAATTTCTATAGAAATTATTTCAGATGGCTTTGACAACATATTCCAGGTCTTTTGTGATAGATAGCAGCTATGCATAATGCTTGGGAACAATTGCAATGTCCGAAAAATCCCAAACCATAACAATCCCCCCCAAAAGCACAGAGGAACTGAGAGCTTATTTGTTCTGTGATGACTGAAGATACACCATAAAAGCATGCAACAACAAAATAGGGAAAGAAACATAAGTAACTTTTGCCTCTTTCTTCTCAGCACGAAGACATTTGTGGAATGTGACGTGTAAGCCAGTTAGCAAGAACTTTTTGATTTTTTTCTGGGTAGCTCATTATGTCAGCTTTCCACAGATGGAAGTGACAGTCCCTGTTATTACCTTTAAGGTAGATGTTCCGCTGTGAACCTCCTACACACTCTGGAGTGTGGTACCATAATACAACAGCAAGAGGAAGCTACAGCTGAGATAGCGTATCTCTCGTATGTTAACTGAGAGGCATTCATAGCCGCTCGTACAGTGAAAACCCATGGAGATCAGCCAGTTCTTTCGTGTACCTAGACTTGACCACTTAGAATGGATGACTGGGAAATTATTTTTGCTTCACAGGTAATATTCTTCAGATTTTCTTTTCTGTCTGCAATAGCTCCAGCATTTCTTTGGGCTTCGGAGAGAGTTTGTTGCCTTGTGTAAAGGTAACCTCTAATTATCTATCTGTAAGGTCTGGTTTGATAGATGGAAAGACTGCTGGTACTAACCTCAGCTGGGCTTAATGGATACAAATATGAAACCAAGAGAAATAATTAATATTGTTCACATGCTGTCAAGAACCAGCTCACAAATCTGTATCAGTACACACACATTATATATAAAAAGAGGCTTTGGGTGGAGACAAGTCAGGGCATTTTCTTATTGCTTTTTTGAATTTCCGAAGTGCAACAGCCCGGTGCCGTACTGGGCAAGTTTCAAACTTTACTGTTGCAGTTGTGCCAACCATTTCTAACAGAATACTGCTATATGTTTAGGTCTTGGGGTTTTTTTCAAAAATACAGCTTTGATGAAGTCTTTCATTATTTGGAACAGTTTGAAGTGATTAAGAAGTTATGCTTGAAGGTATTTCATCCTGTATGCAGCTTGCAGTATTTTCCATCCAGTCCTTTATTTCTTATTTCTAAAATTTCTTATATCAATGCTTTGTTGTGTATTAACTGTAGGTCCTCTGTCTGCTATTTTTTCTATTCTCTAAAAATCAGCTGCCTTTTTTCTTTTAATTAAAAAAAATGCAGGTAAGAACAAAAGTACTTGTGCATAAGTGCTTCTTTCTGTCTACCTAAGAAATATAAAACAAAATAAAAAAATCCGTAAGTCTTGGTACATCAAAATACAGATTTAATTTGTTGCTAATGTGAAAGGTAAGAATGATGGAATTGTGAGTTCCTTTCAGAAATTCACCAAGAAAGGCACAACAGCTCATAATCTCAAAAACAGGAGCCTGCAATGAATGTCATAGATTCATGTCACACACCAGAGTGAGAGTACTGATGGGCAGGCAGCGGATACTCTGGGACTTCAGCAAAACAAATATTTGGTATCTTATGTAATCACAGATACCTTTATCAGAATGTTTTTAAGCTGCAGTGCTACGTAAGGTTTAGGATTCAAAATTTATGAATCAATCAGCCCTAGTTCTGATATTGCATCCTAATTCTCTGCTACTTAATCTCAGAGGTGAGTGCTTCTGAGACTGGGTAAACAGCCAACGGTGTAGAACATGGGGGAGGGGTGCACTAACTGTTCTCCCTGTGCATCTTTCCACGTTAAAAGGCCGTGTCCTTCTGAGGAAGATGCAACGAATGAACTTTTTAACACGGGGGAGCTCGATAGCTCTGCATGACTCTACTTTTGTAGGGGACAATTTTTAGAAAGGTTTATGGTATGTATTTTAAACAGGGGTTATAAATTGTGTCTTGTACTTTGGTCAAATAGGTATGCGGACAGAGGGAAAGACACCGTGTGGATTTCTGCAATTGCATACTGTGCATATACACTTTGAAAGAAATGGCTGTGGATAATGGACATAGCATCCTAGATATCCTAAAAGTCTCTCTTCACTTGTATGGTTGTAGACACCCCAGCGCTACTGTCTTTTCCTCAGCAGTGACATCTGCACTCATTCAACACGTTGTCACTGAAATAACTAGTGGCTAATCCCTCGTAGAGTACGCTGTGGATTCAGGAGGGGTGGGAGTGAAGACAGAAACCACAGAGAATAGCACAGCAGAACAATGTTTTCTTAGTACGTGGCATAAACCAGTTAGGACATAAAGTAACAAAAAGAAGAGAGAGTTATTTATTAAAAATGGGGATACGTTTATTTAATCTGGAGAAAATTCATTTAGCTGCCTTCTCTGGTAGGAGGGTGTGCTTTTTGGGATGCAGTCAGGAGCTGAGAAGTTCTCTGCTCCTGTGTTAAACCACTTCAGCAAACGGAGGGAGCAGATGCAGTAATTAAGTGTTCTCAAAGGGTTGTGAAGTGAGTTGATGAATTACTGAACTTCACAAAACTATGTCAGGATCAAGAGGCAATTGTACATTCTCTTTTGTGCAGTCTTGTGCTGTAAATAAAGCACTGCTCTAATGGTAACATTTTCCATAACAGGAAAAGAGAAACGATTTTTTGTTTAAATTTGTGAAAGGTCTTGTTCATGGTATCAACAATTTTCATAAACAGCACAGTCTTGCCTTTTTCTTCAAGAGTTTTATTGGTGGAAGCACTGACTCATTTTGGTAAGCTGTTCATAAATCTTTCCTTAGAGAAAGCATGCCTCACAATAGACATTTATATTTTACAGTAATGCATTTCATTGCCATATCTCAAAGTATTTTGACAGAATGAGTAAATGTTACATTGTGTGCCTAACAGGAACAACAACAGTGGCACAGAAATTACTTGCAGTTAAATTCAATTAACAGAGAAATCTGGAAGTAGGATTCAGGCCCTCCATTCCTCTCGTCTTACCAGGTATCTGAGGGTTAAGACATACAAGAACCATATTGGTCTCATCTTTTCTGCAAATTTCAACCTTCATCTGGAAATGCTGGCCACAGTTCCTACATATTCCACTCTTCTCTACTTCACGGGATGTCGTGAGAGCTCATGCTGCTGAGAGTAAATCGAATATTGATATTAGTGACTGAATTATAATCGTGGCAGTGGTGACTATTGAAACCGCTTCTCAGTCCGATTCACACCACAAGCCCAGCTTTCAGGAAGCACAATGAAGTTCTGAGGGAGACTTCTGTTTTCTTCCCTGGTAATTTGTATTTCTCATTTAGTCTGCTTCAGTTGGGTATTTCAATATCCGTTCAAGTGAATGCCACTTTGTAAAAAAAAGTCTTTGAGTGATCCAGAATTCATTTCCACATTTGTGAAATAGCCACATTTTTCTGTGAGACAAACAGAATGAAAACCAGCCTCAGGTTTCAACTATCTCCTATGCAGCTGTTTACCTGGTAGCAGACTTAGTCTGCTGAGGAAGCAGAGCCCTCTCAAAAGGCAAATAATAACATATAGAAGAATTTTTCACCATTTGTTTGAGAGAGAACAAGTGGATGCATGAATGCACGCATGAGGATTCTTGCTTTGAAGGAAAAATAAGCGGACAATAAATCCTATCTGGAATGGAGAGAAAAGTGTCAAGAGACTCTGCAAGTTGTCTCGCAACTAATCCCAATGGACACTTGGGAAGTGGGAGATGATCTTTAATTGGACTCTTCAAGCCCTGTGTACGCGTGTCTGTGTTATATGCTTCTTACCTCCAGAATTATTTACTCACTCCTTGGTGGGCGTTGTTCTGTTGCACAGTTTGAGTTCCCTACCAAAAACTAACTTGAGACCCAAGACAGTCAACGGAGAAAAAACCAGGAGAGACAGAAATTTGGTTGAAATACCTGCTGGAGCTGCCAGTCCCTCTTCACTGACTAGGCAGCCCGCAAGAACTAGCTCTCCGTGTTGGAAGCCTGCCTTTGGTAACAGCCTTTAGAGCCAGCAGAAGAAGCCATCTCAGAATTCGTCCGGTGGTAGAATGTGCACCCTGCTAAGGACTAGAGAAGCTTAAAGCTCAGGATGCTGCTGCTGAAGTGCAGCAGATATGCAGAATGCACAATACAAAATTCAGTGACAACAATTGGAAAAAAAAAAAAAAAGGCTTTCATGCCCCCAATACCCTTTTTCATTCTGGGTGACCTATAACCTCATCATGGAATAAGAGAATAACATTATTTGAAAGAGGTCGCAGCATAAAAATATCTTTGAGTCACTTAGTGTTACATGAAGTAAATTGTTTCTTTGGTAGTTCTGTAAATAGAAGGTGATGGTGAAACCTGAAGAACACTCTCTTTGCCACTAAGCAGTAGTGTAGTGAATAATGTAGAAATTATATAAAGTTAAATTCCTTGATATTTCAGCAGTTCTGGATGCCTCGGTACCTCTTCAGAGATGCTTAGTTTTGACAGCAAGTCTTTCAGTCTTTCTTGGAGTTACAGCCCATAATGTGTATAAGTTATATATGTATGTATGTGTGTGTGTATATAAAGGTACATATTTACATATTAAAATGAAAGAGACCAGGAAGTGGCATGCATTTGAGAAACCAAGAGAGAGAGAGATGTATGTAGTTTGCAGCTGGGGAAAAATAGTAATTAAGGAGAAAACGGGTTGTGGAAGGAAGGAACTGTTGCCTCAGGAGACAATGTGCCCTGCTTTCTTTTCTCACATTTTGAAATCTATGAATCTTTTACTGGCTTTATCACTTTTCCCGATTCCCTGCAGGCCAGAGCTGACAGCTAAGCCTCTGTTTTATCTTAAACTGTTCAAAGCATGTCAGAAAATGACTTACCCTGCTGAGTCTGAAAGTGGCTGCATGATTGCAGGAACCCACCTACTGATTACAGCCAGGCCAGGTGATCACCATTGCTGAAGTGAAGTCGTAATGATAGTCCCAGAACAGCTGGTAGGTTGTTACAATACACAGTCTTTTACTGCTCCCAGATGAAGACCAGAAACTGAGGTGACTTTTTTATTCTTTCTAGTATTAGGTATTTATGTCTTGGGCCGTTCTGATATCAGCACATAAAGATAGTATTAGCTTTTCACCCTGTGTTATTAACAGCTGGTTTGTATATGGACAAGGTCAAGCAGTCTGTAACTGTCTTGAGTGTTTATTGTGGGCTCTTTCTACTGCCTTTGAATGTGCCTTTACAAATCCTTTCTATTTTTATTCCATTGCACTGCTAAGAATTAGCTTTAAAATATGCTGTTGTCACTGCACTTCAGCATGACAAAATGCAGGGGTAAGGTGAGTGCAGCATTCATGTCTGAAAACAGAGTTCTACTGGAATTTCTACAATAATTTCATTTTACTAGGCTTTAACTTGCGCTGAAAAGTGATAGACCTCGAACAGTTCTCTCTGATGAAGCAAAATAAATCAGGGTAGGAATTGCAGACTCTTTATGCTTAGCCTGTATCATGAAATAACATGCTTGTGTACTGCTTTTCATCTTCAAAGTTTTACATTCTGTATTATTGTCTCTGAGAAGTGACGTAAGTAAGGGGTGTAGAAGATTCTCAGATTGAAATTCATCTGACCGATGACACCTGAACCTGCATTTTGCAGTTCTCAGGAGGAAGCAGTAACACTGTTCTTCACTGGTGTTAGCTCTTAACTGTTTCTGTTTGTGTATCTGAGGAGAAAGAAAACCCTAATGCTAGGCACAGCTCCCTTCGTTGTCACAGGGTATCACTTGATTTTGCACAGAAGTTGTTGTTAATGTCCTGTTAACTAACGGCAACCAGGTATGAAAGTGAAAGTTAAAGGATTTGTAAATCCGTGAAGGTGTGGAGAAAATGAAGCTTTTGATTCTTCCCACTGTACTGAGATCACAGGAGAGAGAAGTGTATACTGCCCTTAGTTACACATCAGAAACTTCATTCTTATTTTTGTAGGGTGAAATATTTCCCCAAGGCTCTCCAAAACCAGCAGGGAGATTCTGGGTGTTGTTTTGGATCTTTGCTTACCATAGTGGCTGAATTCAAGCCTTCAGCCCTAGTCCCATTAGTCAGTAAATGTCCTCTACAACAGTGTCAGTGGGTTTATCTTTTTTTAAATTTGATTGTGTTGTTGGCATAGCTGGGCTCTCTATGCAGTGCGAACAAGGCCAGTGGTCTCCTCTACAATTTCCCCTAGCAGATCATGCAACAGTAGAGATATATCAGCTTGAAATGTATACCTTGAATTAAGAAATAAATGTCAGTTATGTAGTCTTTATGAACTATTTCAGGTGCATAGGAATTTGACGTAAGTTGTGTTACTTGCTGTAATGTCTGTCTTTGCTCTTACTATACCCAGTCTTGACCAATTTGTGTGCCAGCTTTTGGAATTTGCGAGTCCCATGAACCCTTATCATAATGCTGTCGTAGTAACTAGAGCAAATGTGGAGAACGAGACTGAAAAGGTGCTGGGTAAACGGGCCTCATTGCCTCCTTTCTAAACAAAAACTGCCATACGTTGCAGACTTTACCATCTGAAGATGCGTTGCAGACATCAGACAAGCAGTGAGAAGCTTGGACAGGACTGTCTTAGATAGGGAGGTTGTGTGCAAGCCACTGTTATTTAGGTTAGTTAACTTTATCACATGTTCTAAAAACATTAAAAAATAAAAAGCTTGGAAGGGCAGGTGGGTCATTTATGTGTTCTTTGTCAAAGCACTGTTCATAGAAGTCATTCCAAAGTAATTCATTGTCCCTGCCTACAGCATTGCAGTGGGGCTTGGTTTGTGCCAAGGGCCATTGTTTGAAAGCGCTCGGCACCTTCTGAGAGGTCTGCTGTGTGGTAGTATCGACAATATTTTGGATGGTTTCTCAGAAAATACAGCATGGTCCCTAACAGTGTAGATATGGGAAGAGAAGCAGATTTTTAAGCACGAAGTGCACAATATGAAAGCGTGGGGTACCCAGACACACATTTTGATTTAGTCACAAATTTTATCAGTGCCTTGCTTCTCAGCTATGAAAAAAGGGACAGCAATATCCCTACTTTACAAAGGCATAGGAAAATAATTTCGGTCTTCTGGGCATCTGGCGGTGGAACAAATGCTGAAGATACTGCTCTCCTTATTAGATGGACAGATCTGCCAATGGGCTGATGAAAGAACCAATGCTGAATGAAAGTAATAAGCTACAGATCATCATAAGAGAGATTAACTTGAGCAGATGCGAAGTTCTGTATTACGCAGTATTGTTTCCCGGACTTGTAGCTGCTGCAATTGTTTGACTGCAGTTGGGTTGTGGGAAGGGGTGTCAGTGACACGTGTAGTGAGAATCTCTATTTTAAAATATTCATTTATTTTTCTTTCTTCCTTACAGCTTGTGGCCAATGCAATCCTTTTTGTCAGTGTAAATTTGTATGGGGTCTTTGTGAGGATTTTGACAGAAAGGGCTCAGAGGAAGGCGTTCCTTCAGGCCAGGAACTGCATAGAGGACAGGCTGAGGCTGGAGGATGAAAATGAAAAACAGGTCAGTTTCTAAGCCTTATTTCTTTTTCTCTGTTTCTGCTGAGATGACTGTAGTTATGTGAACCACAGGTCAGGCCGTGGCTGCCGAGTACATGGTAGGGTGTATGTGCGTTTCCATTGCGAAGGAAGGGTGCTGCCTCCGCCCGCCTGCTTCAGCTCTTCTTCCCCAGTGCATGCACACTCTTCGCTCTTCACTTGCAGCGCACGCAGAAGGTGCAGGCTGACCCCACGGCTACTGGCAGCTCCAGCACCAGAGGGATTGTGTTTTAGGGCTGAGGCGAAGCTAACGTACTGTTGCAGTCTAAGATCCTGGGGGTTTTTCTGCATGGATGTTTTTGGGTGGGTGTTAGATATGCTGTAAACACTTCTCTTCTGGCTGCATGTGCTATAACCTGTTTGCATTCATGACACTTCTAAAAAAAAGTCAGCATTTGGGGGAGAAGGAGCTGCGCTGATACACATGAATAACTGTGATAACAATCTATTCCTTTTCTGACGAGCCACCTAGTAGTTTGATGGTTTATTTCACACAATTTTATCAGTCAATCTTCCAAGCATATTTGGAAACAATGAGAAAAAACGCTATGTTGTTGAGCTTGCTGTTGCTAATCACAGGACTGAATCTTAGACCTGTTAAGATCTGTTGATGTGTAAGGTTTGGACTAGGTTTTTCTTTCTGTCTAGGTGATAATAGAGGGCCATGCTGGAATACATAGATATAACTCCATTGATCTCTGTGGAATAATGGTAACTTATGCCAATAAAGGACTTAAGTGGTATTCATACCTTGCTATACAAGATGTTGGGGTTCTCAAAGCTTGTGTGCCTTGCACACTATTACTTCCCTTCACTTGCAGTTTCTCTAGCAAGTCAGTTCCTACCTCTGAAATAACATGGTGCCTTAAATACTTTCTGTTATGAATTGAGTGAATGCATTTTTATGACCTGAACATACTCTGCAAGAAGTACACATCTTCTTTGAACAACTGCGTATCTTTGCTGGCTGTGTAAAAATGGTGTAGGGATCAAAGCCTTAAGGTTTTGATTCTCGCGTTTTGTAATCCAAAGCTTCACATTTTCAAAGGCATAAATGTGCCATAAATGCATTTGCCCAGGATTTAGGCAACCCTGCCATTTGTGCCTTTGAAAACTCGCTTCTGGGATCCAACATGAAAATAATATTTTGTGGTTTTCTCTAGTTAACACAGTAGCAATCTGTTTTATTTTATATTTTATTCATGCACGTAGAAACACAAGAAGGCAAAAACATTACACAGAAATACCATTACTGAAAGTATACCTAGAGAATGCTGCAAATGTTTTTCCAGTGCAGTGTACAGATCAGTGATGAGAATACACTTTTCTCCTACACTTGTGAAATTAACTTTATGCAACACAGTGTAAAACTCAATACAGTGGTGAGTTATGCTAAGTAGCTGACCGAAGTACCACCAAAACACTTCCTGTGGCTGTTCTCACACTATGTTAGAATACCACTAAAACCAAGGTGAGAATTAAGATGTGATTACAGGCTACAAAATTATTCTGCAGTTGCTGTGGCATAACATAGTCAGTTACCAGGTGGCAACACTCGAGTATTTGAGAGGAAGAGAGACATTGTCTGACCTAGTTCAATTTTTGTGATCATTCCTGTATTTTTGTTATCTGAAGTACCAACGTTACACATTAAAAAGGACTGAATATTGTCATCAGACTTTCTTGTCTCATTCAAATGCTCTGACCTAAATATCACAGCCCTTTCACTATGAGAACTGTAATCCAAAATGCTAAAACCTTTCCCTGGTGTTTCTGTGCAAGTCCATAATGGGAAAGGAAAGAACATGCTCTTGGCTTTTGAACATACACAGCCTTCTGGAGTTCAAGTGTTGGCTGTGTGAGGCAGATAACACAGCTGAAACGCGAAGTGAGATTTCGTCTTCTGTGTCCTACTTAAAATGATTCTTCTTATATGGGATGCATTTGTAGTAATGGTCCCACGTGATAATTTTGATAAATCTATTTTTATGAGCAAGAGCAAAGATCTCGTGGAGTTACGTTTTCAGAGTCATCCTGCAGGCGTTTGCAAGTAGGCCTTGAAAGTGTTTCTGGGGAGAAGGGGAGCAGATGGGCTGTTTATTTTAAAATTCAGTTTGATGTTCACCCTGTTACCTGTTCTCTGTGGCCACAGCAAATAACTGGCCTTTATGGCCATTTGTTACGTTGCCGAATGTTAGACTGCAATTCCAGAGTCACATCAGAAGTGAAGGCCAAGAATGAAATAAATGAACGAATAATTATAATCATTCACTTGGGATAAGCTTCTTCTCTTGTTGTCTGTAAATCTCTGCAGCTAAACCATCCTCTGCGGCGCAAGCAGTTAAGAATAAATATTGTGAGGTGGGTCCTGTTCCCTGGAACTGTGCTCGTTCTGTTCCTGCTCAGTCAGAGCACCAGAGCACTGCCCCTTGGCTTCCACTGCACCATCTCTCTGTGTCCACTTCATTAATTCCAGATCATCCTTCACCCATACGGCAAGCAAGGCGTGGTCACCCTGCTCTCTGGAGGACTCCCAGCATCGGGCGTCCCTACCGATCCCAAGAGCGGACTCCAGGCAGTGCTTTGCCCCTTCCCAAGAGAGCAAGAGAAGATCCAAGCAGGGCTGGGAACAGGGGATGCGTTCGATGTAGAGAAAGAAGTAATCTGCCACCCTTGAGGCTGCTTGCCATCTGATTCAGAGGGGAAACCAGTAAGGAAGCTGTGGCTCACCATGTATTAAATTCTTAGCGTGGTGGCTTCTGAAGTGGTGCTGTGCTCCAAGGAAGTGGTAGCATTGTAGTTCTGAGGCTGCTGTAATTTGAAGTGCAACTGGACCACGGTGTTTCAAGGCCTGTAGATGCCCGTTTTCTATTTTTCTAGTCTGTCTTTTAGCGTGTGTATAGCTTTGTCCTCCCCACAAAAAGTTTTGTGATGGTGAATTTCACTCTTAATTATGCACTCTGTGAAACAGAACCTCCTTTTATTTGTCACAGACTTGTTGTGTGATGACTTGATAGGATGCATTCCTGCTCTTGTTTTGTGATAAATTGTGAGTAATCATTCTACAGTAATCTTAGCTGCAGCACAGGCTGATATGAAAAGTGCCTGTTGTTTTCATATGAGGAAGACTGGAAAAATATTTAAAACACCTTAGGTATCTTCACTGGTTTTTAATTGCGTAAGTAATTATGCAATAAGTAGTTATGCAATTAGTAATTCATTTAGGGAAGTGATTGTGCCACTGGTGAGGCCGCACCTCGAGTACTGTGTTCAGTTTTGGGCCCCTCATTACAAGAAGGACATTGAGGGGCTGGAGCGTGTCCAGAGAAGGGCAGTGAGGCTGGTGAGGGGTCTGGAGAACAAGTCTTATAAGGAGCGGCTGAGGGAGCTGGGGCTGTTTAGCCTGGAGAAGAGGAGGCTGAGGAGGGACCTTATTGCTCTCTACAGCTACCTGAAAGGAGGTTGTAGTGAGGCAGGTGTTGGTCTCTTCTCCCAGGTAACCAGCGATAGGACTAGAGACAGTGGCCTCAAGTTGCATCAGGGGAGATCCAGATTGGGTATTAGGAGAAATATCTTTACTGGACGAGCGGTCAGGCATTGGACCAGGCTGCCCAGGGAGGTGGTGGAGTCCCCATCCCTGGAGGTGTTCAACAAATGTGTAGATGTGGCACTTCAGGACATGGTTTAGCAGGCATGGTGATGTTGGGGTGATGGTTGGACTTGATGATCTTTTAGGTCTTTTCCAACCTTAATGATTCTATGATTTCTGTGATTCTATAAGTACATGCAAGTATGTTTGCAAAATAAAGACCATCTTTCAAGCAACTTGTTTAGATCTTTCCTTCCCTCCTACATGGTACTGTTGTACTTGCTCACAATTAGAACGTGATGGTGGGAAAACAAATGGAGAACAGCAAAGTCTCCAGAATGGCAACTGGCTATCTTAAAATCTAGTTGTGAATTCACATTTAGTCTGTCAAACCACTGGGACTGGAGAAATGTATTTAGTGCTGGCATCCATCTTTCCTGAAATAGTGGTGTACTCCACTACAGCGCATGAAATTGAAGTTTATTATAGGCTTTAACATAAGAAGCTGAAGGAAGCACTAAAAACTACATGGAGTTAGGAAGCACTGTGCTCTGGCTATCTTCAGGGCCTGAAGCATGGCACTCCAGCCTGCTGAGAGGTAGGGTTCTTGCCTTTGCTGGTACAACACTGTGCTGCTGCAGTAGTGCTGGTCCTGGGAGATAGACTTGCACCTTGGTGTTGCTCTGCAGTGCTGCTGTACGTGTTCAGCAGGTCATCTGAAGCTAGCTGAATTCTCTTTATGCAGTGCTGAATTGTAGATACAGATGTCTGTGTGTATGTGTGTATGCATTCCAAGTGTCTGCTGCATTTTAGGGAAATAGCCTTAACATTGCATATAGTAAGTGGGACGTCACCAAGTCAGAGATTTGATTGATAACTATTCATGAAAAATGAAGTGGTGTCAGCAGAAGATACCGTGAGTCTCAGTGCAGAATACTTTCAACTGCTGCTTAGGGCGTTTTGGGTTCAAATTCCCTGCTGGGTTCAGATCCTCACTCAAAACAGTTTGATCTAGATATTACACATTTTGGATATGGGTACTACCTCCTGTACCTTTGGGTGAAAGGGTGAGACCCATAGCAACCCTCCAGTGGTTTTGTCCGTTATATTTAATTTCAAGCATTTACGAAAAAAGGACAAAATACAACATTATGTTTGAATAAAGCAGACCTGGTTGGACTTTCATTTTGATAACGAATAACAGGTTGCTGGGGGTTTTTTTCTTGCAATTCAGCAACCAAACTGAAGAATCAGTTATTTGCACAGCCTCAGGCAGATGTAATTTCTAGGGTGCCTGACAGCATGCTTATCAATGCATAATGAGGTTCACATGTTTCCCATACTTTTTATTCGCAGAATCTTGCATCTTTTTTCATTGCAGTGCAGAAGAAAATATGAAATTTTTCATTAAAACACAGGCCATGTTTCCATAATCATTCATACTGGCTCTGTGCATCAGCAAATCGCCCTGCAGCAAAAGTTTCATCTGGATCATGTGTGGGCACAAAAACATGTTCTTGTCAAATTATCTAGTGTGCAGCAGGGAGGTGATCCTGATTTTACACAAACTGGAGGGCGAGAGATGATATCTGATCCTTTGCAAAAGCTAGCCAGTGCAATCTCTGAGAAATGTAGGTGAACTAACTAATTTTAGCTGGCAAGGTGAGCCTGTACCATGTTCGTGCCCTGTTGTGTGTTACAAGTAGGCTCAAAATTACATTTATTGTGTCCATGAACCACCATCTTACACAGGGAAGTACACCTTCAAAATCTGTTCTTTTCTAGGATCAGGGAGAAGATAAAGGAAAAAGA
>Ga0065711_1027829_pt1 | contig 45697 bp, 22 predicted proteins | sample Hoacrofraction12_FD_59098 | JGI IMG/M metagenome (GOLD analysis project Ga0065711, IMG submission 59098) | Hoatzin crop microbial communities from Cojedes, Venezuela - Epithelial fraction 12 v2 (version 2) | ecosystem: Host-associated > Birds > Digestive system > Esophagus > Crop | place... | reverse complement strand
TCCCCCCCCCCCCCCCCCTCGTTTTTCCTTGTTCCTTCTGTGGTATCTGCCTTTTCTCTACCAGGTGATGATTATGTGTGGTGGAGGGAGGCTGGGGTGGATTCAAGTCTCCACTGAGAATGCAATAGAGGATTCCAGTTAGGCCGTGTTTAATTGGTGAGTGTCTGGTTCATCTGTTTGTTGCAAATTGCATAGGTGCCTCTCATGGAAGCTGTTTTATTGCAGAAAGTGTGTAAATCCATCTTAGTAAAGTAAAGGAACTTGCACAATAAAAAAAGTGCTGCCTGAAAAAAAAAACCAAAACTGGAGTGGGTAAGAAGCAATTGGTTGCTTTTCTTTCCTTTAATCATGATCAGGTTTATATTTGATCTAGCTCCCAACCTTGAGTGTTACATTATTTTTCTGAAATATTTTCCAGCCTGTAGCTAGATTAGCTTCAGAGTAAAAGTTGAAAACGCAGGTTTTGCAGAACATTGTGGTGAAACATGGTGTGATAGTGCAGCACAGAGACTCTGACTGAAAATATCTTTCTGGCTTTTTCTTGTTTATATGCTTGGCATGCAGTATAAATGTACTGAAGAGTAACGGAATGATCCTTGGCAATGTAATGCTTTTGCTTAGTGGTCTATGGTGCTTGCTATTGTTTTAAGAAGCTTTTCCACTTGTATCTTCAGTGGGATGTCCCTGTCTGCCTTGTCCTTCACTTTACCAGAAACAAAACATCCTTTGTGGCTGTAAACTCAGTGTACCAAATAGTTTGAATAACTGTAGCACTCCAAGAGTGAATGTAAAACATAAAAGCAACAGTGAATTCCTTTTAGTGCCATTCTATAACAACAAGAATTCCCAGTTTAATAATTGGGGCAGTAGAATGGTTGACCTCATTGTTAGATGCAACCATTAGCTTGCTTGGCTTGGTTCAAAGTCTACTTACATTCTGTGCTCAACTTTGCAGCCAGTAATTTAGTGTTAATGATGCTGCATTCATTAACATCCCAGTGAGACCTCTTTTCTTTTTCATGCTTTTCTTCATAGGGCACATCATTCAGTTACCTGAGTCTCTAGCTTAATACATGCTTGCATGAAGCATGGGTTGTTTTACTGCCGTTGCTGTGCGCTGTGAAGGGAAGGGCCCTGAAACCAAATCGGTTAGTCATTTCTGTGGCTGCAGTTTGTATTAACGCTTCTGTCACACACATAGGTGAATAAATAATTTGGTGTTACAATATTGAGAATGCTAGTTAGTGTTATCCTTAAGAAGATTCTGTGAAGGTTTTGTTTCATTATTTTCAAATATGTTTCCTGTTGTAAGCTCCTAAATATTGTGCGTTTCTCTGTGAGAATTCCTGCTACTCCACTTACTGTTCACACACACTGGCTTGCTTTTTTAATGTTGTTTGGTTGTTACTGTGGAATCGTTTCGAGCATTGCATAGTTAACAGATTTCCCTGTACTACCTTTTCTCTTTAGAGATGAAAGACCATAGGTCTCTGATGAGAGAAAAGAAGAGAAATGATTCTGTGGATATATCAAAAAAAGACTGGACTTCAGTAACCGGGTTGAATCTGGGGCCTCACAGCACTTCTAGATCATAGGGGTGATACCTGCAGTGAAAATAAGGCAGCCCAGTGTTTCAAGCGTGTGTATACTTTGCACAGTCTGTTAACTTTCAGAACATAATTGCATTGTCTGCTGCATATTACTGATTCCTGCCGTGTGGTGGAGGTAATTTCCAGCGGCTCCAGCAAAGCTTTGTTTTACATCTGACATAATATTGGGACAGGGGGAGACAGCATGAGTAGGCTCCAAGGGCTTAGGTTAGTAATTTACCTATATAGAAAATGTACTACACACAAAGATAGGCAAGTATGGTTTGTTCTTAAGATCAAAATCTGTTCCCTTAGTAGGGAAGTGGGGACCCTGCTGGCATTGGACATCCTGCTGTTAAAGATTTGCTGTGCCACTGGCTAAGCATGTCTACCTAGACACCAGCTGGCTGAGCTGCCAGACAAAGCCTGCTGATGTGCAAATGTAGATCAGGTATTATCTGGCTCCTCCTTCTAGTTCTCACTTGAACGTGCTAGAGATGTCTGTATGGAAATCTGAGGTAGCAGCTGTCTTTAGGGCTCTTGGGTAAGTGTATAAAGCTCTACGGCCTTTTTTTGAAAGTCAGCTTCTGCTCCTGCCTATGCCCCTGAGCTGATCTGTGATGTCAGAGAAGCCAACTTGCATCTGTTAATATTTCAGATCATTCATTCTTTAGGATGTCTTTCAGTGTGTGTCATCAGTAGGGAGGCTTGCAACCCTGATGCCAAATAAGTAATCGTAAAGAATTCTAAGACCATAGGCTGGGAAAAGAGAACCATTCAAATTGAGGCTCCATGCAGTTGCAAGCTGGCAGTCTGCAAATCTATGGTGAGAATCAGGTGTTTCACAAAAGACTTGGTTCATAGCATCTTGTTAGTGCCCAGGACAGCAAAGAGCTATCTGCTGAAAAGGTTTGCTGCATGCTGAAGGCTTATTGAGGTTGAACAGGCAGTTTTATGCAGAGAGATGCTAAGCCGGGCAGAATTTAAAATACACAATCTGAGTTTTGAAGGACCAAGAAGTGTGCTTTAGTTTCTCATCTGCTGCTTCCTAAGCTCAAGGAGGTAGAGCCTTGTGTCACACCTTAGGGCAAATTTTGAATGCTTTCCCTGTGGATACAGGAAAGAAGGCTTCAACACCAATAATATCTCTTGGTATTGAGGAGTTGGTGACCAAGTTTTATTTGTCTGGAAGAATTAGCATAGTTTTCCAATCAGGAAATTAGAAGGCATTTTATTGCTTTGTGGGGTGGTACAAAGGCATGCTGAGACTCTCTGAACGGTATCTAGAGAGTGGACAAAGGGCCTCACCTATGTTTATGATCATAGCAAAAAATTAATAGGCAGACACAGCAGTGAATGTAGTGCTGTAGTTCCACCTGTTTGCTTTTTTCCCTTTTTTTTCTTTTTGACAAGAATCTGCTCTGGCATTGTTGAAGTCACCTTATCTGAGATAAGGCTACTGTGCAGAGGGTACTTGCTGATGAGCTTTGAAGTACCCATTGCTGTTGGTGAAAATCACTGCAGTTTTACTTCCTGCTTTGGAAGCTTCTGGTTTACTGGATTGACCCAAGCAGAACAGAAGCGATTTAGGATTAGTGGACTTGTTTTTCTTTCCCATCAAATGACTTGTGGATAAGAAATGTTTATTATTTTACTTCTGTGGTCTGCATTGTCTTCATGCTTCTTGCAGGCTGTACTAGCTGCTTTTGCCTGTGACTTCTGGGGAGGGGAGAGTCATCTGGCACGTGTTCATAGAATTTCATTGTGGAATACAGAAATACATTGTGGCTCAAAATAAACCCACCCATGTCTCTTGACACTGGAAGAAAGCTTTCCAGACCCACTATGGTCTTCATTACAGCAAAGAAAGCAGTTGTTAGTGGCAGGAGAAATTTATTCAGGAGATTGCTATTTCTGCAATTTCAGAGTTGTGCAGCTGTGTAGGGTGACTTGATAATATACTATCTAGGGGCCCCATCTGTTTCTAATAAAACACTTGGGGGGAAAAAAAAAATGCAAAAGTGGCAGGCGGGAACAGTTGTGTAGCGCAGAGTGGGAGGTGCGTCCCAGCAGTTGTCTGCTGCGAGTTTTCCCTCCTTCCTTTTCTGTATCTTCATAATGAGGAGTGTCTAAGGAGGGATGAGAGAGACTGCACTTTTTCCTCTCCCTTTCTTTTTTCTACTAAGAACACGGATTGTTATTTATGGTGTGAGTGCTATCTGAAAAATGAGCTGTAAGAAAGTACATGGCATGGCTGCAGTCCTGGGAAATCAAGCAGCAACAGATCTCTTTAAGCCCATGCAACGTTCAGTGCAGTAGCCTCCAGCACAGGTTCAGTCCTGTTTCTACAGATGAAACGTGTATGTTAGTTATCTGCTACTGAAGTTCTTGAAGTGCCTGGTCATAAGATGTACTCAAGCAGATGAGGTGGGAGTTCTAATGGAACATTTTTCACCTCTACAGAAGTTAAAAAATGAAGTGGTATAATTTAAGGCATAAGATAATGAGATTATTTTAGGAAGAATTTGAAACTAGTTTGCCTTGCTTTCACGAGAAAGTCAGACTGGAGGCAGCAGTGTACTAGCGATAACTTATTTTTTCAATTTTTCCAGTTTCGTAACACAAAAGCCATAATATAACTGTGATTAATTGTAGTGGAACCAGTCACAGATGGGATGAGAGGCAGTTGAGCCAGAAAGTTTGTGGACTCCAGTATCGTACATTCAAATTTTTAAGGCATTCTGATAGAATTGGGCATCTCAAACCTGTTCCTTGCATTATACTGAATTAGCTTTGATGTCAGTTATTCCTTCCACTTGAAGGCATCTTGAGACAGTGGAAAATGGGAACGTAAGGTCCTTCTTTGTTCTTCCGTGGCTATTAACCTTCTGTTGTCTCACTGGGTCAAATCCCTGTCTGAATTATAGTGAAAAGTATGTTTGTCCTTGGCTACAGTGATAATGCTGTGATGTGTGTTTGTAATGGATGGTATGTGTTTATACCTGGAGATGGATGCTTTCAAGTCTGTTATCATCCTGAGCTTTGATTTTTTTTTTTTCTTTTTTGCTTAGAATTGCATGCCATGCAAGGATTAGGATCTTAGTATATGAAGTGTTACGTGAACATATGATAAAAATAACAGGTGATGCTTTTTGACAGCTTTAATTTATGTTGGAGCAAAAAGGGGCAGGGGTGGAATGGATTGAGAAGTGGTGAAAAGAGAATAAGGAATGGAATGGGTGGAAACAGCCTGGAAGTTAGAGACTCTTAGTGTTTGCTCATTTTAGAGCATGGAAAGGCATTCTGGCCATGTAGCCTTCCCCAGGTGGCAGGCAGTCCAAAAGAAATATTGGTGGTGATGTCATACTGCCATTTTAGAAAACAAGTAGGCTTCTGCTCATTTCGTCACCAGTGAACTTGTGATCTAGAATCCAAGGCTTCGTTAGATAAATGAAGCATAACAGACAGAACCTTAACTACTAGAACAAGTCACTTTGGGAGCAGAGAGTACTTCAAAAGTGCTCCAGTGTCTTTTCAGTAGAAGGAGCAGTCCAGGCCTTGTGCCGGATTGAAATTTGCAGGTGTAAACCCTGATGCACAGAGGTGAAAGCAAGTGCTGCTGCTTGCATGATAGTAACACTGAATGAAACACAAGAGTCCACCCAAGTAATAACTGCATATGCTGTAAGTACTGTGCAGCTTTACACAATGCAGATATTGAAGGTAATGCTTTACTGTCTTTACTTAGTCTGTGTCATAGCAACTCTGATCCTAGTTTGCAAGGACTTGGAAGTGTGATGGTATAATCGTGAATGAGATCCTTTTGTAATACAGACAGTAAATCAGTTCAGCTGCAGTGTATACACGTTAAGAATAGCTGACTTGTGGGCACAAGGAAATTAAGTTCACTGAAGTAAGGGTGGTTTCTTTTTCTGTCATAGAGTATCTGAATGGCATAATCTGAGCAGGTGGCTTCTGCGTGTGCAATGACATGGAAGCAAGGCTGCTACTATCAGTGACTGATGACGTGTTACTCAGGTGTCTCAGTGACTGAAGGAATTATGGATGTGCTTGAGAAACAGCTGGCTGAGGCACCATCCACACACAAAAAAGCAGCGCTGGAAAGCAGCAGCAGTTGTTTGTGAAGTTGAGATTAAGTGTTCCCCTCAGATAAAGTGTTTGCGCTTTCTAATAATCAAGGGGATGTGCAGCTTTGGAGTTGTTGGGGTGGGATTTTTTTGACCTTTGATTCAGAAGTACACAGATAATTGCTGATTGCAGCCTAGGAACCAAATTACTGTACCTATTGTAGATTAGATTCAGACTATCCATAATTAATAATGTTGTGGCCGAACTAAACCGTTACTGACAGATTTTGCCTTTCCTCTTTCTTAGATCCTTCAAAGGAGGAGATAAGCTAAGCACAGCAGTCCTTTCTAACCTTAAATTCTATGGGTTTAGGAGGAAAAAACTCCATCTATATATAATCTTTGTAGGTGTAATCCAGGAAATTGGCACGAGTCCTAGTTTTCATGGGCAGTGACAAAGGATTATTTCATATGCTTGGTGGGCAAGGGATGAGGGGAGCATGTCTGAATACATCTTTTCCTTTCCATGGGAGTTTTTTTCGTGATTGCCACCGATGTTTTTGTAATAGTTTTTTGCCAAGTCTCTGAAAACGTATTCTGTATGACTGCCATAAAATAAAAACACAGGAAATACAAAATTCCAAACTGTGGTGCTAAGCTGGATGAGTTGAATTCTGATTATTGATTGGGAACACTGTACATTCCATGGTCTTGAGGCAAATGTTGCTATGGCTCTTTTTGTTTCAGTAGGGTCTGTGGAGCTTGCAACATCCCCTCAACTGTAACAGGACACACATTGTGATGCTAGGGACTCATTTTAAAACAGAAAGGTCCAGACATTCCATTAGTGTTACTTGCAAGCTCTAAGGAGTGCATCACACAGCTGCAGCAGTAAACATGAGGGGGTGAGAGACACTTATTACAGCTTAAGAGTTTTGTTGAAGGAACCGGTCACCCGCAGCACAGCACGTGTTATTGGGGTGGATTGCAGTAGTTTGGCTTTTTCTTCTGGTACTGTCTCAGTAACAGAATAATGGGCGCTTGCCATAAGGAATGTTCAGTTCTCTGCATTTGTTGGCGCTGAACAACTTCTGCGGCATTGCTCAGACCGTCAAGATATCTACTGCCTAGATCTGCTCTTTCTGCTTTCTAGCTCCTTTCTGGCCTTACCTTGCCCCAGGTTTCCCCAGCCGTATTACGCCTTCAGTTCTCCCGATGTCCTCCTGCCCTTGTCTGTCGCAGTAGTCCACTCGGTAGGCTCTGCTGTGCCATAGGTACATACTCCCTCTCGTGGCCTACTTAGGATGGTGCTGCGTGAGGCGGACAACGCTTCTCGTTCCGCAGCAGTGCTGAGAGAAGTTAGCCAGGCAGCTAGCGACGCAGTTTACACCGCGCAGTGGCAGCCCACTGGTTAGTACGCTGCGTTTCAGTAGTGGATGAGCTTTAGTAGATGTACTTGCATACTATTGATAGCGACTTGTTTGTTCGTTTTAAAATGCAAAACAAGTGATTGCATTTACCTTTTATTGTTCATTCAAACAAATAAATTAACTAAATCCTCCACCACCACCCCTCCCCTCCCAATTTCTCCTTGGAAGGAAAATGTTGAAATGATGTCTTTGGTTTCTGCGTTTCTGCTCAAATAATTTCCTGTGCCCACAATGAAATGCATTTTATATGCTGTATGTTTCTGAAAACTTCTCCGAAAAGATTGTTGTTTGGTCCTTACTGATGTATTGTATGCGTGCAGTGGAGACACTCTCATTCAGTGACTCTCAGTGGGAGGCAGCTACTGCACGAACTGCCCAGTTAACCTTACACATAGGAGAGAACTGAGTAAAACACATTCTCTGCAGAGATGTCAGCCATTGCTGCTTAGACCTGAAAATTTACAATGATAATAATACACCTGATCAGAACAATAAAAGATGTGGACTCTACTGCACTCCCTTTTGCTCTTGGTTCAGATAGATTGCTTTCAGTGTTTAAAAATAACCAACTACTTGGTTATATCCCTATGAGCCAAGCCTTATTATTGTGCTACTCTGCAAATGTGCTGCATTACTTAAGAGTGAAATATGCAAGCTGTAGTTAACCAGTCTTCACAACCTTCTCCTAAGATTCTTTGTTCTCAGTTATTCTTACAGTGTTTATTTGGTTGGTAGTAAACTGAGAAGCCCATATGTATGTAAGTGACTGCAGAACACTGAGCTTTTATACCTTCATCTGATGAAGTTCTTTTACTTGTCTCCTATCAGATGACTTGCTCTGCTGGATGAACTATTGGCCTGTCTTGATAGGGCAGCTGGTTTATAGCCAGCTTTCTCTGGGAAAAGGTGGGTTGGGGTACTTAATGGAATAGTGATTAATGCACGACAAGGCATGCGTGTCTGACTGCACTCAGGAATGTATTTGTCATATCCAAGCTGGTTTGTTTGTTGATTACGTTTTGTTTTTTTTTTTTTTACCTGGTCATGGCATTGGTTTAGACAGGTGGATATTGATTGCTTTTGTGGAAACTGAAATGGAATGAATGTCTTCTGCCTGTGTCCTGTGCAGCTGGAATTGCTGAGGTCTGCCTTGCTCCCTTTTGGGTTCCAAATCAGTGACTATGAAAATTCACTGGCATCCTGGTGAAGTTAACGTGGCAGAGCGCGTACTTAACTCTTATTGCTACCCTGAAAGATGGGTAAGGAGATTGAAGTGTAGGACTCTACGAGAATGTAAGAGAAAATTGAGGCTCACGTGAGGATAAGCTGGATTTGGTTGAATCCCTTGTCATTGTGAAATACAGATAAAGGAGCAAGTTTAGTGGACCTGAGAAGAAGCCTTTAGACCTGAACTGTGTTTTGGGGGAATGAGAAAAGGGCCTTGCAAATAACCAAAGGACTGTAGATATTGAGGAACATGCCTTATTCCATTTCCAGATGGAAATTGTTGGAAGCAAGGTATTTCAGTTTCGTACATGCTCTTAAGCACATCCACAACCTTCTACCAACGCCAGGATTCATACTGCCTGTCTTCACATGTATGCTGACAAGAGCCTGGCTACCTTTTGCTGACTGGCAACATTGTGTTGTATCAATGTAAGTTTTGTATTGTAACTTTTTATTTAAATCATCTCAAGGACTAGCATTGCAACACAGGGGGAAGATGGTGCTTACAGTATTTAATCTTTATGTGAGATACTTGTGTTGCATTGGTCTGAGACTTTGACAAATATACCTGCTTTAGCTTGTAACAGAAGGCAAGTCTAACTCTTAACTTTAAAATAGGTCTTGTTCGGTTTAGCTTGACTGAAAAAGCTTCATGGAGAGCAGAATTAAGGTTTTTGATGTTTCTCCATTTCATGTCCAACAATTAGCATAAGAAACTTAGGTCTACAACAGCAATTGTAGCAATTAGTGTAGGATCCTTAGCAGAGAACTCCAGCATGGCTTTTTCTGGTATTACAGTGGTGCAGAGCAGTCCTTTGGGCGAGATTTTTGTCCATCCTTTGCAACTAACATCTAACAAGGTTGTTTGTTTATGTGATAGATCAAAAGGCCTCCTAGTGCTAAATGTAGACTGCGATGAAATAATAGCTGCTGCACAAAAATCTCCCATGCTGATTTTTAGTTACTTATCTCTCATAATTTCAGTGATAGAGTTAGTTATCTAAGCTCACAACTCCCTTCATGAGATAGGTCCCTTCTCTCTTTGTACATTACCGGAAACATCCGTGAAGGTGTGTAGGTCATAGGACATAGTTTCTCTGTGGGAAGCAGAAAATGCTGGGACCCTAAGACCTGGCCTTATTGCAGGGAGGTTTCAGTTAGCTGCCTAGATGTGCTAACTACTGCTGTTGTGGCTTTCAAAGCAGATTCATAATGGGAACTATTGATCACCTCTGATAACCTTATCATACCCATTTAGTTTTTATGTAGTGCGTCATCCGCAAAGCTTTGTGAGAGACTGTTATACCCTTCATCCCTACAGTCTCTGGAAGACCCTTTTTGCACCTTTCTGCTCAGCTGTTTCCCATTCTGAAATGAATGCAAGAATCGGATGGGTAGAGACTGATGTGTGTTAATTTTTTACTAATGTTGCTGGTGATTATTTGCATAGCTGTGGATCTGGGTAAGGTTAGACTACGTAGTCCTGGGACTTTGGCTGTAAAAACAAATATTGGCTCTTGATGATGAAGATAAGGGGCAAGAGTTTGTATCTGGGAGATTCAGACACTTGCACATCTCACTGTTCCCTGGGGACTTTTTATAGTAAAGAGCAATTAATAATGGTAACAAGATTCCAGGAGGGTTTTTAGTGTTACATTATCTTTTGCTATTTTTAATCATGGCAATACAATGACACTTGCGTTTATTCTTTCAGCAAGCCTCCACATTGATTATTTTGTGTGTGTCTGGTTCTGTATAGAGAAAGAATGTCCCCAGTTACGTTGTAAACAAGCAAGACAAGCTAAGAATAAGACCATACAGTCCTTATTTTACAGTCAGAGAAGTGAATGAGATTGAAAGGGAGATGGTCTAGTCTGAATTGCACTGACAGCTGATTGATTTCACTAAGATGTGGTGAAGAGTTTATTTGTATGTGAGCAAGCGGCTCAGAGATGCACACGTAGAGATCAGAAAGTATTAGAATAGACGTAGAGGTTTGGTGTGCTCCCCAGTATGTTGACCGTGGATTCATCCTAGGACTGCAATGTGATTAGCTTGTTAATATACATCCAAATAACTGCAGTGCTGAATGGTTGGCTAATAATTCTCCACTCAATGCTAGTCAGAAACACCTTTCTTTTGTCTCTTTCACCTCTGGCTACAAAATACAAGGTGAATATTTGATTTATGCTATTGCCTACAGAACTCTTTTATCTTAAAGGCTGATGTCCTTTGGCAGGGCAGGTGACCAGCCAAATGCTATTAGCAGATCATAGGTATGATTGCTGGTTATGCCAAGTTTTGAAGAAAAAGAGTAAGTTGGGAGAATTTGCGTTATAAGACTAACACATGGGTTGATCTTGGTAGGCGATATTAAATATCACATAAACAGAAATTAATTCTCTATTTGGGATTCATTTGGTTGGTGTTTTCTTCCTTGAGCTGGCTGAGCAGACATGACATAGGTTCTGTTAAACATTCTGCTAGCTAAATGCCAGTAGGTTCAAAGTGTCAGCTCTATCTGCCCTACAGAAAACCCCCTATAAAGCACTATTTTAACACATTAGTGATAAACAGTATTTTATTCATGTCAGCATTGAAGTTTTACAGTCTAACAGCATCGTGCTTGTGTTCTGTATTCCAGGACTGGTTGCATTAATATTCCTTCTCACTTTTTATGATAAAAAGCATAGCTCTAACGGAGAGGGGCATGGCAAGATAGTTGAAGTAGGAAATTGTTATGTGAAGAGAAATATTTTAATTTACTGTTCTGGCTTTAAGGCTTAGTTAGATCCTCAGGTTTCACAGAAGAATTGAATTGGAAGTGTTCTTTCAGTTGTCTGAAGTTTTTAACATTCATTGGTCAAATGAATGATAAAGCCAACATCTTGATTTTTGTTTTTTAATTATTTTTTATTTATTTATTATTTATTTAATTATTATTATTTTTATAGAACAAGGAAAAAAGGTATATCTGTTCAACAATCATCTCTACATTTTGGAACTTTTGGAACTTGTGGACCTCTTAGCAAAAGTTATGTGAGTGCTTGATGGAATTAAGGAAATTAATACATACAAGGGAGCTTTGGAAGGCAGAGAAATCCTCAGGCTTCAAGGTATGCTCCAACCTCCAGCCATTAGTAAATAGGGGTCAGGTGGAGTCTGTCCCTGGATATACATAATCCTAGGGATTATCCTTGTCTACTTGTATTTCAAAAGCCTATACTGGCTATCGTTTCAGACCAGCTTTTACACCTGAACCATCCATGTTGTGGCAGAGCACAGGGGCCACAATGATAGACCAGGGTACTGTTGTGCTAAGTGCTCTTTAAATTGCAAACAAATCAACAGTTCCTACCCTAAAGAGTTTAGCTGCAATTCCAGTCTGTGTAATCCCTTGTGACAGTTCCTATTTTCATATTCAGCAAACACGTCTCGATAAAAAGATCTGATTTTTGAAAATGCAGAGCAGGCATCAAACATCTCTTGACGTTAGGTGTTCAGTGCTGAATATCAGGCCACTTTGTAAATCTCAGTAAGGATTTGGGGTTTGAGATTTTTCATGGAGCCTGACGGAGAAAAGCTTCTTTAAAGAAGGCTGATTTTTCTTCACTAGTGTTATAGTTTTGTGCTTACATTTTGATTGCTAACTTTGATAGAGTTGCAGTGGTGTTAGCACACATTAGATAGTCCTGTTTGTAAAGCCTTTATGGTTTTAATACAAGGCTGCCTCTTTGTAATCTTGGTGATTAGCTATGGCTTAAGCTAAGTTCTCATAACTTACAACCTTCACCTTTTATTTTCCTTCCCATCAAAACTGTTGTAGTAGAGAGTTCATTTTTTGTGGGTTATTTTATGTGTGCAGTATAAGTTACACGTGCTGAGGACTTGATGCCTGAAGCCACTACTCTTACTTAAGTCATTCTATCTCCACCCAGAGATACCAATATACTGAGGAGATGTAAATCAGAGTCCAGTACTAAATGAATAGAGGTAACCAACTCTTATGCGTATTTGTGCCTAATGTGTTAGGATCTGTGTACAGTTGCGCAGTAGCGTCAGAAGATGAACACGTGTATGACTCCTTTTTTTTGTTTGTTTGGTTTGTTTTGTTTTCCAGAGGGCTGTTACAAATGCAATGTCATGTGAAGCACTTAGCAACAGCAGCAGGCATCCTGTATTTTACTGCCCAGGGAAAGGTGTAAAAACCCAGCTGTGTTTATAGTGCACTGAAGGTTCTCTTTTGATGCTTACATGGAGTGGATTACCAGAGGAGACAAGAAGATACAGATGAGAGAATTGGGCCGTATCTTTAAGATCTCTTGGTTTGAGGGCTCTGTGTGGACAGCTGTCTGTCTGGAATATGTTTGCCTTTAAGGATTTGAGTCTAACAAATGCTGGATACACCTGATTATGGTAGTGAACTGAAGGCTGCTCAGCAGGAGCTCTGCAAACTCAGCTAAGACTTAATTGAGAAGCTTAGCAACACCTTTGAGTTGGCACGATTTTGCTTTAGATGGTGCGGAGAGGTTGTGTGGGATAGCTGTAGCTTTGCTTAGGAGCTGCCTGTGCACTTTCACTTCCTCCCTTTCTTCCTATTGGACACACAGTTTAAAAGTGACCTATATTTTAATACATTTCAAGGTGACTAAAACGATTTGGGGACACACTTTTTAGTAGGGCCTGTAACGATAGGACGAGGGATAATGGTTTAAACTAAAAGAGGGTAGATTTAGACTGGATATGAGAAAGGAATTCTTTACTGTGAGGGTGGTGAAACACTGGAACAGGTTACCTGGAGCGGTTGTAGCTGCCTCATCCCTGGATACATTCAAGACCAGATTGGACAGGGCTTTGAGCAACCTGATCAAGCTGAAGATGTCCGAGCTCATTGCAGGGCGGGGTTGAACTAGATGGCCTTTAAAGGTCCCTTCCAACCCAAGTCATTCCGTGTTTCCGTAATTCTATGATATTTGTTTTATGTATTTTCTCAGTCACAGAAGCTGTGAACAGCCAGATCTCCAGCCCTCAGGCTTTCCTATTTTTATCTCTTTACACATACGGCAGATAGCTTGTGTTTGAGAAGAGATGATTATGTAGGTGAGTTTTCTAGAGAAAAACTGCAGGCTAGAGTCTCAACAGTAACAGCTGGTTTTGAGTCCAATTTATCTTACAGGGACTGTTCCTCACAATCCAAAGACTGTGGAGATGCTAGCTCACAGCTGTCACAGCTTAAGCACTTTGTCTGATGGTGACACAGATACCAGCCACTGTAATTGTGCTTGGCCTGAGTCTTTTCTTTCCTGTATTTGGGCTGGGAGCAGTGAAAGTAAAGTGACTTTTAAACTAAAAATGCTTTGCGCTTGTGACATTGTATGGCTGTGCATGCGTTTCTGTGCTCCGATATTAATTTGAGTAGCCTTTGGCTGTACTAGTTTTTTAGTTCTGATGGCCTCTGGGAAGCAGAAGCGTAACTGGAGTCTGGAGTATTCCAGGCATGATCCTACTGTTAAATCCAGGGTCTTCATACCAGTATTGCAGAAAGCAAAAAAGACTCCTGATAGGAGTACAAGGAAGGTTTATCTCTGCTCGGTCTATCCTTCAAACATCAGAAGGACATCGGAGAGTTCTAGCCTTAGAATTTCAGACTCTGTTTCTGTATTACACTTGTTAGAGAGACAGAGAAGGATCTGTTCTCTAATAATGGAGAAGGTGGATCTTGCCATAAGTCTATCTATGTGTATACAAAAAGAAATTCTTCAAGATGTTACTTTAACTGTTTAAACTCTTTTTTTTTCTTCCTCTACTGTTCCACATCCTCCCCCAATAGAAAAGTAAAGCAAACTACCTGTTCTTAACCAGTCAACTCTGAAATATTTTCATTCAGTCTTTCTTCTTCCAAGCAGCAGCTTTAAATGCAAATTACCCATGTCCCAGATCCTGGAGTTAATCTGTGTACAATGTTTTGTTGTGACACAGCTTGTCTGTTTTGGGATAGAAACCTTCAATCATGTGCTTATCAAGGAAACAAAGCATTTTTTCTCGATGTTATAGTTGATTTTCAAGAGATGGACTTGGTCCTATTTGTAAGCCATTAAGTAAGACTCATGCTAGAGATAGTGTCACCTCCTAGTGGAAATCCATTTTCTCATACCAGGTTTGATGTGTCTTTGGTTCCACTATTTGATAATTGGTGACTGTTACCTGCTATTGGCATTCATATAAGATTAGATAGTGTGTATCTGAGTTCATGACAGTTAAAAGAAAATTTTTTAAAAGTAGTAAAGGTAAGAGGTTTTTTTTTTATTCCTGCCTTTTCCTCAGGTAATGTTACTATGTCTGAGAATGGGTTGCAGAAGGTGATGGAACATGAGATCACAGAATCACACAGAATGATAGGGGTTGGAAGGGACCTCTGGGGATCATCTAGTCTAACCCTCCTGCCAAAGCAGGTTCACCTAGAGCAGACTGCTCTAGATGGAGAGGTCTGCTTTATCGCACCTGATTTGGTGCTTACAACACAGAGAAGGCCTTAAAAGTTGAAGAGCCTGTTTGGCCTGGTAATGATTAGATGTGAAAAGAACACCCGATCTCTCTCTCATTCCCAAAGCTGATGTTACTGCAAGGAGTTCCTTGCTTGTAGTGACCACGACAGGTTCAGTCCTGAACTCTGCCAGTTCTTTACATTTCTGAAACACAAATGTTCCCCTAATATGGTCATTGTCTGACTTGCATAACTTGGGAGTTGCAGAGATTCAGAAGAGAAGTATAACAAGAATGGAGGCAGGGATTGTGGATACCCAAGAACGGCGTCAGCATTCACTCAAATTAACTGACTGATGAGGCTAACTGTAACCCCCTTAATGTATGTAATCGTCCCAGTAAAAATCCAACTAGATGTCGTATGTTTTTTAAAGTGGAGGTAACTGTGGGAAAGACTGTAAGCTACCCAGAGCTGTACCCTGTCATTAAACATGAATACAGTTTCTTATATTTGCTGTGGTGAATTCTTGCTAGGTTTCCAGGAGACTTTCCAGAGGACAACAGATGAAGCATTTTCTTGCCTTCTGGCAATTTTGTTACTGTTTATCCTGTCAGTGACAGCTGATGCTATAAGACACACATACATACATGGCGGGGGGAAGGAGTGGGATGGTGGCGGGCAGGGGACAGGTTTGGTTGGTTTTATAGTCTTTGTGTTTCTTCCCTGGGATAACCCCTTTTTGAGCTTCTTAGCTGTAAATGGTGTCTAAATTTGAGGTTGTGTAAACTATTCCTCTTTTATATGTTGTAGTGCCTGAATGAGGAGGGCCACTAATTTATTGCCTGTAATTTAACATTAGTCTGACAACGACATAGTTAAATTAGAAATGTAGCAGTGGAGTGGAGAGGGAGTAAACAAGCTCATTTCACTGCTGCTTGAAGGCATTTTTTGTTCCTATGCTTGCTGAGCAAATAGGTCAGTGTATGAGCATGTTATTCTTCCTAATCTTTCGGCTTCTGCTTTCATTATATTAACGCTTTAGGTTTTATTTGAGGGAAAGATGTCTTAATGATGCTAATAGTCGTAATGATTTTCTGAAACTCTGGAGCTCCTATCAATGTGGTAGTTGCAAAAGGTCTTCCAGTTAAAAATACTAATTTAAACGTTACCACAGCCTACCCACAAATTAAAGTGGTATTTCCCAAGGCATTAGCATATTTAGCAAGTCACCAAATTCCCAGGAACATCTAATAGACCACCCTTTGACGGTGCTTTGTTCTTGGGGCACAAGTGACTAGGCTGGCTTTGTTCACTATCATTGGAGGCTTCTACAAAAAATTAGTAATGTGAGGATTTCCAGGTATGGTCTGTGGTGGTCTAGTTTTGCTGTCATTGAAAGTAGTACTCCAGCTTCTGCTTGTGTGGCAGTAAGATGCTATAACCAAAGGAGCTGGAGAAAAACCGAAATCCACTCTGCCTGGGTTTCCCCGCTTCTGAGCAGTTGTGCTGTGCCTCCAGTCTCATCAGTTTAGTGCTCACTTCCATTATTTGCTTGGGTCAAACCAGTGGAGAAACTGAGAACTGGAGTTGTACAAGGAGGCCAGATGCCATGGGATGTGGGGTAACTCTTGAAATTGTCTTATACCTTGATTTTTGTGACCAGCTTACTTTACTATTTGAAAGCTGCCAGCTCTATTATAGTTGCTTCCAGTTTTCAGCAGTTGCTATAAATGCTAAAAGCTTATTTTCCAAGTTGAAAAACGAGGAGAATAGATGAAGTAATCCCTAGAAATGTCTGGTGGTGGTTCCAGTATGCCTCTGCAATTCAGTCCTTTAGTGTTGTCCTTTTTCTGTTGAGAAATGCAGATTTGTTAATTCCTCCTCTTTAAAAAATGATCTGATGTTAATGTAGTATTTTCTTATGAATACTAACATATTTTCATGTTCTTTAGCTTTCCTGTATCTTCTACTTTTCCAGTGTGGTTTTGTGTAGTGAAGCAACCTTCCCATGCTTTTAATGTAAAGGCAAGTTGTTATGTTTCTTTTCCACCTAATAAAATGAGGAAAAATAGGACTGTTTGATCTTGCAGTATTAGGTTGTAAGGCAGCATTAATGATTCCTGTTTACTGCAGAGGAGTCAGGTATAAATCAGTGGTACTTGTTCTTGCTTTTCATCTGTGTATAGCTTTGGGACCCTGCTAGCTATCAGCATATTGCTGTGTGGTGTGTCATTTATAAATGACCAGGAATCGCCTTTTGGAAACTGTGTCCTGTGAATGTTATTTGGCCAAAGTCCGTTCGTTAGGAGATACAGTCCAGCTTGGTTGCTTCACTTGACAAATCCTGATCTGACTGGTGCTTGAACAAGATTTCCAGTGAGAATGTTATGGGCCAGTCCTCCTGGTGAGGGCTACACCGAGACCAGCATGCTTTACGCACCTCTTTTGGCTACCCTTGTGCATTTCCCTTACCTTTGGCATTCAGCAAGGAAAAAGGCACTCTCGCTCTACCAGGTGAAGTTTCCACTGTTAATATTACGCTGGTTTAGTTGCCTTCTTTCATGGTATAGGTCCAAACTGTTTGTATTCCAAGATTCTGCCAGGATGAATTTTTATAGCCAAGTTACAAAGCCTCGAGACTACAAGTTTTTTAAATAGATGCTGACACAGCACATCCCATACAGCAAGAACACTTTTATGCATGTAGAAAATGCTTTGGATTACAAATGTGCATCTATGAACTTTACTGGCTGTGAGCCAAATCAAGTCCTGGTGTGATATTGCTAGCTTTGCTTATGTTACATTTGCACTCTATTTGGCCCTTTGGCACTGCACAAGACTTGGCTGAGGAGCTTTCTCTTGCAATAAGTATGCAAGGTTTCATACCCTCCTCCTATTTTCTGAGGGCAGGCTTTGATTATGTTGTGTGTAACCAGGGCCTAAGTCAGGCCTGATCAGGCTCCTGAAGTGCCGTCCTCACCTGGGGCAAGTAAAGAAGTTTGAGCAGAAGACATGTATTCTCCATTTTTTTCAAGATGAGAAGTGTGTGTTTTGGCATGCGCTGGTACAGGCAACTAATATACTTTTTTAATGTTGTGTTGTGCAAAATCAGCCATGCTGTGTGACTCCAGAGTACAGTCTTTGGCCACTGAAGGAGCTGAGCCTGTTAAATCATGCTGTATTTGAATAGGAAGTGCACAATGTCTTAGTCCACTGGTTAGGAGTTTGGATGAAATGAGGTTACTTAAATGTTGAGGTGAATAGCAACTAAACACAAGAGCTTCTTACCTTAATCTGCAGTAAAGAAATGCATGCTCAGACATAGTATTCAGTAAAGAAACCTTTCTGCATAAATTCGTAGACCGTAGTTTTGTGGCAGTGCTGAGATCCTGTCTTCAGTTTATGATTTTGGGATGGAAACAGTGAGGGACTGCAAGTTCCCTACTCTTCTGTGTGGGCAAACAGAACCAGGTTTGTTCATTGACAGATGATTAGCTAGGTGGGGTTTTCTGTTGTTGGAAAACTGACGTTTGTCTCGGAAGACAGAAACCAGGAGGTGTTGCTAATTTGTACTGTGGGGCCAGTTTCCACCATAGAACTGTCTTGAAGAGCCCACAGTCTGTTCCACCACCAGTGGGATTTCGTTGAGAGATTCAGGTAAGTGAGGCAGTCATCTGGCTGCCCTGAACAGCCTGGCAAGTAGCATAAATACTCAGAATGTGCAGCATTAAACAAAAGAGCCTGCTGTGGTCTGCACTGACTGCCATGAATCCCAGCAAAGAGGAAAACTATCATGATACGTTAGGGAAATAGCTATTGGATTAGCTGGAAAACTGACTGCTGACCATTAAAGAACAGAGTTAAATAATCAGAAGTGATAGACCATTTTCTAATAAATATTTTAAGCTTCGTTTCAACAGAAGCTTATCTGTAGGAAGCGGCATTAAACATTAATTTTCCTGTTCTCTGGTAAAAGGAGACATTAGAGCATGCAGACCATGATAGTTAGCTTGATGCTTTATTACCGTTACGTGCAAAACGCCGACCCCTCAGTGTGAGAGGGGAAAATGGTGACAAAGCCTGTTATACAAACCCTTCATTTAAAACTACACCTGCAGTAGACTTTGAAAGTAGTGGTAGAGACATTAATTCAGCATTTCTGTACCTCAGAAAGCTTTTGATGAAACATTCCAGCTTATAGATCTCCTTAATTTACACAAGTAATTAGAACTCTAAAGGAAATTGTGATCAGGAAATTAAACTTACAAAAAAGCCTCAATGTGAAGTGTTTCTGGGATAAAAAGGCTACTTTGCAACATACGAAACACTTGAAAAATACATTTATATTGTCAACAGGGCAGAGCTGGGCAGTTTGCAGGTTGCATTGTTCTTCTCTGTTTTGTGAGCAACAAAGCAAGTGACAAGGAAGCCAGGGTGAGTGTGCAGGAAAGACAGGGAAGTGAAACATTCCTTTTGTGTTCAGCAGCTAAAAGAAAGACCAGCTCTCCTTAGCTTCTTATGCTAGCTCTGACTTGGGAGTGAGGGGAATGTTCTGCTGGAAGGATCTGTTGAGAGAAGCTCTGTATTCCAGATGCAAAGAAGATTACAAAAACATGTCAACAGAGAAGCCAGATGTTCGGATCAGTCAGCACAAGCTGTGCGGATTCCCGCATGCGGCATGAAGAATAGAGCCACATCAAGGCTTCTCTGAAAGTAGCAGCCCGCAATGAGAAGGCTTGTTGAGAGAGTCAGGTGGAGCATCAGATTCTTGTACATCACTAACTTTGGGAGCGTTTTTAGTTCTCCACCCTAAAGGTTTGTTAGCCATACTGAGTGACAGCAGATTGTGAGGTCCTGTGGCCTGATCTGTTGTTTAAGGGGAAAGCATTGTAAAATGTACCTTGTCTTACTGCCACTGTAGATACTTGCCCTGGACTAGGACTGTTTCCAGACACTGTGTTACTGACTCTGGCATCCATCGTCCACAGTTCATGTGATTGCTGTAGCATTTTGCCCTGGTGCTGGAAAGCAGAAAGTTATGTTTCACTTAAGAGTACTAGACCTATGAACTGATTTGATTCTCACTGTTTGTAGTGTTTTCCACAGAATGACACCTTTGAGTGTATACCCAAAGTAGCTTGCAAAACAGGTACTGAAAGAGCTCCAACTGGATGTTTTCGTTGTGACATTGTGTGCAGTGCCATCAGTGTGTTGTCTGACTTCTTGATGGAGGCCCGTGTTTGGCATTTACAGTTTGGCAACTGGACAGAAATTTTGTAAACCTTCATTTCACAGGCATGGTTTAGTTTCTGATTTTAGTATGTTTCCTAATCTTACTGTCAGTTTCCATAAAGCAAAAAAAAAAAAAGTCCCAGAACCCAGAGAACACTCTTGATGTTGCTCTGAAATAAGAAAAACTGCAAGAATGTAGGGAACAGTCTGTGGTGAACAGAGTATGCTTGAATGTCTGACAAATACAGCCCTGTTGTTTGTCTTAATGTGTAATTATAATGTGTGACAGGAAGAAACTATTTTTTGTTGATCACCAAACTGGTAACAGCATGAGATTTTTTTTTTCATCAGCTGATAAGAAAAGACCATTTGGATGCAAAATGCTGATGTCTCTGCTCTGATGGGACCAGGAGAAAGGGAGCGGCTAAATGATCTTTTCATTTCGTCCATTCAGTGGTGAACTAACTTCAGTTAAAAACCTTGTGTTTCTTGTGTTGTTCACAGTCAGAACACATTTCTGCAAAGAACGGGGACGTACATCTTTCGGCTGTTTTCTCATCTTTTTACATGTATTGTCAATGCTACCTTTCCTTTAGAAGTGCGTGAAGCGCTGAACAAAGGTATAAGCCCTGGAAAGTGCTTGCTGCCTAAAGCTAAATGCTTCTGGAGAGTGAGTGACAGGATTATTGGAGATAATCATATAGCTAGAATTATTTTTCTGTTTTGCAGTTGCAGACAGAGAGCTGACTACAGAGATGTCCTAGGGGCTGTACTGAGAGATATGGTTGTTGATCTTCTTAACGTCCGTTACCCTTAAACAGCTTGCTGGCAACCATTTCCAAGTCTTGATGATAATGCAGCAGTAAAATGTTATGCAGGATGAATAACTGCACCTGTAATAACCATTGTGCGGTGCCTTGAGGCTGTTGGTGAATGCTGCCTTTAATCACATAGGCTTATTGCAGTGTGAGTATATGCAGTCATACTGTATCATGTGTATCGTATATATGTGAGTATATTATATGCAGACAGGGTCTGCATAATAGTTCTGTGTCTATGGTAGCTGATGCTGATTTTTTTAATTTTCATTGCAAAAGAACTGCTCCAATCACAGCACTGTGTAACAGCTTTGGAATAATGTCAGCAAAACCCAGCAGACTTGATTTTAAAATTGTAGGTTGAATGGAAGAACTAGCGGTCTTTTACCAGGCATGTTTTCCTTCTGATTTGAAGATCCAGTAATAACCTAACAGTACAATGTATACTGTTAAGCAGGTATTCTTTATTATGGCGCCGGGCACACGGGGGATCTCTCCTCCAAACGTGCGCGCCAAACACCATTTCATTTCCAGCTAAATACAATCACAATATACATATTCATTATCTTTCCAAGAAATTCTTAGCATATTCATGACCTTTCCGAGAACTAATTAGTGTATGTTAATGTCTTTCATGCATGTCTTAACGTCCCCGGGTGGTTGTCAGGGGGCTTCAGATGAAGGCTTGTACTCTTCCTCACTTTCTGTGCAAACTCAGTTTTAAGATCACCTATACGGTGTCCTTCAGTGTTACTTCATTACAGTGTTATGGCCACTTTGTAGCCTCCCTATCTTCATAGTCCTGCGCATGTGCTCTCCCAAGGCAGCGCTGGCTGCAGTGGAATTATTTAGGAGTCTCTCTTATCCTACAGTTATCCCAATTATTCGCTGAGGACCAAGACTGCTTTTGTTTGAATTATTTTGTCTAATGACTTAAAGTGATAACTTGTATCACTTCTGATTTAAGCCTTTTCACTGAAAACTATGTTTTCATAGAAAGGTATCATTTCATGTTTCTCTAAAAGCTTCTTTGCTGCTGTGAGCATCTATCATATTTCAGTACTGTTAATCTGATGACACTACTGAGTAGGCCAAACCTCTTGAAAGTCTCTTGTAGGACATGTCACATGTTCAAAAAGTCTCTGTACCTGTATTTATCAGATTGCAAATCCTTTCAGAGAGTTGTGCATTTTACTTATTTTCAGCAGCCACAGGCCATGGACTTTGTAGGACTACATACATAGACTTGTCTTAATGTCTACTCAAGCACAAGAAGATTATTTCTGCTGTACAACTTTGATGGTATCTAAAGGTAGGATAGGTTCACACTGAAAATAAACTGAGACTGGGATTTTTTTTCTTTGCCTTTGCTGAGCAGCAGTAACTGCATATTTATTATTATTGCTATTAAAATTTGGTATTATGTTTTCTTTCCTATGTTTATGATTTTTATCTCTTTCTAAACTGTATAGTGATATTCAACTATCAAAGAATTCCTAAGATCCACGAGGTACGAGATTAATTTACACATTAAATAAAGTATTGATTTCTGACACTTTGGTCAAAAGAGGGGTCCAGATATGAATTCAAACTATTAAAATACATAGTACTCTCTCTGAAGCATGTTTGTGACCCACAATTTATGAGAGACAGTATGTCTCCGAAACGCATATGGAATGTTTAAGGACTTGGATGCCAGCGGTATGAAATCCTTTCCTAGACAAATAACACAAAGGGCTGTTCGTTCAGTGCTGATAATACAAAATGATGGACTGACATAAAATATAATTTAGAGGATTAGAAGTCATTGTCTAGCAAGTAAATAATTGATTAATCATTTCCAATTAACTGCCACAAGTTCGACTGCATTGCTAGAACGGGGCATTCTCTGTGTGTGAGCGAGATCTGCACTGAACAGGGTTTTTCCAAAGGCTCAAAGAATCTCTCTCCATTCAGGGTCGGATCCAGATTCAGACTGACACAGCTTGTCGAGTATGGTGTCCTGTCTCTGGATTGATTGTGGGTGCTGGCCAGAGCTTTTCCCACACATGACACTTGTGGTCAGTGAGAATTCTGTATTGCCACGCAAGCTTACATTACAGCCTGTTCTTCAACAGGGGCAGTAATGAGGTTTCTCTCTGCTTTCCAGTTCGTCTCTGAAGAGAATGATTTTCTTTGAGACTGTTTCTTCATTGTCCCAGATTACGCTGTCTGATTATAGGGGATGGGACACAAACCCCACACGTGGGGGAAGCATTGAAGCTGGTTCAGTTTCCTAAGGAAATAAAATTGGCATGGGCTCAGGTAGGAAGTCTTCAGGGTGCCTTGGATTTGGATGTTTACAAGAAACTTCTGCAGATATTAGTACTTTTAAATGCAGAACACCTACCTCAAAACCTCAAGTTGGGTTCTTTGAAGCAACTTATAGGAGGCATCTGAAAATAAAGGCCCTTTTAAATTTTTTCTTGCTTTTGAAAAATTGTTGTTCTGTCTTCTGCCTTCAACACTTAGATCGCTTTTGTCTTCCCATGAGCTGCCACAAGACAGATTCTTAGATAATAAATGTATGACCTGTGAGTTAGAAATGGCTATGTGTGCAGCTAGTCTTCCAGGCTGCTGTCAGCAAATCAGAGATACTGTACTATGCGATTGCTTGATTTATGGCAATGTAATCATGCTGCCCAAGTGATAGAATTGATGTTGACATGACCTTTCACATACTATTACAGCCATTTCTCTCACGAATTTTGAACAGAAACAGTGAGCTGTAAGAAAAAAGTACATTGTCTATGGCGGAAAAGATATCACGGAATCATAGAACAGCTCAGGTTGGAAGGGACCTTGACAGATCATTTGGTTGAACCTTTCGTGGAAGTGGGAGCCTGGAGGTCTGCTGTGCCATACAAGGTCTATTGATGAGAACTGTATTTTTCCTGTCACCTTGGTATCTAAAAACTTTAGGAAAAGGTATGATCTTAAGCAGCAGTTGCTATACCTGGAAGGAAGCAGGAGAAACCAAGTCCCATTCTCACTGATATCAGTGACTTCTGTCTGCTGCTTCAGCCTGATCAGTGAGACCAAAATGCACCAGTGCTTTCACACCCAATGATACTTCCTAAACAAGCGTTTAAGAATTAGAGAGAATTGCTTCCGCCTGTGATTTAACCTCTTTGGAAACAGAGACGAGAGAGAAACTACATTCCATGTTTTCTTTCTTCTTCCTTTTAACTGAAATAGAAGAAAATGGTCTGTTTTCCTCCTGAGACATTCTGGTGCTAACCCATGATAGGTCAGGCAAAGGAAGAAATTATTACACAGTATGGGAGCAACGGTCCACTCATGGAATGAATGAGCTACCTAGAATACAGCTTCCTTGAGAGAATTTGGTAACTGTAGTGATGAGAATGTTATACTGAAGTTAATAATTCCTATGAAGTGAATACTTAATTTCAAGCTTTTCAGCTAGTCCAACTTTAATTGTTGCTAAAAATATGTCCCAAAGCTAAATCACCATATAAAAGAGGTTGGGAAATAATTGTTTTCAAGACTTTAAAATCAAATCTCGTGCTAACAATACTATTGCATTCAGTAAGACTAAATGATAGACTGTAGGGGAAATGAAGCTTACAGGTTATGGGGCTTGCTTCATGTTAGGAATGACACAGACATCCCAAAAGCTTCAGCTCTTGCAAGGTTGTTAGCTACTGCTGCACTGCAAGTGAAGCAATAGTTCTCTTCCACAAAAGAATGCAATATGTATGTCTGCTGCTCAGCAGACTGCCGAGATAAACTAGCTGCAGCAAGATTAGACTTGAATCAGGAGCCTTTAACAAATCCTGTTTTTCTCATCTTCTCTGGGTTCTTAATATATCCGCACTGCAATGTCACTGACCCACTTTTTTTCAGCAGAAGATTGTAACTTCCTTAGTTTTTAATTAAAATTGTCTGTATTCTGATTTAATGGCTCCATACAGCATCTTGGCTTACTCTGCTTCAGGTAAATGAAAATATTTGCTGTGGCAAATAGGGCTATTAGTTTTATGATCCATAGCAGTAAAAAGCTTTTATCAAGAATGTCGTCAGAAGAGGCGTAAAAGTGTGTTCTATGTAAAACTACTGATATGTCTGAGAAGCTTTACTTTGGCTTATAAGTTTCTGTAGGAAAGGGGTGTTAGTGGTATCATTTTTTTTCATGTGTCTTATGGTGACTTCAAAAATTAAAAGCACTTCTGAGCAACATTTGAAAAGATCCTGTTCACACAAAGGATGGGGTTGCAACCTGGGCAAGAGGTCTGGGCACAATTTGAATTATTCCCTCTTCGACTTGAGCATGTCACTTTGTCCAGCATCAAAATAATTTTGTCTTAAATTTAGCGTAGAAGAAATCTTTCTGAATTCCCTGTTTGTGTTTTTGTGGTTACACAGGCTGGCTGGTTACTGATTTCAGCTGTTTAGGCAAGTGTATCTTTCTCTGGCAGGGTGCAGTTTTAGATGATCAACAGATGTTTGCAGAGTGGCAGATGGACTAGTGGACAAGGCTTTCAGCTCAGAGAGATAGCTTTGCCCCTTGTAAGAGGGTATCGTGGGCCTACACCCAGACCCACAGGTGGATTTTTCAATGGCAGGGTTACACTATACATCAATTTGAAGCATGTTTGCCTTGAAAGAGGACAGCTCCTGGTTTTCTTAAAGCAACAAGTGAGACTTCTCCCACCGCAGCAGCCACTGAATCATTTTGGAAATGGCTTCTTTCATCCCATAAAAATCCACCTTGGACCCACTATGGGTGCCATTTTACCCAGTTGAGGCTAGGGTCAAGTTGACGGAAGACTGTCTAGCACTGGAGCTGTCTGGACAAGAAGAGGATCTGCGGGCAGAGCCACTGCACAGGATCAGAGCTGCCCTGGCTGTTTGCATGCTCTGCAAGAGCCACTGCTGTCTAGTCATTTCAAAAACCTGTGGTTGAGAGCACTGTGCTCAACTGGAAGTGGGATACTGCAGCAGTGGGCAGAGGTTTATGTGCTCTCTGTGCAGTGTATAGTGCTGTCTGTTCACGATAACTAGAGTATGATGTGTTTAGTGACAAGATGAAGAGTATCCTCTCACATACTAGCTGCAGGTTGCTGCTGGGCCACTACCCAGTGGTTTGGGGTTGTTCAGATGATTCTCTAAATGTTGCTTTTCTCATGTCTGTCTCTGCATTTTGTCATAGCACTATGGTAAGCTGCTATTTGCTTCCTCTCTGAATCCTTATGCTCTGCTATTCCCCAGAGGTGTCAACAATGCCCTCCCCCATTCATGACAGAATTTCTGAGCGGTTACCATGGCAACCGGGGAGGAATTGGATCTGCAGACCAGCTGAGATCAATCCCAGCTGCCTGCCTCCTACTCCTGAGCAGTCAGCGTATTTTTAATAAAGTGACCGTGTACAGGAGGCATGTCTTTGTCTTGTTGAGCCTTTGTTGTGTATTAAATCCTGAGGGCTTTCACTGTAATCTGCTGAACTCACGAGCTTTACAAATCCTATTCTTACTCAAAGAGCTGTGGATGTTAGACGTGGTAGATACTTTTTTTCCTGATCTTTTTTGTTTATTTCTGGAATTTAGCATGCACTGCAGAGTTTGACTGGGGAACTGTTGCTAGGAATTAACAAAATTAAAGGTATGGTCTTTAAGAAACAAACTTAGGGTTCTGCCTTTAAAACTCGTTTTATCCATATTGGTTTTTATTTGCGAAAACGTGATGCATTTTCTCTTCGCTTCACTTGTGTGTTGCAGAAGAATGAAATCCAGAGGAAAAGCAGTGGGAACATAAAATGGAAAGTCTGTGCTGTTAGCAGGTTTGCTTCTAGACTTCAGCTGTTAGCCTGCATTTCTTTCCACTAACTTCCATAAATTCCATTTATTTCCAGGTGTCAAAGGCAGTGTCAGCAGGCAGGGTGAGCTTCTCCAAAAACCCAGTGCTTATATCGATACTTGAGTGGATGCTGAATCCTTTTCCACCTAGTCCTAGCAGCGCATATTTAGGGCTTTGTTTAAGTACATAAAAACTTAGTGCGTAATTCAGATTCCACGACCTAACCTGTCGGCTATTCTGTTACAGGATGAATGCAGATTTGGATCAAAGAATTCAGACAGCTGGAAATAGACTTGTGTTGACTGTTATTTATTGCTCTGTACTTACTTTGCTTCTCACCTACATTTAATATGTGAAATATATTTCATTTATTTTTCAAGACTGTTTTTGAGAAAGCTATGAGATAATAAGGATGGTGTTTTGGAAATTATTTTTGGTACTCTTTTTAGACAAAGTTTTTTCTTCTAAACAGTCACAGCAGTCAAGTTATCTGCTTTATGATGCTTCCTAGGGGCATTGAGAAATGGCTGACCTTCAGTTAAAGAGCGTGAGTGGCGGATTCTTACAAATGGCAATTCTGTTTATCTCCCAGTTGCAAGGCTCCAGGCTTGTTCTTTGCAGTCCTGCCTGCTGCGTTTGTGTAAAGGGATGAGTCTAGTTTTCTTTATCTCCTTTTCTCTGCCTGCTTCAGCTTGTTGCAACCACAGTGACTCTCTTCTACACAAAGTGCTCCATCAGTCTGCTTTATTGGGCTATTGTTAGAATCATTACACCAAGGCAGAGTCCCATCCCAAGCTTTTGGGGAACTGTTTGATTGATCTTGAAGGTGCTGAAGGCTGTTTAGATCCAGTTGATCCCAGTAATTCTTTATTGGGAGGAATAAAAGCTGGACTCTTGTCAAAGGTGTGGCAGAGGCAGTGTTTTGTTCTGTGCTTGCTGTCATGAAAGCAGTTGGTGTGACTCAGATTTATGGCCTGGGTCCCTTTTGAGTAGGGTTTAGGGATGTTTTGCTCTGATTCAGAAAAGAAGTAGCTGATCACATAGGCATAGCTGCAGGATGTGAAAAATTCTTATCCAAGGGATTATTCTTTTGCAATTTCTTTTCCTAAAGCCATTCAGGAAATGTCACCAACAAATGGTTTCATATTTGGATGACTATGTATTTGGGCTCACATCCCTTTGACTAGTGTCTGGGAAGGAAAACTCAAGAGCTTAGTTAATGTCCAACAACTGTCAGAGCTCTAGGCTGTGTCCTAATGCATCTATTCAAAGGATGTCATATTCTTTCATGTGTGGATCCCCAGCTGTATTCTCCTAACCCATCTCAAATCTCTCTCCGTTTTATTGAAAGCGGGCCTTTGTTTAGTGTGGTTCCTCTTGTGCTGCAGTGACAGTAAATGGTGTACATCTTGTGAAAAACTGCTTGCTTTGCTGTGACAGCTGTCCCAAGCATATCAATGACAGAAAGGGAAACTGTTCCTTTTGATGTTTTTGCACTGGACACAAGCAAGAAGAGGTAGACTAGTAGATGCTAGTATACTGTGGCTCCTGTAAAGAAGCTGTCACACACCTAGCATAAGATTAGCTGGAGTTGTGGGTAACCCAGGAATTTAAATCACCTGAATTCGACCATACAAACTCTGTTACACTCGGTCTCTTTATATATGTATATATTACCTGTATATTTAGGGGAACATCTCCTAGTAACTTTTTCGTAAAGAATACATGGTAGACTTTCAAAGGCAGAAATGGTAGTGAGGTACTAATCTCACAATAATTTCTTTGAAAGCTATTCTGTATTTTGTTCACTGATGCTTATTTAGTTTTCATTCTGGTATTAGTCACAGCGGGTGCCATGGTTTAACCTGGCAGCCAGCAACTAGGACCAGACTGCTGTTTGCTCACCTCTCCCCTCCCCACCCCCTCAGTGGGATGGGAAGGAGAAATGGACAAAAGGTAAAACTCGTGGGTTGAAATAAAGACAATTTAATAACTCAACAAAGGAAATAATACTACTAATGAATACGCAAAACAAACAATACATGAAACAGTTTTCCTGACCGCCCAAAGAATAATTGCATAGCCAGTCCCTGAGTAGCAATCATGGAATGCAGAACTCGTGGGTTTCATGGAACTCCCCCCAAAAAAGACCCAACTCACAGAAGAGTTCTGGCCCCTGGTCAGCCCCCATTTATAAACTGAGCATGATGTCTATGGTGTGGAATATTTCCATTGACCAGCTTGGGCTATCTGTCTGGCTGTGTTCCCTCTCAGCTCTTGTACACCTGCTCATTAGCTGAACATGGGAAACTGGAAAAAAAGACCTTGATTTCTTAGCAACAACGAAAAACATCAATGTTACCAACATTCTTCCTGTACTAAATCCAAAACACAACAGCTACTGGGAGGAAAATTATCCCAGCCAAAACCAGGACAGCTGGTTTCTGTTGTGAATTCTTAGCATGCTAGGGAACTGCAGTTTGTAGAGAGCCTGGACCTTTGGAGAGTTGCTACAATAGGCCTGTGTAATCCTGGGGACTGACTGGTAGTTTGAGGAAAAAGAAGTAAGCTGCTAGTGTCAGAAAGTTACCTGTGATAAAGTGGCATGAGGGTAGGGATTCCTACTACTGGAACAACTCTGTTGCCTCAAAGGCAAATACTGTCCAAGTTCACTGACTGTATTCAAAGTCGAGAGTGTAGTGTGTATCAGAAAGAGCAGTGAGAACTGGGAAGTTTTAGCAATTAATGGGACTTTAAAGGTAAACAAATAGATTAAATGATCTCAGCTCATGATAGACAGCTAACTGTCTGTCAAGAATCTTAAAAGACTCCTAGTGCTAGAGTGAGATGATCAAACGTTGAGGATGGCTGCCTCCCCTTTCCTTCTCTGTTGCAAGTTTTACATCTTGTAGTAGATGCAATCCTACCATTTTTTTCTTTCTTTTAGTTTCATTTTCTGTAGTTCTTTCCTTTTGTTGCTTTGTTATATTCCTCCTTGCTGTTCTTCAGTATTACACAGCATTGTTACTATTTATCTGATCTCCTGAAAGCGTCATTGCTGTAATATAGCCACATCTCTGTCTTTGTAATTTATTCAGCCCTAGAATACTGTGAAGAGGGAGATAAAGACTGCTAAGGAAACGCAAGTATGCCTTGGCAGGGAAACGCAGCATCATTACGTATCTATCCCAGCTGGATTTAGAAGTGTATTTTCTTTTCCCTTAACCAGTACTACTCTCCAGCCTGGACCAGACAGACTGTTGGGTTCTTCTTGTGAAATCAACAGGACGTTCTCAAAAACCTACTTACTGAAAGAATCAATATTCTGTACTGAAGAGAGTGTTTAGAGACTGTACTTGGATAGCATGAAGATTTGAATGTCCCTTTATGCTCTTTCCTCAGATACTGGCATCCTCCCCTACCCCAACACACCCTCATTTCTCTTTAGGCTGGTGTTACTATGGTCTGTCATGTGAGAATATCCTGGTAACAGAAGATCTTGTGGAAGTACTACACAAATGCATAGGTCATAAATCTGCTGTCAGGAGCTAGAAAATGTGTCAGTAATATGCAGACCATTGAGCAAGAGTTCAGATGTGTACACTCTTTTGAAACACTGGAGTCAGAAAGGGAGGTGTGTTACAGTGTGATACCATAATGGTGACTTTATAGTGTGTAAACAGGATAGCCTCAGTCAGCACTAAGTACTAAAGAAAGTTAAGTTTATCTCCATCTTAGGAAGGTCAAAAGGACTTTAAATTTCTGTCTTGAAAGGGGGGCATTTCCAGAGAGCTGTAAAGAGAATTAGGTATGATCAAGTGAGTAGGAATGGGATGCCTTTGGAAAGCTGTGCTGTTACTGTGCACTTTGCAGTCATTCTAAGTTGCATGCTCAGCTCGTGGTACAAAGAACACTTGGTCAGTGATCACTCGGAGATCTTAAAAGTGATATGAAGAATAAGTGTCACTACAGAAGGTGTTATGCTGCTCTGCTGAGACACACAGCTGAGTTGATGAACGCTATGCGTTGTTTCTCCTTGAAGGCATCTGACTAATGTGCTGTATCTTTCCTCCCTAATCTCCAGCCCCACAGACATTAAACCACTTTGCCATTGTGTTGTGAGTATTGTCTCAGTTTGTGCCTCTTCCTGATCTGGCTGTAGGCACAACTGGGATTTCATTGCAAAGTTCAAGTTTTATCATGCCTTTTTTGTCCACTCATGTCTGTAGTATTTTTCTCAGTGGCCAAAAGATGGAAAATCCTGCCATGTTTAGTGAGCTTTTGGATGAGTGGAAGCGTGTCTCTGGACTAACCTGAGACTTGAAGTATTAATAAGCAGAGACATTTCACATCAGATTAGAAATTAAATGTGGGTCAGTAAGTGTCTCAGTTCGTAATATTATGCTGAGAGAATGTTAAGAGTGAAGGAGAGACAATTCCTTTCCCCATTTTTCATCACCCTAAAACTGAGTTATGTGGTCAACAGATGTTGATTTAAGGTTAATAGAGAAAAGACAGAAGATTCACGTAGAATCTACCAGCATTTGTTGCTGAGGTTAGTTTTCTATGGATACCCACCAAAGACTAATTTTCAGTGTAGGTTTTCCAAACCTGTTGACAAATTCTTGCCTAACAAAGATGGTGGCTGGGTAAAGTGGAGAAGCCACACCTTTCGTTTTCAGTCCGGAGTCTGGCTGAGAAGACAGACAAACAAGCTCTGTCAGGTGAAAAATTCTGCTGGTACTGGCTTAGCCTTTCCCAGATTGCAGTTGGTGTCTCCTGTCGTTGCTTAAGATGGGCTTAATTGAAGCTTGGAGGGTTTGCATCTTTTCCAAAAGCAAGTACAAAGAGATGAAATTGTTCTGGCAAAAGCTTCTCCAGAAATGTGGAGACGGGGCAGTCTACCTTGCATGTGCAAGTGTGTCCTGTTGTAGATTCCTGCCCACTTCTTTCAGCTACAGACAGATGGTAGATTTGTCGCATAGCACGTGCTGAACATGATAACAATTCCTGCTGTGAAGTCAAAAGGATTTAGGTCCTTATTTATTTCCGAAGTTCAAATCAGAACCTTGAGGGTCAGTGGCAAAGTGGTGGAAGGCTAAAGGAGTGTGGTTTTATGGGAACGGAAGGATGTGGAGGGGATGAACTCACATTTATCCTAGGGAGCCGTGATGGATATAACCACATAGTACATTTGCACTAATGCAAATCTGTAGTTGAGTGTATTTAGTGTTCCGAGACATTCTGTTTGCATGGCCCCAGACAGATCTTCAAAAGCGTATGTGCAGTAGCCTGCCTGCTTCTAATGTGGAAGGGTGACTGCAGCTCACTGCACTTCATTCACACTCTGCTTCACTTGAGTCCTTTTGAATTTAGACAGATATAGAACCAATGCCCAACATTAACACACTTCCCTCTGCTTAAAGTGGCATGTTATTTACTTAACAGGTAAAGCCTGCTGTGTTAGCCTCAGTCTTAGCCCAGCAGGGAGACATCCTTGCTGCCTGTAACTGAAATCATGGCTTAATTTGAGCTCATTTCTTTTGTTGAGATGCAAAACTAATTATATTTAACTACAGATGAACAGGAAGTTGCATTAGCAGAGTTTTTTCAAATCAATGGGGAGTTATTCAGCATTATTTGAGGGCTGGGGAAGTTTGTAACAAGATAAAAGATATGGGTGAGACCAGAGCTATAAAAAGTGTTATTGTGTGATTATGAAGAGGCCTTTTAATGCAGTTATTATGTGATGCTAAAAAGGTCTTTATTGCTTGAAGTTGAAAGCGGAATGCAAATGGGCTCCGTGTCTATTAAATGAAGAGTGGAAAAAATAGTCTCTGTGTCCCTGAACTGCAAAGCAAAAATAACGATGAAGTAGTGATTAAAATCTGTGGCAGTGCTGGGTTTGTTAGTTTTATCATATACTAAGCAATAAAGTTTAGCAAGTATGGAACAATTGTATCTGTATTTTGAGGCATAGTTCATTGCTGTGATGAATCTGTTTATCCAGGTTATGATGTCAGCAAATTGTTCTGCTGATAAAGGCTGGTTGAAGCAATTAGGGTTGAATACTCCCTGGTGTAAAATAAGTACAGATGAGCTTGATGTGAATAATTCAGAGGAACATTTCTTCTCAGATGATACCTGATTTCCAGAAGTAATCTTCAGTTTACCTGACTGAAGGCTGCTGGACAAACACAGCAGGTCTCTTTTGTGCCTAATGTCACCACCGGAGTCTGCCTCCCAGCCCTTTGTATACTCGGTCCCTAGGAGAAAGCCTTAACATTGTTTGCAGACACCCTGAGGACAAAAAACAGGGCAGGTGGCAGACTGGAGCAGACCCACAGCCGATCTAATCTGCTACCTCGGCTCCTACAGAGAACCACCACCAGGAGAAAGCATGAGAGTCTGAAAAAAGCCCGTATAATTTTGCTTCTCAACATCTATGGCAGAATGGAGATGTAGAGATTTCTTACAGTGTGTTTTGTGCCTTTAATAACTACAAGATGATTGCTCACTCCACCTAGTGATTAACAATCAGAAGTCTTCATGCAAGGAGTGATTGCTGACTGGTTGTAAGCAATGGCATGGCAGTCAGCCATTAGTTAAAGGTTCTTACAGCTGTGTCTTAGAATAGTGCAGCATCTCAGATTTTCTTGTGCTAGGCACAGTATAAATGCAAAATGAATGCTGTGGTTGCTGCCTAAAGACAAATGAAGGATGAGAAGATGCAGATGAGCACAGGCAGACTGGCTCACACTAGGAAGTTTTGAGGAGGAGTTGACCTGCAGTTCTTGTACTTGGTTCTCTAGTGCAGCAGGTTCCCCTTGGTGTGTTTCTGCATATATGAGCACTAGGAGTTTCCTATCCCAATGAAAACTGGTGCAAAGTAGCTATTGAGACTGCAGTTACATTTAGATCACTGTACTTCAGCCCAATACCAAAATTGTTAGGTTTTACTGTAGTGGGGAGCTACCAGTACAAAACATAGTAGTCACAACATCTCTCTTGAGATTCTTCTCTGGGAATTTAAAGCTCTAGTTCTTTAAGAAGTTAAATTGATTATTGCAGCACATTGTGTGCAAAAGCGCCTGGATTACACAGAAGCTTGAACATCTAAACTCATCGCAAGCTGGGACTATATGCTAGTCAGAAGGTAAAGGGTCGCCTTGACTTGGATTGCGAAGAGCCAGAATTGATTATATGTCAAATTTCTTCAGAATGTGTTGCTGTTGGTTGCTTATATAAATGATCTTGCAGCAGAACCTGTTATGTGTGTCTGGTAAATATGAGTGGCAGCTTTGTTGATAACACCAATGCATTAGTGGCTTCCTTTAATACCATGTAGAAGAGTAGCAGACATTGAGCAGAGGACTCTGTATTAGAAACTAAAATGTGATTGTTAATGTTGACATAATTTCTGTCAACACTGAGATTGCAGGGAAATTAATCTATGGTGCCTTCAGTTGTGAATATCACAGAATCACAGAATGGCTGGGGTTGGAAGGGACCTCTGTGGATCATCTAGTCCAACCCCCCTGCCAAAGCAGGGTCACCTAGAGCAGGTTGCACAGTACCCTGTTCAGCCGGGTTTTGAGTATCTCCAGAGAAGGAGAATCCACAGCCTCTCTGGGCAACCTGTTCCAGTGTTCCATCACCCTCAGAGGGAAGAAGTTCTTCCTCGTATTCAGACAGAACTTCCTCTGCTTCCGTTTGTGCCCGTTGCCCCTTGTCCTGTTGCTGGGCACCACTGGAAAGAGTCTGGCCCCATCCTCCCGACACCCACCCTTCAGATATTTATGGGCATTTATAAGGTCCCCTCTCAGCCTTCTCCAGGCTGAACAAGCCCAGCTCCCTCAGCCTTTCCTCATAGGAGAGATGCTCCAGTCCCCTCTTCATCCTTGTAGCCCTCCGCTGGACTCTCTCCAGTAGCTCCTCATCTTTCTTGAACTGGGGAGCCCAGAGCTGGACAGAGTACTCCAGGTGGGGCCTCCCTCAGGCAGAGTAGAGGGAGAGGATAACCTCCCTCAACCTGCTGGACACACTCTTATTAATACACCCCAGGATTCCATTGGCCTTCTTGGCAGCCAGGGCACACTGCTGGCTCATGGTCAACCTGTCATCCACCAGGACACCCAGGTCCCTCTCAGCAGAGCTGCTCTCCAGCAGGTCTGCCCCGAGCCTGTACTGGTGCATTGGGTTGTTCCTCCCCAGGTGCAGGACCCTGCACTTGCCTTTGTTGAACTTCATCAGGTTCTTCTCACCCAACTCTCCAGCCTGTCGAGGCCTCACAGGATGGCAGCACAGCCTTCTGGTGTATCCACCACTCCTCCCAGTTTTGTGTCATCAGCAAACTTGCTGAGGGTACGCTCTGTCCCTTCATCCAAGTCACTGATGAGTAAGTTGAACAAGACTGGGCTGAGTACTGACCTCTGAGGGACACCACTAGTTACAGGCCTCCAACTAGAGTCAGTGCCGCTGACGACAACCCTCTGAGCTCTGCCATTCAGCCAGTTCTCAATCCACCTCACTGTCCGCTCATCTGGCCCACATTTCCTGAGCTTGCCTGTGAGCATGTTATGGGAGACAGTGTCAAAAGCCTTGCTGAAGTTTAGGTAGACAATATCCACTGCTCTCCCCTCATGTACCCAGGCAGTCATGCCATCATAGAAAGCTATCAGATTGGTCAAGCATGATTTCCCCTTGGTGAATCCATGTTGACTACTCCTGCTAACCTTCTGCTCCTCCACTTGCTTAATGAGCTGCTCCATCATCTTTCCCAGGATGGAAATGAGGCTGACCGGCCTGTGGTTCCCTGGGTCCTCCTTCTTGCCCTTTTTGAAGACTGGAGTGATACTGGCTTTTTTCCAGTCCTCGGGCACCTCTCCTGTCCTCCAGGACCTTTCAGAGATGATGGAGAGTGGCTCAGCAATGACATCTGTCAGCTCCCGCAGCACTCCTGGGTGCATCCCATCAGGGCCCATGGATTTGTGGGCATCCAGATTACTTAAATGATCTCTCATACAATCCTCTTCGACCAAGGGAAGGTCATCCTTTCTGCAGGCTTGCTCTCTTACCTCCGGGGCCTGGGATTCCTGAGGGCCGGCCTTAGCACTAAAGACTGAAGCAAAGGCGGCATTCAGTAACTCTGCCTTCTCTGTATCCTCCTCTGTATGAAGAAGGACCTTTGCATATGTGTACTGTGGTGGAAAATCATGGCAATATGGGGGAGAAAACTGCACTTAGGGATATTGCCCAAAGGAAAAAGGACAAAATACCTGTTGTGTGTGCCTCAGAAGGCATCCTTGCTTATCTAATCCTGCAGACCTGCTAATAATGACAGACTAAAATTTAAAAAAACACCAGTTGTTAACTGTGTACCTATGCTTATTTTTTTAATACAAGGCTACTAACTACCACTTCAAGACGTGTTTGGAATTACCTGCCTTAATGGTAGGAGAAGGAAATTGCAAAATATTTTGTCTAAGTTGGCCTGAAACAATGCAGTATCAAAATACAACTATCTTTCATATTTCCACTGCAGGTGACCTGCTGAGCCTAGTGATTTTTCATTGACACTGGGTTCACTGGTAGGATAAAACTTGGAGGAGGAACAATACTATGCATTATTTGAAATATTAACTGACAGCTTGTTTTCACCTGACATTAATCAGGATGCTGGGAAACTCTTGAGAAGTAAAAGAGAAAGAGCATTTAGGAACCTATCCAGCTGTTACATTGAGAGCAAAATCATGTCTATACTGTTAAGCAGTTGCGTATCTGCAGACAAGAGAAAAGGCCAGAAGATTGTGCTGACTGTAGTTCACCTACTGTGCTGCAGAAAGTCACTGAAACATAGGGGCAGTCTAAATGTCTGATGCACAAAAATGCATGTGGGCAGTGAGGTACATAATAGCAGCCACTGATCATGGTGTCTGGTTTTCTAATGAAAACCTTCTGATAGAAGGCAGCAGTGGATGTGCTTACATTGATCTTGTTTTGCAGAAATTCAGAGCAGCCAGTAGCAGCTGTGAAGAAGGTGAGCAAGTAATTTTTCAGGTTCTGGACATGAAGAGGGTTATTTGTGCCACTTGAGGTCTCGAGCAATTAAGAAGCTTCTCTTATCTCCTCAACCGCTAATCATTCTTCTGGCCAGATGAGTAATTTGGACATTGCAATGCAGATTTATGTCTTACCTGCCACTTCTTAGGTGCAAGTAATTCTTGGTGACCTGGAAAGCACTGGCTGTATTGAGTGTATTTAGCAAAGTATAGGGGTTTGACCTTTCCTAGTGATGGCTAGTATTGGAAAAGTAAATCGCTTGAGATGCAATACACACACTACATATGGGCATGGCATTCTGTTTTAAGGAGTCATAACATATTATATTGACATGCTTAGACCTTAGACGCAGCAGTGCTAGAGATGACTTGAGTAGTGGGTCAACAGCCTTGAATGTGTTAGACATGCTTCTCCTTCCAGTTTCTTAAACAAAATCGGAGTCTGAGCTAGGTCTGAATTCTGATAATCTTCACCTTATTGCCATGGTCTGAGCGCATCAGTCTTCAATATGTGTCTTTCCTGTTGCCTTTGTGCCATGGAGAAGTTGCCTCTGCCATTTAGCATAGCTGGGGACTAGTCACTGATTGAAGGTGACTTGTCCAGTGCCATACAGGCAGTCTGTGGAAGGACAGGGTGTCCAAGATTAATCTTGAAAGCATATGCTAGTGCCATAACTGTAGGATCATGCATTCTCCCAGAATTAAACCATCCTATGTGCCTCTCTGGCTCAGTGTTGTCTATTTTGAACAGTTCTTTTGCTTTTAATTTTATGATCTATATAGGTATGTATTGTTATTCTTAGCCTTATGCTTCACATCATGAAACCTATTCCCACATATGAGAAATCCCTCCTGTGTTGACTAAAAGAAACGTGAATCTTTTCAGCAATGTGTTTCTTCTGTGTCAGTAAACAGATACTCCTTCCTGCAAGAGCTACTTGTGTGTGAAAGATCATCTCCAACCTCAACGATTCTATGAAAGGAAGCCCTGTTGTGCTTCAGCACTGCTGTGTCTCTGCACATTAGGGAACTCCTCAGTATGTGACTTGTGCCTTTGAATAAAGATTGAGTTTATGGATATACTGATGTTGTAGCAAGCTTGGACAGAGCAACTTGGAGAAAAATAATGATAATGCCTGTTGAGATACTTTGTGACATTAATGTCCTAAATTACAAAGAGGTTGAAACAAATGCACAGATTATTCTGTAAGGCCCTGCAAGAGTGCTGTTGTTAGGATAGGTGCGTTGCTAAAGGAAATCTGCTATGCCCAGCCCTCTGTGTTTAGAGGGTAATGAAAGTATTGGATACCGCTTTGGAAGCTGCTGCTGCCAAGGATCCCCCATTTCTGTCAGCTTAGCAGTAGGATCTAAGTGTAGCTTTGTGTTGGTGCAGAAAACTCTCATAGTATCAGTATGTACATTTAAAGCTGTGCCTGTGTGTTTTCAGATATCGTCCAATATAGGTATGCAGAGAATACAGACACTGTGGAGTGTCCCTGTTGCGCCAAAAGAGTTAAAGAGGAAGTATTCCTTGCTTGTATGGAAGCTCTGTAATTCACCTTCTGTACAGGACACTAAGTGAGCAGAACAGACAAGAGTGGCAGGTACCCTCAGAAGTAGAGCATACTATAGTAACTCAAATGTGCCGTTCTAGGGCCAGCCTAGCACTGTTACTGATATTCTGCACTATTTCCCAAGCCACTTTAATACTGTAGCCCTGCCTGCCAGTGACTGTCACCTTATCGCTGTTTAATAGCAGCATTCAACAAGATACTGACGTTTTAAAAGACCAAATCGGTGCTTCTGACAGCAGCAGTTTGTTGAATGACACTGGCCTTGTGCAGTTTTTCTGGTGTAAGGTAAATCGAGTTTAAAGGGTGTGGATTCATTTGTGCTGACTTCCCTGTTGTTTTGTGTGCTGCACAGAAATAACGTGTTTTAAATGTGGTGAAAGAGTATGTAACAGTGCATGTGGTTTGCTAGTGGATGAACAAGACAATAATGAAGTTACTGTGTTTAGTACAGAGGCAGCAATCACACCGCTTTTCTGCTTGTAGCAGAAGCTTGTGTGATGTAACCTGCTCATCAGCTCATGAAGTCTGGTTAGCAGGAGGTGTCTATAAATGAGAAAATTTCTCAGGTTGGTATTTTCTTGTAAAAGGGATTAACTAGGCCATAAGCTGACAGTGATGCAGATACAATGCTATATGTTTCAGTAGTCTCCTTCAAGAAAACTCACAAGATATACAGTGTGCATCTGACTTACCTGATCCTGTCACAGGGTACTTCAGCATCTTGTTCCTGGAATTAGATTAAAGAAACTGAAGAGTAAAGTAGATACTATAATACTGGCTCTCTGGTTCCTGCTACTCATGAGGTCACAGCTTCTGTGTCATGGTAATTGCTAGATTTGAAAAGTGCATTTCCTGTGTTCATAATAATATCAGGAGGTTTCGTCTCTGCCTCCCTCATGTCATGGGTGAAGGGACTGTGCTGACATACAGGGGACTACTGGTGAAGGAAATACTGCCCCTCTACATAACTTTTCCAGAAATTCTATTACTTAGCATTAAATCTGCTAGTTACTGGCCTAACTTTGCAGCTGATGGAGCAGAGGAACCACTAACTGAATGAGACATAGCCAAGGATGTCCTTCCTTCTCTTGTTTCTAAGACTCTAATAAAGTTTTGCCTTCCTCTGTCCCAAGGGTGGTTTTTAGGTTTCAGTCTCTTGAAAGCCTGCCTATCACTTAAATGTACAGAAGGAGCTGAGCCCCCCCAAAAATAGGGAAAATCTTGAGAGCTGGATGTTGTTGCCGGGGCTCAGATCACTTGCCTGGCCCTTTTGGCTGTATTTACAGTAAGCTGTTTCCTGGTTCTATGATTTCCTCCTATTTGTTGCATCCAATGTGGCACAGACGTGCATAAAAAAAGATGTAAGGTGGAGCACAGATGCTGAATTCTGGAGTGATGAAAAGTTCAAAGCTTTACACAGAACCTTTTTTCTCATTTCTAGCTGTAATAGAAACCACCTGAGAATGGAATGAAAGGCATTAATAACCCCAGCCTTTGTCACTGCCTTCCCAGCATGCAGCAACTCTCAAAAGTGTAGAAGAGAGTCATTGGTATATTTATATAGTGTAGTGTGGAGGGGAAAAAAAAAAAAAGGTATGAATTTATATTACATCTCAAATAGCTCAAAGCTATTTTACCAGCACCCCACTGTTTGCTAGCGGTGCTTGGCTGAGTAGAAAGCAAGTTGATTACTAGTCTAAATGCCCTTCCTTAGGCTTCTCAGGTTTTCCAAGGCAGTGCTGTGGGGGAATTCAATCACAACTTCATTGTGTTCCCTGCTGATTAAAAGTGCAGAGCTCAGAAGAGTGTCTCGGACAGGCCAAGAGAGGCTGTAATAAGCCCCTTGCCATTACTCGAGGTCGAGGGATACTTTAGTTAATCTCCTCCTTCTGAAAGCCTCTTGGGTAGGCAAGGCATACAGCCATACATGCAAACATTAGTTAGAACTAGAATGCACAGTACATACAAGCCCTGGTTGCAGTTGAATCTTGGCTGGGTTGTTTGCTGTATCTGAGTCTTTTGAGATGGAATACTAGTATTTATCAGTCTAGCCCGCTAAAATCTGGTGAGATTAAAACTAGGAAAGGTGCATGGACCTTGCGCTATTATTAGGCTTTGTGGAGCTCCATTGGCTCAAATTAATTGCTTCCAGTTTACTTATGAAGAGACATGCTGTGTCAGAATGGTTGTTGGCTAAAGAAATGCGCTCAGACACCTTATGAGAAAATCCTGCTGCTTCTGTTCTTTTTTTAATGATGTCAGGCAATGCTCTTTCATTCTGTGTGTAGCTATATACTTAATGTCTAACCCGAACAGGTCATATGTCTGTTTCCCAAGTACTGTAAGAAATGTTGCCATTGGCATGTATACACAGGTTTTCACTTCCAAAGCAGTGCTTGTTTCTTAAAAACCCAGGTGTGTTTGGCAGCTAAAACTAACGCACCTCCGATCTGGAGGTAAAATTAGCTGCTTTGGGCGAAGGGTTTTCATGCACTACAGCATGAAAACATGGAAGGTTACAGACAAAGCATTTGTGGTAAAGTTGCTGAGAAGTGCTCTGGCTACATGGGGTAGAGGAATAGCTTGATAAAAATCATTGTTTTCTGCAAGCTAATGGCTGCAGTTTCGAAATAAAACCTATTCGTTTTGACCTCCTGAAATTCATACTTGACCTGGACTTGTTAGGCCACAGAACTGCTGCAGTGTTAAGCTACAGCTGGAGGAAAGCCAGAATCCAATTACATTTTCTGCCTAGTGGGTCATAATTTCTGCTATGAAGAAGTCAGTGATGTTGCTGGGGGAAATGGGAAGTGGACATGTTTGGATATGCGTGGTGGTAAGGCTGGTTGTAAATGAACATGAAAATAAAGAGGTATGTTTGGTTTCTCACTTGTTTAGTACCAATCTAATTGAAATCAGGAAACAAGTAGTCATACTGGACTATACGCAACACAGACCAGAAATCTGGTTAGCTTTCATCTTGGATGTCTAACTTACTTTGCTGTGATTGTTGATTCTCTCCTTACTCTACTAAAACAGAATTATTTTAGTAAATTCAGCACCTTTGACTTTCTGCTTTTGGTTTGTGGTGACACTTCCAAAATGCTATGTTCCTTCTCCTTCATCCGTTAAATGCTAATCAGTTTCACTTTCGTAAATCAATGAGGAAAAAAACAGGGGTTTTTTTCAGTAGTGGGACTCCAAATGTAGCTTCTACGCTGTGCTTAGGTATTGAGGTGTAGGAGACTTGCCCTACTTCTTAGAGAGCTGCTCAAGAGGTTGGTTATTCTTGAAAGCCCATCTTTTAATTTAGATATCTAAATACAGATGCAAAAACTGAACTTTGGACTTCTTTTATCAATGTTGGCCTTTCATTTTTGCTTTGAGTGAAGGTAAGAAGGCTTTTACAGCAGCAATGATCAGAGCCTCTGAACTTTAGCAAACATTTAATTGTTTACACAGGAGCTCTCAATGTTCCTTAACAAATTGCCCTCATTTGGGTGAGACTAAGGATTCTTGGTTCTGTAAATGTAATTTCTAAACAGGAGCTATCACTCACATGCTGAAGACAAGATCATAAAAGACAGTTTAATTGATAACTTGAAAGCACTGCAAAAAGGTCCCAGTGCCTGTCTTTTACTGATGCCCCCAGCTTCTGGAGTGTTCGTACTGGAAACTACTGTGATGTCCTTCTAAAACCTTTGTATCGCTGCACATTGCTGCAGCTCCTGCCAAAATACATTAACTGAGTTGTTATTGTCTATGCTCAAATCTAGTTCCATTGTAATGAAGAAGAACAAATGTTTTGCATAGCACTGCAAAGCAGAAATCTGGTCTGGAGGAACTCGGAGGTCTGAATTTGAGACATTTAAGATCTCTTTGTAGTTCCTTTGCACTCATTCCATACAGCAGAGACCTTCCCAGGAAAAGCACCCCAGAATATGATTCCAAATGTAAAATTCAGATGTTGGAAAGATTTGTAGAAAACCAACAACAAAAATGAGCCTATAGAAGTAGGCTATTTAGTCCTTGCTGCACTGAATGTAATAAATGTTTAGCCTTTTATTATATTTGGCTCTTTGTACTTACAGTTCTGTTTAGGATTGAATTATATTAAAGTAGTATAGTTGGGAGAAATTAAATTAGCCAGAAATAAAACAGGCTAAGTGCAGGAATTAGAAGGGCAACACGTACTTCATTGAAAAGTACAAGGAAGGTGAGCACCCTCAGACAGCACAAGAGTTAAAGAAAGATGTCCAAAGAGAGATTGAAGATGTCTGAGAGTAATTTTGTTTTCTTTCAGCAACAGTATCCTCAAATATCCTTTCTGGAATTATTATCTAACTTGGATTATTTTCATATGATTCCTTTGAGGTTGTACTGGATTTGGTTGTAGGGAGCACAGAAGGTACAGTGTCTTTCACTGATTCCAGGCTCCCTCAATTCCAGACAGACATGTAATAGATGCTTCACTCAGGTCCATGGAACATCTGTTCCATCTCTGCTGCCAAAATACCTTCAGTCTCTTATTTAAAAATAAAATAAAATCAACAGAAAATCAAGAAAACAACTACTCAAAAAAGGTTAACAGAAAAGCCAAATCACTGATGATATTCCATGAGAAGACAATGGAAGAGACCAAAGCATTGCTAATATTTTCATCTCTGCAGTAGGAGGGAGTTAGGTGAAATGTGCCTGGATGAACTTGGAGCAAGGGCAAGCAGTGAAGGCAGAAGTCACAAACTGTCAAAAGTCCTTGTCAGTATATTCTGGAGGAGTTTCCTTCCTAATCCAGGTATGCTCTGTCTGTTATAAACGTTGCTGATTTGCTGGCTGATTGGACTAGGTTTCTGACTGGAAGATCATAGTAGGAGACTGAGGAAGATCAAGGACCCAGAGTATGCCAGTGACTGCCACTCTGCATTTGTGGTGGTTGGTAGCTGGGTCTTGTATGAATATGGTATCGTATAGAGCAACAAGAAGTCTCCAAAGCAAAGATAACTTGTATATGCTGCCAGGATAGGCCTTTGAGCCAGTTCCAGTTTGAATTCAAAGTAGTCTGTACAGGCTTCTTGATGTTTTGGTGTGCACATCAAGCGCGCTCCCTAGTATTGCGGTGTGGTAGAGATTTGAACATAAACCAGCCCTTTCTGTATCGTTCCATGTGGTTTTTATAATGGGCTGGAAGCAACTCAATGTTAGCAACTTCTTCTGTATCCTCAAGGGTCCATGGCGCTGTACATTCAGATAACTACTGATAAATAGCAACGCTTATCAAGCCAAGAATGCTCTGCTATATGCTTTTCCTTTACATGGAGAAGGAGCCACAGGGATTGGAATGTTGGCAAAGCTTTTTTTGCTGAAGACCACTGCTATTGTCTAACCATCTTCTGTGTGCTCCTTTCTTTTCCAGCCTCTCTACAAGTGGACATTGTTCCAAGCCAGGGGGAGATCAGCGTCGGAGAATCAAAATTCTTCTTATGTCAAGGTGAGTGATGGCTTGGGGCATCAGTTGTCTCTGTTTGGGTTTGCTGGGAAGGTCGATCAATGTATTAACTCTGGGGTAAAAGCTCCAGTGGTGGGTGTAGCTGCAAGATCTCTTGCTCTTCCTTTCACATATGCTCTTATGGTTTATAAGACTGAGTAGCAAAGGTGACACATGCTGTTTACTGGAAACAGTAAATGCGCTCTCCCTGGAGAGCTGGCAGCAGAAAGCAGCTCCATCAAACAGATTTTAAAATGAAAAAAGAGGTACTGAGATGCTGTCTCTAAGCTTGAGCAATAGCCACAACAATGGACCTTGCATCATTCACAGCTCTTTGATCTTTTGAATTTAGAATTAAGCCTGTTGGTTTTCCAAATTATTTCTGTAATCAACTGCTAACAGCAGTAATGGGAGTGCTAGGTGACTTGAGAGATGTTACCTCTGCAAAAAAGAATTTTAATGCTGCTGAAAACCTGCATTTCTGCATTTGTGACACAATTCACTGTTCAGGCCACTAACTGCCCCAGGCTGTTCTCCTGCACAGTGGTGTAGTGCTGACACAATCCATGTGCCCTAAAGCGGGTCCTACAGTTTTATGGCTTTTTCCATATTGGCATCCATGTATCCTCTTCAGAGGTTCTCCTGAAAGCATCTGGCCTGGTTTCTAATGGGAGGAATTAGTATGTTGGAGCACTGACATGATAGCATCCTGAAGCGTGACACAGAGCAAATAACTGCTATAGTGATCTCTGGGAGCAAAATGTCATCAGACGACCACACTTCCTCAGGAGCATACTGACTGGGACAAGGAATGAGGTCATCTGATTCAGAAGTGCTTAGCTGCAGAGTAATTTGTTACTGCTAGTTCTTTAAAAATGAAAGTATACTCTGAGCAAGTGCTGTTGTGATGATACTTGCATTCAGAAAACTGTGGGACCAATTAAAGCCACTCTAATAACACGGGTTTGTCGCAAATAACAGGCCACGATGAGGAATGCAGAGATATGAGCTGCAAGAATGAGACAGCCCAGAACCACTTAGTAACAATTCGCACTTACACTGGATGCAGCAGAAGGTTTAAGCTGATCAGTGTCAGAACTGCTGCTACAGCAATGTCACCGTTTTGGTATGCAAAGTAGCCCACTCTGCAAACATAGGTATTTGTTGAAAAGATGATGGAGCTGAAGAAGGAAGAGATTTTTATTTCTCGGGCTGATCTGTGTAGTGGAGGGACTGGGACATGGGATTCCAGGATGCATAGAAAGCCACTTTGGGCTAAAATGAGTGTACCCATTTAGATTATAAAACCAACCTAATATCGTTTTTGCAGGACAGCAGCTGACCATTCAGAGTGCTGTGAGAGAGAATTTTCTTTGCTTACTTCTCAGGTACCAGAAGCCCTTCCCCTGGGTCTGTCTTCTGCATAGTGCTGCTGGTTGTATTTAATTCCTCTGTGCAGTTTTGCTAGGAACTCATTTCAGTTTGTCTGTTTTCTTTTATTGTCCATAGTGGCAGGGGAGGCCAAATACAAAGACATCTCCTGGTTTTCCCCTAACGGTGAGAAGCTGACGCCAAACCAACAGCGCATCTCAGTGGTGCGAAATGATGACTTCTCCTCCACCCTCACCATCTACAACGCCAACATTGACGATGCTGGCATCTATAAATGTGTTGTCAGTAGCGTGGAGGAGGGAGACTCCGAGGCCACCGTCAATGTGAAAATTTTCCGTAAGAGTGCGGCTCTGAGGCTATTTTCTGGTCTACCTTGTACATGTATGAGGCAAGATTAGGGAGGCAACCATTTTACCTACTTAGAAAAGGCGATTTTTAAAGGGGAAGGGGGGGGGGGGGGG
>Ga0065711_1027828_pt1 | contig 45702 bp, 25 predicted proteins | sample Hoacrofraction12_FD_59098 | JGI IMG/M metagenome (GOLD analysis project Ga0065711, IMG submission 59098) | Hoatzin crop microbial communities from Cojedes, Venezuela - Epithelial fraction 12 v2 (version 2) | ecosystem: Host-associated > Birds > Digestive system > Esophagus > Crop | place... | reverse complement strand
CCCCCCGCTAAAATTGAGCCTAAAAAGGCTCCTATGAGAAGCAAAGCTGTCCTGTTTTCACTTTTTTTTTCTTCCTCAAACATGGCTGTCTTTGAAGGGTTGGCAAAACCAGGTTACAGTATAATCCAACCGAGCAAGCCAGAATTTAAGGTGCACAAGCCTTGCCCTGATGAAGCTAATTATTAGGCCAGCCCAAGAAAAATTGATGAACCTAACATAACACTCCCAAACAGATCAACGGTCTTCATATAAATTTTGGTTCTGGCTCCTATAAAACCATTAGCATTCCCTAGTATTGTAATTTACAGCCTGATGATGCACTGAATCATATTTTAATTTATCTGGAAGATATAAACAAACATTCTTGTGTGGAAATTAATACCTGATCTTTGGCTGCCTCTTGTGGTATAAAAATCCAAAGAGAGGAATTACATTTTAAAAAACATAAAAGAAAATCATTGCCCAACTGATGAGCTTGTCAAATACTTTTAAGGATAAAACCTGTTCATCTTTTTATGTATGTAAGAAGCCTAGAAGATCTTGCTGTGAAAACGCATGCTAGGGTACAAGCAGGGTGAATATTTCTGTACGTATGTGCCACGGATGGCATCTGTTTTCAAGAACAGTTCAAAAGGAGCGCGAAGAAGTAGTGTATTTTTATGCTGGTAATCTTGCATATCTGTAGGGTCTTCTGAAAGAAAGCAACAGTTACACCCCCTAGACTTTTACCAAGTTTGTGTGGACCCCAAAAGAAAATTTTGCCTACGTGGCTAAAAAAAAAACAATACATGAATTATATAAAAGTGTTCCTTGCATTTTTAAAGACAATAGAGGGAAATAAAAGATACAAAGCTAAAATGACCCAGGAGACTTTTCTCCCTTGCCTTTCAGGACAGTTCAAAAAGAGCTAGCATCAAGAAATAGCCTGCCTTCATACATAAGAAAGTGGAGGGCAAATGAAGATTTATAAATAAAAGCCTCACATCTTCCAATATACTAATGACCACTGTTCTGTAAAACATTTCAAGCTATTGTATGACTTTATGTTTAGAGAGAAAACTGTGAAGCATTGCTATTCACATAACCTAAGGCGAAAAATCCCAGTGAGTCGATATGAGCCTCTGCTATGCAACAAGAACTCTCCCACATAAAAATCAGACTCAACAACTACAAGTAACTTCAAGCATAGTAAAGGTACAAGATATACAGTTATGGAGAGGAGAATCATAAATGCAGCTGCCATGCTGAGAGAACATCTGTACACTTCCTGTACCACAGCTCATCGACTGTTTATTTCAGCAAGTACCATACACAAAGCAGAAATGGGAAGAGTGTGAACACGAAACAGAATTTGCTCAGATATAAAGAATCAGATGGTAGATGAATGCTCCGAGTTAAACAAGAAAAGCGAAGAGATTCTCAACACGAGACAGAAGGTCTATCTAGCCCCCAACTGGAGTAAATCAGTGTAGCCCCAACAAAGCTCATGGCTCTTATTAGTTCTGGTCTACTTTACGTAAACACAAAGCTTTCTTCTGTGGTTACAACAGTAATTCAAAAAGCAGCTGCACTCCATGTTTAAGGTAGGAACAGAGAAACAGAATTTAGGCAACTTCAGTGTCTTTATAGTTTTTTAAGAAGGCCTGACAATTTGGGTTCTAAAGTAGGAATTCAGGTCTTGCTCAAACAATGTCTCCCTGCCCCCCCTTACACTGGAGAACCCCAAGATCACCGTATCACACTAACCAGATGAAAAATATAAACTTCAGTTAAATAGTTTCTTTTCTGCACAACCAACTCAATACTGGGGAAAGACTTCTTTTTGTGAAGAATTTAGCATTCTCGTTTAGCACTCAGGAAAATATTCCTACTCATCTTGCCAAAGGCACAGCTTGTAGGAACACCATCCTATCAAAACAAGAGATACCAGTGGAAGTCCAGTTTTGTCTGTAAAACCATGCCTACATTAGACCATCTATCATTCCATAATCATCCGGTACTGTAACTCTGAGCATCACAGGCCTATGTCTGCGGGGCAAACTCCACTGTTAAGTGGATGGTAGGAGACAGAGCTGTGCCACTGAAATACCTCTTGATATACAAAAGCAACTAAGGTAGAACACAGGAAACAAGTGAAAGCAAGAGGAAATAGTTCAGATGCAAACACCAGAGAGAAAACAAAGCAACATTTACTAGCCCTTGACCTGGGGGCAGGAGAGAGCATCATAAAAGGTAGTACTACATATAAGTTTATTTTGCGGCCAGTGCCTTTTTTTTTCTGTAACCAAGATCACAAGACATTTACTTTCACCCTTTGTTGTAGACATTGTGCCATGGAAGTCAATCCAAATACATAAGCATTTCTACTCTACTATGCTCCTCAGCATGCTGCAGGTGGTAGGAAACACTCTCTTCAGAAAAGACTGGAAAGTATCTAGTTGTGTATGAGCAGAAGCAAACAACAGCATTAACTGCAGCACACCAGAGCCTCAGAGCAGCTATGAAAGTCACTGACAGAACTACTGAGAAAGCAGAACGGTAATAGGAGACAGGCAATGCAAACGCTACAGCAAAGGAAATTGAATACTCTGACAGACAATAAGGAACCGGAGGGAGATGACTCTCGGACAACCAAGAGTACACAGCAGCAAAGGAGATCTCTGCATGAGATTTTTCAAGAAAGTAAAGTGGAAAGGAGGGGGTTCTCGTAAGGAGGAGTAGACCAGAAGAGTGCAAAAATGTAGCTATGTCTAAGCTGTCCTTTTTACAACAGCATCCTGCAGATAAAGGCACGATCTCCCCTCCCACGCGAATCTCTCGATGGCTAGCACTCACAGTCATACAGGTACAGATAGAGAAATAAGATTTCATCACCAACTCAAAAAGCCATTATAAAACTTGCTGAGGAAATTGCAAACCCAAAACGGAAGCCAGCTGAGACCACAGCCTGCAGGGTCATGTATCATTAGCGCCAAGTGAACCAAGTCCAAATGTCCAGCTTACTGTTCAGGAGGAAACAAAAGCACTACTATGTACGTGGGCAAAGTATCATCTTTTTCTAATCAAACCTAAGGCATGGGTTCAAAAAAGCATTCAAGCATGTGCTTAAGGCTCTCTTTATTCAGAAAACTGCTCCAAACACATATTTACCTGTAAGCACTTGCTAGTGGCTGTGAATAACAGTGAAAACCGTAACTAAAATCTCCTGAGAAAGGGCGTTAAAAAAAAAAGCAAAATGTGATAAGATGTGATCATCCAATGCATTGCTTTATCTCTAGGAATTCTGTGGGATAAACAACAAATAATACGAGGCTGCTCCCAGAATAAGATGGCCACAGACATTAGACACAATATCCTAGCTGCCAAAAATATGTAATCAGCAGACCAGAATATTCTTGAGTTTATTCATGGTATTGCCACAGACCCAGTAAAAAACTAATCAGAGCGGCTCCAGATTTGAGTCCATTCTCAGCCACACAAGTTTCAGAAGGGATCTTTTGCAAGAGCCTGAAGTGAAAGTTATGACCCCATTTAGTGCCGTTCACTAATGGCAGTAAACATGACACAGTTTTCATACCATAGCTCAGCCCCGATGCCTGCCTGCAGCACATTAATAATCCTGTCATAGCTGCCAAGGGGACGCAACACTTGCTGTTCTGATGATGCTCTGCCCCTGTCTCCATGCGAATAATTTGTCTTTCATCACCAGCAGAATTGTTTTCCAGCATTTCTGTTTGACTCTCTGTCTTTTGATCTCTGGCCTAATGCTCCATTTGTCCTTATCAAAAACCCCACAAATCTGAATAATAAGCTAGAAAGTTGCTGGCTAACAAATCTGAAAGGTTGCAAAGGCAAACTGTCATTAATTTTATCGTGTGATTAATACAAGCTGACTTACATCTCAAGGAGGCTACATTACCTCCCTGGGAAATACCCTTCTGCACCAGTTATTCTTAGGTGTTATTTCTGATTAATTATGCTCTTGCTCCATTAGAAAACTGATGGCCAACTTTGCATCTGTCTCTTTGCTTTGTATCTTACAAAGACAGTGAATATAAAAAATTCATAAGGAATGAATGAATAGATGGTCAGTGTGTCCGAGCTGGTGCAGCAGCTTGGGTTTGCTATCCTGGGAGTATGTGCTATGTATAAAAATGAAGGTCACAGAAGCATCAATTGATACAGCACCTAATCTTCCCAGGTAGAGGTGGAGTTTTTCACCCACAAAACTGCATCTACAGTTTACGACAGTAGAATTATTAACAATTCCATGAAAAAATACTAGATGCATCCTCAGTTTTATGAATGCAAATAGCCCTGTTGGAGCCAAGGGGAATACTCACATGTATTTAAGTTAGATACATGCATAAGCATAGGCAGGATCAGAGCCCCAGCTATAAATATTTATGTCTGTGGTACAACATGGCCTCAAAAATGCATTCGCAAAACAGACTAGAATGCAAGATCCTGACAATACAGGTTACTCCACAGAATTTCAATGGGAAGCTCTCCTTTCTTGGGTCCCTTTGAAAACCCTGGCCTCTCTCATTTTAATAAAGCCACCACTGTCAGTTTAGCAACCTGGGCCAACAGCAACCAAAAGAAACAAAAAGGAAGAAAAATACAGTAAAAAAAAAAATCATTTGTTACTACTAATGTAAAGATATTTTCAAATTATGTTTTATTCATTATTAAAAAGGGTACTAAGAGGATGTGACTTTGGAGCCCCAACATACATCTTCAACCAAGATGAGCATAAATCAGGCAAACTCTCACCTTTCTCTTCCTTAGAGATTTAAAATTGGATTTGGGTGACTAATGCAGATAAAAATACTCATTCACTTCAGCCATACAATCTGGTTTCCTGGCACAAACGTTTACAGAAAACAAATGTCAAAGCAAATGCCGTTATTTACTTAGGAAGATTATTTCTATACATCCAATCACAGAAAAGAAACACCAGCAGGTGACTTATGTGGCCAGTCAGAAGTAATATCACTCAGATTTGAAACTGTCAATTCAAAGAGGAAGAACATTTGGGAAAAATTTTATCAGATCCATTTGAACTCAGAATACATAAAACAGAAACCAGAAAAGTACTGAAGGAGAAGAAAGATGGAGTTAGTCAAAACAAATACCTCACTCTGAACCCAATTCGACAGAAGGCTTTTTCCCTTCAGTTCAAAGGATTTTGGATCAGGCCTCTCCAGCTCAGTTCAGTTTTAAAGGCTCACACGAACTTGGGGACATCATCCTGGAAGCAAGTCTCAGGCACTTGGACTGTTATAGCATGGCAGGATCAAGCCCTGTAGAGCATCAAATATAAGTTGTAATTAAAATAATTTACATGCTGCTAGCAAGTCAGCTAAAGCAAGCACATCAGGTTCCCAGCATGGATTTCAATTTGCTTCAAAATTACTGAAGGATAGGAGTTCATATTTTTCAATGTCATCCTAGTTAGCCTAGGAAAAATGCAAGACCCAACTGACAGCTACTTGATTGGAAGAAGGTGGGGGTGACTATTACTTGGTAGGTATTTATCTTTACTCACTGCCTGGATTCATCATGAAAGCAAACATCTATGCTGTGCATATGCTACCAACAAACACATCACTGGCTGCAAAAGAAACAGGCTGGGTTGCCTTTCCCATGCAGAAGTATGCATGATGCTCCATAAGCAGAGCAGCTTGGTAATTATAGCAGGATCCAACTTAACGCAAGACAATCCTGACACATGGATCTTATTCTCATCCCGCCTTGCACTCCTCAAGTGACCCAGTGCTGGATGGAGCTCTGCTCCACTGGCTTCTCTCTTCACCTTGATGCCACTTCTTCACAAAATGCGACTGCTTAGCCAGCCTTAAAATGCAGTTAGTTGCCCTCTCCAGAACAAGCCATCTAGGTTAATTTTTGCCTGCTGAAATACTGAGATTAACTTTGCTGGATCCTGGAGCAAGCTCCTATTCCTCTACACCACTACCTTTATCCCCACAAGTGACAGTGGAGATGGAGGGAGTTGTGTGAAAATGAACTAGCTTGTCAGAAATACCATTTCTCCCTATGCAGGCAAAGCACCTCATAGAAAATTGGCTGCTGGTGAAAAAGATCCTACAGAAAACCACCAATGTGACTTTAGTATTTTCTAATAGCCATGTATAATTCCTACAAAATTAAAACACATTTCCTATTAGTATATCTGGTTCAAGGGTTTATAAACTGTCTTCGGCCATCTGAACCAATGTATGGTTTCTTGTTTTAAGAAGAGATGGAGTCAGCTAGGTTTTCTTTTTTTCCTTGGGAGCTGTGCAGTTGCTGAAATATCTACATGATTGGGGGTGGGGGGTGGTGTCCATTGTGGAAATCGATATTTTAAGGCCATAAACAATTCCACTGCTAAACTCATCCCTGCTAACGTTACAGTGCAGGTCGGTGGATGTTCAAGGTGACTCCTATCCACATAACCCAACTACTTTAAGTCCCGAAAAGACAAGTGGTACCGTGTTTAACTGTAAACACTGAAGGAGTTACTTTATGCAGGAGCCCAGCCATCAGAGGTAACTGTACCCACTACAGAGTCAATAGATTGGAGCATCTCTGCTGGTGTCCCAGACTCCAGTACAAAGCCTGGAGCTTTCTCTTATAAAGACAGTTAAATTTTAGAATTGAAACCCAACACTGACTGGCAGAGATGAAAATTCTAGCTTCCTAGATCTTTTTCTGGAGCCTGTGCTCTTGGATGTTTCTAAACAGGCCATACAAGTCTTGATGGATCTCACAGCTCATCTGCTGAGACAATTCCTTTGTTTCTTACATCAGTAACATAAAAGCTTGTATTTAAAATTTTACAGAAGAGTGGCTGGCATATTGAGTTTCATTTGTGCTGTATTACTTACCTAGCTGAGCAGTCATTTAATTATTGTATTTCTGAGAAAGCAAACTTTTATATGTTGTCTAGAACATAATAAGAATACCGCTCAAAAAATATAAATTCATTTATATTTTTTATATCTGAAACCAGCATATCTGGAGTCAAAGCTATCAGCCTAGATTCAAGGCAGACTTTAGCTGGAATAACGTGTGTTCTCGATCTCCTTGGATTGCATAGTCAGGAGGGAGATATCTGGCTAGATGAGATTTTGCACATCTGTCAGCTATATCAGAGATCCAAATGCAAAAGCCAGCATGTAAGGACATTATGTGGATTTGTGACCGTCTCCTGAGGATTTGGGGTCCATAAACCAATGAATGGACTACAAAGAAACATAGTTATAGTATTTTCATGTGACAAATACTGCTGCAATTCCAGAGCGGCTCACAACATTTAAAGGAAAACCATACTCATTCTCCACACACTGGCCCTGTGAAAATGCAAAAGGCAAGCACTGCTCAGCATGAAGAGACTGGAAAATGTATGTTAAAATTTGTCTAGCATATGACTTGAAAATTCCAGATTTCTGTGGTCAGAATCAGCACAGTATGCGAGTTTTTTCCTCTTTTATTTTTGTTCTGTGTATGAATCCATGCAGAAGAGACATCGGTTGTATACCCTGAACCACATTAGACATGTGCAAAGCAGTTCACAAGATGGGCTAGAGTTCCTGTTAACCCAGAATCAGATGACATTTAATAAGCAAACTGCATGACCCTGTTGGTGGACTTTTCCTATCAATCCATTCCATACGTCCCAAATTCTACTTCAAATATCTTGGCAGGAGAACTGCTGAGTTTCAGATCTATGTGGATGCTTTCAAGGAAAAACCCAGGAAATACCAAAGGCAGATGAAACTGAACCGCTAGATGTGTTACCAAGTAGCATTTCAAAATGCCCACCCTCAAATTCAGCAAATTTGCTACTTGTACCTTGGTGAAAGATCTGAAATTAAAATTCTAAGGGAATTTAAAATACCAAACAGTGCTCAAACCACAGGGGAATGTGTGTGAAACATTTCATTTCTGGCTGACAAGAGATAACAAAAACCTAAATCTGGTACAGAGAGGGGAGCGAGTTGACAGCATTCCCCAGTTCATGCAAACTTGTTCATGCTCAGGCAGGCACAAGTATTGGTGGCCAGCTTTCCTCACGAAGGCCAGCCCCAAGCCTCTCCAGCATTTTGCACACCACATCTAGCTTTCAGTACTCTGCACTTTGGAGAGTGAGCTGCTAAGCATCACCTCTTCTCTTGGTTTCTCCAACATGGTAACCGTTAATTCAGTTCTCTGTAAGCATACTGCAAAATCACTTTGTCCCCATTGATCATCCTTCTTATCTTTGCAAAGCCTATGCTTTTTACAGTCACAAAGGTTATAGTCTGACCAAGATGCACACTTCAGAGCACCTTTCTCACACTGATTTTTCGTTTTAAGCCTAACAGCACACACAGGCTCCTAACGAAGTACAAGGCATAGCAGACAAACAGCAGTTCGCTGGAGATCTCTGAGGGTTTTACTCACCAGAGGGTCACATATGTAGCTGTACACACACTTCACACTTGAAAAGCTACGAAAGCAACACATGAAGTGCTTATTTAGCCACACAATGTAAAAATCTTTACTTGACCCACTGTACTATTCCATGTACATCCTCAGTCAGAGGGTTCTTTGTTTCTATAGTCTCAGGGGGGAAGCACCATTAGAAAGAGTCCTATTTGTTTCCTTCAGATCTTGTTTGGAAAGGCAATCATTTTAATTTGAAGCTAGGACTGACATTATTTACACCATGACAAGACATTATGTGTTTTTTTCCCTGAGTTCACCTGTTTATATTTAATAAAAATGCTATTTCGTAACTCATGATGGGCTAGAGAATTCCCAAACCATTCAAAATACTTTAAAGTTCTTTTGGGACATAGCCAGATACTTAATATTGTATTACATTTTATAGTTGTCACTTAATCAAGCTATTTAATATTATAGTACATTTTAAAACTGTCACTTAATCACATTTTCTTGACCCTTTTATGTGAATTAAAGATCATTGTAGATAAAAAATGACATGCTTTAGTTTAAATAGATTCAGTATGTCCAGTTTGACAGTTACTTCTAAGACATTAAAAGAATTTTCTGTGATTAATGTGACCCCCACACGTTACATAGTATAATGTTCCATTTCTTCAACCATTAGAGGAAACAGCGTTAGACAGAAGGAGCCAAAATTTATCCAACTGTACGTAAAGCTGGGAAAGCCTAAAGATAATGTACAGCTATGCATGGTGTACTATAAGACTGAGTTAAATCAACTATTTTCTCTTTCGTTACAATTCAAGCCAGAAGAAAAAATGTTCAGTAATTACACAGTAAGCCTACATTCCACAACAAAGGAAAGCAACTTACCACAGCTTGCTCAGAAAGGAATAAACGCACTTTATGCCATGACAGGTGAGCAGGACTATCTGTGCTTAGTATAAATGATTGATAGCCATGCATTCTAATTTTGGAAGAAATCTTACATACGCATGTACTCACAAGAGCAAAAAGTACATAAGACACGTCCATGTTCAGAACCATCTATAATTGCAATCATCATCATTTTATGCGGTTGATCCAGCACTGCGTCATTGAAAGATTTTATGCTTTTAAGTTATACATAGTAAATTCCCTTCTCTTATAGGCATGTTTAAAACCACTGCCTTTTTCTGCAACCTTGGTCCTCAGATCCTATTTAATTCACCGAACTCTAATTGTTCTTCCTTTGTATCTTAATCTCAAATCAGATGTACCATGTTTGTTAATGGCTCTGACTGTAAGTGCTGCCCATTCTTTGAGCATTCTGTGTGCTTTTCTTGATAGTTTAATTAGAACAAATACTCTTTTTAATCCAGGAAGTAGGACATAGTACTATAACATTGATCTTTCATTTGACAGCAAATTTGTTTGATAACAGAGCGGGATTTAGCGTAACCAAATCAGCAACAGTAATTCATTTTGGATAGCCAATTAAAAATAGTGTGTATACAGTACCTCTGCAAACAATGAACAGTGGACTAAAATAATCAAGACATGAAAAGAGCTTGCACAGAAATCAGGCTGTTGATGGAGGACAAGAATAGTTTATTTACAAGAGCTGCCAATGAGATGCACATGGGTATAGGAGTCCCTCTTCAAAAACGTGGGCACGCTGGGAAAATAAGTAAATTAACAGCATCTACTCAACAGAACTGCTGCCTCCCACTTGTTTACTGCAGAAGGATATTTTGTTAACCTAAATTTTGCACACAGGACAGTGTTTGCCTTCTCCTGGGAGAAATGAACCAGGTTTCACACTGGACTACCAACAGCTTGGGAAGAAGAAACCTACCCTTTCATCCAACAGCAGGCATCATCTCAATCAGTTCCAGCTGCCCCTTCCTATCAGCCACACTGGCACTGGCACAGTATCTGACAGCAGCAAAGCCTCAGCACTTTGGGATACAGCTTACCTATGCCCTCCTCCTATGATACTGAATATAGCATCTAAAAAGTAAGTTACAATCACAAAGAGCAGCAGAAAACTAGATACACACTTTTCTTCCATCCAAAAGACACTATAGCCACCTAGACCAACTGAAGAGCTCAGTAAACACAAGCTGCAGAACCTCCAAATTAATGCACCTTGTTGCTGAAGTATGGATGTCGCAGGCATCCACTCACCGGTGTTGTGCAGTGCTTGCAGTAAAGAGAACAGGTATTGTTACTACCAGTAGGTAAATGGATATTCCCCTTTTCCCTTCATCCATTCTTTGACTTGCCGTTTATCAGCATTCCTGGATCTTTTCTTCAACTAGATTGTAAGCTCCCTGGGACACAAACCAGGTCATTATTGTGTCTTCAAAAAGGGATCATCGCAAGGGGCCAAAACTGTGTCAATGCTGCTTGGAGCCTTTGGGCAAAATATTACTAAATTGCCCTTCAACTGTAACCCAAAATTACAGGCATGCTGCGTGCAGTATTTTGTAAGCCATTGTTTTGCAACGTGGAAATATGCAAGTGAACATGATACTTGAACAACATAATTCATTTTCCATTCATGAGCCACAATGGGTATCTCATGGCACTGTTTGCTCTTCAGTTTCAAATGTGAACTTGCATACAAAGTCAAGCAAATGAGATTTCCTTCATGTTGTTTTATTAAGTTCTTGGACTATACTCTAAGCCCTAGAAGAAAGAATTACAATTGCTGTTGTCTCACAAAAGCAGTGAAATTCCCAAAGAACTGAAGAACTCAGCCCTAGGTCATGTATGAAAATGGCTGCAAGCTCCCTGCGTGAGCTCTTGCTCTGTCCTCTGCTGCTTTTCTTATCACTCCTCATGCCAGCACTACATTTGTGTTCAGAAGTGAAAACGAAGTTTTACAGCCACATCCCGTAAAAACCCTCATTTAACTTTTCGAGAATATCCTTAATGACCTTATTGGTCTGAAAAGTTTAAAGATAGCTTTGTTTTAATTTCTCTTTAGCTTTTCACTCAAATATCCCATGTATGACATTATTATAATTCTTCTACCGGCTTTACACTTGCCAGCTCCTCTCCTATTCTTTTGTTCTTGGGTTAATCTCTCCTTTTGTATTAATGAAGTCCTTTGAAGTATCTCTTCAAATCTTCAACTAGATTCCTTTGTGACTTTCTTCCCCCCCCAAACCTGATAGGATCTTTTTATCGTGAAAATTATTAATACTTCCCCCGCTTCTGGCATTGTACCGTCAGCTCTAAAATGTTCTATTATTATTTCTGATCTTAAGCTGCTTTCTCCTGACCCAGGAATATTGGCAAATTACTGACCTATAGCCAAGCTTTTATAGGGCAGGTCTTGCATCAAGTGGTAGCCTTTCAAGTGCTTAACCACCTAGTAATAATCTTTATGACAAATGGCCTCCTGGTTTGCAGTTATGCCTAGCTTGCTATGCATAGTGCTAAGGGAGTGTCCCTTAAAGTGGTCAGTGACTTTTTATAAAAACCATACCTTGAGTATCATGTCAGCTCTTACCCATCTTGCTATTAGCACACCACTAGACACCGCAGATCACGGTAACCCTTTCTGACCGTATGCCAAGTTATAAAACACAGGGTGCTTCGTTCAATCTAAAGACGTTGACTTGTCACTCTGCAACATCATTCATCTGCATCGAGCAACATGCATTATCTTCTCATGATCAATGCAGAGCCCACTGCTCCTGAACGTTACTGCAGCTAATCATTAAGACAAATTTAATTGTTAGGAGTACTGACACTCCTCCTTTCACCCACTTTATGCAAAGAATTAATTCCTATGTCTACAATTTGGCATTTTACTATGAATCAGTCTCTTTTTTTTTTTTCTCTTTCTGCTCCATTATCACATTGCCTTGGGTGCAATGCAGTGGTTTAAAGTGACGCTTTTAGTAATAGGAAGTGTTCATGAATAGCAATTTTCCAGATTTTTTTTTTTTCAGGTCATCTCCTTCAATCAAGAGCGTGCCTAATACTCCTGTAAACTAGAAATCAAGACTGTAAGCCGTGAAGCAACATGAAGCACAATGTTCCTGAACAGGTTCTTTCCTGGTCACCCAGCTGAGTAGCTATTCTACAGGCAAACAACTTTCCAACTCCCAACCACAATGCATTGCTTTTAAAAATTGCCTCATCGTGACCAGAGATTTTGTCATAGCTTTCATCAGGAAAACAAATCCAGAAACAAACACAGATGACAACAACTGTGACAGATGTCTTTGTTTGAAGCAATGACCCTCCCTATGCGGATAAAGAACCACAGTCAAGAGTGGTGAGTATTTTTTGACAAATCTCATTTTGCTCAAATGGGAATATTGAGGGAGGAGGTGGCTGATGAAACTTGTTCGCTTAATTAGAAAATCTTCGGCTAGTCCACAGACAATGATATCCTTCTGATTTTCTCTAACCTGGCCTCCAATCGTCAATAAGAATTTTTATCAAAAACAGAGCAATCAAGCTTGTAAAATGACTTTTTAATGTTCAGTTATATTTAGCCCCAATGGGGCTATCTGCAGTATTTGCTGTGCTTAATCTAAAAGATGAGACAAACATCACACATGAATGACAAACATAAGGCAAATGCCCTGTTCAAATAATCCCGTTCTCTCATATGCCCAGAAGCACAAGACCCTTTGCATATCCTCAGCATTCCCTTAAACAACTTAATTCAAGCCAAACAGCACGACTTTCTGCTCTCAAATTAACTCCTAACCTCATCTCACAAAAGAATAAATTAAAATGCAGTCTGCAGACTTGTCTAGGCTTATGTAAAGATACTCAGGCAGAACCAGAAGTGGAACGCAGAAATCTGCTGGCTCCAGCAAAATCAGCCTAAGTCAGGTGAAAGCTCCTAAGGGACAATTAAACTTCTAGGTTAGGTTGCTGACCACTCCTTTGCTTTAGTCCATAGTCACTGAGACACATTACAGGTGACAGCTTCATCTGCACACTCAACACTATTCTGAAAGTGCTCTCTTGAAGCTGGTGGGGGCTTCACAATTGAAATACATTTGAAAACAGACACACACGCAATTTTGACACTCCAAAGATTGATTTTGAACATTAAGTCCCTACACCAGTGGACTCCAACCAAACCCAACATTTGCTTATGGCAAAAAGCTACTCACTGCTGAACTGGGGATTTGTCTCCAACCTTGCACACAGTCAATGTTGATGAGGGAGGGGAGCAAGCTGAATATTAAAAACTGCTGCCTCAAGAATAATATCATGTACACATTTAATCATAATAAAAAATGATCTGCAAGTAATTGTAGTCATTACTACATCTGCTCAGAGCTGTGGATAATCATTATGTATGAGTGAATTAAATCGAATTCAGTATCATGGGCCTGATCCTAGCATTTCTTGAGTAAACTCGCCTCATATTAATAATCATCCTGAGTACAGTGAGTTTATTTGCTTCTACAGGTATGTTTCTAACATAAGAAGTCTTTCGACCCTTCCTCACTTTCCCTTTAAATGCTAATTAAAACATAACTCTAAAAACATAAGAAGGGAGAGTGAAACATCGATTTCAAAAGGTGGGAAATGAATTTGTTTCAGGCTGCCCTTCTGCCTGTAAAGGTGCTGAAGGGGGAAGAGAGAAAGATGTCTCAGTGTGGAGCTTGAGTAGTGGAAAAGGCAAAGACTTCCAGGATAAAAAATTGAGCTCATATTCCTCCTTTTTCTCACTAAATCCCAGGCATTAGCATGGTATTGAAGACACAGGTGTAATTTATAGCACAGAATGGGACAGTCAAACCCTGACTTGTGAAGATAAGAAAAACCTGTTTACAAAAGATGCTGAAGGGCAGAGCTGGAGCCAAACTCAAACTAGATCAATAGCCAGATGAATTATTAGTAAAAGACATAAATTATCGGTGAAGTTTCTTCTCTGTCATCTGTGCCAAACACTAGAGACTGCATTTTAGCATCTCGTCATGAAAATCTATGGAAGAGCCAAAATGAAAGTTTTTACTCCAATAGCCTTGTGCTGACCTCCAGGTACGTTTGAAACGAGGAGTAAGAACTGAGGTCCCAGATGTACCCTTGTGTGGAGGGCAAGTTTTACCCTTCTTACAGACAAGGGTCCAAGCCAGGCATCATGCTCTTCCAGAGGTGTAGGAGAGAAATGGAACTAGGTCTCAATGCCTCCTTGCATGCCTTTGGTGAGGTCACAAGAAAATATGTTACAACCTGAGTTTAGGTGACATTGTTAGTGTCTTTTTCTTGGTGGATATTCCACCATAAAGAGTCCTGAGGGCATCTGGAGCAAGGAGAAAATGTAGCAGTTTGCACCTCTGTGCAGCTGGACTGTCAGAGAGCAAAGATGGAGCCCTGGGCTTGTGGCAGAGGCACAGCACAGGCACGGGGACACACTTGTGCAGTGGGAGAGCTGCTGATTCCATGCTGTGCAAAGAAAGCTCATCAGATCTACCTCCTCCTGTCTCCTTTCACAGGGAGCTTACCACAACAAAAGTGGCTTGGACTCAGCTTTTATAAGTAGTTCTGTATTTTTGTCTCCTGTCCAGAGACAGCAATATCTCTAGATGGGATGTTCACAGACATTACAGTGGAAACAGAGGAAATAAAAAAAAAAGGCAGAGTAGATGTGGGTGCACGCATCACACCTGTGAGGATAATACATATGTATACACACCCACGCATACAAATCTCCCCATCACCCACATCTATGTACATATACTCTCACTACTAACATAAGCAACCGAGCGCAGTAACACAAATGATCATTTTTTTTCTCCTGAAACAGAGACGAGCTGGCAAGCATAATCAAAAGATGAGGATCATTTTTCCAAAGAAGACTGAGAGCAACAACAGCAAAATATCCAGTGAGAATTATGACAGCAATGTAAGAAAGCAATCACTAGAGAAATCCAGATAAGTGAGGAGCTTACATTTTTAAATGCCTTAAAAACAGAATTTTGAACAAAATTCAATACACAAATGAATTAGAAGGGAAAAAATCAACCAAATTGTTAAACTTCCACTACAGAACTTGTATGTAGTTTATTTAGGTAGAGCTATAAAATGAATAAAACAGCAGCAAAAAGGACTGAACTTCTGCTGTCCATAAGAAACCCAAATCATGGATAAGAGCATTATGAATGCTGCGTAAGGAGCTCTGCAAAATATCCTCCAGTGAACAGGAAATAATGATAGATGAATGTGGACATGTAATTGAACATGCAGAAAAGAAAACCAACATCCCAAGAAGGGAAATAGAAAAGCTCTCAGTAGTACCAGCTCATGCTAACATCCACAAACCTGAGATGCATACAAGGAGAAAAGGCAAATTACCGAAATGCAGTCTGCTATGTAAAATAAAATACATGTTTGGGTCTACACGTATTCTTCATTAGATTATCAAGGGAGCATGTGTCACACACACAGTCGTGAGGAATGCTGGCAGGAACACTCAACCACATGAAGTTTGCCTGGTTTTGGGTTTCATTACCAGCGTTGAGCCCCATGTTGTTCCCATCTTAATTGATGGCAAACTTCCCTTCCACTTCACAGAAAACAGGATCAGGCCCTTTCAATTTAGCTTGCTTGGCAAAGGGTTAAAAAATAAAGTGTAGCAAAACCCTTGAAGTGTACCTCAGCCCAGAGCCAAGCCGCCCTGAAGAACTGATCCCTTTTGCATCCCATACCATAGGAAATAGGATTTTCCTAGCTATGTTTTGTGTTCAGTTGTTGGGCTCAGCTAAATCAAAACTCCAGCAAAGCAAACCCACACAAACTAAAAATCAAGTGAAATGTCACACCCCCCCTGCAAACTGAAAGCAGTCCTACATAAAGGTACCTTCAGCAGAGGAAGCCAGTGCAACTTCTAAGAGTGAGCAGAAAGTAGAGCATATTTGTAACAGACGAATTAGAAGCGCATCAAGGTACTGGATGAAAACATTTTTTTGAATGTAAGCCAAGTACACAGTAGGAATAGGTTAGAAGGCTAAATAATTTCTAACCACAACTTAAAAGAAGACTTCATTGTAAAAATATCCTTTTTTAACTCTTCTCTTCCAAGCACACGTCACAACTTTTGTTTCCGTTGGTTTTAGTCCCTATTTCAAAAGCAGCATTTGCTGTAACAGCTCATTTTTTCATGCAAAATACTGAATCTAATTGTGGAAATATGTCATTCCCTCCTCTCCACCACATGGCATGAGTTAATGATGATGAATGAAAGTAATAAAACCCAAATCTTTTTCAAACTAAAGCTCCTGTTAAATTACTGGAAATTATATGCATGCGTCTACAATGAGGACACTGCAGAAGGTCAGAGATCTTGCTTCCTGCGTTTGGCCAAACTATTCAACGGGCAGCTGGGCTGAACCTGCACAGACACGTTTTTGCTGAGATCTGGGGGAGCCACCTAAGAAAAGTAGCTTAGTTTAAGGCTGGTGATTTCATTACAGTGTTTTTCTCCTTCCCCATGGAGCACTAAATATCATTCACTAGAGCTTAGGACCTGCCCCACATGTCTATACAAGCTATTTCTGGATGTTCCAGACCAGGGGTTGGAACAGTAATATGTCATCTAATGCGATATACGTTCTTAGTGAAGGTCCCAATTTCCCTAATACAAAACTTCATTCCATGGCATCGAAAATAAGCAGAAGGAATACAGCAAATACAGAGTCAGACACTGCCTCTCTCTTTCTCTCTGAGTTACACCTGATTTCTCCAGCTGGTCCACTGAGAAGACAGGCAAAGCAGTCAGAGTTTACAGTCCTACTCAATACAAACACAAGTAGCAAAAAGTATTCCTTTCCTTTCCTTTCTGGAAACTCTGTTTTCAATTCTGCACACTGCAAACTGCATCAGTTTACTGCTGTCCTCCCCATTCATTCGTTTCCCCATTTTTGCTTAACTGGCTGACAGCGCTGCAGCCCCTTCTTTTCCTTTGGGCATTCGGACGCTATGTTCTCCTTTATTTTCTGCCGGCCCATCCACAACCCTCTTCAGCGTCTCTTCGCCTCTCTCCCTTTCATCATCAATTCCTTGAGGTTTCATTGTTTTTGTCTTCCCACTATGCTGATCTCCCACTCTCTACGCTTCCCTCTTATGGTCCGTTTCACAGATGGACCACAGAAGACATGGAAGGAAAACATAAGGAGAGAAATTCCTAATAACTTCCCTTCATGTATTTCCTTCCCACAGATGAGTTTGAATGCTTTGAATCTTGGACTGGTATAAATCAAGGTGTTATTTTGCACAAGTCAGCATAGGTACTTTTTTCAAAAAAATATTTCTAGTACCAGGCTTACCAGCAGCAAAACAAAACTTACCATCCTTGCAAGTTTTATTTCTCTCTCTCTTTCCATGAAAAACAGTTTGCAGAATTGAAATGCATAGAATTAGAAACATCAGTTTTCAGAAACAAAAGACCTCAACTCTGCCACTCATGTTCACAATGAGGGAGAAGTTACTTTCTAAGCAGTACTCATTTCATCTTGTCGGAGCCATCAAGAAATCACGTGTAATTCAACTCCCCATTCCACTCATGGCTTCACCACGTAGTGCGGGCTGGGAAGCGCAACACAGCTCTAAGCACAAAGCAAAGCAGGAAAGCTCCCATTGCGAGAAGTCAGCAAAGGGACGGCTGCAGTTAATCACTGTGAATACTCATTTAGAGCAAAAGAAAGTGAACAAAGGTCCAATGAAGGAGCAGAACTGTTTTAAATCTGCATGTTGACACCAGTGAGGGACAGCACAAGGGTTAAAAAACAGATAGATCTAATTTTTTTACTTTTCTTTTTGCATTGCCAGAACCCCTTATGCAATGCCACACTGCAGGATGCACACACACCCCAGTAAGTTTCGCTGTATAGGCAAGAACACACAGAGATGTTATTAGCAGCTAAAGAACACAGGAGTACAAGTCACACATATTCCATGGGACTCATGCAATTATGTGAGCAAGCAACTAAAATCCTTCTGTCTGTTTCAGACCTTGCCAGTTCACACTCGGCTTTCAGATACTGGTTTTGGGACAATTCTCCAGAGCTCCCATGTCACCACTACAGTACTGAAAATTACTAACTAATTTCTCACTGTGAGGAAGCTGCCTAATTCTGATCCCGAGCACGCACAAAAGGAGAAAGAAATCTCGCAGAGCCACTCGGGATGGTATTTCACCAACTATTTTTTAATGCAATGGACACCCAGAGGTTTCAACAATCTCCACCTTCTTTGAAAAAGAAAATCTCTAAGGGACGAAAGAAAACTAGCTGCCTAACACCTCTGCAAGCACAATCCTGATCTTAATTGTTTAAGACTAGTTTTTTTGGTTCAGCAGCTTTGCGTGGACTGTACAAATATCAGACAGAATACATTGTGGTTTTCTGGCATTCCATGTCCACAAACAGAGCCATGTGTTGGAGTGGGATTAAATCCATTTGCAAGACTGCATGTCTGTTTTAAAAGAAGCATACTCCAAGCTCTAGTGCTCTGCAGGTTGAGAGAAACAGCTTCATCCTGCACCTAGTGTCACCTCTCCTAAACACAGGCCTTCAAGAGGACAAATGACACCAACTTAAAGGAGTAGGTTTCATAACCAAAGCTAGGCCATGTAAACTTTAACATATTAGCTGAATATTTATAAGAACATGTCCTCATTTACTGAGCTTCTGGGAACATTTCCACAATTAAAAAACAAAACAGAACAAATTGAAAATAATTGTCAACATACTGACAACAACTGGCAGCTTTCAAAACAACTCACAATGCCATCTCCAGGCCTTCAAAATCTCCCCTACAGTGACACTCCATTACCATCCTACCCAGATGCTCATTGCTAACCTTTGGAGGTCCCCTCCATTCCCATGCCCCCATCTATCCACATGAAGTCTCTAGTAGGAGTCAATACACAAACCCTGTGCCACATTAAAGAGTCACGCTGGTGCCGTAAGAGAGTATTCCAGTTCTTCGCTAAATAACCTGCTTCAGCCACATGGCATTGTCATGGCCAGAGCAGATGCAATAATTCACATAAAGACAAAATAAATTTATGGAGAAATCATATTTGTGGCCAGTGCTGTCAAAAAGGAACTCTAGTGAAGCCACACCATGAGAATTCCTGACAAAGTTGTTACTCACCATCAAAAAACCCCCCAGGACCAACTCAGAAGAAGGGCAGCATACAACATCAAAACATTTTGCAATTTTCTCTCACACACACAGATATGGAAGACAGCTGCTAAGAATGAGGAATCTCAAGTCCTGAAATCATCTCCTCTAGGACCTCTGCAAAATGAAGACGAGAGGCTGCTGCAGAACCATGATTCAGCCTTGGCAAGTTCTCTACAGGAACATCTGCAGAAAACTAGTATCTTCCAACTCTGCTGACTCAAATCTGCCAGCTTGCCCTTCTCTGCTTATACAAGATTACCAACTGGAGTCACCACATTGTCTTGATACCAGCTGGGCTCAGGTACAGACCAAACAAGGTCTAGCAGAAAATGTTTCCCAGAGTTGAGATCTGTTCCGCTGTGATCTTCCTGGCAGAGAAAGTAGGAAAAGAGAGTAAATGAAGAAGCTAAGGAGAACATGCAATAACTACAGAGCAGATCTTTCTGCCAAGAATGATGCAGTAACTCTCTGAGCAAGAATGAGATGCTTCAAGAAAAGAGGAGACAGCATCTCCTCTGTCTTATATAGCATTCAGATGTGGTTCCCTCACCCATTCCTGACTCCAGGCCTGGCTTTTTTCTCCTCTACCTTCTCATTTGATGTTTCTTGGGTTTTTTTATTTTTACCTCAGCATCTATCACTTCTCACCAAACGCCCTCCTGCCTCTCCTTCCAGTTGCAGAAACCATCAACAGTCATAATTATTGGAAGGAGGAAACTATCAGCACCTTTTCACAGGAAAAACAGGATGATCATCTCTCCTCTAGCACTACTCAGCACCTCCAGGGTTCCTCCATATGGATGTGTTTTCTCCTTAGTCTCCATGGTTTCACCCTCTCCTTCTTTGTTCCCTTCATTTCACAAACTTCCTCTATGGCTTCTGCTCCTCCCGCTGACATCTTCGAAGTACTATGTGGCATAGAATACTTCTTGTTCTGCATTTGGCCAGAGCTCATTGACTGGAGAAGGGTTTGGGAAACCACAGAACATTTGTGGTTAGATGCTTTTTCTTTACCCTGAACTCCTTGCTTAGGGACATCTCTTTGTAGCATCAGAGTTACAATATATGAAGTCTCGGGCATGTCCTGCTCTTGTGTCTGAAGAGGACTCAGAACACTAGCACAGGAAAGCTGTGATTTAATCTGAGATGACAAGGAAGCTGAGATCTCATTTGAGACGACAGACAGGCAGCGAGCCTGACCAACCTATTTTGCATTCCCCAAAGATAAGCACAGTCCAGCAAACACTACAGCTTTCATAGCACAGGCTGCTCAGCAGAGGAAAAGTAAAACCAGAACACCTACACCTGGAACAGTACCCTGCAGAGACAGAAAAAGGACATTCCTAAAACCACAAGGAGGCAAATTTTACCTGGCTGCAGAACATTCACACTTTGTGCAAACGTTCTGCATAGCTGCAATCCCATGACGTCCAGCACATCTCAGGAAAGGAGGAGGGAGAAATGCATGGGGCGGAAGACTCGCTTCTGGCTTCTGCACGGCCAGCATCATGAAACTCTGGAGGCATGAATCACCAGTTGGCTCCAGGGGTGCTGAGTTGTGGAGTCTCCGTGACCGGCACCCACAGAGACACAATCTGAGATGAATAGGCATCTCTGAGAAGGACTCCTATGAACAATGTCACACTTACACAGATGGTACAGTCATAACCGTTAAACAGTTATGACCAGCTTGAATGAGAGAGTGAAGAATGTGTGCCCAGGGTGATAAAATACACCCACAAAGTTGAGAAAAATATACATACTCCGATTTTAGACACATGAGTTATCAAAGATAAGTGAGCCCTCACCACAGTATGATCTGTTATCAGAAACTCAAGGCAGCTGGTTGGTTTCTGAACTTTGACTCACAGATTCCCATATGGTCACAGTTTGCTGGAGAGAGAGAGGTCGAAATAAGCTATGAGCTTTTTTAGCACAGCCAGTCTAGTCCAGTCAAATGGTTTCTCCTTCTCTCCATCCCTGACCCCATTTAAAAGCTATCTTAAGTATTCCTAGGGACCCACTGGTCCATAAAGAAAAAAAGCTAAAGAAAACATAATCTTTCAAGGGCTGACATTACCTAGTTCCCAGCACAGCTACATGCTAGTTGCAGTGAAATGCAACAACCTGATGGGAATTAGAAAGCTGTCTTCTAACTGCCATTATTATCTCTAAAGCCTCTCTAATAGCAATCCCAGAATATAGGTTTAAAGAAAAATCATTTTAATGGAGGTCCCAGTACTACATTTTTATATTGCACCAAGTCAAGCTATTGATTAGCTTTACATTAATTTTAAAAGCACAAAGAATTTGTCATGATTTTTCTCCCTTTGATAACAGTGTCCATCAGCGATTGCATCAGTTTTCTGCTGAGCTGCTGAGCAAAGTTAAATGATGATGCGCTTCCTCTCCCTGACTTTTGATTCCAGCTTGGTTCAGCAATCTCCACCCGCCACTTCCTGTCTCCCCTATTGCACCGTCTGGCACTTACTTCAGACAGTCAATATCTTTAAATTATATCTGTACCAGGTGTAATTAATCATAAAGCTTTCTGCTTTGTAATGTTATTTTGAACTTCTGCTTGGTGTTCGCAAGTAGAAAGTAAAACAAAAGGAGTTCAGTTGCGAAAACTGCACCGCTCTCCTCTACCTTCTTGTTGACTTGGAACTCCCTGGATTACAGAGCAAGCGACCCTTACTCGGGAAGTCCTGGCTCTCAGACAGTTCAGAACTAGTCATTGAACTCTAGTAGGCCAACAATGGGTGGGGAGAAAACTTCAAGGAAAATACACGGCTTTATAATCAGCTATACACAGAGATACTTTGTATGGAACCAGCCTGGAAACACACAGGTAGTTTTTTCTCACATCCAGCAGAGCCTGCTGCTCTGTGTTTAAGGGAAAGACCTTAGAGACGGTGTGCACGGGACCCACCTCTGAGTCACAGCTCTAACTTTATGACTACTATTCTCCAGGGCATGTAGTAATTTATACCCATTAGAGGCCACCAGTAAATTACTACCCCCAGCCTGGCTCTGAGTCAAGCTCTCTGACCAGCCACTGGAGACTGAAGTGGTTTTCATCTGCCCCTTGTCCATTCCAGCCTCATCTACTTCTAGAAAGAAAACAAGTAGACAAGCAATGTTTTCTTCTTTCTGGGTACTCACCTCAAAGGTCTGGACTACCCTCCCATGGTGGGGGAATGGGAGCTCTTCCCCCTTGCACAAGAGCACAGCTCAAGCGCAAAAAGGATACTGAGTGCAACGACCATCTTCTGGGGTAAGGTATCTCCCCCTCCTGAGCAGGCACAGAAGGAGCTCAGGAGTTCGGGATGCAAAGCTGATACAGCAGCCCGACAGCTGAAACCGCTCGCAAACCCACCAGCACTCACTCCTCTGGCACAAGGGGCTCTGCTGAACCCAGCGCAGCAGCAGACTCAGGTGTACAGCCCGCAAAACCCACCTCAAACCGCTGGGAATGTCCTTCAGCTCGCTGGGCTACAGGGGGCTGAGTAGTGCCATTCCCACCTGGCACGGAGCTCCAGCTGGCACCCAGCTCAATCCTTCCACAGTGAATCTGTCCAAAAACAATTGCTCATCCTACAAGGAAGGAATCCTCACCAAGAGTTCTGCCAGCTGCTCCAGTGTTTCCTTCAGGTGTCTTAGGAACAAAGAGGTGTCATTCAGTAGAACCGAATCTTTCACATAACCCATGGCACAGGCGCCTTTAAAACATTTCAAGCAAAAAAAATAAAAGCAACAATAAAACCTCTTTTTCTTAAAGCATTCCTAGCAATTTTACAGAGATTAATTATCCTTACTCATTTTTGCCTTTCCTTATATTTCAGCTCTCCCACAGAAACTAATCCACTGGATTTCAAATTATGGCACAATTAGCATGAAATTAATTAGTATCTGACCTATCCCCTAGTTTTCCTCCAGCCGAGACTGTCAACTTTTAATATAAGCCTAAAGCAAGAACTGTAAGACTAATGCAGCAAATGGGACAAAGGACTTCTAAATTAAAGAGAGAGACTTTAAAAAAATGCAATTTGCAGCCATAAGCATTTCCCTGACGACAACCCCAAAACTCCAGCCCTTGAACAAAGTGTAGAGAAATATTTCACTTCCCCCTGACACACACAGAGCTCATTTGCAAAGCCTGCAATCATCCCTCCCATCTTTTAAAATACGCACGGCCTTTCGAAAGCAGTCTATAGTTATCAATTAGCAATGCCTTTTAGTCCCATCATGCAAAGTTTCTTTTTCACGTAACCTTTCCAGACGGCTGTAAGGATTTTTAAGTCCACCATATATATATAATCAGTCCCCTAACTGTACCTTAGCCTTCACAATTTCTTGCATCATTTATAGACCCCTGCAGTCTCTCTCTTTGCCACCGAACATATTTTCCACATTCCTTCAGGCTCCTATTCACTATCTAGTACTCAAATTTCTGCCCCTCCTTCCTCTTTAGAAGATTTTGGTCATTATTAACCGAACACTCCTGTTATTCTTTTTCATAGTTGCTTCCATCACTGTCATCCCCTGTCTCCCACATGGAGCCTGTGATTCACAGATGTCCCACGATATTTAACTCCTTCTCTTACCCTGTCTAGAGTGGCACACAGCAGCCTGGCAGGATCATCTGCTCCCATGGAATATGAGTTTTAAATCAGAAAACAAGTCCTGAGCTCAAAGATTTAGTCAAAAGGAACCTTCCCTCTTGACCTGACATGATCACAAGTTGTTATCACCTCTGTGAAATTCTGTAACTGGCTCTCTCCTACCTTGAAAGGACAAAAATCCCTGGTGCAAATCCCACCACCTGTGCACTAGAAAGCAATACCATAGACATAGCTTCAACAGGAGGATTTTACAACCTTAAAAGTGAACCTTGCAGATGATACCCCCATCACAGCAGCAAAACAAGCAGCTTGGATAAAGTTTGCAGTAGAAATGGGACTTAAAAAAAAAGGACCTGGGCAGGCACTGCAGAGAAAACAAGAAGATTTAAAAAATAGAAGGGTATAGACAATGCATGCAGTGTACAAAGGAGCTCTTAGAGAACCTATGTATGCCGATATAGATTCAATATATACAGTACAGAGTGTTTTCTTCATTCTCTCATCAGTAGAGATTACATTCAAAGTCTAGATCTTGGTCAACAGAGCTGCAATACCATTAGCCTTCGAGAACACTAAAACTCACTCAGAAACCACAGAGAGGAAAAAACAGAAAGAGAAAGAAGAAAACAACATTCTATACAAACACAATTTATTTTCAGGATTAGATTTTCATTTCACAAGTCGTTGTTTCACCTGGACATTTACTGTTGTTATGGTCTGACAACTCTGGTGTTATAGCCTACACTGACTGTTCTTTCATTCTGTGGTAGACAGTATTGTTTTTTCATGTTTTTTGTTTGTTTTTCCCAAACATTAAAAGAGATCACTCTGCTTTTTTATGAGGTGGCAGCAACCAGTGCCCCAATTCACAGCACTCCAAACCATTCTGAACTTCAGTAGGCAGCCCTAAACCCTCCTCTCCTGCTACTCTTCTTCCTTTCGGTAAAATGGAATCAAAACAATTTGTTTGTTCCCTTCCAAACTCAGACAGATGAGGGGTCCAGGGAAAAGCCAGAGAAGGAAAACATGACAAACAGTCACAGCCTAGTCCAACAGCAGGAGAGACCTGTCTCATACCCACACACATTTTGGTCAGAGGAGGTCAGAGGGGAACTGCAGTCCAGCAGCTGGGCTCCGTACCTGCTGAGATTGCCCCTTATGCATGCAGATGTCATCTGCTGTTCTGGACCAGGAAAAGGGGAAACCACAGGATGTTTTACAAACCAATCTGTCCCAAAAGGGTACTGCAAGTACACATGTTGGCACAACACAGTGTGTCAACACACTTCTGCTGAGCGCATTTCCACGTCATTTGCTCAGTTTCCAGCAACAGTAGGCAATTTCACAGACTTATTTTAGGAGAATGTCAAACGATGAACTAAAATGAGATGTCCTTTAATGTCATTTCTCTTCTACTACCCCTAAATACTTCTTTCAGAATGGAACAGTTTATGATAACCTGTCTTACACTAACCCTTCAGCCCTCCAGAATCCACAACATCAATTCTCATAATAAAGACTATTTTAAATATTTTTTTAATACTCTAAGAAAACCAATTTCATCCTTGAATGTTCCATTGATCTATGGTAAATAAATAGGCATTAGGGAGAAGCATTGTTTATTTATTTGCTTGCCACTTAGAATTTAATCCTGGGATTCTAAAGGGATGATTATGAATTTCTCTAACAGTCCCTAGGGTATGTTTTGAATGTAGTCATCTAAGATAGGACTCTTGCACTCCAGGATGCTGGTGCATTACAGCTTAAGAAAGATTGTAGGCAAATAGCTCTCATTTATTACAAAGAGGGATGAGTAGTAATTCCAGGGCACACACTAGATGAGATTTCACCGCTATCTAGTCTCTGTACAGTGCAGAATTATCTGGGAGCTTTCCAAAGCCTGCTTACATACAGTATAGCCTCACTAAGTGAGCTCCTGGCAAAATCTTGTTGGTAAAGCAAGAGTTTTGGAGCTTCTTCAATTGAAAAGCAGCTTCCACTTATCGAGCTGAGTTTGTAGAGTCACATCTTTATAGTCATGTGGAAGGATTGTTGTCCATCTGACCTCTTACATCAGAAAATGTTAGGTCAGTATTTGCTTCATTCAAGCTTTCATCCATCTTGAAAATCGAAGGATGGGATTTTTTTGGAAGATACAGACTGAGGGATGCTGTGTGCTAGAAGGGGCCAGAAAGGTCACCGCAGCCTGTTATATTTAATTGTAAGCACCAAGTCTGCTTGAACATCAGCTGCTACCACCACAAGCCATAAAACTCATTCCTGACTCTAGAAATAAAAAGCTTTAATCTTAAAGACTAAAAGTCATGAAGACCTCATCATATATCCAGGAAAGCAGTGGTTAATCACTCTTTCAATTAAAAAAAAAAAAAAAGCATCATTTCTTATTTTGCCAACCCTTTTCCTGGGAGGGGAAAAAGCCATCCACTAGTTGGAAAGCTCTTCCCTCAGAGTATATTGAGGATATCATTAGGTCATGGTGTTGGATAAACTAACTAGACTGAGTTTCTGTGGGTAGGTTTTCCAGATCTCTGATCGTTCTCCTAATGTCCTTTTCTAAGCCATTCCTGATCTATCAGCACAATTTCAGCAAGATTAGACAACAAGGAACCATAACAAAATGAGTAAGCCCTTGAAGCAACATATTTCTACTGTATTTCCAAGGAGTAGGAGGACATCACTGAGTGTGGAGAAGTGAAAGAAATGTCTTCCTCAGGATACAATCTTGCCTAAATGCTTTGGAGACTCCAGATCCCCAGTGCATGTCAACACGCAGCCTGGAAGAGTATCTGGGACAGAGTGCTAGGCTGCACATGGGCTAATGAAAAGCTCGACATAGCAAGGATGAAGTCTGCTTTGTGTCACTGGAGAAAATTAGGCTGATATCTAACAGATGACATTTGCCAGTAAAAACGATCGTTCACATTGTGTTCGTCTTCTGGGAGACGTTACTAATCTGACATGCATTCACAATACATGCAGGTATCGAGTGCAACGTTACTGAAGTTGGCCTCTAACCTGCTACACAGGTCTTTCCAGGATACAAAGTGTTGAGATAACAGTCTTTTTCATTTAATTTATGAATCTCCTTCATGCTCTTATCAATTGAAGACTAATCCCACTCATTGGAGCCAGGTGCTGAACAAATTTCTCATTTGTCTTAGCAATGCAGAGCACCATGGGCCTTGGCCATGTGGAGAGAAAGGCAGGAATAGAGACCATCTCATTTCCTACATCGTGTCATCGCCGGGGTCCTATCGCTCATTTTCAAGTACGACTCTTGTGCTCAGTTACAGACTACAGCCTCACTGCATGGGAAATCCTGTGAACACAGGACACCAAGGTAGTCTCTGACCCCAGTATATCTGTTATACCCTGCCACGCATGCAAAATGCAGTCACCCTCTCTGCACTACCGCTCTTATTTCACTCGTTCGATATAGATACTCTGCACTGGAAATACAGTCACAGTAACATAACGCTCACCATGTAAAGCAGTTGCTATTATCACTTCTGGTTTAATTTGGGGGCAATGAAGAACAGAAAGGTCAGTGACTTGTCCCAGATCACAGCAGAAATTGCTAACATAACTGGGAATAGAATCCTCATCTGCACAGACCTGCATGGCTTCTTCACTACATAGTCCAAACTGCTCAAACTGGGAATTTATCATTGACACCTGACTGTACACAGGAATACATGGGCTCAGCTTCCTTCGGCTCATTTGCAAACCAGAATTTGAGGAATAAATTCCTGTTCCTAGGTAAACAGAGATTCGGTTAAAGCTTTGCATCACATGTTATGGAGTGGGAAAGTCCTGTCTCTAGTAGGTCCTGTTTCAGTTAAGTCAGACACAAAGAGTTTAGCCAGGCAGATCATGCACACAACAATTACTTGAAGCTTATGAGAAAACCCTCGAAGGGCTCATCTTGCTTCTTGAAGAGCCAACACAGAGAGGAGTTCCCTGCGATGCCTTTCATGATCTCTATTGTTCACAGGGTACTAAAGTAATGAATAGCCTTTATTTTTCCAAGTTTCAGTCACAGAATGCACATGCTAGCATTAAAAGGAAAACAAAAGTGCAGAAATGCCAAGATACGATGTAACACACAGCCCTTCATCACTTGCAATGATGCACAGTGTTACAAATTTTATCTAATCAACTGACATTTTAAGTAGTGGAGAATTTAACAAGAATAACAATGTGGTGACAATTTAGTCTTTCTTCCCCCTCCATAAAAACACTGTCTTCTGTTTGGTCTAGATTCAGGTCAAGACATTTGACTAATTTGCTAGTCATTAAAAAGATATTTTTATACCCAGCCTGTAATATTATACTCTTCAGTGATTATGATAGTTCCCAACAGAATTCCAGACTTCAAAATGAAGGCTGGGAAGCTGAGCTGCAATTATGATACTTTAAATAATTCCACAAAAGTAGAACCACTGTTAAATAATTTATAGTCTTTGATCTTGTCACAGATCTACTGAAATCTTCACATCACTCAAGCTAAATATTTTCAAACAGAAATGGGATAGGTTACTTCCCTCCACTCCCTTCTGTCCCTGTGGGAGCTGAGGAAAATAACGGTGCCAGGGGCCAAATCCTTAGCTACTTTGGTGTAAACTCCTTCAAAGCAACTTGTGTGAAAATTTCTCCTCTGGGGCTTAAACACATTCAGAAATTAGTCTTTCATCACAGCATCTTGAAAGGTTAAGAAAGTAGCGGTTATTTTTGAAACGGATTTCCCTCCTAAGTGACATTATTCCCAATATTTCAGAAAGCAGAAAACATTACTTGTCAATTCTGCATCGTGCACAGCTGTAGGAAGTGGAGACAACAGGTGCTGCACACAGGACTCCGGCCCCCGTGGAGCAACATGGGTCCACGTCGGAAAGGCGAGGGAGCCTTGCGCAAGAGGTCCAGCCATGCTGCCAAACCTCAGCAGATGCCACCTAGAGAGGCACTGAACGTGGCCAGTTTCCTCAAGTGAGGGTCGTCTGCTAAAGGCTGGTAACCAGGACATACGTGAAAATGCAGCCTGAGCTAAACTTCATGGCTAAAACAAACAATTGCAAAACCCCCGTAATTTCTGGTCTAATCAGTCACAATCCACCTTAATAACCCGACAGTCAGGGATATGGACTATTCACAGTTACTATCAAGAGTGCTGGCCAAAACACCACTCCGCAGCGAAAACTGTGCTTCCAAGTTAAAATTGTCTTGCAAAGGCAGATTCAGAAACTTTAGGGCAAATTAGAGACTCAGGTGCAGGATCAAGATACGCTGTTTGAAAAAGTTACCTCTAATTAGCTTAGCCCCAGTAGTTAATACCAGGCAAGATAACATAGCTTAAATGCCTTCCACTGGAGGCAAAACTCAGGCTGCATCATGTTGCAGCCCAGGAAGCCTATGTGCATGCATATGTACGATTACTACGGCTCTGCTGACTGATAACTTGTTAAATTGACATAACTTGACTGTGTCGGGGTCCTTAGACTAATGAAGCATGTAAAGGATGGCAGAAGTAAACAGCAGCTTTCCAGGAAACCCTTAATTTGCATTCTAATTAATGCAATGTGGGGCAGAAGTCATAAATAAAGGATTCAATCACAGCTCACTGTATAATAGGGAGACTGGTTTCACACACCTGGTATGACAGGCAAGCACTAAAGTGGGGTTATGGAAGATGCCAGACCTAAACAAGCTATTCACGTCTGCAAGTGACAAAGAGCGGCATCACCAAAAAAAGGGTTTTGTGATGCATTTTGTCTTTTAAAACATTCCCTCCCAAGGAATAAATCACATCTTTTTTAGAAGATGACAAGCACAAAGAAAATTTCACCTAGAAGAGTCCTTGCAGGTGTGACAAACAGGATTTGAACACTCCACCTGCAGGCTTTTTACCACTGGAGATGAGGAGAGTTCTCATACTCTCAATGCCCTGGTAAAGACTCAAGTCCCGCTTTTCCAATGGTTTACAGAAGTCTTCCCAGAATAGCTGCCAGCACCAAGGAACCCCATGCACGCTCCCTGGCCCCAAGACCTTGGGGAGCATGCATACTAGAAGAGGGACAAATTTGCCCCAAACATCCTGTACAGTGCATTCAACTGAGAGACTGAACAGGAAAAAACAGAATCTGGAAGAGCTCAATAGTGCGTGAGGGTACATGAATGACACAAAAGCATGAGCACCGGGTCTGAATCTTGCTATTATATTTGTCAGTCCTGTCACACAGAGCATATTGCCTGCAATAGGCATTTTTATTGGATCAGGCAGAGTTTGAGGACAGACTCCTGGTTTGCTCTCACCTGTAGCCTTACTGTATCACCATTACAGCGTTCCAGTTATTCCCTCCTAGAGACCGTATTGCACAGTTAATGCCAACTGGTAAGGTCTGAACATGACAGGGCAGCAGAAAAGGAGGCTGGCTGCATTTAGCCACAATAAATGTATCCACATAAAACCATTCAGAAATTCAATTTTGATGTCTTTTCTGTGTGGGATAGTACATGTGGTTTACGTTATTTTGAGAACAGTTTGGTAAGCGCTCTGTCATATTTATTAAATGTAATCAAGTCAAGAATAGAACAAATAATTAAGTTACTTGCTTTCTAATTAAAAATAAACAGAATTATTTAAAATATCCCGCTTTTCCTCCCTGCTAAAAGTACAGTAGAAAAACTAGCCCGTATAAGTGACAAAAGATCATTGCAAACCAAGCCGACGAAATGAAAGGGGACAGTAAATATTAATACCATAACAAAAGTAAAGTCCATTATTGTTTTAACTACTTCACTGCACTTGCTTAGCATTTCCCCACTACCCTATCACAAGCAGTAAGTCTTTCCACAGAACCCACGGAGCTCATTCATTTTTGTGAAAAATACTTCCTCAGTGGCTATTTGTTTTTGCAACCATCGTTATAAAATGCATTACTGGCAGAAGTCTCGGGATTATAAATAGGTATGAGTCTTTGTTTAATTTCAGTAAACCAGGATAAAGTCACTGAGGTTTCCGCACACACGACTTTCATTAGGAGTGATGTACAACTGAAAATACATCAGACTCATGCCTTTTATTGTTCTTATTTCTATTTTTTTATGCCTTCATGTAATTAGAAGGCTGAAAGTTTTGGAGGTGCTTAGCAAAGGTCCCAGGGAAAAACCACCGATGACTGTGGAACAGGCAAAGTCACTCACACCAACACAGTAACTACCAGTCTATTTGGAAAAGTGAAAGTATTTTGCTTCGAGGTTTTTGCTTGTTTCCATTCTGTTAAACCGTTTAAGATGTGTTACTTTGGCAAATACTCGTCTTACTCCAAGCGCTAATCAACACTGTGAGGGAAGAAAGCCTGTTCTGAAAATATAATACATTACTCCAGAAAGCTGCAACCTAACAGACAGCAACTGGCTGCCGAAGCGCCCAGTGTCCCGCACCGAAGCTATTAGAGACCAGAGCTGACATTCCTTATACTTCAAAGTCAAAGAAGCAGTGCCAAAAATGCCTATAAAAACAAGTGCAAGCTCTTCTTTGGGTCAAGTCTTTCAAGGATTTTCCTTAAAAATTCTATAAACGAACTTTATGTAGGACTCGGAGGTTTTCTTCAGGGCTTGCAAGCAGTCTGTATTAAGAACAAAGACTTCATAAAATAACACAGAATTGATACGATAAATAAAGTCCCCAGCACATCGCTTTTGCAATTCAAGGATATAATTATATTCTACAGCAAAGAGAGTGATGTAATAGTTCAGTCCAGGTACCGAGTTTAAATGAGCCCGCAACTTTCCCCTGGAAGCGATGCTGCACCTTGTCCTTGGGGAAGGGCAGCCCACTCCTCTTCAGCACAGGGACACGGGAGCCACTTCCTCTCCAGGAGACGGGTCTGGGGCTCGTTCCATATTACTTTTAAGTAACGCTTTCCTGTGGTTTGCCTGAGAGTACACGGACAACGCAAAGATGTGCTCTGCAGCTGGCGGCTACGTCCAGCAGTGGTAATGCTTTGTAGCGGAGGCCAGGACCATGAACGCTTGTACTGAAGCCCGGGGCAATCCACCCACACCGTCTTTCCATGGTGGCCAGACAGACAAAACACTGCCAGGATTAGCAGACCGTAAAGGGTTAACCAGCCCTGGACAGTTCAGGCACAGGGGGTATATTCTAGATTAGCAGAGGAGCACACAAGTATTCACAAGAGAGGAGCTAAAATGATTTGCTGTTTGGGAGCCATTTCATGCCACCCTCAGACAAGTCTCTTGTAGAAGTCAGCAGGATGCTCCTCTGGTTATGGACTGCAGCAGGATTTGGCTTTGGCTCTGAAGAAAAGGGATTTGTAGGGGAAGCTTGTGGTAGCCGCATGTACACAAGGGAAGTTGGGCACAGCAGCATTTTTCTTTCAAAATCTCCCTGCTCCTGAAAGGCCACCCATGGGACGCAGCCATCTCTTGTGTAGCTATTGTTTTCTGTGGATGTGTGCCACCTATTAACAGCCGGGGTGGAGCAGACGGAGCTCCCAGGCCTTGCACAGAGAAGACAAAGACTGCCCTCTGCCTTTCTGTCTTCAGAGGCCACTCATAGCACAAACAAGGCAAAAAGCAGAGGCTGGCAAGGGTGCAAGAATACAGCTACAGTATTACCGTCCCAAAATAGGCTGCAGCAGTGCCTGAGCTAATTCCTACAGCCAGCGTGTCAGCAACAAAAGGGGCTTTCCTGAATGAGGTGGAGGGCACCCGGAACAGATCACCTTAGATTGCTAATTTAGGAACCACATACTCCAATTTAACAGCCAGAGGCTACATGGTAGTGAATCAGGCAAAAAAACCGGCAGTTTCACATCCACGGTGTGTTAAGTTCATCACTGCCAGGTTGAGCTTCTCCATTATGGAGAGGATGCCACGTGTGAGAGCTCAAAGGAGTTGTCTCGAGCAGCTGGGGACAGCCACTAGTTGAGGATGGAGGTGCAGCAAAGCTTGCTCCCACTACTTTACCACAAAAGTCCACAGAAGCACTAGCAGGAGTAACTCCAGCTCTACCACCCTTGAAAGGGTACAGATCCTTCCGAGCCCCCAAGGCTCCAGAGCCCTTTGTCAGGGCAGTGTTTGTAGGAGTGCAGTTTGGTTTCTTTGCGATCTTCCACTTAATTTCCTGCTTGGTTTTCTCTTTGGGGCAGGGTAAGCATTCCCCACAGAAGCAGGATGAGATTTAGCAACAGCAGAGTTATCAGAAGCCTTGTGCGTCGAATAAACACTACACTTCTTACAAATAGAAAACATACAAGTCATAGATCAAGGGCCCAACTCTGAGAGGCTCGTGCCTGGAAAGGTGTCAGTGCACATGCGTTTGGATGGCTGCTGCCCTCAGGCTGCCTGAAGGAAGTTTTGACCCAGGATATTAATACTTAGCTTATAGCTTATTTGATACAGAGCCAACCAGGCTGGGGCTCAGAGGTCTGTTTATATTACAAGACTGTGGGCCTTTGGGAGATTAACACCTAGAGAAAATGCATCTGTGTTTGTTTTGGGTGAGGCTACAATTTAAATTCTTATGTTATCACACAAACTAGACATGATAGATAATCAATGCCCTGTGATAGCTAGTACTGAGTAACTGAGCTAGTTTTATTTTGCAAGATCATTATTCAGCATATCATTCTTTCTGTGTTCCTTTATATTTAAAGTCAGATCAGGCACTTATTTTCTTGAGACTTTTATGAACTCATACCTATATTTTCATCTCTCATCATAAAGCAAAACTGCCTGGATTATGTCAGTTCTGTGCTTTTTTGTAGCAATATAAAACATATTATATTGTTGCAAAACATTATGTCACAGAAATCATACAGATGTCAGGCTAAAAGCAATCTTAAGAGGACATCCAGTCTATTTTCTTACCCAGAAGCAGTATCAAGTTTACTTCCAGCCATGACAGATGTCTGTCAAGCTTCTTAAAACCTTCAGATGAGAGTCTATAACATTCCTGGGTAACCTGTTCTAGTGATTAGCAGTCCTATACAGATAGATGTGTTTTAAACAACCAAAAGCCTTGTTTCGCTATCAGTGAAGCAAATTTCTGAATTTATTTTCACATCTTGAATCCACACCTTGGGTAACTGTACCCCTTTGAAAACACTGACATCTGAATGTAAGTCAAGGGATACACTGCACCTTTAGATATTAAATTAAGTATAGAGACATGATAGTGATCTGGGGAGAGAGAGCAACTAGCATAGATCAGGGTCAGGAGCACTGCTGAGAGGTGGGGGTGTGATATATCTCTCAAATGGCCGAGTAAGTAAAGCACTGACCTGCTAAATCTGAGTTCAGTTTGGTTTTTACAGAGAGCCTTCAATTACACTTGTGTGAAAATATAGTACTTCTGATGCTATGCTCAGTAGACACGGTGACTGATAGATCTGCATCCTCTTTCTAACAACACTTGCCTAGAAGACTTACATCCTCTCTCAGACATCTTTTCTAGACAAACACACACAAATCTTTCAATCTTTCAGCACAGATCATATTTTCTAAGTCTTGAATCATTTGGGTCATTTTTCTGGATTACATCCCATCTTTCTGCATCACTTTCAAGAGAAGTCAAACACCAGAAACAAAAAATCCAGCTTCCGACTTCTTGGCACTCAGAGATGTCTTGTATACAACAGCTTTGCTCACACGCTGCATGCTGAAAGTTGCTCTTTTAATGCAATTATCACATCTTTTACTCCTGTTCAACTTGCAATGCACTAAAACTCCATCTTCTCTGCTGCTGCCAAGTCACTGTGTGGTTACAGATTATCTGATGGATACTACTTTGCAGTTTTACAGTCCAAGAGCCTTCATGCTGATAACTTTTCTCCCAATGTATCGTGTTCATTTGTTCTTCTAATCCTGTCTTCTAAAGTACTGCTGTACCCTCTCAGCATAGTGCCCTCCTTAAATTTTACATGTTCACTTTCTATTCCATCATCCAAGTCAGTAAAGAAAATATTGACTGAAACGAGGTCCACAATTAACCCTCTTCTGAGAGCAAAAGTGAATTCTCCTTTTAGTAGGGCACCACTGCTAACTACTTTCTCAGTGTGCGATTTCACAGAATCAGGCCCTCCCCTCTCATTCAGGCCAAATTTCTCCAGTTTACATAGGAGCACATAACATGCCACAGTGTCAAAAGCCTAGCTAAAGTTGAGATGTATCACATCCACCACTTTCGCCTTATCCACTAAGCCAGTTTCCCTGTGAAGGAAGGAAATTAGATTGGTTTAGCATGATTTGTTCTTGACAAATATGTGTTGACTCTTTTTTATCACCTTATTATCTGGATGGTGCTTACACATTGACTGCTTAATAATTTGTTCTAGTATCTTTCCAGCTATCAAGGTTAGACTGACTGGTGCATAATTCCCAAGACCTTCCCCTTCCCCCTTCTTAAAGATAGATACTACGGTCTGTTAAAAAATCAGTGCAGAAAAAGATGTATGCCTTCAAGAGAAGCAAGACTTTGCGTGCACTGTGATAGTCATGTGCACAAATTTAGACAAGAAACGTTTAACTATCTTCTAGAAAGTTTGGGCAAAAACAGTAAGTTGAATTTATCTGTTGCATTATCTTGGTATGAGACAAAAGTAAGCAAAGTCTAGGGTACATGACCAGAAATGTATGTTATATAAACAGAATTATTCATTGTCACAGAAATATGATCACTATTATGTAACCTCTTCCAACCTCCTGCCAGTGGATGATTAGTTCCTACAGAGTATTTTCCACTGCTTTGTTCAACAGAGATATAAGCAAATCAGTAAATAGCTTCCCCCCACTTCCCTTGGGAAACTGTTGCACGCCTATATACTAATCAGTTTGGTCTTACTGAAAACAATAATGCAATACTGAAACATATTTCATGGCAGCTAATTGTGACAAGAAATCTCTAGTAGTAACACTACCCCTCCTTTCTTTGTCCCAGCCAGACAACTGTTTCCACCAACAGGTATTATACCTACTTATTCTTCTGTTGTTTTCTGAATAGCTCATACTTCTCGTGTTTCCCATTGTACACAATCACAAACACACGCTAGCATCTGCAGAGGTACGTGGAGAGGCTAGGAATGCCTGGCCTTGTATTTTCTGGGTGCAGTTATACCGAGTGTCTCCCTTACTCTTGCAGATCTCTAACATGGTTCCTGCTAGAAAGACAGGTCTTCAGCAAGGAGATGATCTTGCAAGGGGAAGAAACAAGAACAAGAACACCACTACTTCTACCTCCACTATAATGCCATATATAATACCTTCACTTACACATGAAGGAACTTAACTTCTTCCCTGACCATCATTGGTGTATGTGTGATACGCACATATACACATGTGTACAAACAGCTGAGTCCAGCAAAGGTAAATATGAAGATTATCTAGACACTGCCTAGATACTCCAGTATATTTATATTGAAATGCCTAAAATACAGACTGTCAGGGGAGGTTGAGCCCCTGTTGATTCCAACCTGTCACTTCTCTGCTTTCCTCCTGATTTACAATTTGATCTTCTCTAGTTCCATTCAGCTAATTCTGGTAAACTGATATGTCTGGAAGAGAAAAGGTTCCCAACCTGCTTATAAGCCAGCAGATACTCCACATCTACCACTGTTTCAGTTATTTCAGAGATGCTCAGCCCATTCCAATTTGCAACATGTTTAGAGACTCAGAGGTTTGCGACCAGCTGAAAATGCACCAAGTTCTCATCATCACAACGGCTGCTGAGATTTATTTCTTTATACCAACCCTTGCATCTATTGAAATAAAGTGGGATTGGTTTTGATGTTGACTTCTGAAACCCTGTATCCTGCTCTCCCATTCAGAGAGAGGCTGGGAGTGAAGTATAGCTGCAGAATCACATGTTAAACCCACTGCATGAATAAACGCTGTTTCCCATTCTCCATGCATTTAAATCAGAGGTAGTTGACCTGTTTAGGATATAATCTATTCAGATAATAAAACCCACATGGCACATAGTAAAATGTTTTAATCCATGATCCATGCATATACTTCTCTAGAAACAAAGACGGTTACAGACTATAGCATATAAAATTTGCCCTGAGCTAGAGAGCCAAAGCCCTTTAGCACAGAGACATTTCTGAATTGTGAACTTTATAAAATCCAACCCATAAGTTCTGCAGATGTAGCTTATAGCTGAGAAAAATCTAAGATGTTAACTGCCAGTGTTAGCTCATATAAGCTGGTATTTGTAAGAAGTGTGCTGTATAACTTGTATTATTTTTCTCACCTTTCCTGTATAGTAAAACGCAGCTATTGTAAATTAAGGCTTTAATTTTTTTGCTGTGGATTTGTTTGTGAGTTTAATGGGGGTAATGATGTGGTTTTGTCCTCTGCCATTTCTAAAAATTGTACAAATCAAAGTGTATTTTGTAAAGGAATTTTACTACCTGTTTAATAACTTTTTAAAAGGTTCAGTATTGCATCATGGGACTACATATATGGCAGGGTTTTTCCTTCATGGATGAACAAAGAACATATCCAAGCAAGACTTAGTAATGTTAATGGCAGCTGCCATCCAAAAATCCCTTGCACGTTTTAAGCAAAGGGATCCAGAAAAGCTAGTCTGCTTGAAACATTATTTAAAGACATGGGGTTTGGACACAGACCCACACAAGCTGTTTAGCAGCGGATTATCCAGACTGTATCAGATCTCTTTAACCTTATGGCTGCTTATGACTACAATTTTATTTTTATCCAACACCAGAAAGGGATAGAAAGCAAATCAAGATCATGTGCAGAGGGATGCCTTAGAGTGACCACGGCTGGCTCTTTCCTTCACCTGGCTGCAGACAGGCACCACTCAATTCCGAGTGTCCATGGCAGGGCTTAGGCAAAGGCTTTTCCTTTTGGCATATCATGCTTTGGAGAAGCTTCTTTGCATGCTACTAAAGATGCCAGGAAGACCAGCTGCTCCTGAACAGTTTGCAGGGAGGCAGATATAATTAATTCACAAGTTGGAAGCACATTTGACAGAGAGAATTGTTTTGTTACCCCCAAACAATTGAGACGCTCATATGTGAAATGTACATGCAAGTACATCTGCTCTCACTTAAATCCCATACATTCAACTATCCTAACTGAAGACACTGTAGTCAACTCTCTGCTAGCCATGAAGATGATTTGCAGAATAATCTAAATACTGCTGTGCAAGGAAAAGCTTGATCAATAGGCCCCATAACTTAGAAGGCACAAATTTATGTTACTTTAATGGTATGTCCAGGAACATTAAAACGAATCAAAGCCTACCCAGTTGGCCATGTTTACCAAGGCCTTGGCTTCTTTGGGTCATCACAAACATGACTTTCACCAGAGTCAATGCCCAAGACTCACAGCAATAAGAACAGGATTATTTAAGCATTTTTTTTCCTCGCTTTCCCCCCACCACCACCATATTCACATAAACTTGTCACACATTTGCATACATTTGAACAGCCTGCCTGACTATAAGGCATCTGTACTTTTATGTTCATTTCCCTGACATCTGGAGTGCTATAAATTCAATGCTTGCCTTATTATTTTTCTTTTCCTCTCTCCTCTTCTTCCCCAAACATGTATTGGCAGTAGCACGTATCAATCCAGCCGCATTCAGATCCAAACTCATTGGAGAGTTCCAAACTTGAACGACCCAAACCGGACCAAAAATTTAGAGAGGGGTGGAAAAAACCACCAGTGGAGTCCCTGTAAGGAAAAAACAGTGTTACCATTCCACTGCAACAAGATGAAAAAGAAAACACTAAGAATGAACAACTAAAGATAAATGGTTAAAGCTGCCTCAGGGCACTTTGGAAGAGAACACTGAGGCAGGTATGACCAGTCCTTGCCCGCTTCTGCTACCTTATTGCTGGGTAAGCAGGAGTTTATACCAGCACCACAGAGAAAAACATGCCTCAAGGTAGCTCTGGACTGACCAACAGAGCGATTCAGCCTCGCTCTGTGTCTCCCTTTGGACTACTAGACAGGAAAGGCACTATCATGCCAGTGAGTGTGGGGATACTGGACATCATACAGTGAGCATGAAAGCTGTATGTTCATTTAATGGGAACGTTTGGAGTAGCCAAGCACCCAAAAGGGACATATGAGAACCACTCTGCAAATCTCCAAGGCATTGCAACACACAATGCAAACGTACAATTAAGTTTTGCAAATCTGGCCAGACACCAAAGGCTTTGGAAGTTGGCTGAACACAAAGTTCCCTGATTCTTCCCCTGACTCTCAGCTTTCCCTGAAGACTGAATCAAAAAGTACATATAATACTAGGCTGCTCATTCTTCTGTTGCCCATACACTGATATATTTTTCTTGCTCCATTGGGACAGATGAAACAAGAGAAATGAAAACAGGGCCAGTCTGGTGTCTGTTGAGGGATCACCTCTTACTAACCAAGAAATGGCAAAATCCTTCTAAAGGTTCTTTGGGGAATATTTATTTTGTCTTGTGCTTTTACTGTAATTGTGTTAATCCAATAGATTTGTTAAGCAGTAAAGCGTTAACTGGCATGTCTGAGGAATGGCTGTTGGGTAATGCGTCTGCATGGGAAGAGGACTGAAAACGCAGTTTACATAAGGGCGTGGACCATATGTGACAAAGAATACATTACAGTATATGTTTCCCTCAATGGTAAAATATGATGAGGTAATTGGGAGCAGGGTTAAAAGCTGAAAAGACTATATTTATGCGTCAAGTTCAAGGGGTTGTTTTAATTTCTAGACTAGATCAATGACGACAAACTTCAGCTCTGCTTCTGTACGCACTTCAGTAGCCTGGGAGGGATTACTACTGTGTGTCCAGCTAGCACATATATCTGTGCTGGACTACTTTTCTTCTCTTAAACTGGTATTTCGAGTGGAAAGTGTGGTGCCACGCACGACAGAAAAGGCAAGTGGAGAAGGGAAGAGTGAAGTTAAATTGCATGGAATTGACCATAATGAAAAATTTGGGGGCTAAATCAAACCTGAAGCTGTTTTGCCTATCACTCACCTACACATCTTCCTTCCATCTAAGTAATCACTCATTTCACAGAATCACAGAATGGTAGGGGTTGGAAGGGACCTCTGGGGGTCATCTAGTCCAACTCCCCTGCCGAATGATTGCCTTTACAAGCTGCAGGGTGCATTAGGGGAACATTTTAACAGTTTCATTTTCTGTCCTGCCAAGTTATGCTACCCACAGCCTCTAGGATCACACAGGATACGAAAGCCCACAGCCTTTTTTTTTTCTGCTGTTGTTGGCTGCTTTCACTGCTAGGGCTCAAGGCCTGTCAGCAGAAGCTTTGCTACAGATGCACAGAGAACCTGCCTAACGTGTTACAAACTGACACAACTAAAGCAGTAGCCAGTGGTCTCACATAACAGAGTTATTTTTTCCAAGCCTGTTTTCTTCTTCCAGCTGAGTTCCCAAAAGGCAGCAATGCTTTAATGGACCCACACAGTGAAAAAATGAGCAACAGCAGCATCCAAAAGGCTTTTGTTCATTATTGCATCCAGCCCTTCTGGAGTGCTTAGACAAACTGGAGAGTGAACTTGCCTGACTGAAGTACTGAGAGAGCCTGACTGAAAGATTTCACATGTCATAGCTACCCCGTTTCCACCATGCTACTTAAAACCCAGTGCAAAATGAGCATATCAAACTATGTGAGGTCTCTCAGATACCCGCCCTCTTCCTCTCCCTCTCTTTGCCTGAGGACACCTGATCATCTCCAAAGATGAGGAGACACGTCTCTAGACTATGACACACACAAGGCCTTTTGTAAAGCATGAGGAAAATTTGGGCCAGTAATACAGAGCGATGCAGCTTTGCCACTGTAACAGAGGAGATAACCTAGGGCTCAGGATTGTGCTTTTTTTAAGCAGTCTACAAGGATCTTCATTTTCAGTAGGATCTAAGCTTATGATTGTGGAAATCTCTGACGAGAGGTTTTCAAATCCATATTGACCAACATTACAACAAGCTATTTCCACCACCTATAGAACTCTGGTTTATAACAGAGCCTTGCCTATGCTAGATACAAGAGGCAACCTGAGACATGGCCAAGGTGAAAGCTTGCTTGATCCACATGAAGCCTTATCAAATGCAAAGCCAGTAATGGAGATGTCAAAGGTTCACACTGGCACAGCCATGCTGAAAAGCTGCCCATTCCATGCCTCTCTCCTCGCCATAAAAACTATGCTGAAAAAAAATCCCTTAATTCCTCTGAGGCTCTATAGACTCAGTTACCTACACACCATGCATACAACCTCTCTCTCCCATTGTCCCTTCTGCCTCCCCCCGCCATGGCATAGATCTCCAGATGAGCAGTTTCAATTACTTGAACAATGATCTTGGAAGTAAAATATTTCCCTCCTTGCCACAAATCTTTATAAGTAGTGAAACAAACACCACAATGTGCCTTCTTCCAACAGCTGGAAAATTATGGTCTGACTGAAATGACATCATTCTGTTTTCCTGCGGAATTTCTGTGCTATGAGATTTCAGGAAGAAACTGTGTGGTGGCTTAAGGTGGGCTGGGAGACAGCGTTGTGGTGAAGTGGGCAAACAAAAAAAGGTGAAACTGTCTTAAATAGGCCTTACTGCAAAATAAATGTTTACACAAAAACTGGAAAGATTCTTTAAAAACAGATCAGACAGGCTGTTCTTTGGCTTGTAGCCATTCCCCAGTCACAGCCTTCAACGTCCCTAGCTGTCCTAGCTCTAACGTACAAAATTATGTTTCTCAACATCTTATCTTGTTCTTCCCCTCTGTCTTATTACATCATCGAAAAAAGAGATGGAAGACATACCCCAGTGAGGAAATACCTCTGTCAGAGCAACATTGCAATTCTAGCAGCTTTTCAAAGGAGACAGCACTTAATTACCTGCTCAGTTGTGGATGTCATCAGAAGGTGTGTGACCACGCTGGGTATACTGCAATCCCCTTTACTGCACAGAGGTCATGTAGAAAAAGCAAGGTTTGGTCCTAGCAAGTTAGAGTCAAGTCCCAAAACATGACTGTGGACCAGATAAGAGAGACTGCAAAACATTTGATGGCCACAGAGTCAAAAACTGAATTTGGCCAGTTGGTGAGAAAAGACAGATCTGCCAACTTCTATCAAGAACTGTCAAGTTCAGTTTTTCATTGTCATGGTATTTAGGGCTGTAAGCTTTGGCTAATTTCTATGCTCAGTTTTGGTCAACATTGTGTAAAGACAAAAAAATATTAGACTTTTTTTCCTGATTTGCTTTTCATTTCCTTACCATGCCAGGGCCTCGTGCACAGTAAGATAGCCAGAACTACCTGATTTGCACTCCGTGGCCCAACAGGCCCCAGTATCGTTAAAGGTTTGGTCACCTTCACTGAAAGTTTCTCAAGCGCAATTCTCAGTAGTACTGAGTGCAATTCAGTAGTGCAATTTGGCACTCCATAGATGGATTTAAAAAAAAAAATTAAAAAAAAATCACTGAAACCAAGAGAAACTCTGAATTGTGCTTGTGATCACTGTTTCGCTATAAACTACCTACTTACTCCAAATCATAGCTGTGGGAAACCATCAGCAGCACTGGTGCTGACTTCAGGCAGTAATCCAGCTGAACATGAAAAACAGAAATGAAAAAGAGCATGTGAACAAGAGAAAGACAAAAGACATCTCTGCTGAAATTCCTCTTCCATTTTAACTCCTACAGAAGACCTCGAAAAATCTTCTCAGCGCTCTGAAAACATCACAAACGTCTTTAATAGCTCTGGTTTCTACACACTTTCTCTTGCTTCTTCCCTGTGCCCCTCCCGATGTTTCCTATTCTGTTGAGTAATTTCATAAACAACCCAGGATGGTGTAACTAAAAAAGTCAAGGTGTATATTAAAACCTCTCCCAAACCAGGGATAACACTCACCTTGCAAAGTCTTTCTATCTTTTTTTTTTTTGTGTTGAGTGAACATCATATATTCAAACCTGAAATTCCCTACTTCAGTTGTTAATTTTACTTGCTGTTGTTGTTTATAAGCAATTTCACCAAATAATTAACTTTCAATCACTGTATTTAGCGGGGTCAAGAAGAAAGAGCAATGAAGGTCTATCTTCAATACTTCAACAACAAAGAACAAAATTGATGTATAAACGTGCATATCACTTTAATGTATCCAGCACTATATATAAACATAATTTTGTGTGATTTATATCCCTAATTAGATTCCCATGGCAACATTCTTCAGCTAACAATGTGTATCATAATCACCTTTTCTTCATACAAATGATTTCCTTAACTTTGCATGCATAACTTAGCAGTTTTTATTTTTAAAACTCACGTTAACAGTTTCTCTCTTGTTACCAGTAGGGGTGCTATGATAAGAAACTAATTTGCTGTAAAAATTACTCATTTGTCAAATAAGCATTAAAATAATTGTTCCCCTTTTGACTGTTACCCTGCTGTTTCCAGTCATTTTCAAAAACTAAATTATTTACTCATTTGAAAGTTCAGCTGTGCATATTTTAATTGATATTCCCTCATAGGACTCATGTTGTTAATGACAATAATTAACCTGAAATGGCTGCTAAATAATTATGCTGAAAAGATACAAAGTATTTGTGCAGAAAGTAAAATCAGCATTTGAGAAACCATCAAAACGTAGAACTTTCCTATTTTATGGCAAAGCATAGTAATAGTTCATAATCAAATTAAGGATGAAAAGGAAAAATGTAGATTACATCCTTTGATGCAGAATACTTTATGTTTCCAATATAGTATGGTATTCTAGCTAACAATGAGTACTCAGTCATCTTAATAAATCCCTAGTATTGCTAGTCCAGATCGTAATATAAAGTATTCTCATGAAGTCAGTGCAGTTAGGAATGTGGTAAACTATCCATTAATAACATTGCTCTGCCATCTATCTATTGCATTTCATTCCAAGGAATCAGACTCTTGTAATAATTTATAGCTTATGGAATTAATGCTGAAGGTTTTCTTCTGGCAAGTGTTGTTGATTTCAGTGATGACAGCTAAAAGCTATTCAGACCCAGCTTCTTTCTCTGGACACATCACAGGCCAGATGCATTACCGACCTATTGTTTGTGTAACCATTTGTATTAGCACGAAAACGACATCATTTTTGATTTAGCTCCCTTGCTTGTCGATAGTGCGAGTTACGGGTGAAGCAAGCTCTGTACACACTGCTGAATAAAGAGACAGGGTAAGTTCATCTACACAAGGACCATTCCGAGTTAACTAAGGATGTGATTTTAATGTGGGTTTCTATATACAACTATATTAAGCCCATGTGGACTCACTCATTCAGAATTAAAATAGCTCTAATTCACTTTAATCTAATTCACTTCCAAAGACCACAGAGGGGTTTAAAGTTGTTTAATCTATTTGAACAGCTCATTTGAATCTACATGCCTGAGTGTCCCCACAGACACCCACACAGACAAACAAAACCCCTGTAAAGCAGCAGAGAAGTTAAGAGTGCATTAGCAGAAAGTTTTAATTCACAGCTTTTGATGGAAAATTTGGGTTTCACCTACATAGTATCTTTGAAGAAGGTGTTGACATGAAGTGCTCCTAAATTTCATCTGGAAACTAAATTCCCTTTCTAAAAGGCACCCTTAGATGCTGCTGCAATGCTCCTTGGTTGAACATCACATATACCCATAGTCTGCAGTCCGAGCAGTTGGCCCAACACACTGTGGTCAGATAAACCCAGGTACATCAGACAACACGTATTCTGGCTCCAAGTCAATTTTACTATTTTAGATCAAACCACTTTTGGGCTTTGATTTTTTACTGAAAATTCAAGATTTTGAATGGGGGAATAACACTCCTTCTTTTGTCCCCCACCCCAGATCAACCCTACCTGAAAAGGCTTCTCCGATAGCCCACACCAACAGAGCATCCCCAAATTGAAAGGTTAGTTGGTACTTGCAATAAAACCAAACACTTCGTATCTATTTGGAGAACATCCACCATACCATCTGTATGCTAAGCTCTTCTAAGAGTAAGGATGCATCTGAACTCACTCCTGACATTTTGCTCATTAAAGGGTAGGCTTGAAGGAGCAACAGGGTCTCTGCTCACCAGTCTAGGTGGTTGTTGGCAGCAAGCAAAGCCCTGTAGCTGATACACAGGAGTGAAGGTTGGTCATATTCCTGCTTCTGGAAAAGTGTTGGGTTTTGTAAAGTGAATTGATTTTACATATGTGTTAGCTTTTAAGACTTGAGAAGCAAGTAGACAGCCCACCTCACATGAATGTCATGGATTAAGCATAGATGGGTTGCTACACCTTGCCACCACTGCAAAGCTCCCCCTATTACAATCAAATGAGTGAGACTTTAAAAGCAAGTAAATTTCTATTCTTTGTTGTAAAGGAAAGCAGAAAATTTTCAACTGAGTGAACTTCACAGGTTAAAAAAAATGCATATTTAAAAAAAAA
>Ga0065711_1001266_pt1 | contig 45702 bp, 36 predicted proteins | sample Hoacrofraction12_FD_59098 | JGI IMG/M metagenome (GOLD analysis project Ga0065711, IMG submission 59098) | Hoatzin crop microbial communities from Cojedes, Venezuela - Epithelial fraction 12 v2 (version 2) | ecosystem: Host-associated > Birds > Digestive system > Esophagus > Crop | place... | reverse complement strand
GGAGAGGGACTTTTCACAAGGGTGTGTAGTGATAGGACAAGGGGGAATGGCTCTAAACTAAAAGAGGGCAGATTTAGATTAGATATTAGGAAGAAATTCTTCACCATGAGAGTGGTGAAACACTGGCACAGGTTGCCCAGAGAAGCTGTGGATGCCCCCTCCCTGGCAGTGTTCAAGGCCAGGTTGGATGGAGCTCTGAGCACCCTGGTCTAGTAGAAGGTGCCCCTGCTCACGGCAGGGGGATTGGAACCAGAAGATCTTTAAGGTCCCTTCCAACCCTTAGCATTCTATGATTCTATGGTTCTATGTTCATTGCATTAAACAATAATGGGAACATAACCTGGAAACTAACAAAAAGCTGGAGCTAAAAGTGAAAGTATAAAATGAAAGTCAGCGGTTTGAGCGGCCTTCCTACATAAGCCTGACCGACACAGTATATTGAAGAGCCCTCTGAAAGTGCGGCCATCAGCTCGCTAGCATCAGTGCTTTTTCATTGCGCTTACACCAGAATAGTCTTCCCTGTGCATTCAAGTAGATGCACGATTGCAGCTGAAAGGATTTGCTTTACAACGCTTATGGTTAAAAGTTTAGTTTATTTTCCAACAGAAAAACGCAAAGTAAAGAGAAGGACACTGACTTTAAGAAAAATTAATTGATCTGGTGGAGGGGAGTTTTGTGAGCTTATACTGGCTAAATATTTCATGGTCACTTCCTCATATAGATCAGTGGGATTGAGGCGTGGATCTGTTTTTGGCAGAATCTTCTAGATTTTATTCCTGGATTTGAGACTGATTCCTTCTATAGTCTTGGGTAAACCACTTAATTTCCATGCTGCACCTTCCCTGCCAGCAGAGCGGTACCTGCTTCTCTGCAGCTCTTGTAGCTAACGAGTTAGCATTTGCAGAGAGGAGTTCTGAAGATTAAAGACTTGTACGGTAGACTTGGGCTGCAGGCATCTTGGGACCAGGATCCAGGCTGTGGGTGTGTTTGTACAGCGCCTAACACGCCACAGTACTGTGGATAAACAAGCATAGAAAGCGAGACCAGAGAGATTGTAATCACCCTTGGGTTTGCAGTGGAAGTAGAACAGCTGCCCTTCCTATTTGCTCTCAGAAACTGCCACGGAGATGCTTCTTTGGCCAGTCTTTGCCATCCCCCACATTTCTCTCTCAAACTTGGAGCCTTCTAATTTTAGAACTCTGATCTCTACACACATTGACTCCCCCACCTCTCTTCTCTATTGACCAGCATCTGACTCTGCGGTACAAGGATGTCTCTAAGTATTACATGTCCAGATTAAACCACCCAGAGCGCAAGAACAAATTATGCTGCAGGCCTGTCTGATACAAACTGACAGCGCTTCCTCTGCAGAATCCACCCCTGTGCGGTTTGTCACTGAGAGGTTAGGACACTTCTCCTTCCACGCAGGGATGCCCTGGTGTTGCTGACTGTGTGCTGCTTGGCTGGAGATTTGGACCAAGCTTTCCTTTTTGGAATAAAACAGAAAAGAAAGGAATGGCTATGCCAGTAGAAAAAACTGGGAAAGGACTAAAAGCTGTAATGGTTTTGCCTGTGTGAGATGCTGTTTTCTTTTCGTTTTCTCTGGGCTGTGTTCTTTCCCAAAAGTCAGTTGCCTCCCAAGGCATGCCCTGCTCCCTCTTCTCCCGCTGGCTGGTTGTGCACACACCGCTTGCCAACCGGGCAAATGCATCATCCAGAGAGCGTTTCTTCACGGTTCCTCCTCTTGGCTGCTCGAGAAGGTGTGTTGTTTGCTTTTCCTAAGTGCTCCCGGGGCCTAATGCTCCGTTGTTATGTACAGACTGTTTCTGCTGTCATGAATCATGTTTTACCACCCCTGTGCTTTTACTTCTGCATCAGGCTCTTTTTTTTTCTTTCAAGCAAACACATTTGCATTTCCGTGTTCGCCGCTGAAACGGTGCACAGCGGGTACGCGGCACAGGCGGAGTTATTCCTACCATTCTGCCGGTGACAAGATCAGTAGACCTACCTCTCGCTCCGGGAGCTGCAGACCATTTTTTTTTTTTCTTCCAAACAAATGCAGCCTTAAAAAATTTTGCCAGACACATATAAAGAAAAAAAAAAATTTTCACTGAAAAAACCACATGCTGTCAAGCAGAATATGCCCTTTTCTTATCTTATCTGTTGTGAGTAACTCAAGCTATTTGCACAGCACCTTGTGCTAGGAAGGAGTTGTTTGTACATGTTTCACTCCCTTTTTTCCAAGTTTTGAATTTTGAATTAAATCTTTCTATTCCAATTACTCCTCCCTGCGAAAATGTCATGGTTTCTCTTTCCTGCACTTCCCTGAAGGTTGGAGCCAGCCCTCCGTCTAAAGATCTCTTCGTTGCAGATGGTTTTCTATTAATCTTCAAACCGCTTTGGAGAGCTCTCTGCGTCTGGCAGCGCTAACATCCCCTCTCCCTCCCGTCCCACCCACTTAGCCTCAGCCTAAGAGCCCTTAACAAATGACTCCCAAGGAATTTAAATGGCTAACGCTCGCTGGCCAATAAAGAAGTGCATAAACTGTATAACCAGGTTACACAGCTCTTGCCTCTAGTAAGAAAGGTTGCTCGGGCAAAGGCGCAAGTCCTCTTAACCTGTTGCACTTCGATCGCGGGACCACAGAGGTAGGGGAAATCTTGTTTGCTCTGTAGGGCTTTTTATCTGGTTTTCATTTATCAGGGAGTTGAAACAGAAAGTGTGTCATTGTCAAGGTATTGGGTTTGGGTTTTTGTCTTCCTTTAGAGGGTCCTAAAGGGTTGTCTGAGAAGGAAGCAACTACTTCTAAGCTAGAACTACGAGCTTGACATGTGGATATCTAAAAGAACTTGCATAGCAAACAGCAAAGTGAATGTCAGAACAGTGAAAATTAAATCACTGGTATTGTAGACAGAAGAAAACAAATAAAATCATCTCAGAGATATTTTTTCTACTGTCTGAAATTAATGAAGTGAAAGGTAGCCATTTACAACCACCTGACCTTGTGTTTTCAATTGGTCTGTCTGTACAGTTGTCTGTGCTGCCTGGTATTTTGTTCTGCTTTTTCGAGAGATCGACATAACAATCAAGCTTTAAAAGTGGGCTATTAGCTTTAGGTATAGAATTTTGGGCTTGTAGATTGAAGGTGACTAGGACGGTTGAACAAGCAGGGCATATATGCAAGTATTATTAGTACAAATGGATCTATATAACTTATTCTGTATGTTGAAAATTTGATAGCATTTTAAGAAAATCAGGTTCTGGTCTTATTCTATTCATATTCTACTTAAGCAGCATGTGAAACGTTTAAGGCTTGTATATGACATAGGGCATGTGACCTTAATCTGTGCACCCTCATTTATTTATTTGTTCATTTATTGCTTTATTGGGGTCAGTGCTGATAGCAATAGTGAAGCTTGAACTTCACTCTGGAAAAAAACTGTTGAATCTAAAATCTTTTTTTAAAAAAAAGAAAAGGAAATGTAGTTGTTGTAAGTCAGGTTCGATTAAAACCAATGACAGAATTGTCCATTCAAATGTGGACCAGATGCAGCAGTTGTGTATAATGGTGTCCTGTCCCCAGCTAGGTGGGATTGAAGCCGTGCTTCAAAATGTGTGTGTAAGGTGCTCCTTCTCCCTTTGCACATCCAAGCATGGATGACAGCCAGTCCTCGGAGCGTGTGAGGGATGTCACAACAAAATCCTACTGCCATCCCTCGCACTGATCCATGGCCTGACAGGCTGGGTTGCAGAAAGGGCAGAAAGGTCTTTTTCAGTCATTTTGTTACAGCTGATCTCTGAAGGCCTTCACACCCATCACAGTCGACAGTGGCACGTGTTGGTGCTAGCTGATGGTGTTGCACCAAAGACCCTGCCACTGTCTGAAAGAGTTGAGAGAGCTTTGCAGTTAAACTGACACAGTTAATCTAACAGGACTGCAAAATATGTTGGTTTTGCTCATCAAGACAGGCCATGTGACTGTCTGTCAAGACCTTGTTGTAATGTTGTTGGTTTGATTACTTTTCCATGGGTTTCTCATTTAGCTCTGCACTGTATAACCGAGATTAGATAATGTGTTGGAAAAAAATAATTAAAGTAACAAAGCAGGAACCATTTTGCTATTCTTTTTAATAATTTCTATTCAATTCTGCATTTCAGCTCCATTCTTTGTTGAAGAAATTATTTTGAATCAAATGTTGTTTGTCTTCTTTCTTCAGCTTTTAATTTAAAAAAAAAGATCCAAGTTAAGGTCAGCAAAAGGTGAATTTCAGGTGGCATCTGTCTCAAATCTCACTTCCTTTTCTGAAGTGCACAGAAATTTTTATTCCATACCCCAGATATTTCCAAACAAGCTGTAATTTTAGTAGACTTAAATTGTCTTGAATTAACCCAGCACAGGAATGGTGCCTCCTGAGAGAGCCCCTGCCTTGGTTAAACATTTTTTTTTTAATTTCTAATATTAACCCTGGGCACAGGTAACGAGTGCTGGAAATCTCTTCCTTGTACTTGTAAACCTTGTTTCTCAACTTCAATCCAAGGTTCAAAGGTCTGTACAAATTTCTTCGATCAGAGGTCAGGTACAAACTGCTGCACTTTGCAGCTCCTTTCTGCCGATATGACAGAATTTCACAGCAAAGACGACTGCCTTTCATGCCCCTCTCCTCTGCGCACGGGCAACGCCAGGCAGTTAAAAGCGTGGTGTGTGCAAGTCAGCCATTGGTACCTGAGTTTAATAAATAACTAATTGGGTTTCAGTGGTGCAAGGTGCATATTATAAAAGGGGTCAAATGTCAGTGCACAAAGGAAAAAAAAAAACAACACCAACACCCAGCCACTGACTAAGCCAAATGCTGTGAGTTTAATGTAGTTTCAGCAGCGAACATTCACATCCCAGCTGCGGTTTGCTTTATGCTGATTTTCATTTCTGTGACCTGAGGGGGAGGGTACGTGTTGGGCCACTTGCAGCTTGCCCTGAAATCTCTGCCTCCTGCTGAAAGCAGGGTTGCGGGGTGGGCCTCCCTGTTGTCGCGGTGTTCACGTGGTAAATGCAAAACTGGGGGTGTTGCAATAAGAACAGTGAGTAAGATTAGGGCGAACTGAGAAGTCTGAAGCTATTTTTGTTGTTATAAAATTGACTGAGTAGGCTTTGTATGAACAGGCGCGATGCATTACGTTTCACTCTGGGATCTCCAGAAGACTGAGCTGAAAAAGTTAAATCAGAAAGGCTGAAAAGGGAACTGTTGTTTACGAACATTTTTAGATACTCTTGGTTGCACTCTAGAGTGGAACATGGTACTATAATGCTTACACAGACAGACAGACAGAGTGTTCTGCATTATAATAACAAGCAGAAATCACAGGCACGTGCACGCATATCCCCACTCCCCAGAGTTCAGCAAAGCCTTTCACAGACATTTTCAATCATCAAATTAAATCACTGTGTTCATATGTATATGATTTTTCTTCGAAGAGGCAAGAAGTGAAATAGGTGAATGTCTCATCTTTCCTGTGTAATAATTAACAGATGAGTCTAGTTGTGGGTTTGTTTCTCAGTTGCAGAAGATCATTTTTCCTGTCTTTCTTATGGCAAAAGCTTTCAAGCTCTTAGTCCACACTGAATGAAACACTTCTTCCTTTCCTAGAAAGAATGCTTTTTAAAGCAGACAGTTAATGAGGACACACTTATCTTTACCAGCATCTCTGAAGAGAACACTGTTTAATTGCGTTCATGGTAAACAAACGCCGCGAAAAGTTTCCCATCAAGTACAGCTCATCCAGAATAGGAAAGACTTGTTACATACCAAGTGACTACACTGCACTTTATTTATATGTCACACATTTTCCTGTCTGACCATGGTAATAATAGACTTTGTTGACTAGATCGAAATACGGGAATTTGGGGAGAAGGGAAGGGTTGTGTTGTTTCCTGATTTGGAAAGCTGATAAGAGTGGTTACACAAACCATCTCGCATCTTCTCAGCTTTCCTCAACATGTGGCTTCAATATCTTGCAGGATAATAACTTCAGCTTCAGCCAGTGCCCGGTCCTACTGAGATAGCTGAGAGTTATAAAATTATTTTGAGTTGGACTGGGTAAAAGATGGAGCTGGGGCAAACGGTACAACATACGTGTTACACAACTTGTTGGGACAAAGTTCTGAATGACTTGCAGCAAAGTGCGTTATAAAATAAGGGAGGAGACTGGGTTTCGCTTACCCAGACTTCCTTCAGAAGTGGTTTAAGCTGAGGTGGCTGATTTGGCACTGCAGTAGCTTAAAAACACTCAAGAAACACACGTTGCATTGACAGAAATCACACTGCAGAAGCAGCGAAAATAACAACCGTGTTGGTAGGATGCTCTAGACTTAGTTGGTGGTGCTTTGGCACACCACTAACTTTTTCATCAATGTCGCTTCACTCTTGCCATGGCAAAACCATATATGCATGGGCAGAATTTTCACTTGTGATCATCAAAAAGCCATGCAAGAACTGCCAGGTTCAGGAAAGTTTTCTCACTTTATTATTTCAGATATCATCATTGATATCTTGTTGAATACTATCTTTTGCAGTTTCTAGGCCAGGATGTCAGATCGTTGAGGGGCCTCAGTCCTGGAAATGTTCTCTACTGGGCATTGATAGTGCTTGTGGATAATGGAAGGGGAATCTCTGACAGCCTTTGCAGGATCACACTCCCAATTAAACATGCCTTAGAAGGATGCAGAGAGGATTGATAACGGAATAGGCAGGAAGTTTGCACAATACAAGGTGACTTTATTTCGTAGGGGAATCACAAGTTCAGCTCCATTTTTTTAATTGTATATAAAATTGCTGTGACGTAAGATTAATATGACTAAGGGAACTAGTGTAATATGGCTAGGAGAATTAGGTTTGTGATTGTTATTGTTCTTAATGATAGCGATGAAAATAAGAAGTTTAACCCTCAAATCCTAGTCTGAAGTTGTAGCCAGTTGTTGACTCTACAAATTCAATGCTCAATTATCTGATTAGCATGCAAGTTTTAACCTGGGGAATTCTAGGATGTTAATTTGTGAAATAATTTCAGATGTTTTCCTCCTAAAAAGGAGCAAGAAGTAAAAGAACAGATTTATAATAATTTTTATACAGTTTTTAAAGCCAAACACATTGCTTTTGATTGGTGCCTGAGGGGCATAACCTGTCCCTGCAGGACTTTTAAGGCAGGATTTTCAGTAGTGCTCATCAGTGCCTTAGATATAACCGCAGAGAAGCCTTTAGAGTCTTACAACTGATACCAGGGAGAGTAGGGCCAGATGCTGAGTACTGTTGGAAATATCACCCTTAATTTTCTGTTTCTTTGTGTTCCTTCTCTGAAGAGTCAATAAGAAACAGGACCTGTCACAAAGAACACAGTCAAAAGATGAAGCAAACAGCTTTTGGTGTGTTTTAAATGAAACCAACCATTTTTAATGTGCCTGACCCATTTAGGACAGTTTTAGGCAAATGGGAATCATGTACTGACCCCCTCTGCAGTAGCTCCACCCTGAAAACTGCTTTTCAGGCCCGGAACATTAACCTGCACCATACAAGGGGAATATAATTAACTGTCCAGAATAGATTTAAAATTTAAGCTTGAAATTTGACCTCTTCCACTGAAATCCATGGCTGGATCCTTAGTGATAGGCCCCAGGTTAGGATGCTGAGTGACACTGTTCAGCAACTTGCCTAGGAATTTAGTAAGCCAGTCTTATGCTACTCCTTAGGTACTTTACATTGTTTCTCTCCACATTTAAGAACAGTACTTCTAGTGGGCAGAGAACCACTGCTGTACATGTTCACGCCTGAACACACATGGGAAATGGTGTGGTGCAGCAAATGTTACTGTGCGTGCATCTCCTTGGGTCCCAAGCGGCACCGTAGCCAAAAGGTTTCTCCTGGGTGAACCTAGATGGAGGTGGACAAGTTTGATTGCCGTAATTCAGGCATGTGCATGATGATAAGAATACGCAGTGCTTTTCGCAATGCTGGCAGAGGGGTAGCTTGCCTAGCAGACAGATGTGTCGTTGTCAGTAACTAGTGCTGATCTGATCTATGAGATTACTCTCCCAAGCTTCCCATCACAAGCTACTCATCAAATCTCTTGCCAGCCGACGTTCCTACCCCTTCTGGTCTGCTGATTGAATTCACCACTTTCTCTGCAGAATTTTGCCAAAATGATGCAGATTAAGAAAATCTACCTTTTCAAAGTGTTTAACTTAGCCTGGAGCAACGTCCTTCAGTTCAGATGCAGGTAAAGCAATGTGTCCGACACACTGCAGACTTCGACATGCCCTGTTGGCCTCAAGTATTGCCTTTTTGGTTAAAAGTCTGAGGACATCATCCATCTCTAATAACCTTCCCTTTCCTGCATGAAAGACTTTCAGAAAAGGTCCCTGGCCAAAAATCTGTGCTGAAATGCTGCACTCCCTTGCACTGACCCACCACAAGATTCAACTTCAGACATTTGCATTTCAGTAGCGGCAGCAGGTAGGGAACCAAGCTATGATCCAACTCCTGTTGAAAACCACACTGAGGACTAGCCTTTGACACTTGAAATATAAATTGATTTGGAGTCAGGCAAAGTCTTTGCATGGATTTTTTACCGAAGATCGGACCCTTTTTCCACCACACCTGCTGCCTAGCCGGCCTCTGTCTGCACTGTGCATGGAGAGGAGCCAAGGACACTGCTTCCAGCAGGATGTCTCCTAAGCTGATTGCAAACAGAGGGCGAAGCCTTCTGCCAGGAAGCACAAGGGACGGCAGCAGGGCCGGTGGAGACGTTAGGCATATTCGTAAAAGCAGTGGGACTTTCTGTTCCGCCGCTAGTCTGGGAAGGAGCACCTTGCACGCCAGCTCCCTGCCATGGCTGCGGCTGCAGGACTGCTAGGCTGGCCTCGGCTCCTGCGGTCGGGCACGCCATGGCTCAGCTGTGGTAACAGCCCCAAAGACACTGGCTTTCTTCAGCTCCTTTATGCAAATAATTTGTAGGAAAGGAACGACAGTCTGGCCAAGAAAAAGAAAACTGGTGTATAACGATACCATAGTTATCTTTAAAAAGGGAGGTAACTTGCACATTGCACTTGAAGCAGTGCTGAAGCTGCTACCTGATTTTGAGTTGACGTGGTCCCTGCATTTTTCTGTTCAGCTGGCAGATCTGCTAACAGGCAAACTGAGTTCTCAGCAAGAGCTTTTCTGTGGATATCTGATGCTCATGATAAAGTTATACAGTTGTTCGTAGTAAGCTGTTGTTGTTATGTACATTTTATCTATCTAAAGTTGCCACGAGAAGAGTCAGCTTTTAAAAATAAAGAAGTCAGCTTTTAAAAACCAAGAGCTTTAATGGCAGCTGTGCTTCCAGAGCTGCTGCTCTACATCATTTGCCCTTATTATTTCAACTAAAAAAGTAGGAAGGTCACAGTTAAGCCAGTGGCTGTTATTTCCCTCTGTCAACAGGGTGTATTTAGTTAAAATTTCAGCGACCGACCTTCCCTCTGCAGCAGCTGTGGCTTAAAATGCCAAACGGCGATGGTTTCGTGAAGCAAACAGACGGCCGTACGCTGTCCATGAGGGCACGCCATGCCAGCTCCGTGGGGGTTTGTGCGGCTGGGGCGTGGGTGTCCCTGTCCCCCCCATCCCTCCGGTGGTGACCCAACCAGCGGGTCTCCCTGGGCTCTCTGGCTGCCCGTCGCGGTGCTGGCACCCGTCCCTGTGCTGTGTGACTGCCAGCGGCTCTGTCCCCAGCAGAAGGACACATGTTGCCGCTAAATCTATGTAACACAAAACTAGAGGGATGAATTGGGCGCAAACATAAACAACCCCATTTTGCAGGAGCACGTGAGTGGAGCGGACACATGGTTGCTGCCACAAGGACACCGGCTGTGTCCCTGTGTTTGTAAAAGCCTGTTTTACCACCCCGGGACCAACGGAGGAGCAGATGGCCAAGTAACTTCACAGGGCACTGCCCATAGCTTGACGAGCCCAGGGATAAAATGCTGTATGGGTTGAGGGCATCACTTTTTTGCTGGGGCCCTGAGCTGCCTTTGCCCTGGCACAAAGGACATCAGCCTTTGACCCCACATTGCTGTTAATCAAGGCGTTGTATTTCTGTTTGGTAAAAGATGTGCCTTGGTTAATCAGCCTGCTCACCAGCTTTAGGTCAGTCACTGCCAACACAGTAAGTTTCCCATTTAATACTCTGAGTTGTGATGTGAAAAAAGATAGGTTAAAAAGATGGTAATGAATGTTTAGGGCAAGAACTATTTGCACCTGCGTGATTGGCAGCAGGGAAGGAGTTTCGTAAGCAAGGGGAAGTGAAATTTGAATGTTTTCAGTGAAACGTGTACGTCTGAGAGTTCACCTGCACGAGGGAGGGACTTCGGAGCAGAGACGCTGAACCGAAGGGCTCGCAAGCCTGGCTCCTGGCAGGCTGGCAGCCATTAGCATCTGCCTAACGTGGTGCTGAACAATCGTGCAGGCTTTACCTCCTGAGAAGAGAAGAAGCCAGCCTTGTTTCAGTCCTGATAATTAGTCATTTAAAACTTAGTTGTCTCCAGAGCACAACCTTTCTCACTAGCAACTAATGTTTTTGTCTGTCTCTCTTTTGTGAATCTTTGTCATCGAGCTCGGGTGTACCTTCCTCATCAGAGACTAGAAATCAAGCACTTATATTTCACAAGACACTACATTTTAATGTAGCTTACATTTTTGCCTCTTCTAGCATTAATCACACTTGGTGGATGTACTGAAAGCAGTCTGGCTTTATTAAGGCCACTAAACCCACAGTGTTAGCTCATGCCCTGTGTATATCTACAACGCATGGTAGCAAGTTTTCATGACCAGTTCACTGCAGGCTAAAAAAAAATGCACTGGTAGGATCAAACACTTTGGAAATAGGTAATTTTGAAAACAGTTTTCTTGATAGTGATTCTTTTTTGCATGAATAGGTTAGGTTGTGCTGGCAGCCTATTTTGTAAGGCAGTAACAACAGGAGGAGAAAGCTCTCAGACCAGATACACCTGAGGTTTTTTTCTCATCAAGGTAGATCATATCTGAACTTAGTGAAGGTGTTGATTGTGTTATGTGGCAATGAATGTTATTAAGTGTGTATTTAGCTACATCAGGTGGGACTATATGGGCTCTATAATTGTCTTAGGTAGTATATACTTATGAAACCCAGCTCTATGGAGCTACACAGGAAAAAAATAAACACATTTGATCATGAATCTTGATTCCTAATATATTACATAGGGATAAATGCATTTTAGATTCACAAAGAATTTTTAATTATTCACTATCACAAAACGGTGTATGGTAGTGTTTGCAGCAAAGGTGGCCATCAGCACTTCACAGTAACTTCAAGTACAACTTCCAATACTAGAAATCATCCTGCTGGCGAAATGCAAACTGCTGGAGAACATGCCAGTTCCCGGACAGCCAACAAATTACCAGCTGGTTTCTGGTGGACAGGGGAGGCTTTTCTCCATCTCACCTCTCTACACAGTCCCGGTGCCCGTCTGTAGCTTTCTAGACTGTAGCCCCAGTAACTGAACCCTGCAGATAACAGAATACAGAGACTTTTATAAGTTGACCTAAAACTGATGGTAGTGACTCATTTCTAAACTTACCCAAACCTGGGGCGATAAGTAATTTGCTTGCCAATAAGTGGCCCATGTTAAGGTAATGATTATTCCCCAGTAAAGTGTTTGTTTAACAAGCTTTGCTTTCATTCAGGGAAAGGTGAAATCACGTTTTTAGGAACAAATTCTCAAGTGAAAAATGAAAATGCTTTTCTCTGCCTTATTTTTTTTAATTATGTCAAGTAATTCCCAGGAGTAAAATGAAAATGTCTGACTGTGACACATTAAGAAGAGAGAACATTTGACTCTGAGGGCGACATGTTTATCAACATCATTTTAAAGCAAGAAGCTATCAAAATTGACGCCCTTCCATGAAAGACCTGGCCTCAAAGAAATTATGTTTTCTAAAGTGTTGCCTGGACATCAACATCACTAGTACTGCCCTCCAATTTCTCTGCCTCCCCCTCTGCTCTCCATTTTTTTAAATTAAAATGGCTTAGAAGCGTCAGCATGTAACACCCATGGTCCAAACAGACCTGCACGATCAGGCCCTACCACAGACCAAGGCTCAGAGCTCTGGTTTCCCAATCCCAAACGCACTGAGGAGCTGAACAAGGCACAATGGTGTTTGCCCTGGCTGGTGCAGAGACATCTCAGGATACAGACCAGAACAATCCTGGGCAGCTCAGGAGCTTTACTGAAAAAAATCTCAGGTGCTAAGGTTACTAGGTTTTTAATGGGTTTTGTGGACCACACAAATTAGACTTGGGTGCCTAAATTTTTGAGCCCATATTTCTGTGGATTTGAGCCTACTGTACTAGCAAAAGACCTGCCTGCATGGTAACCAATGCACTGAAAATGTCCAAATTGTTCTAACGAAGAGTATATATCAGAGTCCTTGTGGGACAGAGAGAAATCTGTGTCCCACTGACTAACACAACGACATAGCATTCCTTATGGTGATTTGCAGAGTTTCCTGTAGGGGCCAGTGTTTTTTGACAGTTCCATCAACAAATTGGCCATGAATGCAAATCATGGCAAATAAATGAGTGGGTGATACAAAGGCTGATGGAGTTATAAAAAGCAATGAAGAGGAGCCAATGGTGTAGCACTCAGTAGGTGGGATCTACTCAAAAGGCAGTTGGAATAGGGCTGCATGCAAAGTTGCGGCAGTTAGGAGTAACAAACACAAGGCATGCCTGCCGCGCGGGCCGTAACCCCAGCAAGTGATGCTCCTGGACAGGATTTGGGGTTAGAATTGACAAAAACACACCATGTGATTTGCTGGTGAGAGGGTGTGGAGAAACAAGCCTTGGCGATACCAGAGACACGGGGAGAAGAAAGAGCGATGATCTTTATCCCTCTATCTAGCAAGGGTAAAAAAGGCTGAAAGACTGCAGAACTGTCGAAAGAGCCACAAGAAAAATTTTAGGTGAAAAAATGACTGATCGTGAAGGTATTCAGGAGTTCAGCCTGCAAGTTTTATTAAAACGACAGAGTTGTGCCTTGATTACACAATTTAAGTATCATCATAAGGTGAAAGATGAGGTCTTGAAAGACTCTTAAGTCTATTGGAGAAAGGTTCAACCAGTAATCCTAGCTGGAAACAAAAGCCAGACAAATTCTCATGAGAAATACAGCATGCTTGCTTTTCCGAGGGAGTGATTGGGAAACAAGCTCTAAAGGGAAGCAGCGGGGTCTACAGCTCTTTGATTCCTTAAAACCAGGGTCCTTCTGGAAGATACGATTTACTCAGATAAATGTTATAGGATTCAATGTGCAAATAACAATAAAATGTAATGGTCCATGTCATATAAAATCACTCATATTAAATGGTCTGATGGACCTTTCCAGCTTTAAAAGTCAATGAATTAACTACTCTCCGAGTCCCAGTGTGTCTTCTTTAACTGCGCTCAGAGAGGAAGCCCACTGTCTTTCAGCTGTGGTCATTAGCACCGTCATCTCCTCCTGTATGTCTGCGTTTACCACTCTGTGCCTGTGCCCGACTGCAGAATGAGGTTTCTGAGATTTGCCTTCCTCTTGCTGGTTTACACGGCTGTGCTGGCCAATTGCTCTAAAGCAAGTTGGCTGTTATAAGGGAGTGATTCTCTTCAGCTTTTCTGAAGTCCTGTTATAATAGTGGAAAAAGCAAACATGTCAGACGTTGTACCACAAGCAGCAGGCAACTCAGAAGCTGGCCAGATTGCCCTTTGCACAAGAGAACAAGAATTGGTCCCTCCTGATGCTAAACTGTGTTTATTGTTTCAACCTCGAAGGTTACTGTGAAGGCCTAGAAGAGCGAGGGGTTATTATCAGATGGAAACCGTGCCTGGTGCTTCTCATGCATTTGCCATCTTTCACTGCGGAGTATGGCATCTGGCACTTGCGCTGTTCAGGAGTAGGTGGATTAGCTGAGGAATGACTGAGAGGGAGGAGAGGACTCTGGAGGTGGGAACCACTGGCTTTGTGGCAGTATCTTCCCTTTCCCCAACCTGTGTCAGTTCCTTCGTACCCTTTCAAAGAGGAGACAAGCCTCCATAGGGTCTTGGGGTTTTGAAGTGCTTGGTGTCATCTGTTCATGCGACTCCAGCCTCCTGTGGCAGCAGCTCTCGGTGCCAGAGTGGTATGGGCAGATGATCCTCAACTGCTCCCCTCAAAGGGTGGCTGTGTCTACGTGCACGATGCGCTCCCCCTGCATTATCAATGTTCAGGCTGGTGTGGCTTGTTCGTCTGCTTTTCTGCAACCTTAGCCCCAGTTTGAAAAACGAACTTGCAGAACAACCACAGGAAGACAAAAGAGAGGGCTAGGATTCTGGTGGTAGCTAACAGCTTCTAACGAGTGCCGTCCTTCTCCTTTGCCCAGGCTTTATCAGGCTGTGAATGAGTTTGACACCATGACCGCTGAGGACTCCACTGCAAGTATGAGCAACGATTCCTCCAATGTGGCTACCACGAAAGTCCCTGAAGGCGTTGCCGGTGCACCCAACGAGGCAGCTCTGCTGGCCCTCATGGAGCGCACTGGATATAGTATGATCCAGGAGAATGGGCAACGCAAGTATGGAGGTCCTCCTCCTGGCTGGGAGGGTCTGCACCCTCCTCGCGGCTGCGAAGTCTTTGTGGGCAAAATCCCCCGTGATGTCTACGAAGATGAGCTTGTCCCTGTGTTCGAGTCTGTCGGCCGCATCTATGAAATGCGCCTGATGATGGACTTTGATGGGAAGAACCGTGGCTACGCCTTCGTGATGTACACACAGAAGCACGAGGCAAAGCGTGCCGTTAGGGAGCTCAACAACTATGAAATCCGCCCCGGCAGGCTGCTGGGTGTATGCTGCAGCGTGGATAACTGCCGGCTCTTCATCGGAGGCATTCCCAAGATGAAGAAGAGGGAGGAGATCCTGGAAGAGATTGCCAAGGTGACGGAAGGTGTGCTGGATGTCATTGTGTATGCCAGCGCCGCAGACAAGATGAAGAACAGAGGCTTTGCCTTCGTGGAGTATGAGAGCCATCGAGCAGCGGCAATGGCCAGGAGGAAACTCATGCCAGGAAGGATCCAGCTGTGGGGACACCAAATTGCTGTTGATTGGGCGGAACCAGAGATAGATGTGGATGAAGATGTCATGGAGACTGTTAAAATCCTCTATGTGAGGAATTTAATGATTGAGACCACAGAGGACACCATTAAAAAAGTCTTTGGGCAGTTTAACCCTGGCTGTGTAGAGCGGGTGAAAAAAATACGTGATTACGCCTTCGTGCACTTTACAACCAGGGAAGATGCCATTCACGCCATGAACAACCTTAATGGTGTCGAACTGGAAGGCTCGTGCCTGGAGGTCACCTTGGCCAAGCCGGTAGACAAGGAGCAATACACTCGCTACCAGAAAGCAGCAAAAGGAGGGGCCGCAGCAACGCCCGAAGTAACTCAGCAACCTAATTATGTTTACTCTTGTGATCCGTACACACTAGCATATTACGGATATCCGTACAATGCCTTGATCGGGCCCAACAGAGATTACTTTGTGAAAGGTTGGTAAGCAAAAAATTAGGGGCTATGATGGGCAGGTTTGATCTCAGGCTGGTGCGACCCAAGGTCTGCCTGAGCCAAGGACAGCTGGTGCTATGCCCTTCTTTCTTAAACACTCTTTTATAGGTGATTTTGTCATATTTCTGTTTGGTCTTATTTTAATTTATGACTATATAGAATGTATTTATCTATAAATAATTGCTAATGTACAGGTTAGTATGAGGGAGGCAACAAAAATATGGTTAAGATTGAGCTAATGGACTAAGCATGGGATGGGGAATAGAGGGATCTGTTTTTTAGGAGCACTGTATGAAGTCTGAGGAAGTCCAACGAGTCCGGCTTCTGATGCCTCCTTCCAAAGGGCTGGATCCTAAGGATTAGGGATCATGACAGAGTGCTCCCTTTTCCTTCTCCTGGAGGTGTGGGTACAGTGACCTGGTCATCCAAAGGGAGGGATGTCAGGGAAAGCCTCAGCTGGGAGCTCTCCAGGTGTCATTTGCCCTCTGCATTAAAATGACACCAGTGCTGTGTCCTTTTTAAAGTCATTTGAAAACTATGAGCAGAAGGAATCACGTGAGTGCAAAATAATTATTTTATTATGTATACTTTAATTAGTTATTGGTTACATTCATTAAAAATTAAACAAAAATCAGTTATTCATAAAAAACTCTAGCAGCTATAGCTGGTGTTATAATTACAGTTATCTTGTACTTACTGGAATTATAGTTTCCTGAAATTTAATATCTATTTCCACATAACAGGCAGCTTAGCATGAATATATTCTTAAAGCACCCACGTAAAGCGAGAAATATTTTTAACCCTAGTTGATGAAGAATTTCAGCTTCTTCTCAGTTTCCAGATTTGTGCTTGCAATGAACTACCAAGGAGTTAACTTACAGTCTAAATATTCAAATAAGGACATCGTAGAGGGCATTAATACCGCAGTGTCCAACGTATTGTATATCATGGCCAGCTGAGAGGCTGGATCTCCTCTGGAGGACAGCCGAGAGCAGAAGCTGTTCCTACTGCACAGAAACCACCCTGAAGGAGCCCGTCTCTCTCTGCTGAGTGCGTGACACCCATAACACCAGCCATAAGATTTGCATCAGTATAGATAAGCTGTTAATGTATGGTCAGAAATATCAAGAGCAAAACTTGCGTAGGCTTACTGGGTGCTTCTGAGGCCAAACTCTTCTGTTTTCCTAGGCGAGGTCACTAAGACTCAGACCAGACTACCTCCAGCAGCCTCATTTCTAAGCACATGCCTCCCCATCTCAGCGGAGGGCCATTCGTGCTCCCCATGGGGCTGTCGCTCTCCGTTGCTCACCATCCTCTTCCGTGTTGTTATCATAAGCAGGCAGCATACGAGGCAGAGGGCGAGGTGCAGCTGGCAACAGAGCCCCCGGCCCCAGGGGCTCCTACCTGGGGGGATACTCCGCTGGCCGCGGCATCTACAGCAGGTACCACGAAGGCAAAGGAAAGCAGCAAGAGAAAGGATACGAGCTGGTACCCAACTTGGAATTACCTGCGGTCAACCCGGTGGCCATTAAGCCCGGTGCAGGTTAGTATGTGTGAGGAGGGGAGGCAAGCAGAGGTGGTGGGCGAGCCCCAACTCACAGCCCCGTGTCAGGCAGGTGGGGACCCCTCCAGGGCCAGCCCGTGGCCGCGGCTGTGGGGACAGCCCCAGGGCTGGACCACAGCGCTCCACTTCGCTGCATGTCTCTTGGCCCTGGCCGAGATACCTGCAAACAAGAGACATGCAGCGGGACAGGGGACGTGAACATCTAGGGGCTCTCCAGGCCAAAGGAAAAAGGGCTGAAGCTGTGCCCAGCTCTCCTGTCCCCTTTTGCACCTCCTCAGGAGGAAGCGGACTTTCCTCTCCATCTAGTCACATGCACTAGAGCATGGTGACTAAGAGCAATCTTCCTCTCTTTTAGTTTCTTCAATGCTAATTTCACCCTGGGAGATTCACACCCCAGATTTCCAGCCAGGCCAGAGCTCTCCCTTGCTTAGTTCATATTTCTCTGGTGCCGCGAGGCTGGGAAAAGGACCTGGGGCTTTCCCATTGCAGGAAAGTCCCTGGCTGAGGGAAGCTCCTCCATCCTCATCAGCGGCATAGGGAAGGAGCAATACAGGGAGCCCTCAGGGTCTGGCTTGCAGCAATGCAGCACCTTCAGGAGAGCTCTCTGCTCTTCTGAGCTGCGGGGAGCCAGTCCAAGGGCCGGGGCAGGGATCGCCCCCTTCTGCCACATCCTCAGCTGAGTATCCAGCCCTTGTCCTCCCCAGGTGAACGGGATGAAGGCTGACGCCCTGCAATTCCTCAAGATCCTGTTTGGAAAGATTTTTATTTGGAAAAGCAGCCTGAGGAAGAAGGTCCTTGCAGGTGAGGGGAGCAAACCCTCTTGCAGAAGTCCCCAGGTCTTCTCCCCCATCTCTCTCTCAAAGTAAATTGTAACTGCAGGACCTAAGCAGTATTTAATAATAGAGCTGCAGTGGTTTCCCAAAACATGCTCCGTACTGTCAGTGGAAACTGCAGCTTGCATCTAATGAAGGCTGTGAAGAGTTCTTCACAACAGCTGGATAAGACAATGTGAGAAGAGTTCTAGAGACAAAGGAAGGCTGTTAAGATTAAAGCCATTCCCAAAGGAAGATCAGGCTTCCTGAGAAAACTACCCACTCACGATCAGAAAATATTACCGCTATGTGTGTTCGTAAAGGTACTTCAGGAATTCCAGGTATTCCTAAAGGATGCTTGAAAAGTGGGCTTTGAAATGCACGCCTATTCGGGTGACTTTAATTCATCTGACTGCCAAACAAAAGCCTGACGCTCAAGTCTAAGTATTTCTACGCTTGAAGCATGTTGAGATTCAGATTTCTTTATTGGGTCTTCCCCTCTCATATGGTTCCAGCAGAGCCTCTGAACACAGTAGCACCCAGTCTTTTTTTCCAAACCAGATCAGAAGATCTAGTAAGAGGTATCACACACTTCCACACTGCAAAGTTTCATGCCAGTGAAAAAAAACCCATGTGCATATTTGGCTTCATTTCTGACTTGCTGGCTGCCCCTCCCATAGATGCCAACATCACGTCTTGGTCCATCACTTATCGATTACTCTGTTTTCCTTGTGAATAACCTTACTGCTGAAATCTGTAAGGTTCAGCTGAATGCTGAATGCTGCAGCATGCTCTGTGCGGCAACGATGGAAAACACAGCATCATAGGACTGTTTGGGTTGGAAGGTACATTGAAAGATCACCTAGTCCAACCGCCCCCTCAGGGGCAGGGGCATCTTTCAGTAGGTCACGTTGCTCAAAGCCCCATCCAACCTGAACACAAACACGTACAATGACGACACATCCCCAACTTCTCCGGGCAACCTGTTCCAGCATCACATCACCCTCATCATAGAGTATTCCTTTCTTATGTCCAATCTAAATCTACCGTCTTTCAGTTTAAAACTGTTACCCCTTGTCCTATCACAACAGGCCCTACTAAAAAGTCTGCCCCTATCTTTCTTCTAAGGCCACTTCAGGTACTGGAAGGACTCTCTGAGGTCTCCCTGGGGCCTTCTCTTCTCCAGGCTGAACAACCCCAACTCTCTCAGCCTTTCTTCGTATGAGAGGTGTTCCAGCCCTCTGATCATATTTGTGGCCCTCCTCTGCACCCGCTCCAACAGGTCCACGTCTTTCCTGTGCTGAGGGCTCCAGAGCTGGATGCAGGACTCCAGGTGGGGTCTCACCTGAGCGGAGTAGAGGGGCACGATCACGTCCCTTGACCTGCTGGCCATGCTGCTTTTAATGCAGCCCAGGATAGGGTTGGCCTTCGGGGCTGTGAGCACACGTTGGTGGCTCATGTCCAATTATTGTGATTATTGGGAATATTCAGCAAAGCACATTGCTTCCCTAAGCAGTGCCACAAAGCTCCATTTTGGACAACATACAAACTCACCACCTCTCAACACCATGATTCTGACCAGAGTGTTTTCCCTTTGTCTGGAAGAGCATAGCTCTAATTATTTTATGCTGTCCAATTTTGGCATGAGGGAGAATTCTCTAAAGAGCAATTACTTTTTTTGGTGTCACTAACTAGATTGATCCTGTAGCAGAGACATGGGATATAACATATTTAGCCAAGTTAGTCCTGGGAAATGCATAATAGTAAATGAGCTGATACTTCGCAGGGTTGGCCAAAGGACGGCCTATGGACTGGACCAGTTGCTGCCTGCAACTTCTGCAGTGCAAACCACATTTTTCTTTCCTGGAGCAGCTCTGCATATGGCAGCTGCATGTCCCTCAATCTCAACAGCTGGAGCAGGGACACCACAGGGACAGTACGCGCTCCCAACCGTCCCTGTGCTCAGGCCACACTCTTGGCTGAGGGGAGGACAGCAGTGGTCAGAAGGGGCTGTGTAAATCCAGGTCGCACCTCCTGGTCCCCAGCAGGGTTCTGGCCCTGGGACACCCATGCCGGGAGCATGGAGGGAAATGCTGGGCAGAGCAGGCAGCACCGAGCCCACCACCGTGCATCAGCCATGGTGCTCCCACCCATGGGGAGGGCAGAGGTGCCTCCAGTCCCCCCTGAGCACACAAGGCTGCTGCAGGAGAGCCAGCACAGCCAGGAGGCAGAGCTCTTGGAGATGAGGTCCTGGAAACCCTCTCCCAACGTGCCTGATGTCTCTGATCTCTCCTAGTGGCCATCCCTGCCATCGGTGCCCAGTACTCCATGTTTCAGGCCGCTCCGCCGACCAAGATGATGGAAGATGGCAAAATCCACACCGTTGAGCACATCATCAACCCTATAGCCGTCCAGCAGGACCCAGCTAGCGTGGCAGCCGCCGCAGCGGCCGCAGCTGTAATACCAGCTGTCTCAACACCTCCCCCCTTCCAGGTGAGTTCAGCACCTACATCCTGCTTCCCATACGTCCCACTTCCCATATGTCCCGCTTCCCATACCTCCTGCTCTGCATACCCACTGTGGGGGGAACACCTGGCCTTTTGCCCTGCTCCCCTTCAGGAGATGCTGTCGAGGACGTTATGGTGCCCGACAGCCCTGCGGTTCTTCTGACCTGTCTTAGACACTTGCACTTCAGACAACTGCTCTCTCCAAGTCTGGGATGGAGGGAATGGCCCCCCGTGATGGCTGAACTCTCATTCAACAGGGCACGTGCTGCCTACCCTCCCATTATCACCTCCCCTTCTAGGGGGTTTGCAATTCAGGGGGTGGAAATGGGATATTACAGCAATATAAGTGCTTTTTTGAGCTCTGAACCTGATGCTTTCCTTTCAGGGCCGCCCCATCACGCCGGTGTACACCATGGCTCCCAACGTGCAGCGGATCCCTGCCGCTGGGATTTACGGGACAAGTTACGTGCCATTCGCAGCGCCTGCTGCAGCAACAGCAACGATAGCCACGCTACAGAAGAACGCCGCCGCTGCCGCTGCCGCCGCTGCCGCATACGGGGGATACGCCGGCTACATCCCCCCGGCATTCCCAGCCGCCACCATCCAGGTCCCCATCCATGACGTCTACCAGACATACTGAGACTCTCGGCAGAGGAGGGCAGCAGAGAAACACACACTGAAGGAACACTTTACTATTTATGAAGAAAGAACTGTCTGCAAAAGAGTAAACGTTTGGGCTCGGTAAACTGATGCAGAAAGTGAAGAATGTCATAGAAAAACGTGTTCGAAATATTTTCTACGCTTGAAGTTTTCACTAACTTTTTTAGGCTATTTTTAAAATGTTAACACGCCTGTATTCATACATTTCTAAAGGACCTCGATGCACCCAGCCAACCGCTGACGTGCATTTATACGCATCCTAGTGGGGTTGCATAGGGTCTTTTTTTTTTTTTTAGCAGTTATGTTTTCAATATATTTGTGGTATGAAGGTTATTTTTTAGTAACTTCTGCACTCCAGAGATATCTATTTTGTAGTGCCTTTAATAATATATCAGCTATATATTAAAAAGCACACATGAGCAGCTAGGGAAAGTTTTAACAATATATTTTGAAGAATATATTCAATATTTAAAGAATACATACCTTAGAGTTTTTTAAGAAAAGAACAACAAGTACCTTATTTAAAAAACTTATACTGGAAAGTGCAATTTCAAAAATGTGCAAGACCTCTGCATTTTTGTGCTGGCATTATTACAATCTGCTCCTTCTTATTTGAAATCAGAAGTAATTAATATTTGCCCGTTTGGGAGAAAGAGAGAAAAAAAAAGCTTCCTCACACAAACCTCTTCCCAGCATGATTTGCGGGCTTGCGTTAAGCAAAGGAAAGGCTCTGAGTTTTCCTTAACAACTGGATTTTCTATTTATTGAAGCCACTCGTAGTCGGAGCACGTGCAGAAACGAGTAGTTGATATTTCATGTGAGGTGTCTTGACTTAGATCTTCATCCAGTATAAAGTCTAGGCTCTTTTTCAACGCTCTGTATTTTATTCTTTGAAGTGGATGTTTTGTAGTGACTGAGAATGTATGCTGCTGTCGGCAAGAGCAGGCGCGGTCTCGCCGAGAGGACGCGCAGCGTTACTTACCCGTCGCTCCATCATGTTCTGTAAGAAATTTCCGAGGTACTAGGGGTGGTAGTGATACTGGAATTAGTGAAACAGGGCTAGCCTCCCTCCCTTCCACACTTCATTCCCCTTCTCCGCAGCTGGAGTTGTACATGCACATCAGGGGTGGGAGCGATTAGACCCAGTGATTTTAAGACATAGAGCTTGTAAATATCTTTTAACATACGTTTTTTAAGTCATTTTATGTTGCAAATTTACATGGTATGTGGTTTGCCACAAAACGAAACCTTTTATTGCGATGTTCTAAAAAAGTTTGTTTTATTAAGAAGTAAATATATTATTGCAGTGTTTTGTGGCCTGTTTAAAGGCTTTTATTTAGTAGTGCGGTGAATGTAAAATATAGTAAAACAGTAAAGAAATATCTTGCCAGTTGCATGAAGTGCATCAACCCTGCAAACACCGCTCCGGTGACACGAGGTGCGAAGCAGGGAGTGAGCAAACAATTTTCCTTTGCTTTTTGTGGTGTAAGTACCAACCGAAGGGGTTTGGTAGAGAGTATATTTTGACAGCTGAACCGCTTCCAGACCGCATCCAGCTCAGTGACGTGACCTTCCCACACACTTTTTTCCCTCGCCTCAAAATCGAGCGGTTCTTTTCTAGGTGCTCTTGCTCGGCCCAGCTGAGCTCTCCTTGCCCCTGCCGACCGGTCAGCCAAAGGGCTGTGAGGAGGCGAACCATCAGGTCTGACCCTGCCCCTCCGCGCCCCTTCCTGGGAGACTTCCACTGTCTCTCCCTGCGCTTCTGAAAGCGCGCCCAGACCTTAGCCCCACGGCCCGGCCCGTTTCTGGGGTGAGAGGAGGCGATTTGGGCAAAGCCGTGCGGGAAACCCCCGAGGGGGAGGCCAGCGCTGCCTCCCCTGCCCCGGCCCTCTGGCTAAGGCCTCGCATGGCTCGACACGAAATGCCGTCATGGGTGCACGGGCTTTGCCACAAACACCCCCGCGCCAGGAAAAGGCTGTCTAGTGGTTTGGGTCTCTGTCGGCCACTTTCCAGCCCCCACCATTGCCAGCCCACAGAGGAGGGATGAGGGGTGATGGCTCCCTTCCCACCCATCCTCTCCCCTCCTGCAGGATGAGGGTCCTGCCACTCGCAGGGGTGGCAGGGAGAGAAAAGAGCCATCGAGGGCAAACCCCAAGGTGCCCCGGGCCACCGGCGGGGTACTGCCTGCACCGGGGCGTGAGCAGGAGCCGGCAGGACCCGTGGACACAGGCAGGACCCGGGGATGCAGGCGGGATGCGGGGAGGCAGGCAGGACCTGGGGATGGAGACAGGACTTGGGAACACGGGCAGGACCCAGGGACGCAGGCAGCTGCGTCGCGCTGATCCTCCCACCCGTGCCCATCTTTTACACTTTCCTCTAAATCATTTCATGTACACTACTACTGAGGTAAGTCTGATAACTTGAAATGTGAACATCTTTAGGTTAAGAACAAACTATTCAAAGAAAATATATATTAAAAAAAAGAAAAACAAACTAGTGTGCCTTATTCTCAGAAGAGCTGATATTTTAGGTGTTTTATTGTATCTCTGTTCTCTGTACTGTCGGAAGCCTCTGAGTTTATTTAGTTCTTGCTCCATTTACGGTACATTTCTAGGATGTAGTGAATAAAGCATTCTTTAAAAATGGAGACTGTTATTTCATTGCAACACCCCACTGCCAGGTCTAGGCACTCTGTCGAGGCTGTGCTCCCCTCCAGGAGGGTGCTCGGGGCAGGAGGGGAGCGGGACGCCACAGCCGGCATCCCCGCAGGTGACTGTGGAGAGAGGAGATGCCCTGTCCCACTGGGTCTCCCACCCCACCACCTGCAGGGGACAGTGCCCTCCCCAGCAGGCAGACTGGGCATCTCCCCATTCTTCCGGCAGCCTCTGATCAGCCTAAATCTCTTTTCCCGTCCAGTTTAGAGTCAGTGCCTGGATGTGGATGGAAGAACTGGAGCTGGCATCTCTCCGTGCTTTCCATTCATTCAGTGCACAAAACCCCTCTAACCCTGTTGCATGTCCTTGCTGCAGGACAGAAGTGCTGTGGACTGGCACGTGGTGTTCATCTTGGCGTGCTCCACCCTTCATACGCACAGCAAGCTAAGCTGCACCTCTTGGCAGTATTTGCAAGTCCTCCAGAATCCCTGGCTGCTTGCTTGGTGTAAGTCCACCCAAAGAAAATGTGCTGCAAATATCCAGGCTGGGCAGAAAAGCAGTGTGAGGGAGCAGAGGTAAACTGAGGCAGGGCAGAGAGAAGGGAGAGGTGGTGGACATGAAGGCAGGGACTAGCACTAGTGAGCAATCCCCAAAGGAAGGACACCAGATAAATTCTGCACGAGCTTCTGCGTTCCTCATAGGAAAGCAAAAATGTCTGCAACTTCCTATCTCTAGCATCATTTCTCATAACGCAATTCGAACAAGGCATTTTATGCCAACATGCCTTGGCTTTCCGAAGGATACTAATCGTGGGAGGTCTCCCCGGTGTTTTTTTGGTCAAGGAAATGGAAAGAAATTTTCTTTTTTTAAAATTTTTGTAGGATTTGGAGGTAAGGAGAGAGACACCTAATTTTGCCTGTTTTCCCTGTATAAGCATTGCAAGTTTGGTTTAGGTGTCTGTGTGTTCTAGCAATCATTTCCAGTACCAGGTCAATCTATCTTGCTCAGGGAATGGGCAATCGTCATGATGCTAAAAGCAGCTTTCAAGGAAGCATAGCCGTATTAGGACTCCACCTGTCAGACAAATCATCAAGTCACATACAAAGACTAACGTCTTCCCCACAATTCGTTGCTGACCTTTCCACTCACTAGAGGTCCACCTACATTCACTTGGATGGAAAGCAAACCACAGCCCTTTACAGATGTTCAGAGGCGAGGCATGCCCTTCACAAAAAGCAACATTTTCCAAGCGAGCTGAAGAACTATGCTGCACTGAAATGTGTTTCTGGTGCTTTCCTCTTTCCCTTTATTCAAGCTACCCAAGATAAAAATGGATCTACACAGCTTTTTCTAAACAGACACTTTACAAGATAATTTTTTTTAATTTTCCTAGACTGCTGGTTTCTGACTCCAGTTTTGTAAGACCTTAATTAATGATTAATCCATTGTAAGGTTCAAATATGCAAGTCATTCTCAGGATATTAACATAAACAACGCCAGAGAAATGCAATTGTGCTTTCAAGATGACCTTGCTGCCTTGGGAATGTCAGGAGCTCTGTGAGGCCTTGGGCACTGTGACAACTCAACACGCTGCCAAGTCAATCCCGTTCCCTTTCTGAATGTCTTTCTTGATGATCTTGAAGAGCAGACGCGCACTTCCCTGGCTGACATCGACCTAAATCGCCAAAAAGCAGCTTTGACTGTCTTCAGGAAACACCACCCATCAACACAACTGTGATACAGCTACTATATAAACAGACTAAAAAGAAATTCAAGTGGATTAACACCACTCTGATATTGCAACATCTCATTTATCTAAGCATTATGCAAAATACATTTTTGATATGTCTGAAAAGGTATGCACAGTACCCCATCTGCTTCTCTGTGGCTGGTGTTACACCCCTAATGTCTGCTCTGGCTGGGTCCTGAGCACTTGCTGAGCTCTCCACTCCCCGTATGCCTATTATCAGCCATGAAACTGGCCCATCATGCTGACCTGTAAAACAAATAAACCCCAGACCTACCTCGTAACAACAGAAACTACCTCTACTGTGCATCTAAAAGCCAGCAAATTCGGGTTTTATGCTCCAGTGTGTCAATTAAATGCTGAATCACACTTGACCGGGTTTCAGGGCTAAGTCCTGCCTGGCAACAGAACAGTCGGAGGGGCGTTGCAGGGAGAAGCTGAATGTTAGGCAATAGAAAAAGGCAGTTTTGTGGCACCAAGTCCTTCCCTCGTGGCACAAAGGCAGGCTGTGCCATGCAATTATGGTCAGTCACAAAGAATATGGAAATTTTTAGGAATTTGGTACTGTAGAAGTACTCCGTACAAATTATTTCCTGTCAAGCTGATGAATTAGATCAGATATTTTCTTCCTCCAGCCAGGCCAGAACTGGAGTTCATTGGTTTCCTAATCAAAGTAGACAGAAGTTCTGCCTCACAACCCTTGCTCGGGCAAAACTGCAGATCCTGCATGTGGGAGGTGAGCAGTCAAGGACTATGTCTTCACCAGAAAACTCTATGGGGGAAAAATGCTCAGATGTGCCCAGGTTTGTCCCAGGTGCACCAAACCACAGCGTCTTCCCAGCATGGCCACCAGCGTCTCCACCTAAACAGGCTGTGCTGGGTGATGCTTTGCCCCACGGTGGGCCCCGTGGCTTCGCCTCCATCCACCTGGGGCTCCCCACAATGCCTTTCCCCCCGGCATTTGCAGTGGCAAGGTGACAAACTTCACTTGGGCTGGGGGCTGGTGCCCACCCTGACTGTTCCTGCGCATCTGCATGCAGCTGGTTTGTAGGGTGGTCGCCACACTGAAGCTGTGCCACGTTTCATGCTCTGGTTGTCCTCAGCTGTAGTTTTGCTGTGGGGCACAATATGCTTTTATTTTTTTTTACCTCTTTCCAAACTCACTCATGTAATTTTTGCCAGGCAGGCTGCACTTTGATCCTGTCCTTGTGTGTTTTTGCAAAGTCACTGAAGATCTGCGTTAGCTGGGCCACAATCTCCGCGCTGGTGGGAAGCGGGAAGCCACAGGTAAGCCAGAAGATCTCTCTGAAGCATGAAAAAAAACCCTGCAAACAGCCTCACAAGCCACAGAAGTGACCCCAAGCTAACCAGCAGAGAGAGAGGAGCATTTAAATCGGTCAGAGGCAAACCAGCCTACACTGAGAGCAGTTGCTTCATTCCCAAACTTCGAAGCAATAACTACAATGACCAGTTCTCCTGTAACAGACCCATAGGATACGGACCAGGGTGTCTTGCAGTCACTCAACAGGGCACGCAATGGCAAGGGATTACTTATTAAGCTTGTTATGTGTGCACTGGCTGTACACAGGGAATCCGTAGTTTCTCCAGTCTTGGACTTCACGGCTGCTGTCCCTCACAGGAGGGCTATCTGGCCATTTGCATAAGCTAAGGATTCCCTCGAGGCTCGGCTTCGGTCCAGGCAGACAGATCCCTTGGTTCATCCTGTGCAGGATGCAGAGGGACAAGGTCCTGGTCAGCAGCTGCAGCTGTGGCATCCAGGCAGTGCCGTGGAGGCACTCGTCGCCCTGCAACCCTCTGAGCAGCAACGGTGCAGCTGCCTCGAGCATGGCAGAGCGCTCGGGAGGGCTCCGGCAGACAAGGTGTTGGGAGGCAGCAGGACCTCATCAGTGATCATGTCACCGAGGACATATCTAAGGAAGCAAATGCCTGATTGCCTTGCCCTTTAGCATCGTGCAGGTGGTCCAGGCTTCCTCTCCACTAACCCTCCACTGTCACCATCTAGACAGTTTCTTGCTACCACCCAAAGCATTGCAGTAAGCTCTTCCAAAAGGCAGACCATCCACCCCCGTATCCACATGGCAGAGTGCTACAGCCCGAGAGGACTGCAGCATGCTCCATGCAGACATCCCTCCTCCTGCGGTGTCCTGGCAATGCTGTCGGCCGTCCCCTGTCCCTGCGGTGCTGTGGCAGGCCCTGGAGCACAGCCAGAGGCTCTCCTGTTGCAGATGAGCCCCAAGAAGCACGAGGTGAAGAACATCAGGCTTGGCATACATATCAAAAATGAGAGATGGGGAAGAGTATTATGTCTGACTCAGACTTGCAGCCTGAGTCGTGAGATGTTTGATGATGCACCAGTGGAGTTGTATCTGGAGAAAGCACTGCAGATGCAGTACACCCAGACAGACTGGGAAACTGCAATGGTGGGGTGGCATCCTGAGGCCCTGGCCTGTGGTAAAGATGAGGTCAGATGAGGATGGGTGTCAGCCTGTGGCAGAGAAGAAATTGTTTTGTGTCCTTAATTTGGACACATGTCTCTCCTCACTGGAGTTCTCCCCATGGAGGTGTGCAGAGCAGGTCTCCCCCACTGATGCACCTGACTTTGTTCAGGGTTTTTCCCCGTTACCGGCTTGTCAAATTCAGGACGTTGGCTGGATAAGTCAGGCAACACCCACAAAAGGCAGAAAAAACACCTATATCTGTCTTGTCTGATTTCTCACCTGAGCACCGAGAAGAGCAGTGATGTGAGTGCATTGGCTATGCACCCCTCTTTCCTCCCAGCACCTCTGAAGGGAGACTTGCAGGGAGGCTGGTCCTGTTTCTGCTGACAGGTGCTGCATTCACCTTCAAGCCAGCCCTCCCCAGAGCACACAGGGGGAAGAGGGTGGGCCAGAAATGGAAAGAACCGAACCGAGACCGGGTGACCTCCCAGCCCCGTGCTTGCTCTCACACAGATGGTGAGGACGGTAAGCAGAGCTGACCAGGGTGAGAGCTCCCATTCCATCCCAATCGGGATTTTTTTTTCTTAGGGTCATTCAAAACAGAAACAAATGGAAGAAACAATCCTGTCAGTCTCTTTGGGTCCGGCAGCTTATTTCTCTTTTGCCAGGGAGTATACTGAATACGACACAGAGCAAAGAAACGCTGATTCTCTCCAAGAGACCGGAATAGCCAAATAAACTTATGCAAAGTAACTGAAATCAAAACTATGTTTATGTATGTGATATTGAAGTAAGAGGGATGTTGTTTAAATGGCTCTGATGCTGAGCAGTCCTCTGTCAGTAAGGTGACCACTATCACCAACACCAGTGATTACAGACATCCTTACAGTAGGCACCAAAGGTGCAATATTAAGTGCATCTTAGCTTGGGGGAAAAAGGTTCCTTTGTCCCCGTAGGCACTAGCGGAGGCTCATTCAGAACCTGGCACTTGCTTTCATTATAACCAGGTGCGCATCCATACATACTCTGTCCGACAAAGGCGTTGTCAACTGTACTTTAAATAAAGTAGTTATACCCTGAGTAGCCATGTGTTTTTCCCGTTGGTTTCTCTCTTTTCTCACACAAAGCAGAGCATTTCAGCAGAGCACCGACCTCAGGCTGGGTCCTACAATGGGGCTGAGTTTGACCCACGAATAAGCATTTCAGCTTAAGCTTTACCCATAACAAAGGTTTTGGCTGAGCACGGTGTCAGCATGCCTTCAGCATTCACAAGCACTGCCACCGCCCAGAAGCAGCGGATGAAGGCTCACCAGCTGCCAGGCTTAGCTCCAGCCAGAGCGGTGAAACCCCAGGAGCTGCTTCAAGCACAACTGACATGAGCCTGCTGCTCGGGGAAAAAGAGATCATTTAAATCTGCTATAATTTGCAATTGGGAAGAAAAATCAAGTTCTGTTTGGCACCGTGCTGCCTCAGAGTCCCAAAGTCCCTCGTGCCCATCACCCCTTACCCAGGAGGCAAATTCCCAATCACCGATCCCAGCCTGCCGACCTCCTCACCTTCCCTGGCAGGTGGGTTTGGGCCAGGCTCAGCCACCTCGCCTTCGCCTGAGCCCCCAGCCCAGCTGCAAGGGGCGTGGAGAGACCCCAGATCAGCAGGGGACTGTGTGGCTGTTTGCACGAGAGGCTACACGGTACACAAGGGTCTCCTCCTGACCTCACCCAGCGTTTCTTAATTTCAGGCTGACCCGGACCCCATCCCCACAGTGTGCGTGGTTTTTTGAGACACTGCCCAATCGCTTTGTTATAAGCGGGATGTCTGGTTTTGTCCCACATTTTGACTTTCAGACAAGTTCTCAAGTTGTGCCTGTGGGGTTGGGACTAGGGCAGCACTGAGGTCTTAAAGGATTGGATTTAAGAGTAATAAATGTTGCTTTAAATTTATTAAAAAAAAAAAAATCCACTCCCTGAGAAAGCAAACTTCCTTGTCTTTCTGTGGCGTCTTTGTGAGCGATAGGAGGGGAGGGAGAATAGGGAAATGTACAGCACTTGGCACTGGGTACACCTCAAACTTGTTTTTCAACATTTTACAACCAGCTTTGGCCATGTGACCTATGTGGAAAGATAAACTGAGACATTTAATCCTTTTTTTTTTTTTTACCACAAGGAAGTGAATTTTATGTGGTTGTGATCATTACATTACAGTAAATGATTTGCCCACAAGAGAAAAAAAAACACAACAGAGTGGTTTAACGTAGTGAATGCTGGGAGAGGGCAGCTGTTCATGACTAAATACCCTTCCCTAGCTTGAAAACTCTCTCAGTGAGCTTCGCTGTTTCTCCCTGGCTGTGCCATTTAGGGACGTGTCTACTCACTGCCAGTGAGGGTTGCCCACCGTTGCTTTTCCAACCAGGGTATGAATTACAGCTTTCCAAAAGCCAGCTGCTCTTTGAGTAAAAGCAGCAGCAATCGCGTGCAAGAAGTTAGGAAGTTGTTTAATATCGTATCACTCTGAACAGCAGAAAACTTTACAAGTTTTGCTTCACCTTTAGACTGCTATCAGCTTTCGGAACGAAAGCTGGGTGCCTGGTGAGCCGGGCACTCCGGTGTACCGGGATAGGCAAACCCAGTTCAGCCCAACTGGCCGCAGAGGGCTGCCTGCACCCCAGACTGGGTACATGCTCCGACATTTCAGGGGCAGGGTGAATCTCTCTCCCGGTGCAGAGAGGCCAGGGTGAAGTCGGTCACTCCCCGCTGCCAGCAGAGCATCCCCGGGGACTGCAGCCCAACCCTGGGGACCGGTGTGCAACCCCCCGGGGTGACAAGGCCAGCCCACGCCTCTGCAGTACACTAGGTCCTGAGCGGGTGAGCATCCTCGCCGAGATGGTGGTTAGTCAGCGCTGCCAGCTGAGATGAGGACACAGGCTGGGAAAATGTGAATGGCAACGGAGGATGCGCAAGAAGCTCTGTATGGGCTGGTCCCGGCGTGGTCTGTCCTGCCCACGAGGCTGCGCACGGCGATTTTTCTGTTAGCACGGAGAAGGATCCTGCAAACGACTGACGGGTGCGATGACGATTGTCACAGTGCCAGCCTCCGGAGGTTGTCCTCTCCAGCACTCAGGGTGGCATGCCCGCTGATTTTTGAGAACTGTGGCTTTTGGCTTTTGTTTCTTTTTTCTGTTTGGCTGCGCTCCCACGTGCTAATGCACACCGATATTTTCTTTAGGGTAGCATTAGTCTGACTGTTTAAACAGCTTTTTGCTACAGTCTGCTCAATTCAGGGTCCAAGGAACCCTTGGCCTAAGCAAGATAACAGCTAAAAGTTGAAAGAACCTTTGTAAAGGTACTGCTGCCCTCCCCTGGGACGTGCCAGCTGTGCATTCACACAGGCGAAGCAGGGTTTCTCGTCTCAGGTGCTACGAGAGCTTGGCATCCATGTTTCCAGACCAGGGCTGGCTCAGCTTCGACCAGCCCGAAGCAAGAACAGGCGAGCCATGCACCCCAAGCACCCATGGGTGTCCACCACCGTGCCCATCCTCGGAGAATGACTGCTGCCAGCCCCGGTGCCGGCTCTGCCAGCCACCGCAGCCGGGATGGCATGAAGGAGAGGAGTGAGGGCTTGTGTTTCACCGGGCTCAGCTTCCCGCTGCGGTCTGCCACGTCCCCGCATGAACCATGGCACCGGCACAGGGAGGAGGCAGAGGGGAGAGCCCATGCAGCCCCGGGGAGCTCCCCAAGAGCAGCCCAGCATCTGCTCCCGTCCCAGCTTGCCTCCATCCGCGGAGCAATGGTGAGGGCATAGTGGCAAAAGCACATAAAAAACCACAAGTAGCAATGCCCTGGGCAGGTGAGTGCGGCTAAACAAGGCTTAGGAAGGGCTGTGGGGCTGGCAGCAAGCACCATCAGTGAGAGCAGAATCAAGCACCCGTAGCTCTTTCTCACATCAGGGCAGCAAACAAAATTGTTCTGCCCCTTTCCCTCCCTGGGAAAGCTCCAGCACTGCCCCTGCTTCTGCTCCCCCAGCTTCCTCCTGTCGCCGTCTCGGAATGCTGCCGATGGCAGAGCTCCCACAGACATCGCGAGCACTCCCTCACCTTCAAGAGGTTTGACTCCAGTTCACTTGAGAAATGGGTTTTCGTGTCTGAGAACGGGGAAAGCTGACCTGGTCCTTGTGAACCGCAGAGACTACGTTGCCTTTGAATAAGGAACAGACAAAAAAATTGATGAAGCCCAAAAGGTGCACTAGTTTCCTGCGGCATCATTCCTCTGTGCATATCAAATCCAGGTCTGATTAGACTGGTGCAGCTCAGACTTCACCTGCACAAAATTATTTGCTTCTCATCTTACCATGACCACAGAAAATTCCTGACAAGAAGTACTTTAAAAGTTTACTTTGACAAAACTTAAGAACACCCTTAAAGGGCCTGTATAAGATGAGCGATTGCATATATTAATCTTAAATACTTGTAACTCAATGACGTTGCAAGTCAAGTCTTTAAGAAGAGACTACTAAAACATCCTGACACCACACATTGTGCTGGGGAAAAAAAGAGAATATGCCTGCTGGAAAGATGTTTCAGAATAGCCTTCTGATAGTTCATCGCAAACCTAAAAGCTTTATTATAAATTATGCTTGGCAAGCTTTCCTAGAGCCCCTCAGTATTTTCCTATTGTTGATTCCAGTCTTATGAGAACAGTCTTATTTCCTTTTTTTTTTTTTTAATTAATTGCTACCTGTCTATTTGTTAATTGGGTCAATCCATAATCCCAGAAGGTTTAAATCCCACAATGAATGGGGTGTGGGGGTGCATTATCTGACAAAATTTTATTTACGTGCACTTCCAGAACGTTGGTCCTTGGAGTCCGACATTGCAACCCTGGTGTGATTGGCCAGACAATGCCATGGGGTCTGACAGGGCTTAGAGGTCTCAGGTCTTGTTCCACACAAGTTTCCCACTTCTGTTGTGTTTGACGTGAAAGCAGTACAAAAGGGGAGCACATGAGCACACGTGGGAACATACACTTCCTGAAATAAAAGCCGAAAGCTACTCTTTTAATGAAACCAGGAGGCGGAAGGGAAAAAAAAAAGTGGAGGTAGGGTGGAAAAACCTGCAAGAGGTCACCAAGGGGAACAAAGGGCAGCTTTATGCAACCAGCTATTTCAGTCCAGAAATGTCAGGGCTGGCTAAGGCACTGCTGCCTAGTGTTTTTCCTAGAGAAATTCAATGTAATGAAGGCTTTCCTTGTAAAGAGAAGATAATGGCAACCCAAAAGATAAGATTTAATAGTAGATGAGACTTGGGAGGATGGAAGAAAAGAGCATAGACAAGAAGGGCTCTCCTTTTCAAAAAGCAAAGGACTGCAAAGGAAAACAGAGGTGATTCTCTACTTTTTAATTTTCCACTTCAATCAGGCAGGAAAAAAGCTTTTGATGACTGTTATAGGATCTATTGATTAAAAATGAGGGCCAGGCCCAAATGGGCTAATATCTCTAATTGAAGGGTAAATAAATCAGATTACAATTTTCTAGTAAGAAAGCAACTTTTGGACAACTAGTGACTGGCATAAGAAAACACATTTTTTCAGAAACACAAGGCTCAAACTGATGAAAGCTAGAAACAGATACATTTAAATAGACATAAAAGGACCTGTGTCAAGGATGAACTGATACAGGAACGAGCAAATGATAAAGCTGGGCAAACCCTGACAAGATTTCTGCCAAAAAGCTGTTCAGAGGCATCCGCTTGAGCTGCATCCCCAGCAAGACAAACATGACCGTGCGCTGAGTGAGCGGTGCTGCGTTGGGCGGCAGCAGCGTCACCCCCCGTGCTGCAGCCCTGGCCCCTCACCGCGGCTCCTGCAGGAAGGGTCTCGCAGGTCCAAGCTGCCGACACTTGGTGGGAAGACTTACCCTGGCAGCGTGCTGGATGGCAGCTTGTTAGCGGTCTGTTGCCAAAGCGGCTGCTTACAGCGGATTTTTGATTCCAGCTGGGCATTCCTAGTATAAGGAGCCTCACTTGATGGCCACTGTGGTCCAATGTAAGAGGCATTTTTTTGACAGAAGAGAGACAACTCTGCCTACTTTAAATTGTCATGTTTCTATGCTTGCTGAGCCCAAACCACAAAGTGGCTTGATGTTACCTAACTTACTTGCTACTACAGGGAATGCTGAGAGAAGACGGTGTTTCAAAGTAGCTCAAGATTAATGGTGTAGAAGAAGCAGAGTCATGGTATCCATTTGCTTCCACACCATTTACAGCCCAACAGAATTCATTACCCCAGGAAGGTACTTCCATCCCTCTTGCAGCTGCACAGCGAGAACTTACAGGCAGCTGTGCTGAGGCTGATGCAGGATCCATCTAGCCCAAGATTTTTGTCTCCATAAATGGCACAAGTCTATAGCCAGGGAAGAGTAAGAACAGGGCAAGTTTATCTACCATGCCCAAGCTCTCCCCTAGCTTCCAGGCACTTCCAGCTCAGGGGATTTCTGGAGGTGAACGCCTTTTCTGTTTATTTAGTAACAGTCTCAGACATCTCTGCCAAGTACTCTCCCTTCTCAAGCCAGACTCAGGGCAGCTCAATCAGACATCATTCCTTTTTGTTTTGCATAGGTACTTTGTACATTCCCCGTGCTTTCTGTTACACGGTTGCTTCCATTTAAAGGATACACAACTTTCCTGGGCCTGGAACCTAGAATGGGAACAATTTCTCATGGTGGGGAAGGTGGGAGCAGCATCCATCTTTGGAGACACCGTGGTGAATGATTGGTGTTTCACTTTGACATGCTGACTCATCCAGCAGTGACTGCTCCAGAGATTTAGCCCTCATCCTGGGACTTAAGCAAAAACACTTTTGAGACACTAAACTCAGTTTAGAGCAATGGGCCCTTGAAAATCTGGTCTTGATTACTTTTGAAAAATGCTGGTAGTTGTTGCCATTGATTTTAAGGAAGGAGTTACGGATGAAAGAGCTACTTTTGACAAGGCAATTCAAGATTAGCATATGGAGAAAGAACAGCCACACTCTGCCCACAGGAACAATTAAAGCTTACAACATACCCAATATTTCAGAAAGCGATTTGTATTGGCAGGTAAACAGCATCTTCAGCGCCAGGGGTTGCCATAGGTGTTCAGGCTATTCAGATCATGCCTGAACACTGTACTGGTTAGGAGTATAGCCTGACAGCTGGCAGAAACGGGACAGATGTAATGGACATGCTGGGCATAGTAGTGCTCCTGTATCCAGTATGCTGTGTACACAAGGTGAAACCAAGGCTGGCATTAGTTGGGAATCTCATCTATCCAAGATCAATCCTCCAGGACATGCTGCAAATGATTTCCAAGTTCAGAAATGACAGAGAAGAGGAGCTGTAAAGTTGGGCTTTGGAAAAATGGCACGCAGTGAATGAGTGAGTGAAAAAGGAGAAGACATGAGGACTGGATGTTCTGAGAAGGGAAGGTAGGCAAATGCATTTTTTTAAGAATAATTTTGAACATTGCCTTTAGATCTTGCTTGGAGACTCTTTTTTTTTCCTAAAGCTGCCCTAGCTACCACCACATGCTGCCTGAAATGCTGCTTTAAGGTACATCTGATCACTGCATTCATATTCTGTGCTAAAACGTGGTCCAGCAAAGGGTCTGGAGACTGCTGAAATCAGCTTTTCCCAGTACATCAGGACACAGACGTTCCTCCTCCCTACGCTCTGCGTAACCACCACAGGGTTGGACTTACAGAGAGGAGAGTGGCTTCGGGGGGTCAGGCCCCAGGCTGCAGCCTCAGCACCCTGACAGAGCACACCCAGGCAACCAGAGGCCCCGGCCCCACTGCTTGAGCTGGGGTATGGTACTGGGATGCAGACTGGCATCTAGCTGATTCACTAGTGCAAGTACATAAGTACCTACAAAGCGCTTTGAAGGTGAAAAAAATCACATTGTTACTTATTTCTGATGAGCCCTCATAAGCATTTCAGTATTCTCCCATTTCATGTAATGGATTGTACCTTGCCTTGTGATTCATATAGCCATAAGTTTACTTTACTGCCTAGTTTTAAACTCGTAAATTACATTTTACAGGTAGCACGGTGTCTTTGTTGCAGCTGCCTCGGCGATGCTCCTGGCAGGAAAGGCAAGGCTGTGATACTAGTCCATAGGGACCCTGGAGCACAAAGAGGAGACAGCTGAGACTCGTGCACACCCCCAGGCTGACTGTCCTTGCAGGTAGTGGTCTTCTCTGATACAGCTGCTCTGGAGAGCTTCTAAACCTCAGTAGGTCTCTAGCACACCACCATGACCAGCTATCCTACAAGAGCTCCAGAAAAGCTGCGATGCCACCTCTGCGATGCTGTCCCCAGTGATAAAACACGGTGATAAAACCTCAGCAAAGATGAGCTGAAGGGGACAGCATGCAGGGCGTCCCCTTCTACACCTCCTCCCCCGACACGTGCTCCCAACAGCTCACGTGAAGGGCCATTCTGCAGGACTTGGGATTAACTCAGCTCTACCTGCCCTGCTGGACTCTGCCAGTGTGACTTCCAGGAAGAGCAGCAGAGACGGCCCCAGGCATTTCAGTGCCAGTGAGCAAAGGGTAACCAGCAGTGCCAGGTGGAAGGAGCAGGGTGACCCCGGGTTTCTATGAAGAAAACCTGGTGCCATCTTGCTCCTGGTTCCCTCAAACAGGAACAGGCTGGTTTGGGGCACTGGAGCCCCTATTTGTACACAGGTGGGGCTTTGGAAAGCAGATCCGACCCTCACAAACACCCACTTTCATAAGCGAGTTGTCTGCAGGGGCTGGAGTGAACGCTGAGTGCTGGCTGGTGCAGCTTCAGGCACCAGTTTCATCAGCCTGGAGATGTTCCTAGCAAAGACAGAAGGTTTAGAGGGTAAACAACAGCAACAGCATGGTTTCCAGTCTCATGAAGGTGCCTGTGCAACAGATAGTTCAGGATCAGGTTTATGTCTGACAAAGCTGTTTCTACTATCTGATTGCACCCCAGTAAAATTAGAGGTTCCTAACCCTGAGATGTCATGCAAAAATTAAATGGCAGTGAACTACAAAGGCAAAATATTCTTTCTTTATGATCAAACCTCAGAAGAGTAATTAATTTAATCAGCAGACTTCAACATCGCCTTTCATAACCTGAGATGCACCAAGAGGTTAATCTATAGGGGCCAAGTTATCTTTGTGACCTTTACCACCAGGAAAATTTACAAACGGCAATTAGTAGATTTGGAGACCAAAAAAATTAACCCAGATAGAAAGAATGTAATAAACCTCTGGCATTTAACTCCATGGGGTTAAAGCTGAAAAGCCAAGACAGACGCTAGACTGTGCTACAGCCACGGACTGCAGTGAAAGGAGTTAGCATTGATCTTCTCATGGAGGAAGGTTTGCAAAGCTTCATATAGTTGTTATATAAGGTCACAAAAATGAACCCACTTATCACTTCACATGGGATCTAGAGTTGTTGGACAGTATTTAAGCGAACAAGATCAAACTGCAAGTGACTGTATAGATCCCTGATAAGATATTTTTTTCACCCAGTTTTGCGGTGAACCTTGGAACTTCTAGCTCGGTACCAGAGTGAAACCCTTTTGTCTCAATAGCATGCAATTATGTAAATTACTTCATATAGATAAAGTTGCTCTTTGGAGGGATATTACTTACAGTGAGACAGGATAATCTATAGGAGTGATAAAAAGAGGGGAGGCTCACATACCAGGTAAAGAGTAAAGAAATTCTGGGTTTCCCTGGGCACACCCTGCCCCCCACAGCTCTTCCTGGATTAAAGTAATTCTCTATTCCCTTTCCCTGCAGATATAATCCATTTTAAGAGAAATCTTTATCTCTGTAATACAAATGGCCTGTGTTTGTTCATTCACCAGTAACGCCTGGGTGCACCTGAAGGGTCAATATGTGCGAACTGCAGAGCTGTAGGTAAGCCCAACACACCTTTGGGACACCTCCAAGGCTGTGGTCCTGCTCCCAGGGCACAAAGCACTCACAGATGCCAGCAGCCTAGGCGGGATCCAGAGCTTAGCCAAAGCAGCTGTTCAAGTACTATGCCCTCTTTCTACAAGTCCCTTCTCTAAACTTGTCAAGTAATGCTTATTTTGGAAGAAGAAAAAAAAACTAGAGCTGTTAAGTGGAAGGAATAGGGAAATCACTAACAATACACACTGTCCTAGCTAAGCATCCTCACCAAACGTATCAGGTAATGAAAAAACCAGCATTGCTTTGTGTTCTGTCTTGTATTCAACCCCATCAAGAAGAATTTATTCACGCATCCTGCAAGAAAACTATAGGGTGCTTGCTGCTAGGCAAACCACAATAGTAGGCCTCAGTCCCAGCAACACCATCAGCAGTGTCCCATTGCTATAATGGTATTTTAGTGCCTCATTTTTAACATCCTAAAGCACCTCATTGAAACCAGATGCCAAACCACTGCAAATCTGCCCTTTGGCTCTCTCCAGCCTGTGATAAAGCTCCATCATCCATCTGCAAAACCTGCAATTTTAGCTCCTACTGCATCCCTGCAAGGCTTCTTTCGAGTTGACCACTTGCAACTTCTCAGATGTCCTGTATGGACAGGAATTTCTGAAATCAGCAATTGTCCCATGCTCCTTCACTATAGGCAGGGCTGAATGTATTTAATGGATTTAAGCCAATACTCACACAAATATGGTTAATAAGTACCTTCTTGTTCTCGATGGTTTTTGTGTTTGTTGTTTTTTTAAAGAACATACGTGCTACGAAACAGCAATGTAACAGTCACAGCTGCAGCACAATGAAAGTGAACGGTGAGTTATGTTTTGCTGCTGCACCAAGATGAAGTCCTGCTCCCCAGGCTGACCATATCGCCATTCCAGCAAATACACCCAGATGATGACAGTCTGGTAGTGTCTGCAGCCATTGTGCCTTATAAGCAAAATCGCCTCCTCCCCTCTGCTCATGCATGGAGACCTTCAGATGCGAGTCCCTCTGGGATGGAGAGGGAAGAGGAAGGTGTCCCCTGCCTGGCTGGGCTCAGGATGGCCACCTCCAAGGAGCAGAAGCAAGTGCAATGGACACAGTGTCCTGGGGGAAGGTCAGAGCATAGGCAAGGACCAGGCTGCAATTTAAGTGCTGTGGGTCATTTGCGCTGGACGAAATTACCTCCAGCACAGTCTTACTACATCTGTTACCTTGTATGAGTTGCACAGTCTCCACACTCTAGGAATTCTCCAGAGGATTGCAATCTCATGTGACAGTGGATGTTTCAGTTGGCATTTTGTGAAGAATCATCTCCAGGAACAAGCACAGGCTTGGATAACAACAGTGAACCAGCCAGAACACGGTTTCTTTTGCCTTCTTCAAAAGTGTTACAAATTGCATTTACCAATGTGTCCATCCTTTGAAGTTAAAGTCATCTATGGAACTGCCTCAGCGATTTCCCCCTCCTCAGTCTAGCTGGCTGTAGAGAGTCTTACACGGAGAGAGGACTCTCTTTCACACTAATATTCTGTGTTTGCAGTGAGCAGGGTGTAAGATCAGTTGTAAAGTAATAGTGAGAGCAAATAATCCCTCTTTCTTCTGTGTCAGGGACGTTGCCCTATCCAGTCAACACCTGTGGCTACTGAACCCAAGGAGAAACATCTGTGGGGGACAGGGAACAGTACCATGATGCTAAAGTTGTTTTTTCTAATGGGTATGGGCCTAATCTAGGGCATAACAGGATTCTTTCAACTCTAAGAAGAGAAGATAAGGACTAGACATGTAAAAAGGGGTAAAGAATTCAGAAGAGCAAGATCAACGGAGGAAAGCCATTTGCATGAAGCCTCCTTTTTTCTAAGCTACATGAAGTTAGCCAGAAAACCTAAGCAGCCACATCTCTGCCAATCTGGCCGAGGGCTCAAGTTCCTCCCGCCATAGCTCCCAGAGCCTTCAGCAGGCCCTTTCTCTTGGTCTCAGCAATATGCCAGGCTGTCCTGACCAGGTGTAGGACCAGTCCCCACTGCTCATGAAGCCTGCAATCTGCAGTACTGTGAGGATTAACAAACTACCTCAAATCAGTTCTGTTCATAAGACTACTAGCCCCTGGGTCACACCGTGAAGTAAAGCATCGCTTCTGAGGAAACCATGAAAAAGCTTTTCAGAACAGCAGTCTTTACACTTGCCCGTGGGATACAATTCTTCATCTATTTGGACTTCACAGGAACAAACCATGCTAACAGGGCACCAAGGCTACATCACCTGTTGATGTACCTACATCACTTGTTGAATCTTGGAGAAAACAGAACACTTAGGTTTAAGAGCAGCTTTTTTATTGTTATTATTTTTAATTGCCTACAAGCTCTGCCTTGAAGCACCCCAGCAACCAGAACAGCACTTGCATGACCCCTAGAGGTCTCGGGATTTACGTGAGGAACTACTTCTCCACAGCAGGAGCTTTTGCAAGGTGCTGACTTTCACAGCAGAGACACCCGCTCATTCAGGCAGGATATCCAGGCTGGTTTGCTGCTGAAGTCTCAGGAACCGAGGGTCCCGGCGTAATGCTCCTAGTGACACAAGATTTGTTGGCTTGAAGCACTGCTGAGAATTCATGCAGTTCCTCAGGGGTGCTGTGCCAAATAAGCACTTGTCCAGCCCGCTCCACTTTGAGCCATGGTGTTGAGAAATGCTCTTTTTACAGTTCAAACCACCTCTGCAGGGTAGTGAACGTGGCATTCAAAAGCAGAACTAAGGCAGTGTACCTGAAGGTGACCAAGTTTTGCCCATGTCTGAACAACATACCCCGAGCTCACTTACGCTACAGTACTGTTCAGTGCAAGGGAGTGAAGAGCCAGTTTACCCTTGGGTTTGTGATGTTAGTGGTAGTATCTTTATGAAAAATTCCTATCCTTTAGCTATGAGGAAAGAGACTGCCTCACAATCACTATTCTGTTCCCAGCTATGCTAAAAAAAAACCTAGATAAAAGCAGCACAAGTTTCATTCACCACAATTCTCTTGTTGGCAGTCACCTAGAACATGAACATGCTAAACAAAAGGGGGCACAACCTGCAGGAGGTGACAACACATTGAAACCGCTCTGAACCATGTCAGGTCTCCCGTGCAGGAAGCACATCCATCAGCTTTCTGTGAGAAAGTGCGTGAGCTGGACAGAAAAAGGTTTGGCTACGCATGAGTGCCAGAAGGAACTTAAGGCTATGAAGTAGCCCAGAAGCAGCCAACCTTCCAGACTGTATAAGTGACAATCTTCATACCGAGGGCCACCAGACACTTCCCTTGGGGATCTGAGCAGAGGGATGGAGTGCGAGTAGTATACCAGCAGGCAATGGCAGTGGGTCCTCAGGTCCCACCTTTCCATCAAGCTGGTGCAGGCTTGGACACATCACCGTGGCTTGGATTAAGCTGGCACCCTTGTCCCCAGCCAAGCCAGTAACCCCTAGCCCAGAACAGAGCCCCTGCTGCGATACAGCCCCAGGGTAGGGGCTGTCTTTGGCTTGCTGGCAGTCCACTCCTGGACACAGCCTGGCCGGTCAATGGGATGTGAAATGGAAGTAGCTATGCCACAGCAAGAACGTGCTCTAGTGAACTCACAGGTGCTGAACAATAGTCTCAGTAATTTTACAGCTTTCACCTCATTTTTTAGTTAGTTTTGCCCCTCTCTTTTTCCTCGTCCTTATTTTGCAAACACCATGTAGCATTATCTTGCAACACAGATGTGTCTGCTGCCATCCTCTAACCAACTTCAGCCCTATGGAGGTCACATCATCACTTGCATCACCATTGAACGCAGACTCTACATTCCAGCCAAATGCTTTAGCTGTGAAGGGCTTTTCTGACTGCTGGAGGCTACTCCAGACGACTTTACCATTTATTTAACTTTATTGCTGGAGTCCATTTTTGCTACAGTGAAGCACTAACAAAGGGCACTCTTGCCACTGAAATGTAGTGAGCAACTTGGTAGCATTCAGCTAGAACTGAAAATACAGAAGGAATAAAAAAGCCAGGTTTATCACTTACCTGTGGCACACTAACAGAACCATGCAGATGCAGGCATTAATCACAGCATCATTCTTTATTTGTTCACACTATATTGGCTCAAAAATTTCCTGCTAGCATTTTCTTAAGCATGCTAATGGAGAATTCACAAGCAAACAAAAATAGAATATGATGTTATTATACAGTATTTAAGACCACTATTAATCAACGTTATCTGTTAATTGTGACACATAGCAAGTAAATACACAGTGAATTCAAATTTTCTTTGTTTTATTCACTGAAACACTCAACCTACAATAATCTGGGTTAGGTTTAAGCAATTTTAATACACGTGTTATTTTTTTGCTCCACTCCTCTGCCAGCTCTATCATTGCATTCAGAGTAACTAAAACCAGTGCATTCTTCAAACCAAAGGGGGCTGCTGGACAGAGTTCGTGGAGTGCAGCCCCCAGCAACTCCCAACACTATAGACAAAATCTTGTTTGATGAAGAGTGATATGAATAAAAATAATGGCATACAAAAATCTGTGTCAAGTTCTTTTAAAACAGAGGCAAAAATTTATTGCAAGTAGCTGTGTGAATGTCAAGGCACAGAACCCAGCAAAGATAAATGCTCAGGAAGCAAGCAGCAATACCTGTTCCCCAGAAACGTCCATAATTCTAGGTAGGTTACTTAGAAGGTAGTACTGAATCACTTTTTAAATAAATGTTTTCAGGAACTAGAATGAAAAAAAAACCTCTTTAGAACTGCAGCTGCCGTTTTTTAATCTTGATTTGTGTTTTCTGGATGTTCACTAGGTTGACTTCTACTCTGAAGGAGTGCCTCAGAACAGACCAAGGCATAACAGTTCCATGCAAAAACTGCATCTGGAACTAAGTGCAGACCACATTCTCCACCCTGCTAATGCTCCCCATCAACAGACATCCCTCCCTCAATAGTTACATTTGTATTTCATCTTGCTGCAAAGGTACCCCTGGGTTGCCTTCTCAGACACAATGACTAGAACTACATCTGGAGATGCAGCACCATCATGGCTGGACGAAGCAACTTAGGACCTCGCATGAAGAACTTCGCTCACCACTAGCCTGCTGCAGGTCGGTCCCTGCACCCCAAGTAACCAGAAGGCAGGCTGCACCGCCTGAGAGATACACCTCTGTGGTGGAGACAGACTTGGGAACACCTTGTGCTCCTGACAGCTCCCAAGAGCTGATACAGCTTGCAAGACCCAAAGGAGAACCAGCACAATAAATGCTTTGATAAATTCACTGCCCTTGTTGTCCACGCAAGTGGCTGAATTGGACAACTTTTGGAGCTCAAGCAATCTCACAAATCCCCACACATAGCCACATGGAAGGATGGGTTAAACCAGTACAGCTTCATAGAACAATTGCATTGTATTCCTGGTGGCCTTGCAGACCTTCAGTGGTCTGTGGACTACAGACCAGGAATCAAATGCACAAAAGTATTTAGGGAGATAAGAACAAACCTGAGCTGAGTACTTGCAGTCTCAGTTATTCCTTACTGCAAGCAAAGTAAAAACAGTATTTTTCACTTGGAGTACTTAAAAGCTGTCTGGAGACAATGAAGCTCTAATTTGCACAACACAAACTAGATACAAACTCCTCTGCTACCTCTTGTCCCTTCCACACAGCTGGACTTGTCTCTAACAAGCAAGAAAGATTTCTCCTTTTCAGTGGACTTCAGACAGGGTGAGATGTTCAGCTTGCTCTCCTTGCTTAGCTGAGCTCTAGGTTACCCGCTTTGCCTGTGAGTACAAAGGAGGTGGTTGCACACAAACTCCAGAGGCCATCTTTGCTCCTATATCCTGTCGCTGATGAAAAGATTTTAAGAATGAAAACAAGAGTCAAGATATTATTTTCTTCAACAAGTAACAGAAGTTTGTAAGAAAAGATGGATTCCTCCCAGGTTTATAAACAAATCGAAAGGAATTCCCGCTCATCCCACAGTCTCCTTTTCCAATCTCCTAAACAATCACATTACAGGTCTTCCGTTTCTCAAATTGGGACCAAGATGCACAACCAGGAGTTCTTGCCACACTCCTGTGCCTCTCGAGAAACAACTCAGACACTTGTCATACTTTTGTCAGGGTCAGAGAACAAAACTTTGTTCACCGTGGACAAAACATGTGGATAGTTTATGATATAACATCTGCATTTCTGAAACATGGGGAAACCCACTTCTCTATTTCAAAGCATCATTTACTGCTCAGGATGAACCTTTTGGGTTTAGCCTGAATCCTCAGGCTGCAGTTTCCACAAACTGAGACAGATTTCCTGGGGTAGCTAAGGACATCTCCCACTTTTCTGCACTGTTGGAAACTCAACACCCCAACGTCCCATCACACTTCATCTTCAGTTCTGTAATCCTGCTCATGGAAGAGAGCACAGTGAAGGCATCACAGGAGATAGCTTTTATTTCTCCTCATTTTAAAGCTGCAATGACTCAATACAAGAGGGGGGAGGTGATCTCTCTGCCAAGAGATGACACAACAAAAAAAATCTCATTTCTTAACTCATTCGTCAAAGGCCTCTGCAGCACTGATCTCAAACAGTATTTTTACAGCTTTGTTGTCATCCTCAGTAAATACAAAGTCACCCCCTTGCCTTCATTTTAAGCCTGCAACGTTACTCAGACAAGTGCATAAATAGTTATTTTGCTGTTACTATGATTACAGTTATTCATCATCTCTGGCTTTAATCTTTCTCAAAGATTACTGGACCTAAGCATGAGATGTACAAAGCAAAGAGGAGGAGACCAGGACAGACAAAATTAGATTAAATATTCCTGTCTCCACTGAGGTCTAGAGTTGTCACGTATAGTTCCGACTGCTAATACACTTGGTTGATTTAGAGCAGGTTTTTTTCTTACTGAGATATCTAAATACAGAGATATACAAACTAAACTTTAAGACCTTGGAGGGACACTTAAACTACAGCTCCTATGGCTTAGAAACTCCTGAGTTAGCTTTAAACCAGGTAGCCCTGGTATGGCTGCAGTAGCACAGACCTTGGGTCGGCCTTGTCACCAGAAGCGTGGCCATGCAGCATCAACATTACTACGTTTTTACCCTGGAAAATTATCATGTTCAAAGGTGTGACCCTGAGAGTCCCAGCATGAGGCTTCCCAATAATATTTCAGGTACCAGCTTCTACTGTGTTTTGGCCTGGATAAATGCCAGGTTCCCACCAAAACCGCTCTATCACTCCCCCTCCTCAACTGGACAGGGGAGAAGACATATGATGCAAGGCTCGAGGGTCGAGACATGGACAGGGAGAGATCACTCACCAATTGCCGTCACGGACAAAATAGACTGGACTTTGGGCAAAAAGGGAGTTTAATTCATCACCAATCAAATCAGAGCAGGATAATACCTCCCGGGCTCAACTTCACTCCCATTTCTCTCCCTCCTCCCCACCCCGAGCAGCAGCGCGGGGGGACGGGGAATGGGGATTGTGATCAGTTCACCACACACGAGCTGGGCTTGTTCAGCCTGAAGAAGAGAAGGCTGCGAGGGGATCTAATATATACTTATAAATATCTGAAGGGTGGGTGTCAGGAGGATGGGGCCAAACTCTTTTCAGTGGTGCCCAGCGACAGGACAAGGGGCAATGGGCACAAACTGAAGCACAGGAAGTTCTGTCTGAACATGAGGAAGAACTTCTTCCCTCTGA
>Ga0065711_1027827_pt1 | contig 45706 bp, 22 predicted proteins | sample Hoacrofraction12_FD_59098 | JGI IMG/M metagenome (GOLD analysis project Ga0065711, IMG submission 59098) | Hoatzin crop microbial communities from Cojedes, Venezuela - Epithelial fraction 12 v2 (version 2) | ecosystem: Host-associated > Birds > Digestive system > Esophagus > Crop | place... | reverse complement strand
GGGGGGGGCCGCGGGCCGCAGCCTGGCCGCTTCCCGGCGGGAGAGCTCCTGAAGGCAAGGCGTGCCCACTTCGTTGTGCCATGCTCAGCCGCGGAGGGTGCCCCCGGGCCCGGCCTGGTTCTCGTCCCAGTTCCTTCATAACTGAAGGGCTGTTATGTGTTGGAGCGTTTTTGGTGAACTAATTGCTTTCCGCCCGCTGTGTTTCGCAGGCATCCGTTTCTAGAGCGGTGCTGGCGTTTGTAGCTCTGGTGGATTTTTGTATTGGTATAATAAAATGTAAATAACGTTTGAGGTGAAGGCTTTTCACTCGGCGTCTGTACCTGGGTGGTACTGTGCCTTGCCCTTCGCTGCTTTGTTTCCTGTGGGATGTTCTTGCTCATTTGTGCTTTGTTAGACACGTACTCGGTACGTAAATCATCTTGTCTACAAATCTCCTCTAGCAGCTGGGCATGTCACGGGAATCCTTGTTCTTTTCCAGATGGCTCAGTGATCCCGCACCGGTCGCGGGACGAGCCAGTCTTTCACCTTACCCCTCCGAGCTGGTTGAAACTTCGCTTCAAATCGGTGCTAGCAAAGCTTGGCTTATGTAACTTATCTAACTCCTCTTCCCAGGCCCCTGCTTGGCGCCCATTCCTGCTCCCTGGACCTGCGACATTAGGAGTCTGAGAACTGGGGGGAGAGGGAGCCTCTGCAATGGGGTGCTTTCCATATTTCGCTGTATTAATACACCAGGCCTGATTAACACGGGTTTCTCAGGGCGGACAACAGGTGTCAGCAGTGGTTCAGTTATATCTGACTTCCCAGCTGTAACATTCTAATGTGAACATGGGGAGCTGGAACAGGAGCTCACATACAGGGGTCCAAAAAGGTGGAAGGCCTCATGGTGCCTGAAGGGGTAGGGAGAAGAAGGCGTGGACTGTTGGGACATTTTGAAATACATATGACCTGTAACAACAGGGCTGTTTCTTTTCCTCCCCTGTAACTGAGTCAGGTCTCTAATTCAGAGAAGAAAAATCTTTGCATCTAAAGGTAGAGAATGGAAGAGAAAAAAGATCATACAAATGCTTTGTGTTTCCACTCAGCTTATCTGTAGCACACCTCTGTTTAGCACTGTTATTGAATGTAGGTTATGAAGGTGGGGACATTCCTTGCAGTTGGGCACCTCTGTTCCACTGTGCTGTTGGTTTCTGTGTGTCTGTGCGTTTGCCGTAATGAAATCAGTCATAGGTCAAAAGAGGATAGGCTCTTTAGCAATGTTCTGATGATAAACTCTTTGCTGGCTTGAATTTGGTAGTTCTTGATCTTCCTGATACTCCAGAAGAGTTCCAGAAACACAGAGTTTCTTGTGTAAAGGTTTTTGTTTGCTTGTTCGTATTTCATGCTTGGATTTTCTATTCAAAACATTCACTGTTGTGAGGTAAAGGTGTTTCATTTATGGTCTGGAACATGGTGTTACTGTAACCTTGGATAACTGTTACTGAGAAGTGGATACTTTTCCCCAAAACATTTGAAGACTTAGAAGCAACAAGGAAGGTTTTAGTGCAAACTGGGGAACCTAAACATATCAGAAGTTGTGAAATCTCTGCTGTAATCAGCAAGGTAGTCCCAAGTGTGAATGTGTTTCTTTTCTTCTATCTACAAAACAAAAGGCTCAATTGCCTTTGCTCTTGCTTGTAGTTCCTATAGCTGCTTTTCAGAGTTTTTCATTAAACAACTCTGCTGTTGGGGGAAACTTTAGTAACTAAGGCAGAACTTACAGGAGTAAAGTAGTGAAATTTCCAAAGCAGCAGTCAAGTACCTGAAGAAGACTAAAATCAAAAGTTTTAGCCAAGTTCATGTCACTATGTGTTTTTAAGACAAATGGAGAAATATATGACTGTTGCTCCTGTGGGTTTGGATTTATTTTAGTAGAACACTTGAATAAATGCCACTTAAAAGCACAGTATGCTGGGGAAGACAAATGGTGTAGTTTATTCAAGGACTGATCTATTACTGTTTCAGAACCAAGAAACCTTCTGTGGCTTTTTAATGACTGAAATCTTGCAAAATCAAGAGAGGAGAAAAATTTTAAACAAAGACGGTAGTTATGAAGGAGGAAGGGAAGAGGATTATTCACAACAGCTGTTTGCTGGTAGGTTCCAAATTGTTCTCTGAAAAGTATAGAATCTGTTCTTCTTGTAAAGAATAGTGGCAGAATAATAATGTCAGAAGTCACTGTCAGCTAAACAAGTTGTGTGAGTCTGAATGGATCAAATATTATAATTGTGAAAACAAAGTTTATAGAGTACTGGGGAGGCAGAAATGTTTTGGAGACCGTTTCCAAGATGCAGTGGTATGAGGATTCAGTATGCCCGAGCAGTGTACTCAGGCCCAGACCAGCAGAGCACATGAGGCACGGCAGTGGTCAGCCTGGTTCTTACTTCAAGAAATTTCATAATTTTTCACTGCAAACTAATTGAACAAAATGCAGAGATGGGATTGGGAGCAGGTCAAAAAGCAGAATTCTTCCTTCTTCTCCTGTCCTTCCCCAGAATTATCCAACTTTGGAATTGTTTTTTTATGCGCTCTTTGACCTGTTGATCGTGTTCTTTTTTTTCATAGTGTCAGCACTTCGACAGGATTGGTCCCAGTCAGCAGCTGATTATTAGAGTAGTCTTCTGAGAGAGAGTAGCTTGCTTGCTTGCTTTGGTTTATATGTTTCTGCTCTGATGCTCAAGTTAGTGAGTGATTCCTTTAATCATCTGCAAACAAAATGGCAGGTGTTGACATTGACCATCAACAGAGATTGCTGTGAGGTCTTTGTTTTTTCTTCTGAAGTTAGATTGGTTCCAACATGCTACAGATGGATAGGAGCTTTGAGGTGGCTGACAGTTTGGGGTGTATGGTTTGTGAATTCCAGGTGAAGGGGAGGTATTATTGTCAGCCCATGTTGGTAGCACCTTTGGCCTTGGGGCTTAAGTTTCTAACTAATTTTACAGGTGAAAGTTTAGGTGCTGGTGGCATCTTTGGCACCTGCCTAGTTAGATGAGGAGTGTACAGATAACTTTTTCTGGTCTAGGGCTGTGTATATGCTGCCTAAATTTTATCATGAATGTCTAAATCCTTTACTGCATTTGTCTTTAATTATTGAAACGTTAACTCTTTAAGAGACAGTAGAGACACACAGCCTCTTAGGCAGCTCTGGGTGTGCGGGTGAAGGTTAAAATAAATGTGGCCATGAGCAACTTGGGGAATTTTTGTCTCTGTTGCAACAGCCCCCTTGCAGTTAGCACCTCTTCTGGGTGGGCCATTTTTACAACTGGTGTGGAAAGGCAGTGGCTGAGAGAAGGAGTCTTACTGAACCACATTGAAGGGTTTTTATTTCTAACTTTCTTCTCACCTCGATTTTTTTGCTTTGGATCTACAAAGCGTGGAGAATAAGAAGATAAGCAAACAGGAATTTTTCGCTTACCTCTGTATTCTTCTTACTAGTCTCCAACATGAAAGTCTAAAGGAGTTTTAAAATATCAAGTTCATTCTGAAATCAGAAATTTATAACGCTGTCTCATTTAGCAGCATAGCAATGATGCAGCAGAGATGGAACCAAATGTTCTTGGCTCCAAAACCAACTCTAAGTATGTTTTGGAGCCTGTCACCATTCATTTTTGGCTCCTGGCAGATTTGTTATTGCCCATTCCATGATATATAAAGCCATGTTAGGTGAAGTCCTCTACTGCATCACTGGTTCAGCTGAAGCTTTGACACTTCATTGTGCTTTGCATTCTGTGGCAAGAAGCCTGTGTGCTACTCATCCATCTCACTCTGGTTTTACTCATTCAGAGTCAGTTACAAGTTCTTCATCACAAAGTATTTTTATGTCTCTTGTAAAAGGACCAAGCAGAGACTGTTATGCCTTGGCTGGAGGAAAAGAATGTTTTGCTAGCTCTCTCATGATGATGTCATTTAAGTGATACCAATTTCAGTGGATGGAAAAAACCTTTCTGATATGAACACTAGCCATGGCAGTCAGCTTGTAGTGACATATGCTTGCAGAATAATCTTCTAACTGTCATCCCTACCAAGTCATGAAAGTGACTTTGTTGTTTCCTTTGATTAGTACCATTCATAGGCACCAAAATATATTTAATACAGAAAGGAGACAAATGAAACCACTTTTACTTAGCCTAGAAGAAAACCTGGCAAACGTTTGAAGAAAGTGGATATAAAGTTCAAGGAAACAGATGATTACAAACTGTTTCTAAAAACAGTAAAATGAAGAAAAAAAATCAGTTGAGCAATTAAAGAAAAATTAAAATACAGATTATGATGTAGAATAAAATTAGCAATTTTGAAAGGAATTCAAATTGGTGACAGAGAACATTCACAACTCATATTATTTCAAGCAAACTTTTCACTTTAGAATAATTGACGTTCATCTCATCATGATGACATAATTTAAAGATCTTACACATAAATAAAAAAATTACTATGGATCCAAAACAGTTTCATAAGTCCAGGTAACACAAATTCGAACAGCTGAAGGAGTCTGTCTAGGTTTCAAAGTGACAGAGAGGTTTTAGTTACAGGTACAGGTCTAGTCTTTTGAAAACTGTCAGTTGAAACAGAAAATTTATGTCAAGTTCATTTCTCGTGTACTAACTGTCTGTGTGATGAAAACCAAATCTGCACATCATGGCTTTTTTGGGGTTTGAATGTTACCAATTTATTTATTTATTTAGAGACAGCTATATAGTAACAACAGGTGACATTTTTGTAGTTCATTAAAGAAATGAAAAATACATGCAAAAATACCAGGTTCAGTCACGTGAGTTTAGATTAATAGGGTGGTTGCACTGCCTGCCAGAGACGTGACAAATAGCGAAGTTAGTTCTGTCAAGGTAGTTCAAATTTCAAAAGCATAGTAGTAGCTGTAGTAACACATAACTAAGGAAGGGGGTGTGGGTATTTGTTTCAGTCTGAGGTCCAGTAGGTTAATTTAAACTCATCAACAGTTTAAATTCCCAAACTTTTAACTGAAATGGCTGAATGCTAATACACATTCTTTCCTGTTGATTTCCAGGAAGGGAGAAAGAAGGGCAGGAGCCTTTAGCTGAGGAATGGAATGGGCAGCTGGAGGTGGTAACTTTTTAAACTCCTGGGGGGCAAGATTTGCTAGAGTTTGTCTGTCAGCAGGCTGTGCGTGCCTGCGGTCTGACACGTTTCTGGTTTTAGTAATGTCTCCCAGTACACACATGACTTATTTTGGAATCTTCTTCTATAATGCTCTTAATAGTTGAGTCGTGTTAGATATCCAAAGAGGACTGCAATAAATACTGTAGGACAAACTTACTCGGTTTCTTAGCAGAACTCACATTGAATTTACTTGTGAGCACGTCAGTTATACTGGCTTCCCTTCTGTATGGAACTTTACTGTCAGTGATTAGATGGACTGGTTAAGCAGATCAAGAGTGCTCATATGATAATGTTGCTGATAGCAGGGATTATTTGATGTTAGACTTGTAACTGAAGTGGAATCTATCACCATTGTGAGAAGCAGCTGTCTGGTGGGTGTGTAACAAAGTGATAGAGCTTGAAAATTTCTGTGTATTCTTTCAAAGAACTGAGAAAGTTAGAAAACTGGAATTGTGTAATTTCACTTAAATATCTGAGTTACTTTTTATGTTTTTAAACACATCTGATACAGGGAATGTCTGTTCTGTCTAGAGATACTGATTGATATTTAAATCCTTCACCAGTAATTCCGTTCTCTGGAAATCCAGACATGCAAGTCTGTGTGTTAGAACTATTTTACAAGATAGGAGTAGTATTTTCAACAGACAGGAAAGACAAAAGACCTGAATAAAACAATTTTAAACTAATTGAAAGTTAGCAGTAGAATAAGCAAACTTTCCGTGATAACACAAATGAAAGGTTGCATTATTCATGTACCAGAAGAACTTGATTTTGTATAGAACCTAAACTGTATCAGAGCACTGATTTTAACACAGTGGAGGAAAAAAAAAACAACCCCACACACCTAAAGGCATGAATTTGGACTTTCTGGAGCAGTTTGAGAACTGATAGAAATAACATGCTACACCGAAATACAGAGAGAAATTATATATGCAACAAAACCTGTATATGATAATTTTTTGTGCATTAAAGCTTTTCAAATGAACTGGTGTCTTTCATAGTCTTATGAGAGAAGAGGAATGGTGTCTAAATACATAGCTGTTCAGTAGAATGAGTGTTCACAGTTGGAGCAGGACTACGAAGAGGAGGAGGGTGACGTATTTTTCCACACTTGTTCTAATTTTCCCTGTTATGGCACTTAAGATGTCATTGCATCACATTTTGAAAAGGACTTTTGGTTAAAGTCTTTAGTTGGGTGATCAGGAGCCTAGCAGGAATTGGGAGAACTGCAGAAATCTGAATGAAACAGAACTTTGGATATCAGTTGTAACCTCACGCTGCATTGCTCGTGTAGATTCTGGATAGACATGGCATTAAGGTACTTCAGGAAGAAAAGCTGTAAAAAGGAGATGTAGGCCTTTCATTTGTTTTACAGTGTTGTATTTGCTCCAAATGGCAACACAAGTCTCAAGGTTTTGTGCTGAGAATATGGCTTTGTCGTGTGGTCAGGTAGGTCGGTTTTAAGGATAGCAGCAGGGTGCAGTGAAAAAGCAGTTCAGATCTGAACTGAGCTTGGTCTTTTCTGGACCAAAGTTTGTGTTCTCTCACTTTTCTTCTTTTCATTCCCCCAGAACAGTAGCACAACTTCTGTACTTTGGCCACCTCTTCTCTTCGTGTTTGACAAAGAAAGAGTGGTGTCTGGGTTGTGCTAATGGGCTGGAGTTCCTGTTTGGAAAAGGACTCAGCAGCTGTTTGATGTCTTCCAGTCCGATTTCTGAATTTCTTGCAGCTATCAGATAAATATGATTTATTTGTTTTTCTATGCCTAGAGCATAGATGCATAATATCCTTAACTTATGAAGGATATTATTGAAAATAATATTTAATATTTTTTGAAGATTGTTTAATTGTATGTCTTTTTGTCTTGCCTTCACTGCTGACTTAAGGTAACTTTTTACATAACAACAAGTATGAGCAAATGCATTATAAAATAATTGCTCTGTGTTTAGATTTATTCATTTCAAGTGCTTTGAATAGGAAATAATAGAAAAAATGCTTAACATGCTGTTTCCTCCTTGATGTATAAACAACATTCAGTAACTTTAGATGAATCAGATAAAATTTTAAGTGTTGAGGATTAGCATCCCACACACCTATTAAAATACAAGTCAGCAGGTCACTACATAGGTCATTTTTCATACTGAATTGGACATTGTCTTTTCAGTAGCTCAGGCTTCTCAGCATTTTTGAGTCCTTCATCAAGCATTGTATGTTTGCATCAGAAACTCTGTTCTAGAACTAGGGGCTTCTTCCTGATTTTATTTTAAAATCTTTCTGTTTCGAGGTCATTGTTTTAGGAGTTTCTTCTGGTGGGTTGTCTGTAGTGTATAAAATAATGTATTCTTCAAAGCACCTAAGAGTGTCCGTTCCTCTGCCTGGCATCCTATTTCATTAAATTACCTTCTGTTTTATTTGTAATTAGCCATAAGTTTCAAAATCAGGACAACTATCTTAACTTCTTGCGTATTTTCAGCCAATTGTCTTATATGTGGAGAAAGACAGACAGGTGAAGTGTCATCAAATAATTCCTTGTACTGTATTGCATATCTTGCCTTTAAAATAACATCTTCCGTTTCAGTCATTTGGATGCATCCCCAAAATATTGAAGAAAACCATTAAGACTAACTATAACAGAATTTGTGCCGTGAGTATAATTACTCTTCTACAGCCTCTATATTACTGTAATATAAGGATATTGCTTTAAAATATTTAATTAGAAGTAAGTATATTTTCCAGAACTAAAGACACAGTATATGCCATAAAGATATCACATTTGTAAGGGTTTTGCAGCCTTCAGTATTAAAAGATGCTTTCAAATACTCAATATTGTATCAGTTGTGTTATTTGTCCTGTGTGTCTTGCCTTACTGAAAATTAGGACACCACTCTTCTAAAGCGTTGAGGAAAAATTGCCAGAATAAAATAAAGAGTTTATTAACATGGTTATGTAATTAATCATAGAAGATAGTGCATACTTTTTTCCTAAAAGTTACTGCCTTAGGTTGTAGGTAAATTGCACTAGATTTCACAAACAGTTTGAATTACCACGAATAGGTGCTGCTGCTGAATAATTTCTTTCTGTACTTGGCCTCTACAGTAAGGCATTAAAGGGCAGGATACTTTGAGCACTGGGGGTTTGAAACTCACCACTTTTATAGTCATTGTAAATGGCAGTATTGCTATCTTGAATATACTGGTTGTGGTCTTTAGAAGTGATAACTGGCTAAGCTACATTAAAAGGGTATTAAGACCATAAATTCCAGCATTTGAAGTTTTTAAAATGGTTTTAAAACTAAAATAGTTAATTGCCAGAAATGGCGAAGGCATACCAGAGAAATTAGTACATTGTTCTTGTGTTATTTGCTGGGAATATGCTAGTATGTCAAGCTAGGGGGATCCTTGTCTGTCACACTATTACTGTGTTCTTGAAACAAAAGTCCTAGTATTGTGTATCAGCAGTGTAGCTTGGTGCCATTTTCCTGTGTGCTGTGATGAAAACTGAAATGTTACAGTAATTTTACATGCTGTCCCTTTTGTAGCCATTAAGTGAATGAACATTCAGTATTTCATTTTATTTAGGTTTGTTATCCAAATTTTGTATTAAAAGAAAAAATATTAGATACCTAATTAATTTCAGCATAGTTTTTACCAGAATATCTGAGTATTTTCTTAGCAGCAATGAAGTCATCTTCAGAATACTCCTCTTGAGTCATCCTTTTAAACCCCTTTTTCAAGTGAGGGAAATTTTATTCCCAGAAGTCAAAACTATACAGGAAATGTGAATGTCCAGATTAAGCCACTGCTCTTTTCAAGTGCTTTGATATTTTTATAATATTGTTGTTGTATATTTGTTACATCTTGATGACGCATTTCTGTTTGGAAGCCCTCAGTGCACTCTCTGCACTGCTGCAAGACCAGAGTCCAGTCGCTTCACATTGCCGTGCAATAGAAAATTTGAGACACTTTCATGCCAGTTTTTTTACACTTTTTCATGGTGTTGTGATGACTGTCAGGTCCTTTACTTATTTACTTATGCTGCTTCTATCTGATTTCCTCTACACCATCTGTAGCTTTCTGTTCCTGGTTCTCCCAGTCTGTATGGGCACGCCTTCATCTATTTTGTGTTCAAGTCTCAGTATTCACATTGTTGATTCTTCCAAAATGCCATGTGAGCGTTAACATCTGAACAGTTGTTCTGTTTTCCTGACTGGGTGCCTGGTAGCATGGGTTTGCCAACAAGCTGTAACGGCAGTTTCTGCAGAGCCTTAGGAGCCTTAGATTAGGGTAAATGTGGTGGTTCTGTGAGGTTGGGAGAGTTTCCAGTTAAGCTGACACATATGAGTTAGGACTTTAAAAAAAGAAGAAATATTATTAAGAGAGTAATTTTGTCAGCTTCTTATGAGCATGTGTGAACTGAAATTCTCAAATCTCATAATTATTTTCATTTTGATGTAGTTTATAGCTGAGGAAGGAAATTCTTGACAGAACAGAAGACAAACTTTGATACAGGAATAACCTTCCTGCTCAATTTTTGTGTTGTTTCTACAAGCAGTTTTACAGATCAGTGAGGATTTTTGAAAGATGACTTATGAAATGTTACATGCATCCACAAGCTTATTTTTGAAAAGGTTATTGTTATTGTTGATTGTAGAAAAATTGAACCTGAAGAAGACAACCTAAAACTGAGACCTTTCTTTTCAGTGATTTGTCTACTGCAGTTAGAAGAAGCAGAAAATGGTATTGGGAGGGGAAGATTAGCTCTGAGCGCTGCTGTTAACTCCAGCTGTTATTTATAGTAATTGCTATTTGGATTTTCGCCTCTACAAAGAAAGACTATTTTGTTAATTAACAAAACATGGGAGAAGTCCAGATGAGAAAGAACACTTACTAGATGACACAATGTGGAGTCAGGCAAAAAAGGGTCAGGTAAAACACTATAAAGAAGAAAAAGGCAGGCTTTCCATGACACAATTATGATTCTTCCTTACTCTGCATGGTAAATTTGCAAAACAGGTACTTAAGATGGCTGGGGAATTCTGTGGACTGATTGAGTTAAGCTTAATAATGCTAGTAGAAATATGGAAGAAATAAGAAATTCTAATACTGGATGTGTTACTAAGGAAAGTATCATTTCTATTAATGACTGAAACGGAAATTGGCAGTGGTGGCTCAGAACATAATGCCCATTTATCCTTATGGAAAACATGACACCTCAATTCAGTGTCAGATAACAATGTGCCAAATATAAAAAGGGATTTTCATTTGGCATTTTAAGTACTCACTCCTGCTTCTAACTATGGTATGAGGAGAGCAGTTCCTATTCTGACTGGATGAGAAAATGTCTATAAATGAAATTTAGAAGAAAATGTGTATATTTTTTCACAGACTAATGTAATTTACACTGTAAACTGCTTTTTAATTGCTTTTTCTAGTTACTGTTTTGACGTTTATATGGATTAAATTTTTTTCAAAGAAAAAGACTGAATGTCTGTTTCTCTCAAGATAAGCACCATTCAGTTCCTGTCTGTTAAAAATCTTGATATTTATTTCAAAGCACATTTCCTTTTATCATTGTCTCTTCTTCATTTGTGTACGTTTTTTTGAATGTAGTTTCCAGAAAACATTATAGTTTCTTACTCTAATAAATTACTTCTGGAGCTAGATGATAAGAGGTTCTTTGTTTTGCCACTTTTCCTTTCAGAAATGTGATTTTGTATCATGTCCTTAATGTCTGCTATGCTGTTCATTGAAGTCAGGGTGAAGTCAGGGGGATCTGTGGAAGCAGTGACATTTGAATCATACCCTCTGTTCCTGATGGACAGTTGCCAACATTCTAATATCTTTTTTTCTGACCATCAAACAAGAGAATCCAGGGTAGAATAGAAAGGGTGTTTCAATTTAAGATTACTATGGGTAGCATATTTTAAACTGTAATTCAAGACACTGACACTTTTATATTTCCTTTTAAATAAAAGAAATAGTTTAGAGCAGCACCCTTTCCTATGCGGCTGTGATTCTTTATTTTAGGGTTATAGCTTACTTAGGAATCTAGTTCTGTCCTGCAGCTCCTCAGTTTGTATCATGTTGTGACATGATTATTTACTCAGCGGTTACTCACACTAATGGAACAACTTGTGCAGAATTGCTGATGACTGTGAGTAATAACCTTATGGTATATAAACAAATTAATTCTTAAAAAATCTGAGGAATTTAGATTCCCTTCTCTAAAACTGGACAAGACATCAGGCCTGTCATGTTGTAGGTTTAAAATAATGTGATGCAGCACAACGAAATGTGTCGTAGGCATGAGAAATTTTCCATGTTGTATATTTACCATTGCATTTTTAAAATTTTAGTTACATTTTAATTAATTTAATTTTAAATACTCCAATATCTTATTTATAAAAATATTTAGGAGTTTGATTCATATAATCTGCCCTGAATACTCTTTTTTTGTATAATGCTGTAAGCTGTGTATACTAGATGTTTTCATTCAGCCTGAACAAAATAATAAGAGACTGTCAAAGCTGGTATATATTAAATCTGTTTCTTTAACAGTGTGTATTTCAAGTATTTAGAGATGTGGTTCTAGCTTTGTAAGAAAAAAATACTAGTCTAACATAAAATGAAGTAGCACAAAAGAGCAATTGTACTTAAGAAGCAGGAGAATTTATTTTAGCAAAAACTGATTACCAAAGTTACCTCCTTTAATACATGAAATTGTATTTCTTAATAATAATACTTTTGACAGTGTATTTTTGAGCATGTAAGAATAGGGTAAATAAATTAATTAGAAATGCAGAATTTGCAATGAAACAGACCTTTTAAATGGAACCTGTGTCTGTTATATTCTGTCCCACTTGAATATCACCAGGCTAGCAGGAGCGGTAGTGAACTCAATACTATGTACAGTATAAATAATCGTCATATTTTGAGCAGCAAGCATCATGACCAGCTGATATTTTCTTTCCTCAGGACCAGTTGTTCCCAAGAGTGCGTGGCTGGAGCCATATGATCTTATCAACACATTTGAGAGCCCTACCCAAACACCGAGAGAGGTTTTGCTGCAGCAATGACTGTCATAGAAGAAAGTCGCCCTTTTGCTCAGCAGCTATCCAATGTCTACTTTACTATACTTTCACTTTTTTGTTTTAAACTTTTTGTGAAGATCAGCCTCGCTATACTTAGTCATTTCTACATTGTGAAAGGAAACCGTAAGGAAGCAGCAAGGATAGCTGCTGAATTTTACGGAGTTCCTCAAGGACAAGGTATATTTGTACTTACTATCTTATCACTACTGTTTGGGGCTTTTGTTGTTACTGGTTTTTTTCCCAGGTAATTACTAATCTGCTAGCCTCATTTATATTCAGTTTGTCAGATGGTATGCGTGAGTGTTTTTTTTTTTTTCTGTAGGTATTACTGTGTTTTTTAAAAAAAAAAATAAGGAGTGTTGTTAGATATTTTTAAGCTCTTTTTTTTAAGGTTAATATTAAGTTCGGAATAAAACTGAAGTATTACAGCCAATGTCTGGTTAGGAGAGAGGCCTCTACTTAAGATGGCTATATTTAAGATTACCAAATACTCCCCAATCTAAGACTTTTTTCCCAATTGCTTCTAAGGTTTCCTAGCTTACTCGTGTGGTTGAAATTGTCTATGCTTGGCACGTGATTATTTTGCAACACTTTAGTGAAACTAGTCCAAATATTTCTGAGAATTATTTCTTGATTAGTTAAAATTTTCTTATAATAATTTTCTTGAGAAGATACAGTCCTTCTGTACTTTGAATAAGTTACTGTCTTGGCACATATGAACAATCTTACTGTTTGTTAGCGTGAGCTTTTGGGCATCTGTGTAGAAAGCCATCAGATTTTACTGGGTTAAAGGCTCTTGTGAAAACTCCTTCTTCTGTTTGCTCAAGCAGAACTTTGGCAGAGCTGGGCACTACTGTTCCCCCAAGCTCATTGTGGTGAGCCACTACTGTTTTCATTCAGTTCTTTTTCTGGGTCACAGAACGCAGAAAACTCTCTCTTCTCGATTGTGGTATCCTAGTGCGTGAATGAGCCTTGTTTTTGCTCAACTTGGGATGCCTGCTGCTCACTTGTCTTTGTTGTTGTTCCTTGTATTCTGGGATGACATCAAGCTTGAGTCAGGTGATGGAACAGGAAGGACTTGTCTTGCCTCTTATCGCCTTCACCACTCATCCCTAGGTACTGTGAATGAGAAGAAATGATCCGAGTTAAATGCAAAGGGAGAAACTGTAGAAACAAGCCAAAAACAGTTTCAGACCTGAGTATCTTTTCGGACTTCAGTGACTGGACAAAAGCTAGATGTTTTCTGTGTGTGTTTAAATTTGCAAACCAGAAAGAGAGGCTTACATCCTATAGCGGGAATTAGCTTGCCTTGCTGAAGGTTTACTTGGGGTGGATTTATATCATGTGTTTTCTGCACAATTTAGAGAGGAAGCTCTGAAACACAGAGTTTTTACATCTGAGTATGTTGATGACATCATGTGAACTATTACGCATGTGTGTTTGTGTGTGAGTATATGTACAGGTATGTATGTATGTGGGGGGTGTATGTAGGTATGTCTTCACTACAGTAGGATGGGAAGGACTGTCTGTCCCATTGGCAGAAATACTCTCGGAGATTGTGGTAGCCCTCACTTGAAATCAAGAATTCTTTATCAGAAACTGCTGGCTAGCTCTAAGGTGGCTCATTCTGGGAAGACTGATGCAGAATCTGAGTAAGGAAGGAAAAAGACTGGGGAAAACTAGAGAGAATGGAATAACATGCATCAGACTGGAAAGCAAAATGGTCTCTACAGTGTTACCTGTTGCTGAATCCAGGAGACTGTAGTTTGGTCATTTGTTAACTGTCTGAACTGTTAGATGTAAATAAATGTATATTCAGCATTCTAGTAGCTGGCCCACAGAAAAAATGAAAATCTGTCACTTGCAGGCTACTGTTTTGCTTGGGTAGCAGAGGTTTGTATTGATTTAAAGGCTCAAACATATCGTACAGTTTCTGGTTTTCTGTTTGGTTGATTAAAAGAAATTACTTAATGCAAATCTTTTGTGCTTCAACTGTGCTGTTTACAACTTGACAGCAGTGTGTCTTAATTTTTCACTGCCCAGCTTGCAGGGTTTGGGTCTGGATTCATAACAGTCCTAAACCCATGTTCAGCTAATGTTACATAATCTGCAAATTGAGCCATTTGTCGTGATTAACAGGACCAATCCTTGCTCTTTGGGATGAAAATAAGGCTCCTCAAAATTACTGTTTTACCTCATCTGTTCTATACCTTTGTTCTATGTTTGTAGAAGGGGGCATGTTACTGTCTCAACTCACACCACGTTGTGGGATTTGGCTTGTTTATGTTTGTGAAATACAGTACAGAAATACCTCAGCAGAGTTTATACAATACCCTGTAACAAAATATCCTCTTCAAAGTAATATCCAGAAGAGGTACAATAAGTAAAGTGAAGCTACAGCTTGAATCGTTAAATGATAAAATTAAATACTGAGTATCCTTCTAATTAGTGATCCTGTTCTGTGCTTTTTCTTAAGCAACAGAGAAGCCTCAGTGAAAAAAAAAAACAAACCAAAACAAACCCAGAAAATTAGCCTATCATTGCCTAATTAAAGTTTATAATGTTTCAAGAAGTAATTTGAGTTAGAGGAAATGTTAGTTTTAATTTTCTAGTTTTAACCTGATTGTGTACTCTTAAAATTCTGTTAGTGCTGGTATTTTCAGTTTGCTTGTAATAGTACAAAATTACTTCTTGCTATTGTAATAGCTTGGCTAGGCTAGAGTGCTATAATTTTTAAGAAGAAAAGAGCCTTTGGAAATGTGCTACTAGGCACAGGCATTATTTCATGAGCTCCTGAGTTAAAATAAGCCTTTCTTTTATGAAGCCTGTATAATTGAGGACATTTTAGTTACTGAGCAGTAGTGCTTGGTGGAGCTCCTTTTATCAAGCTGAAGGTGTACAGGCAGGTACAGGATTTGAGGCCCAGGGATCACACAGTTCATGGCTGACTTCCTCTGTTTCATGGCTTAGTTCTTTGTAGAATACAAGGTGACAGCTTTACCTGTGACATCTGCCTGATGTGATCTTGATGCTACTTACTAGTTGTGAAACAGGTCATATTTTGTTCCTTAATATTTCAGGAGTGTTTTCTCTCCAGTTGGGATAGTCAGCAATCTACTGTGTTAAATCTGTCTGTTGGATCAGCTTTTGGAACAGGTAGATAGGAATAGCGTCCCAATAATTAATTTGGAATTATTATACTATGTACGTGGCACTGAAATAGAAGAACTAGATCAGTGGTCAGCATCAGCTAAGACCAGAAAAGTGCATGTAAAAGCTCTAATTATAAGTTACATTAGTTTCTTTATGGAGATGAAGTCTGAATAAAAGTTCTCTTGCGTACAGCTGAAAGGCACCTTCGGAGGTAATATGGATGCTCCAGGATCAAATATACATGGGCTGTCTGGCAAATGTTTGGCTAGCCTGTTTTTAAAATGCTTAGTAATAGTGATTTCTGCAGTGTCCTTATGCAACCAATTACAGTCTTTACTGTTCCTGTCACTAGAATGCTTCCCACACTCCCCAAGACCTACCTAAATCTTTATTTCAGCAAACTAAATACATAAAATATGATTAAGGTATTTATCAGTTTTTCTCCATGTATGAAAGGTAATCAATTTAAATACTAATGTCATATGTCTTCCTACCTCTGCTGTTTTTGTCTTTTCTAGAATAAAGAAAAAAGGATTTAACTTAGTCTGTCCTTCTAAGTCTTGTTTTCTAGACCTAGAATTACTGTAGTTGCTCTCCTTTGGACTTGTGCCAGTTCATATACGGTTCATAGACATCTTTATTGATGTCTAATTCCCCGTGTTAAACAGAGTGCTCCAGCTGAGACTTTATTAGTGCAACCAGTGGAACTATTAGTTGTATAAAAGTGGAACAGTTATGTCATGTGCCATATATATGATATGTAATACCTCCTGGAATGATGCTTGCTCCCCCCCCCCTTTTTTTTTCTCCCCAACAGTAAAGTATTAAGGATACAGTCTGTAGCCTATGAACCCTATGTTAAAACAGAGTCCCTGTACTATGCATTTGCTTATTCCTCTCTATGTGTAATACTTTGTACTGGCCTTCAACTTACTTCATGTTCTTGATATCAGACAATTTCTCCATTTTACTCAAGACTGTCTTGAATTGTTTCCCTCTGACCAGTTGCAACACCTGCAGTTCAGTGTCATCTACTGATTTTACAAAAAGGAATACAATATTTTATCATCCACAATATTAAAAAACTGAATAGCACCGATTGCAGGACAAAACTCTGCAGTCTTTTACATTTGTTGAAAGCGAATTAAAGACCTGTGTCTTAACTATCAGAATTTAATTCTTTTTTTCCGTGAAGTCAATGGTATTACTACCATAAAAGAATTAAATGAAAAAGGGTTGCATTGTATTATAAAGGTCCCATTTACTGGATTATATTTAGCTTTGGCACTAATTTGGTAAAGACCTACTCATATATGCATATTTGCCCCATTGAATTGAAAGGGCCTCTTTAGTTGTTCAGAGCTAAGTGCTTTGCGAGCAGGGACTATAGCTGTGTTGTAAATAGGTTATGATGCCTAGCTTTTCCTTTTTTATTGTGTTGAAGTGAACATGCATTTATTCATTATGCTAGAAGATTTTCAAAAGTCAACATTTTATTAATAATTTCTTTCCTTATGGAAAAAGTTGTAGCAGGTACATGTTTATTCCATTTTAAAATTCTGGACCCTACAAACTGACCTACAAAAATGAACTTACTTGCAAATAAATTAACTTTGGATATAAATAGCTCCTTAGCAGGCTGTCTGCAGTGACAGTGATCTGCACAATAAGATTTCTTCTCTCACTGTGTTTCCAGAGCTGTGAAGGGTTAATAACTCAGCCTTTTGTACAGCTGTTGCTGGATGCAAACTGGAGAATCAAAGCAACCTTTAGACTCTTCCTACTATACCAACTAGCTGGTCGTATCGTGAAAGTGCTCTGGGTATATACAAGCGCTGAGTTGAAGCTTCAGCTGAGTTTTATAGTTCATTTGCTTTATGATGAGGTGGTAGTGCTGTGGTGTGAAGTGATTTTAAAGTGTAAATGCGTATCAAATCTGAAGACTTAATTCATAGTCAGGTGTTTTGGGTCTGTAAGATATAAACTCTGCTGACAAATACTGGTAAGAGCTTGGTTTGTATGGAAGAGTCCATACTTCGATAACACAGATGACTTTATAGAAGGAGGTAAAGCTGCCATTCATAAACTTTTTATAAGGCAGAAAGAGTCTATTTTATCAAAATGAAACCTGATACTCAGTAACTGTCAAAATGCTTTTAGCTGCAAGCAGAAGGTGATACAGAGGAACTTTGTTATGAAAGAATCACTTTACAGAAGTTAATTTAGCATAAATGACAAACAGCCAGTCATGTACTTATACAAATACCTGGGGTCCGAGGCACAAGCTGAGTAGTTCTGACAACATAAAATGCTTTTCCTTTAATATCCTGGTTTTTAATTTTGTCAACTGTCTTTTCAAAAATTTTCATAGAGTATCACTTTGTGCTTCACTGTGCTATTTTTAAGTAATATTTGAAAGTTATTTGAAAGCAGAATTTGTATTTGTGGTATTTGCATGTAGCTTCTCAAAATATGTCGTACTGTTTTTGCAGAACTGTAGAGGTGAATATGACCCGATTTATTATTTTTTTTTTAAAAAAAGGCTACTCTTGAATGAATATAGCAAGTTCTAAGCTACCCATCTTTGCTGTATCTGCCTTGGCCAGGCATGGTGGGAATGCTCAGTACACTAGTTATTCCTAGTTACCCTAAATTAAGCCATCCATGGGATTGTGGTAGTTCAAGACTGGAGTCCCCATCTCCTTTCAGGATTATGAGGCTTGTAAACAGTATGAAGCTTTCTGTTTCCTGCTTTCTTGTACACTGAGTGCTGCTTGGGTGGACCCAAGAAAATGGTCCATTAAATACAACTCATGAATAGGAAATAATGTGATGTTTTGGCTGTTAGAGATCTGCTGTTTGGAAAGCTTGTTTACATTTTGAACTGTAGTGAATGGTTAGAGCGAAGTTTTCCTATTATTTTATTCTTATGAGTTGCAATTGATAATGTCACTCAGCAACAGTTGTTAGGTAGGGAAGATAGGCATGAGGCATTTTCTCAACTTGCATTCCACAGAGATCACAGTTCTATTAATAAAAGCCATATAAGACCTCTGCTAGCTTCCTGGATACAATAGAGATTCATTTAGTAATGACAGGAATATTGTATGGCATACCTATTCACCATACCACTTGGTGTAAGGCACCACATTTAGCATTTGTTTTTCATATGCAGCACGTAAGCTAATAGTGTAAAAATGCTTAAGATGGTGTGAATGTTCTTTTTTGAAAGTTCAGAAGGGAGTTATTTTTGATGGAGCTCATCACCTTCTCTTACACACTAAATAACTTTGCCTAGTATGACAAATAACTGCCAAAGAAGAGACATACTTCAGAATAAATCTCAAGACGACACTTGCTTAGAATGAAGCAAACGACACCACGTATTAGAAAGATACCAGAACAGTTCTCCTCTGAAGACCATAATCTACCTTAAAGCCCTTTTGGCGAGAGTTACATGATGCAACTAGACTGGTGTGGCCAGAGCCCTGACCTATTAGCAGCAACAAAACCCAAGCATATCTGTTTGCAGGAATTGACTCTTCCCTCACCTTAAAGAAAATGTCTAAGGCTACGGGAACTTCAGTTAATGTATCTGCTGGAGCCTGTTTGCATGCTTGCTTCCCTGAAAGGAACTGAGATATCCTATCATGTGGATTCCTTTGTGGATGTTTTTAAAACTCCTGTCTGTATTTGTATGTCAGGACCTCCTTGAGAATAGCATTGCCGTAAACTGTGTTTTATGGTCAGTATCATTTGTGTGCCTCCTTGAAAAGTGTCTTTTCAGGAGATGGACCTTAACTTGTCACCAACCTAGGTCCTACTGGCTTGCTTCATGTGCACACTCTAAAGTTAACTCACATGGAAATCCCCTTCATCAACCGATTTCTTTATTTTTTCTTGATGAAATTAATAATAAGCTTTTGAACGACAAATAAATACAAAATGAAACATTACGAACGCTAATGTAGATTAAAACCTGGATTTGTAAAGGTGCATAGCAATAAGACTAAAAGATATTCCTGAAGCAATCTGCCTCCAAGGCCTTAAACACAATTGTTAAAGAAGAGCTGTCAGGAGACTCCAGTACTGGACTGGGGCACGCTCAAGCGTACCATCTGCTCTGGTCTTTTTTTGCAGTGGTGAGGCATAAGGCAAGAGGGGAAGACCAAAATAGCACAGCTCCCTGAAGGTGATGTTCCTCCCCTCAGCCATAGGGTTGTTATGGCCGGGGCTCTGCTATTCACACTCCTCTCTTGTAGGGGATGTTCTCAAACATTTGCAATGCAGGCAGGCAGCGAGTGAACTTCTGCCAGGGTGAGATGATGACGGCTTTGGGGGAATGCATTGCGTTCCTAAGTACTGAGCTCTGTTCGCCACTGCAGCAATGCTGGCTGGTTGGTCATAAATCCATTGCGGCATGCTGCATCTGTTGCACCAGTGGATGTTACGCTGTGCTATGTCCAGAGTCTTTCTGGCTATAGATATGATCCCTCTCTTTATGGCTGTTCTCTCCTGGTAATTGACTGGAGATTCACTCTGGTGCTCTATACCACTCCTGTGCCTACTACTGGTCTCGTGCCTTGTGCCTTTCATTTCTGTCAATATCTGAAAGCCAGGACTGCTTGGTAACTGATTTGGCTGGATTCATCAGCATGACTGCAGTGATTTGGTTTACTTTAGCCTGTGTATTAGCAAATATTCTCTGTTACCGCTGCCTGTCTGCATGGAGAGGTCTGGCGGGTACACATTGCAAATCCACAAGCCAGGAAATATAGTAAATGTGTCATTGTCTGCAGGGGCTGAGAGAGAGCCTTTATCACATCAGACTTTTAAATATTTTCTCAACCTTCTGCTCTGATTACAAGCTTCCAAGGATACAGGGCCTAACAACTGTAAAAATCTCAGGGGAAGAGGTAGAAAAATTACTAGCCATCCATGCTGTTGCTACCTTAATAAGAATAATAACAATTTGGATTTCCATCTAAGAGACAGTGATGATACTGTACAAAGAGCAGGAGTGCGTAATAGGCTTTTTTAGTGCTTATAGTGGTGTAAAGAAATGTCATTTTATGCTTAAATAGCTGATGACCATTTAAGTATTATCTGCGTATCTGCCAGCATTTATCACAATAGGGAGGACAGAGCACAGGTTGGTGACACCTGGGTGATGCCTAAGCTTCTGGTTATGAATACTTACAATATCATTGTATTGGCCCTCAAGTATGGCTTGATGCAAGAATCCGTTCAGAAAAAAAAAAATAGTTGCTCCAATCTTTTCCCTCTCCTGCTGTTAGAGCTTTATCACTGTACTTTTAGGGTGTGTTTAAGTTCCTTGGCACTGCAGGATGTAACAGTGGCCACTGCGGCCTTTTGGGACACGAAGTTTTTGTTGGTAACTATATTTCTGTAATTATTTCTAAAACTTGCTTTGTCTTGGCTTCTCCTACAGGGAGGAATGTTCAAAGCTCTCCTGGTCCATTTCTGACGATGTCAAATGATAGGGAGCTCTTGGGGTAGCAGCCCTGAGATCCAGGGAGCCTGTCTATCACTTCAGCTTCGTGGTTGGGGCTGTGGGTTGCATCAGCAGGAAAAGGCAGTTTCTAGTCATGTTGCAGAATTTGGTGTGGCAGGTCCCGTGCAGTCACCGTCACTCCATAACAATCCTGCCCATAAAAGCAGAGTGAATCTGAAAGCAGAGAACAGTCTGGGAAGCGAGGTGGCTCATCAGTTGGCTAGCTTAAGGAGGGTTGCACCCAAACCACTGATCTGTGACATTTGAAAATAGTGCAATTTTGTCCAGTTTTTCCTAAGGTAAATTGTTGTTATTGGAGTTTGGACTGTATTGCATCAGGCTGCATCATTTGTTGAAAGGTGTGGGGGTTTTTTGTCATCGTTTTTGTTTAAAATTTTTTTTTGTGCATTATCACAATTGCATCTTTATTGCCTTAAGAACAGTCTTCAAAATCAAATGAGTTCCCCATTCAAAGGGAGGAACAAAAATTTCTTTCCATTTTCATTCCCACCTGTTAAGAACTGCTGCCCTGGTAGAGTAAACTCAGAGCTATTTGCTGAGATAGAAATGTTGAAACTATGCTGACATTTGTTTTTATAAAAATCTGTATAAAGATTGTGAAGAAAATAACATGAAAGTTTCCTTTAACAGTTCTTCCCCTGGGTTACAGAAGTGGAACAGAACTAATTATTAGTGAAGTGCAAAATAATGGTTTATTTAAAGCTTGTCTGCTAAATTAAGTCAGAATTCCAAACTCATCAGTAAAATCCTCCAGTTTCCTTACTCTCAGACTGCGGTGTCTGCCCCTTCCTCTGGCTGCTTGTTTTTCCAGGTAGCTGTATTGCTTCCATGGGTAACTGTAATCTAAATACTGTCCCTAATTGCTTGTGCGCCGAGGCGGGGAAGGCAATGGCCCACTGTGTTTTCTGCGTACTTGGATATCTACTTAGATTTCTGTTACAGGTTTTCTGGCGGATTTTGGAAGTGTGTGAGTGTCTGCTACAGAGAAAAATCTGGCGAAGAGAATCTGAGTACCAAGCCTAAGCAGTTTCAAATATTAATAGTTTGATTACCTAATGAAGTCCAGAGATACTGATTTTTATTTTGTAGCTAATGTAACCAGTGCATGGATGGCTGACTTGTGGAAGATCACATAGCAATTCCGCATCAGAGGTGGAAGTGAAATAGCGAGTTTTTCAGTCTTACTCCACAGTTTTAACTATATGTTCATCCTCTCTTTATATCAACAACTGCAGTATATTTTTAATACATTTCCAGGTGATTTCTGATGTTGGTCGAGCTTTCACTTTTTTTTTTTTTTAAACTTTTATTTATGTAATCTTTTAATAGGACTTTTTAATGGCTTTTGGCCAAAGGATAGATGGTTGTGCCTAGCAGAATTTGCTGAGAAGTTGCTTTTAGAGTCCTGAATGGGATAAGCTTCTTCAAAGCATGAAAAAAGCTAGTGCGGGTTTTTATACATTGCATTCTAATGTCCTCCAAAGTATTCAAGGCAACTTAAGGAACGGCGAGTGTCTATGGAATAGCAGTACTTTTCCCGGGACCCTTGCCTTGCTGGTGGCAGATTTTGGGGTCCGCCTGAGTCTGCCGATAGCTCCTTGCTTCTTGTGCAGCTCTCTGGGGGAGAGCGAGCAGGGGCTGCTGACTGCCCTGGGGCCTTCCTCTTTGAAGCCGGGGCAGCTGTCTGTGCACCTGCTGGTGTCCTCGCTCCTGCAAGTCACACCTCTGAGACCACCAGGAGAGAATGGGGGCTGGACTATCTGTGGAAAGCGAGTTGTGTGAACTACTTCCAGGTTTCTACCACTCCTCTCAAAGGACCCAACTTCATTCTCAGCTGACAGCCTCACCCACAGCACTCCTACAAAAACATGTAGGTCTTGTCTTCCCGGCCCACTGTGCCAGATGCTTTGCTTGATCCTAATCCTCACCACCTTCTCCTGAAAGTCCTTGGATTCCATTCCAAAAGGAAAGGAAGTATAAAACTGAGATGAGCCTCAGAGCCATGGCGAGTACACAAATTGTCATCGGTTATTTCTCACCTGGAGAATAGCGCTGGTGTCTTCCTGACACAGACACATGTATACATGTCCTTAGCAAGCTTTCCTGTTAATTCATCTTACAGTATTTATTCACTTGAAGAAATCAGCACAATTTAACAAATAATTCTAGTATTAACGTGATATATTTATAATGTGCCCTTTTATAATGAGCCCTTTTGCGAAAGCTCTGTTCAAGACATAGTTGCAGAGTCTGATTGCTGCATGTGTAGAAGTGTTTATGTCAGTCTGTGAGATATTCTGGTTCATTCAGCTAGATAAAACCTGAGGAAAAACAACTTTCTGAAGGCAGCATAGCATCTGGGAGAGGGCAGTTTTGTTCTCTCTGTGAGAATAGCAGTAGCCCACCTGCTTCTGTTCTGTACAGAGCGGAGCGCCATTCCTGTAGGGCAGTTCTCGTGCTGTAATTTCAAGGTGAAATTTGCAGCTGCTCCGTCTTTGCCTTACCCTACGTAACTGTAATCTTACCTCTGATTTTCTCTTAAAAACCCTGGGGGGTGTGTTATTTCAACATCTTAGGGATTAATTTTTGTTTGGTACTTGAAAGTAGTAGTGCTAATGAAACCCACTAATGTTAATTTCCTTTTTAAAAGTTTGCAAATGGCTATTTTTTACATCAGTAGAAGAAGATAGTGAGGAAATACCAGAAGAAAGTGGCAGGGAAGTAAAGGCTGTGTCTTAACATGTTATTAGTACAGAGAAATCACTGTCCTCTTTATCCGTGCTGGGAATTTTATCATGGATTGCTTCTCCCTGCAGATTTCTGTTGTATACTATCAGCATGATACATAGTAACAAAAAAAAAATACTGCTAGTTGGTTGCCCTTGTTTTTGTTACTATTTTAAAAAAATATTGACTGGTGCTTCTTCTAACAAGACTACAGCCTTGCTTTCATAAGGGGATCCGACTTTCAAAATAACCAGTGAAATCTTTTTGGTTTCTGTCTTTTGCTTTGGTAGTCAGACCATGATTTTATTTATTCAGGATGTAGGATACCTTGTCCCCTATTTAAAGAAAAAAAAAAACCCAAACCAACAACCAAACCAACCACAAAAAAACAGAAGTGCTTCATAGTTTCATGGATCCTTCTGAATTCCAAAATCTCTCTTAACTGCAAGTTACATGGGAGTAAAGCCTGATGCAACAATAATTATTGTTTCTATTATTAAAAGAACTGTCATTCTGATAAAACAGTTTCAGTTTTTCTGTTTAGGTTGCTTATTATTCAAGCAACAAAGCACTGAATACTTATGCTTTAAGAATCTTTCTTTTTTGGTTAAATGATTGAAAAATTAGCACCTTCTTTCCATTTAAATCATGTAAATAGTTAAGACTCATGCTGTAGCTAAGCTGATTCTTTCTCTGTTTTAAAAATAGAAAATGCTCAAGCAGTCCTTCCCTTCCCCCACTATGTACTCGCTAGTCCAAGCTAGTAAATGTTACTGAATGGATTTCAGTGTTGTAGCCATTCTACAGTAAGTACAGCGGGATCCTTTGTGGAAAAGCGAAAGGAGGAAAAAAGGTAGTAGAAATCCATTTGTGGACTTTCATCAGACCAGAGTACCCGCACCAATGACGGACAGGCTGTCCTCGAGAAACAAATAATGACAACAAACACTGCTGTTCAGAGGAGCCAGAATCTCCCCAAAAGACGCCTAGAAAGCATAGGGGAGTGTCCTGCAAAACGAAAAGCTAGCTGGGGTATTCTGACCAGCCAAGGTTAGTATAGCAGCCATTTCAGAAACTGTGTGCTGAAATACGCTAAGCTGACCCAATTTATGATGTTCTAGCTCTAAACTGTTTTGGGTTGTGTTTTTTTTTTTTTTTTCTAGCTGTAATCTTAATGCATGCTTATGTTAGTGGCACTTTATTTAGTCTTGCATGGGTTAACACACGGGTGTTGAAGCTATTTTTGTTCTTTCTGCACTCTTATCAGCTGATCTAAAATACCTTTTCTTGTTTATCTGCCCTGTTTGTTTTATGCAAGTGTTTAAGGCTTGACTTACCCTGACTTTTGCTGTCCTGTCACAAGGTAACTGGATACTGAGCGCTAATTGTTTACAACAGGGAACCAGGGAATGAAAGCAGGGGGAGGATATACTTCACATATAACTTGATATGTAAAGAGCAGTTTACAGGTACCAGAAACAGGAGGCAATGGAGGAACTCCAGGTGACAGAATTACTGTGCGGTACTAAGATACTAGAGACAAAGATACAATTGTAAGGGTTTGCATAGAGAAGTGCTTGGGAGGTATTAAAGTTGCTGGACACTGACGTTTTCAGCCAGGAGGTACAAACTCTATTATAAAAGAAGTGTTTAGGACTGCTATTGTCTGTGTCATAGTTTCCTATTTTTTTCATAATACTAGTGTATGAAAGGGAGCTTTGAGTAACTGCGAGAGTCTAATAGGAATTTTTGAAAGAGTGATCATAATTCCAGTGAATATTGACCATATTATAAGGCTTAGAGTGAAACAAAAAAGAAAATAAGGAAATTAAATCTGAAATTCTTGATCATATGATATCAAATTAAAAACTGGAGATGTTAAAATAGGCAAGGAAAGGAGGAAACAGGAAAGAGAATTTTGATATATTGTGCGTAAAAATAATTATGAATTTGCCATGTAAAATGTAGCTATATGTTACAGGAATCAGAGTTATTCTTAAAGTACCTTTGCTAATTTCCAGTACTGCCAGTTTTAGTATTAAGCAATATTCAAGAATTTCAGCAACAGTTACTAGAGCTTCCCAAGTAACTGACTGAATGCAGTGGTACTGTAAGGTTATATTTATTCATCAGTTTTAACACACAGTGTTGTCTTTTACCCTGATATTGTTCACCTTTTGGGCTAATATTTCCTGATCTAGAGTAACTTTTCTTTATGAACATTTCAGCTAGTTAGGTCAGTAGTTCCCAAAAAACTAGGACATTCTCCCTCAGACTGAAAAGAAATTTTACAAAAGTCTGTCAATGTTAACACTAGCCACTCTTTGGTGCATGGTTCGGGGTTAGGCTCTTTTCCCATTCTTACAAAGAAATACCCACAGTCAGTCAAGTTTTGAAGTTTTCAAAATCACAGTAAAATACGGAAAGTAAAATTATATGAAGAATCCATTTTAACACGGTCCAGCTACTTCCAGCCTCTTTGTGATTGCCAGAGCGGGCGTATATATTTATTGATGGACATCTTGAGGTACTGAGAGGCTTCTGTTGCTGACAAGGCATCTGGTTGTTGCAGTTCACTTGAATAGCAGGTATATCTAACATCAAATCTGAAGGAGGCTCTTTCCTTCCCTCTCTATTCCCATCCATGGGGGTATCCAAACCTGACTTTGTTCCTCAGGCACCCTTGCAGAGCGATGGAAGAGAAAGTCGTACTGCAATGCAGTATGTAATTAAATATGCAAATTGGAAAAAGGGCTAAAAGTGGTATGGGGAGTGGAATATGTCATGGCAAGATTTGGTAGAAGGGCGAAAGGATAGATTCAGGCTAGGAAGAGCTCTTCAGCCTACTGGCCTGAGGGTCCCCAACCAGGCTGTTTCACCAACACGTCCTGGGTGCGGCAAGAATCGGCACACTAGGCCCAGCTTTGCTGCGCAGCTGGGGCCTGCTGTTAAGGCTGGGATTAGGCCACGTGCTGCGTTCACCCTCTGGCAGGCTGGGGAAATGCTGAGGGTTCCGAGCACAGCGTGGGGAAAATTGCTCGCAGTCTGGATTAAGACTGAGGCTGCATTTGAGGATCAAAATTATTCCAGGCAGAAGTCCTCCAGAGCCTGAACTCAGCTCAGAATGTCCGTGTGCCTTTTCACCGTCTAGTTGGGAAGGCCACTGAAGAACCCTTGCTTTGTTCTGATGACTTGTCCAAGGAAATAAGAACAGCCTAAGAGTGCTACCCAGTGGCTCCACACACTCACATGAAGTCTGACGTGGGTCTAATGGAGTGCTGGGTTTAGAGGCTGATGTGGTTTTACACCTTGGCACTCGAGCTTTGGCAGACAGAGTTTGCAAGCTACTCTTCAGCTAGAAAAATATCCAGCCACATGTTCATCCTTCAAGAAGATGGAGAAACCAAACTGTGCATGAGCAATGGGCCGGGCAGTTGTGGCCATGCTTCCCCGTGACGGGAGCAGGGGCCTGGCACGCTGCTCCCCTGGGCGCGAGGCCCGGCACGGAGCCAGCAGCAGCAACTGCTGCCGCCATCGTCGGTGCCACGGCCTGCGCGTGGCGTAACGTTGCTTCTGCTGGGAGCCCAGCCAGCTCTGTTTGGGTGTTGCTGCTGGAGTTTTTCAGGATTGTTGATACAGTTTAGTGGCTCGTGTTTCTGTGTGAAAAGTGTGTTAAATTGCAATGGCAAAGCACTCAGAATTAATGCTTGTGCCACACTGATTTGGCCCTCTCAAGCGTTATAAGCCAGTATTTGACAGCGCAGTCACACGCTGTATTTCCCACAAAGCCCCTGCTTCCTTTGATGTGCGAGGTGGATGGTGTTCAGCAGATGCATTAGGTTTATACTCAGAAAAAATACACCCTATGTTTTCCTGCATGTTGCAAAGGTTAGAAGGCATGTAGTGAATGGTAGGAAAAAAGGGTTAATATTTTAGTGTCCCTAAAAGCAAATTCTATTCTTGACTTTGCTGTGGCACCTGTGTGTTTTAAGACCAATCGTCTAACCTAAAAGTTTCTTGAGTGATCATGGTTATTATTATCTGAGGCTGAAATTTCAGAAGCTCAAAGCTCTCATAACTGTAAGTAAACATGCTTTCAGTGTATACTCTAATGCTTAAGTACTCTGGAAAAAATAAGCTATTAGATTGGTTTTAAAATTTAAGCATTAAAACTCTGTCTTTTGTTTCCTTAGTTATAAAATAGCATGAATGTTATGAAGATAGATTCAGCAAGGGTTTTGAAGTATTCTTTTGTTATCAGGGGAATACCATGAAAAAGGCCATATAAAATTAACATGTTATAGTCCGTTTATAGTTTGGATAGTGTGTCTTAAAGAGCAAGAGGTCCTACTAGATGTGGAGATACAAAATAATTTGAATGCTAGCTCATTCATTGAATATAACACTGGAATGGCAAAACTAATTTGTGGTTGTGTAATGTGGATGCATCGTAAACTGAACTGTGTGGGAAAATAAATTTGTTTTGTGTGGTTTTCAAGAGTAGGAAATTGCTGGCATTTGCATTTGGAATGAAATCCCTTAATTTTGAAAGTCTACATGATGATAAACACTGAAAAGAATATTGACTTGAACCAATCACAGAATCACGGAATGTTTGGGGTTGGAAGGGATCTCTGTGGATCATCCAGTCCAACCCCCCTGCCGAAGCAGGGTCACCCAGAGGAGGCTGCACAGGACCTTGTCCAGGCGGTTCTTGAATATCTCCAGAGAAGGAGACTCCACAGCCTCCCTGGGCAGCCTGTTCCAAGTTTCATATTTTGTATGCGTATGTTTCTATACTTCTGTATATATATTTATACATTGTTATATAATTTTCAGTCAAATGAGAAAAAAGATTATTTGAAATACTTGAAATATTTAAATGCTACTTGAACTACATCTTCTCTCTCAGACATATTTTAATCATCTATAGCCTAAATTCTGATTCTTTTGGAGCTCTTCTGTGTTGATTGTTGGAATTTCATTTGTTAAAGATGAAGTGGCTTCTGCTTTGCTGGTCATATCTAATCATAGTTAGGCACCACAGATACATTTCTTAACTTTAAAATCCTTGACTTAAGATTCTTTTCAATAGTTTTTAAAATCAAATATCAATTAAGTAGTTGACACACTTCTTTGTCCTGCAAGGGCTTTAGAAAAATGGGCAATTTTATAATGCCACAGTAAAAATCTGTTAAACTTAATTACATATACAAAATATCAGTTTTAACAACTGGAATGAAGCAAGTCCATTGATCTTGGGACTACAATGTTACAGAGTTTTTTCTTTTATAGTTATTGATCCTGTCTGTTGCTTCAGTTGCCGCAAACTGAAACACTCAGAATACATCTTAAGGGATAAAAGGTAACAGTGATGAGCTCAATACATAGCATTTTTATTTTTGCAGAAATAAATATTAGCTACAACACTTTCCAAATAGTACGTGTTTCTCACCTCCCAATAATGAACTGTGGTGGCTGGTATTTTCAGTTCTTCTCTGATGATACTGCTTCTTCTGAGGACTGGGACGCCATCTGTTTACCCTGAGAGCGGTCTTTTTCTAAAGTGCTGGGCTCTGGCATAAATATTCTCTCAGTGAAGTCAGTGAGAAGACTTTCATTCATTTCCAGTCCTCCTTGTTTTGAAAATGCAGCTTCTTAATGTACCTTTTATACTAGTTGTTCTCTGGGTTTGTTTTTTTTTTCTTTGAAGGCTACACAAATTTTTGCAGATAAAAACAAAAAGATGGGATGACTGGAGTTAATGTCTTTTACAAATATACTTTTACTTAGTATTTTATTACTATGATCATAACTACAGGTAGATGTAAAGGAGTGAAGTCTGTAGGAAAACGTGAAGATGGTAACATTAGTGGCTTAGAAATGGGTCAAAGTCAGAACTGCAAATCCCCATTTTTAGGGATTTTCAGTGCTAAGAATAATTATCAAAACCCCAATTTAACAACCAAAGAATTGTTTAGAAGGTAATTGAGGCAATGGTGAACTACTAAAAGAAAAACATAGTTCAGTGTATGGATCAAATAGCATTTGAAACACGTTCAGAGTAGCTTTGCTTGTTTCTTTTCTAAGCAGATTATGAGTAAGTAGTAAAATAACATATGAACATTTGGCAGTACGTCCCTTACAAATCTCTGTACTAATACTGATTTCTTGAGGATACAAAACTGTGTGTCTCATTGCATGAGGTTAAAAAAGGAGTTTGTCCTGCAGTTCTTTTTCAATTCAAGGTTTTCTTGATTTCACTGTGAGTTTTTCTTGTGTTGAAATTCTGGTTAATCTGTCTTCGAAGGCAAATGCACAGATGCTGGCACTTTGAAAAGTTGTTATGTTAAAAAAAGAAATGTGAAAAATTAGTAAAAAGGGCCACAGTCCCTTAGCATAAGAAAAGAAACTGAGAACCTGTATGTGCTCTTATCTTCAGGGCTGTGTTTACTGAAGGGTGAAAGTCCATATTACAATGAGCTGCTGATCTCCTTCCAAACATCGCTGGGGTGTGTTAAGAACAGGCCCAACTAGAAAGAACAGGGTTTTTTTAAAATTTTTTTTTATTTTCCAGATTGAAAGAAATGAGTAGGATTTATAATTGCAATTGGCTGGAAGTGCCATGGGGAGATGGAGATTTAGGTATTGTATGATACTTTGTAATTTTTTTTTTTTAACTTCGCCTGTTAATACAGTGAATATATTTATTCTTTCTTGTTAGTGCTTACAAAGCAATGTAGGCTGCCCTGGTAAACTATACACCACAGAACTTGGAACTAATGTGGCTTCTAAATATAGTTAGAGATATTTTGTATTCAGCATCTGTCAGAGACGCCATCAGTAGGGAATTAATGCATTAACAGTTTTGGGATAGACTATGTTTGCTAATACTTCTGTTACAGACAACAGTGAATGACAAAACATCCTCATTTATATTCTTGTTAATGTTTTCTAAGTGAGACACACAGCAAGTTTGTAGATTAGCAGAAGGAAACAATCTAGACAAAGAATATATTTTAAGACCTCCTTGATGTTTATTTATGATACATGTTTATTTTGAACATACTCTTGTCCCTGTGGTGTTCAATGCTGAATTACTATGTTTATTGATAAGTCAGTTGGAATGTGAAAGCTTTTTTCCAAACTTGGTTTGCACAAAATATTTCTGCAGCATTTTGCTTATAGAATTTATTTCTAATGGAGATGACACAAGCATTGTGTATTTAATGGATTTAGCAGGAACTGCTAGCTGTTGGATGTCTCTGCATGAAGACAGGGCTGTGAGGGGGGCTAGGTGCAAAACAGAGCTCACAGCGGGATCTGGCATCACTTGATTCCCAATGTCACTTGAGTAATGACATTAACAGACATTCTTCTGAGCAACCCAGCAGGGAAGGAGGTGAAGGAAAGAAAGGTGGGAAAAAAAATGTTGTTTTCAGATCCTACCTGCATATTTTTCTGTTTAGAGTTATACATGGCTACAAAACTGCCCAAAGTGTGAGTGTATTTAATGGGTATAAAAACTTCACGATGCTTACATTTTTATTAGGTGTTTTTCTATGTAATAGTTAAGTGTCTTTCTTTTTCCCCTGTTAATTTAGGAGTAGGATAAACTTTAAAGAGAGAAAAGTTCTCATCACTAGAGACGGGGGACAACATTTCAAAAGCAGCCTCTAAATACAGTTTTAAATTATTTTTGAGGAATTCTTTGCATCTGCCAGCAGGAGAGCTTAATGGATCTAATTCATTTGAGTTAAAACAACTTGAGTGCTGGTTCGGATACTACTGCAGAAGAAGGAGAACGTTGGTCAAAATTCTCATAGTGATTGCACACATTCAAAATACAATAGGATAAATATATCTGAGATTATTGCGATGACTGAGAAAATACTGATGTTTTGTCAAAACCAAGTTGCTTTAAGATTTCTGAGTTGAGTTTTTGTAGCATAATACCCCTTAAAATCCCAGTCACTTTGTGTATGGCTTTTTTTCAGCTGTTATTCTGGCTAGCAATAATTAAAAAATATTACATTTCATAAACCTGAAGCTAAAAGTTTAGGGAACAGTGTGTGTGCATGTACATATGCGTGCACACAGGTGATCAGAGCTTAGTGCAGATAATTCTGAAAGAGTATTGGAAGCTGGATCTTACCTATGGTCCACCTACTCCTACAGATGACAGAGTACAAGGAGCTTCACAGATGCAGATGTTTTTAACTATGCCCTGATTTCTTTTCAGGCTGAGCAGTCTTAATCTTTTTGGTCAGTCTTCGTGTGATTTGAGGAGGTTGTTTATTGTAACCAAAAGCATGCATTCCGAGACAGACTAGTGGCCAGAAGGGATCCAGCAGGGAACAGAAACAGCATCTACTTCTACCACATAGTGACCTTAGAGCTTAGACTGATGATTGCCAGTGATTGAGCAATAGCCTGCTCCTTTAAAATTCATTGCCTTGTCACTAAAAGGCAGTAACTGGCTTTGTGGGCAGCCCTAGCCCATTGCAACGGACAAAGTCAAACACGTTTACACATTGGAGATTTCATCTGCCGTGGTTACCAGTTTGTCAGACTTAGCTAATTCACTCTACCTTTCTCCAGGGATTTTGGGGGGCTTCATATAACTCACACGAGTGATTGTATTAGCATATTACAGTTCCGGTGATTTTCTTCTTACAGGAATAAATATTGGTAATTCATAGTATATTTTGAAGATGGTTTTTCCTTGCACAATCTCTCAAAACTTGATTTGTGAAATTCATACAATAACTTGGTATCAGCTGTGCCTGCAACCCTGCCTGGCTAGCAGAGACCTGTCAGTGGCCAGGCTTCTAGAGGAACGGGCAGGTTCTTCGTCAGGAGCCACGGGATGACGCTGGGAGTTGAGGGGGTTATGTGTGTGAAGGCGGCGTTGTTGTTGGGTTTCTTTGCGTTTGTCCTTTCTTTCTTGGGGGTGATAAATAAACGAAAATAAATGCCAAGTCTTTACATTTAAGCATATCTATTTTTAGCTCTAATAGCATACTAGAATGAGAATTTAGACTTAATATCATATTTCTGCTACAGCAATTTTTTTTAGTGTGATTCTCACTGTATTTCTTTCCTTGCACTAGTGTAGTAACTGCAGATCAATCTCATCAGACGTAAGGATTTCCATATTGATTTTCATATACATCATCTTTTTCAGGCAGGTTTATGTCTGATTTAAGTTCAAATATCAATTTGTTGAAGTCTATACATTTCTATATGCCAGCTGCAAAAATAAGTTATATGCTGTTTTTTTAAAAAAAGGCAAAAATAGAAGTGAGAAATATGGCATTTGATGAATTTATGATATCAGATTACTGAAATCAATGTATCAATATGTTGTTCTCTATACCACATAATAATTTATTATAGATGTTGACAGTTAATGATAGAGCAGTTCTTATTGTCTAGAAACTGATAATTTGACATACAGTCTCTAAAACGGAAAAATTAATTTCATGGGGCGGTTGACTTCATTCTGTGCGTTATATTTTCTGTTTTGCTCTATGCATTCCAAAATCCTTCTGATTCATACAGTTTACTCAATGAATGTTGTTATTATATAGGTTCTTGGGCAGATCGCTCACCTCTGCATGAGGCAGCCAGTCAAGGACGTCTTCTTTCTCTAAAGACTTTATTGTCACAGGTGAAGGCTGTGTTCTTAAAATCGCTTTCATTTTTAACATTACTTAATTGCTCAGCATACAGTATTAATGCAGTTTTAGTATGCTTTGCTTTGCTTTTTTTCACTTGAAATTTTCAGACCAATACACATCTAGGAATTTTTAATATGATAAGATATAAGGTAATATTTAAAATATTTCCTCTGTATGTTTTAAAACTTCCCCTCAAAAAAAAAAATCTTTACCAAAGCTGTATCTAAATGTACATTACTCTTCCCCTCTTGCATGGTAGAAGTTGATATAGTTCCAGTGCTTTAAGCCCTCAGGTAAATAGAGTTAGCCAGGAAGATACTTGCTGAGGGGAAGAATCACTGAAAGATTGTGGGTTTTGCATAGCTGTGATTTTAAAAAAAATGTATTTTGTTACTAGTAAAGGGAAAGACTGTAAACCACTAAATTTTAATATTGCAGTATTGTCATATTAGCTACTACAAATCTGAAAAACTATGCTGTAAAATAGATTTGCTGAAAGACAATACATGCAATTATTAGTTCTTAAGAATCAAACAACTTCTACTGCAGAAAGTTTCAAGAGCTTGATGATTTTGTCAGTCTAAGAAGTGTTTTCCTTTCTAAAATTTGTGGCTTTAGATATTTCAGACGTGAAGTCAGAGAATCATAGAATCATGGGACAGTTTAGACTCAGGGCCTTACTGAGTTTGAAAGATCACGAGGAGTGGAGATGCCCCAACCTCTCTGGACCGCTGTTCCAGGGTTTCGCTGTCCCCACAGTGAAATATTTTTCCATATAATTAATTGGAATTCACCATGTTCCGACTTGTGTCTGTTGCCTGTTGTCCTGTCACTGCGCATCTCAAAGTCTGTTTCCACCTTCTTTTTACCCTCTATATCCTATTCCTATTTCTGATTTAAAAAAAAAGAAAAGCTGACAACTCGCTTTTATTCTGTTATATACATTGATTGATTGAAAGATTCTTTTGATGCTTGCCTAAGATTTATTTACTGCAAGTAGAGTTTTAAGCATAGAGTATTGTAAACTATTTATTTGAGCAGTAGTGTGAGCAAATGACTCAGCTTTTGTATGATTGTTACATCTCGTTCGTGTCTTATTTAGGGGTACAATGTAGACACACTAACAATTGACCAAGTAACTCCACTTCATGAAGCCTGCCTGGGAGATCATGTAGGATGTGCAAGAATCCTACTTGAAGCAGGAGCAAATGTAAGGGTTTTTCTTTTGTATATGAAGTCCAATGCTAACGTTGGTTTACTGAGAAGGATATATTCCTTCATTTTTTTTTTAATTGGTATTTCTCTCTGCTCTCCCTGTTGACTGTGTTGATCTCATTTAATTATGATAAGCTGCCATCTGAAAGCTAGCAGAGGAAAGTGATGGGTCAAAGAAACATCAGTATAGAGATGTTAGGTTAAAAGAAAAAAAAAAACAACAACCAAACCACATAATTATATGTGTAAGAGTAGATGTCAAACAGTCGAACACCATCAGGGAAAATAGATGGGAGATGGGCAGACACTGAGACAGAGAAATGAACTGGAGAGAATCTGCTAGCAGTATGTTACCAGCCATATTTCTTCTCTGAATTTCATTACGTTATTTCTCTTCTAAAATGCGGAATGCGCCCCTCTACTGGTTTCCTCTTGCTTTGGGTGGCTTACAAGAGACTGTTCTTTTAATCTCCAGAATATCTTTTGTCATGCTACACCTTTGTGCTCTGAAGATTTTTTGATCTGAGTACAAAAAAGCACCGGCTCTTTTCTGTACTGCTAACACAGGCTGTCTGTCTGTTACCCCAAAACTAAAATGGGACTTCACAGACCACTTTCACTACAATCTCTGCTGACATCCGAGTTCAAATGCACCACAAAGAGCAGAGATTTGGGAAACTATGGAAATATTTATTATACTTACTGTTCAGTTTTGAGAACTGTGTCGAATATGTCTGTGTAATAGAGGAAAAAAAATGCATAGATGTTTTCCAAAAACAGTTCCTCTCCACTTCAGCTAGCACAAGGATTTTAAAGATAAAAAATATCGATACTATAGACAAAACTAGAAGAAGTAATTTCATTTTCCTATCTGAATTTTTTTAGTACTTTTAATTGTTTTGGTGGGTTTGGGGGGTGCACGGAAGAGGATGGGCCAGAGTCCTGGAAGGAGCCCTCTCCTAATGCCTGTGCTCCTTCTGTGAGTATCGTTAGCCCTCACAAATTTTCTTGGTTTCTCTCCTCAATCTGTCACACTGGGAATATTCAGTTAACCAGTGAGGTGGCCAGGTTGGTATTAAAACAGCGAGCCTGTATATTAGCTTTTTCTCCATCCTGTGAAATATCACTCCAACCTGGAGATGAAAACCACAGATGAAAACAGCAAATAATTCTCACATTTACTATGGAGTTTGCGTTCTTGACAGAGCCATGGGGAGAAGGTCCCCATTATCCCGTTACTACAGAAAGCGTAGATTTTCTGTGTCAGTGAAACAAGCTAAGTGCAATGACTTTTGAAAATTATTTACTGCCCAGAGGTTAATGGGTGCTCTTTAGTATTCCAGGTTGGTTTATTCAACACAGTTTAACAAGAGTAATAGTAAACCAATTTCAGTTGAGGGGTGTGGTGAGAGGAAGACAGTAGCCCAAGGGCTGATCAGTTAAGCTACCTTGTTCTAACGAGTAAATTGTTAGTATTTTAATGCAGTTTCTAACTATATCCTGTTTAAAAAATTAACTTTCTTTCAATTCCATTCTGAAGTAGATTTCATATATTCTAGGTAAACGCTACAACAATTGATGGAGTGACCCCTTTATTTAATGCATGTTCAAGAGGCAGTGCGGCATGTGCTGAGCTCCTGTTAGAGTACGGTGCCAAAGCCCAGTGGGAGTCCTGCCTTCCATCGCCAACTCATGAAGCAGCCAGCAGAGGTGAGGGTCTACCTGCTGAACAGGCACGGAGCAGTTGATGAATGTCTCAATAATAGTGTCAAGAAAGGTGTCCAGTTTCGTCTACGAGACAGCTTCGTGAGGTCAAGCAAACTCTCTCGTGCTTTGTACTGGCAGGTCACAGTGAGTGCCTGGAGGTGCTGATATCCTGGGGTATAGATGTTGACCAAGATCTTCCTCATTTAGGAACACCTCTGTATGTAGCATGTGTTTCACAGCAGATCCATTGTATTCGAAAGCTTCTTTATGCAGGTATGTTGTGATTTAAATAAAAATATCACCAGTTTGTAAAATAAACGTACTGCACTCGCCTTTGTAGTGAGCTGTGCTCAATCAGTGAAACCAGAACCCTTGCTTGCAGGGCTCTACTTCGAAGTTTGTTCTGTGATGCGTGTTTTCTTGTCGTAACTTACCACATCTTTCATTTTTTGTGGCATAGCAAGCATATGAGGGGAAAAAGGAAAATAGACCAGTAAGAATGGATGTTCAAAGTTTTTAATACCTGCTACAGCTTTGTAAATGTTCATTTTCTGTAGGAAAAACAAAGGTATAAAATGAGCTTTGAGAATGGAATTTTATACAGTAGTCACTGAGGTTTCAACACAACATTTTAGCAGTGTAGTCGCACCCTTTTTATTTCTTCAGCATGTCCTGACTGATCTTTTTACAAGGCTGAGTTGCAGAGCGAAGAGGTAAGGTAAAAGGCATTTGATCCTAAATTTCACATCATTTATTTAATCAACGAAAGAGAGATGTTGGAGGCTCATTCTGTTTCAGCGCAAGTCCAGAGGCACAATGGGCCATAGCTAAAGGATCAGTTGCTGTGTTTCAGGTAATGACAAACAGGGCTTTCGCGTCCTGCAGCAGAATGAATGAAAATGTGTATATGAATAATTACAGACTTGCCATCATTGCACCAGAATTGCTTTTCTAGTTAATTGCAGATTATTTAGCACTTAAGCAAGCAGCTAAATTGTTTCTCATTAAGTCAGTCTCTATGTATGATTAATTACCCCATGTCATGATTTTTGTGTTTAAAAACCGCAGAAGTAGAAGTGACATATTTTGGGACTCAAATACTACCCATACACTAAAAACAGTAGCAGAAGGGCATATTCTACATTCCTTGGTGCCCTGAAGTAGGAAAGGGTATGTAAATTGAGAATAGAAGTAACTACGTGTGTCAGCTTGATTTTTTTCATATTTTGTCCATTTATGAGAATGTATTAGAAGTTAAAAAGCAAATAAGCAATGAAATAGGCAAGAGAATGATACTGTGGAGGTACTCTCACATTGCTAATACTGAGAACAGTGAGTTTTTCAGACCTCAAATCTAATTACTAGGCCTGTGATATTATTACATGATTTTACTGAAATGGGAAGTAAAAAGGCAGAAATTGTTGATTCAGGGAGAAAAGTTGGTACAAAAGCCAATTTTTGGTCTCATAAGATCAGTAAAGCTCTCTTAAGAAGTCTGGGGTTTTCTTCTGCTAGAATAGTCTAGAAAACTGTTGGGGCAAACCCAGTTTTAGGAGGACTAACATCTTGCCTGTAAGGGAAATTCTGCCATACTAGCTGGTTTTGTTTAACTCTTGTATGGATATTTTTTTCTTGAATATGAATACACTATTGCAAATTAATTTATTCCATTTGATTTAAAAATAAATTAGCAATTCTTTATTGATACGAAAGTGTAATAATTAGAATTCTATGGACTGGGAGAATTAATGGTTTGGGTTTTTTTTTTCCCTATTAGCTTTCTTGACTGTGTACCCCACTTGAATTAAAATTAAGTCCTTTATAGAAAAATCCTTCATAAAGGTTGGATGGGATGGAATCTTGTTTCAAACCCTTTTCCAGCTTCAACACATGAAAAACTATACAGCGTCCAACTTACATTCCTTCCTGTGTTGGTGTACTTACAAAAATATAAATACTAAACTTCAGTTTAGTGATTCTTTTTAAAGATTTAAATAAGGAAAGTATATTTTTATGTAGTGATGATTTTCTTAAACATGTACAAAATGTACTTTTTTATAATTAGGGCAACAATGATGCTCACGTGACCTAATTTGATTTTTCTTTTCCTTCTTTTTATAAAGTATTTTCCTTTAATATCTAGTTGTACTTAGGTAATAGGATAAACGTATGGGTTCAAAGAAAACCACTGATAGTGCTATGCAGTAAAATTAATAAAGTGGCGAAATTCACTGTGGCATTCTAGGACAGTGGGGATTTTTGTTTTGCAACATCATCTTTACTTAATGACAGTTTTAATTAATCTCTTCTTACATCTCTTTATGTGCATCTGTCTACCCACCAGGTGCCAACGTGCAGAAGGGAAAGCATTTGGAAACTCCACTCCATGCTGCTGCCCAGCATTCTAGTACAGAGATTGTAAATTTACTCCTTGAGTTTGGGGCAGACATAAATGCCAAAAATACAGATTTTGAGAGGCCTGTTGATTTAGCTGCTCCGAGCAGTTTAGTGGAGAGACTGCTGCTCCTCCATGAAGGTAAGTTTTACATGTGTGTTTTGGCAACTTGTAACTTGTATTCTTAAAAAAAAAACAACAACCCACCCCCCCAGAAAAGCTGCAACAGCCGAAACAACCCGTGTTATAGAACCTAGCATTGTGCTTTACAAAACGCATATATTGACATTCAGATAAATTCTTTTCTAACCATAAAAATACCCAGTAATATTTAGTCTCAGGCCAGAGCCTGTTGACTGAGCAGCATCAGAATTCACACAAGCTGAAAAAGTATAATCTTGTGTTTATTGGGTGTTTACACAATTAGACATTAAAGCTACCTTTTTACTGGCTGTTACAGAGCTTGTTAAAAAGAAACAGAATATTTCCATTTTGGATTAAAAATATATTTAGTTTTGGCCAGCTGTCCCAATATTTTTAAGAATATATTTTTAAGTGTATATAAAGTGTTTTATTTTGATTGTAGGCAAAAAGTATACTAAGTTCCATTTTCTCTGTTTTCTTTACTGAATTATAAGTGCCTGAGAAATAGGAGTCGACACGTAAGCGTCCCTTAAAGCTCTTAAAGGTCCGTTGCCTTAGAGAGGGAGAGAATATCCCCAAGGGGACTGGGTTTGTTCAGACTGACCGATGTTCAGCGTAAAAATAAGCCACAAGACAAAGGCGGGAAATCAGCAGAGAAACTATTGCAATAACCGCGGGCATCTCTTCAGAAGTGAACTGGCAAGTAGCATTGATTGCTGCTTTCCTCCAGAAAACACCTCTGCAGTCAGTTAAAAAAAACCCTCTAAAAACAGTGGGTTATGACAAAATTACCAAGGCTAGTAGGATTTTTAAAAGCCGCTGCAAAGATGTAAAAAAAAAAAAAAAGAGTACTGGCGTGAAACGTCTGTGGTTTTATTGCCCAGAGGAACACAGGAGTCTTTGTTTCGAGGGAGTGGGGGGCGCAGAGGGAGGAAGGCGCTACCAGGAGGTAGTCAGACCACTAACCACGGCCCACGATCCCGGGGTGATTTGCTTGCTGATTCTTGGTGCAGTGTTGTGTTGGCAGTGCGCCTTGTAGCGCCGTAGCATGTGTTTCACCTGTTCTATGAATAAAAAAAAAAACACTGCTGCTTTTAAAGTTGACATCAGATATTTTCTTGGAGCAGGTTTTTAATTTTAAACCACAAATTATTTGCTGGCTTGACTTTGCTTTTCTGAGTGTTTCCTTTATTATTAATATGGTTTCAGCAGCCTAAGTCTTTATCTTTGTGGGGAAAAAGGCAAGGAAGGAAAAGGAGGGAAGGAAAAGGACAAATCTGCAAAATGTGAACTTTTTTTTTTAGAAATTGCATTACAACAAGACTGTTGTAAAACAAAGCACTGGCTGTTATAGTTGTATAATCAAAGTCCTTTCTTTTTTGTTCGCAGCCACGCCGTCTTCTCTTTGTCAGCTCTGCCGACTACGTATCCGAAGTTACATAGGAAGAGCTAGACTGCATCTTGTCCCACAACTTCAGCTGCCAACAATACTGAAGAATTTCTTACAGTATAGATAACATAGTAGTTAACCTTTAGAAACTTGAATAACAAGTACTTTTTCTTCTTTCTCTTTATCGTACGTTTTATCTAAAGAACTGCTGGGCGGAAAAAAAGCCTTTTGCGTATTACTTAAAAAAAAAAAAAATATATATATATCTCTCTTTGACACCCGCTGTTGGTATATAATCATAATTGGGAGCCATTCAGCAACTGGTACCAAGGTGCTAATAAGGCTGAATTGAATAAGTGTGCTGATACTCTGGGAAATGATTGTGTAGCTTTAGCCTAACACTTACTAAATAGCTTTAGTGCTGGTAATTTTAGTTATACTTTTAAAATCTGTTTGACACACCTGAACCACAAGGAGTTTCTTCATTATTATTTGTTAAGTTTGTCCATTTCAAGTCATTATTTTATGTGTTTTTAAATTTCTATTGTTTGTGTACCTAAAAATACTTGTTGATAGGTGCACTGTATACACTGATAAAAATAAAACAAATAGATGACAATTATTATTCTTTTTCTTTACCTAGACAATTCATTCGTGACAGTGAGAAACTTCCTTTATTCTTTGTCACTGTCTGTGCTGTGAATTGGAGTTATGCTGCTGTGAACATAATCACAATTTTTTCAGCCACGCACAGTTTATAGATTCGCTGTTTATTAGTACAGTTAGTAACTTTAAAAATTCCAGAGGAATATTCCTCAAAAGCCTTAATGCTGAGATACTTTAAATCTCTTCTTGTAAAACAGAATTACCTGGGCTCTTTCCTGATCTTTTCATAGCTATGCTCTGTCACAACTCATGGGCATATTAAATAATTATTTGCCTCAGGAAAAGGCATATATTATTTTATAGTATCTGTGAGGTTTCTGAAGGTGTGTGGTGGAGGTGTGGATGCTAAATCTTCAACCTCAAGTTCCGGAGGTGGATGCAAGGCCCCAGAAATATATCAGTTCCCTGTATCAGGACAGGTATCTCTCTGAAAAGGACATTCTTTCTCTTGCCGCCTAGTTTATAAACAATTACCCAGCTCCAAAAAATCACGTTGCAGAATCCCAGAATGCTCTAGCAGGCATTTCTGTGATCAGGCTGAAATGTTATTGTTCAGCTCTCTAGCCAGAGCAGGAATGCTGACACCCCCAGGAGACATTAGACAACCCAAAGGATTTCTGCCTCGCTCGCGCCGTGTGTGGCGACGATTGCCAGTCACGTCAGAAAAGGTGATCTGACTGCTCTGGCGACATACAGCGCTCCTTCTCCTGGTCTTTTCCTTTGGTCTTCTGCTGAGAGCGGATTACTTCCTCAGTGACTGACACCCAGTTCCTGCAAACCAAAGCATGAGACACCTGAGAATTCGCCACTTGCCCGTGGTGATTCACCCTCTGCCATTCCTTCTCAGTGACTCCCGTCAGTATTTCTGTTCCGACTGGAAAGATGCTAAGTGAGGAACTAACTATAGAGGAAGTTTTCACAAAGAAGAGTGCTTACTCAGTTGCTAAATTATCGCCACCTAATAAAGAAATGCAGCGCCCTGGCACTTGCCCTTGTTAAAAGTAATCTTAATTTGCTTCTGTTCCCTGCAAAACCTCTAGCGAGGGCCGTAAAGGGCAGTCAGAGGCAAGCGAGAGGAGCTGCTCGGGCGTCCATAATGTACGCCCTCTGTAGTGGAGCAAGCTGGGTGGCTTTGGTTTCCATCCAGAAACTACCAATTTGTGGTTTTATGTACAATCCCGTTACTGTGTGTTACTTCAAGAAACAAGGACGTGCCAAGCCAACCGTGGCACCGTTGAACTTTTTTGTGTAGAATGAGATCACGTAGACCCTCACCTGCAGGTGTGCACAGTGCTTTTCGAGTTTACTCCGGAAAAGTGGCACAGAAAGCCCCTCTCTCATGTTCTGTACGGTACGGTTAGTTTTCAGCAAGCGTGGCTATCCTGCAAAACACCTGCTGGAAGCAAAACTGGGTGGTAGGTGGAAGTTTTGCCGAGAGTCGTGTCAGAGTCCGAGCCAGCTCATCGCTAAGAGGTGTGTTTGTGTTCTGGTGGCGTTTGCAGTGTCCATTCCCACCATCCCCACTGATCCTCAGCACCGTCCAAAGAGCAGACAGGACCGTCTTAAAGGCTTTACAGGTATCTGGTACCGCCTTCTCTTTAGTTCTACAGAATGGTGGACTCACCTGAAGAGTAATCCAGAACTAGTGTACAGCAAGATTATGACTTCAATCTCGGGCAATATGCAGCTCTCAAGATAATCTTTAATCTTTTGCTACCAGATAATTATATGAAAATGGAGTCACCTTGGCAAACTGAGCGGAGTTGGATGAGCATCGCCGCTGTTACCATGTAACAGGGACAAACACAATCGGGAAGGGACGTTCTGGCCCTGGCAGGACTTTGCGCTGGAACAGGTCGCGGGCAGGTCAGACCACGCTAATGCCACATACCAAATACACACAGTCATGAAATACCTGACGTTAGTGTTCGGTAAAATTCTTTCCAAAAAATGATCCCTTGTTTAGCCAGAAATGAAAGGAAACAGTTACTCTTATTGTTCACATTATGTGGGGGCCCCCTTACAACGGGGCTCTGCTGGGTTGAATTCTTAGTATAAAATAAATGTTAAGCAGTGTAATATATTAAAATATCAGGAACCGGGATCTGAGACAAACACTGAGCCATGTCAGAACACCGTTGAAGACCACTACAGCACGTCCACGTTTAGGAGAAGCCTCCTATCCTGGCTGAAGTGTCTCTGACTGCGTGAGTTACTATACCAGCAGGAAAGCATCGCAAGGCATTTTCAGATAAAAACATAAAGTGAGGTACCTCAGTTCTGCCAAGAAACCCTCCCTCGAGAGACGCGCGCGCACACATGGGGCCAGCGAACAGAGCGCGACGTTCGGGGATGCACTGCGGGGGGGGGTGGGAGCTCAGCACTGCCCCGGCAGCGCCCGCCGCCCTGCCCAGGCTCTGCCATCTTGAGTTCCCTCCCCGCAAGAATGAGACGTGTGAAACGCAAACAGCCGGGCCGAGCCGCTGCGCGCAGCGATATTTCGTTGGTTTTTGTGCTGGTACAAGCTCGGTCCGGGCACTGAGAGCCGCTCTGCCTGAATTAAAGGGTGTTTTGGGGCAACAAGAAATGTCCCCGCTGGCGCCAGGCGTCTGCGCGATGCTGGGGATCGGCGGGGGGTGCCTGCCAGGGGCCTCGGCGCTGCTCAGCGCTCACCTCGTACTCAGTACCACTCATGTCTTACCCTGATGTGGCAAGAGACAGCGGAGTCATAAACGAGATCGAGTGTGCTTGAAAGTGGGGTGTGACTCTGGAAGCAGAGTTGGAGAAGCGCTAATCTGGCCAGCTGAGCTCACCGGCCTGGAGAGCGGCTGCCGCTCAGCAGCTTTGGTCCGGCTCTTTAAGATGATTCTTTATTCACCCCCCTGTTTTCTGAATGAAAGCAATAATACATTATAGAACAGTAAAAGCTAAATAACCAATATTGAGTGATTTTGCAATGTCATCGATTCCTGAAGTCTTTTTTTTTTTTTCCTTCAGAATTAAAATTTTCAGGACAGGGAGACCGATTTTACTGACATCTGTCACCAGGCACAGTTGCCCTTGGTTGCCGGATCGACAGCTTCAGAGGCTGCCAGGAGGAACGTCCAGCTAACAGACGTGAGGATGGAGCCCAGCAGCAACCTAAACAGACAGACGGTGAAAGCCAGCGTTAATACGCACAAGAATGGCAACAGAAGAGAGGGACGAGGATCCAGGTGAGTGGTTTTTTTTTTCTTGAAAAGCATTAGAGCAGGACGAGCGCGTGGGGCAGTCGTGCGTTGCCGCAGCGGCTGCGCCGAGCGTCGGGAGGACAGGGGAAGGCAGCGAGCAGCAGCCTCCTCCGGCTGCCTTTGTCTGGCTTGCCGGGACGTGGTCAGGGAGGGCCGTCAGAGCCGTACGGGCGGTAACAGGAATTGGGCCGTGCCTACGGGCTTCTGAGTGTTTCCAGCATTTCGTGATGGTTGATGACGGCTGTGTAGCTACAATCAACATTCCTGGGGTAGTCTGTCAGCATTATGCTGCTGGAGTGAAATTTAAATTTCATAAATAGGCCCTCCACCGTTACCGTGTTACTGATGAATGCTCTCCTCTGCTACCTCTTCTTACTGACAGAAGCTGCTGAGCTCCTCCTGGCTGAATCGTTATGCCTAGAGCAGCGCTATTGCAACTTGTCACTGATATTCTTTGAAGAAATAAATGGCTCTGGGTTCAAGGGGGTGGCAGTGGATGTTGTCTAGTGTCCTTGTAGTCGAATTACCGAGACACAGAGTGGAGAAGTGGTTGACGAGGTGGATGGAAAACTAGCCGGCCTGTCGTATTCAAAGGGCTGTGACCAGAGGGGTGGAGATGAAGTCCAGCCGATGGCCGGTTACAGGTGATCTCCCTTAGGGATCGCGTCTTGGGGCAGCACTGCTAAATGTCTTTGTTGGTGACCTGGGACAACGGGCTGGAGGACACACACAGCAACCAGGCCAGGGAGTGACATGCAGGAAGTCCCTCCAGGTGCAGAGGGACTTCAGCAGGCTGGAGAAGAGGGCTGACAGGCCATGACCATGACACTCGGCAGCGACCATGTCCAGCTCTGGGGACAGAGTAACCCATGCACCACTACCGGCAGCGGCAGGTGGCTTCAGCAGAGCGTTTGAAGAAGAGGACACGGGGGTTCCCGACGGCCGACAAGTCGGGCAGTGCCCTTGCGGCAGTGGGGCCAGCAGCGCCTCGGGCTGTGTCCATTAGTCAGGGTGCGACTCTGCCCCTCTGTGCGGCGGCTGTGAGCCTGCGGCGGGAGCACTGCGCTCCGTGCCGCAGCATTGGCACGCTGGAGCGAGCCCAAGGAGGGCCACCAAGGGAGGGGCTGAGAGGACTGGCTTCCTTCAGCAGGAAGAAGAGCAGGTGAAGTGATAATGCCATATCTAATTATTTCCTTCTTCTGCTAATTAGGTTAATTTAACTTATGTGGGTAATCGGTGTTAGGAATTGGATCAGTAATATTATCAAATGGTCTTCCAGAGGAAAAGGGTATTTTTTTAAATCAATCGAGTTTATAATGCCGTCCATTTTAATGTTGCTTATTACTCCTCTTCTGTAAGACAAACTGTATGACCTTTTAAAAAAAATACTCCTGTATCAATCCAATCTTGCAAATATTTGTACATGTGTTGGTCTGAGTGCAACCAGTTCAGGTATTTTCTTCACCATGAGGGTGTTGAGGCCCTGGCACAGGTTTCCCAGAGAAGCTGTGGCTGCCCCCTCCCTGGCAGTGTTCAAGGCCAGGTTGGATGGAGCTCTGAGCAACCTGGTCTAGTGGAAGGGGTCCCTGCTCATGGCA